>JABUBO010000028.1_pt1 | contig 37692 bp, 33 predicted proteins | sample 7240361 | NCBI WGS metagenome assembly JABUBO01 (sample SAMN07256346, study PRJNA390944) | subsurface metagenome | isolation source: Methane hydrate marine sediment | place: Pacific Ocean: Eastern North Pacific, ODP site
TCTCATAGCGCTCAGGACAGGCTCCGCGAAGAATCTAGAGACCCCTTCCCCTTATTCAGGGTGACAGTAAAAACCTACAGACCTAGCTTGCTTGACAGCGAAGGGAAGAAAACCTAGAATATTTGAGCCGGCCGAGGTAGCTCAGGTGGTAGAGCAGCGGACTGAAAATCCGCGTGTCAGCAGTTCGACTCTGCTCCTCGGCACTTTGAAATGCGGAAGTAGTTCAGCGGTAGAATGCTTCCTTGCCAAGGAAGAGGTCGCGAGTTCGAATCTCGTCTTCCGCTCCATCTGAAAGGGGTAAACGCGCCGAAGTGGCGGAATGGTAGACGCGGCAGTCTCAAAAACTGTTGGGAGGCAACTCCCGTGTCGGTTCGAATCCGACCTTCGGCAGTAAGTAATGCCGAGTTGTGTAGTGGTAGCACGAAGGACTTTGGATCCTTAAGCCCTGGTTCGAATCCAGGCTCGGCAGCTTTGTTCCCTGGTAGCTCAATGGTAGAGCAGGCGGCTGTTAACTGCAAGGTTGTAGGTTCGAATCCTACCCGGGGAGCCAATTTGGGTTTTCCGAAGCTGAGCAGATACAAAATGACCCGACCTTCCTATGGTCGTTGCAATTGCTAGAACCTGAGTATTTGCCCCAGCTGAAGTATTAAGCAACGACAAACGATACAAAAGTGTTTGCACCGCTACCTGCGTTTCCGCTAGAGTATAATAAAACGCAAATGAGGTGCTTGTAATGCGTAAGAGCCGCCGGATAGGTCAGAACTGGTTGGTGATAATCATAGCAATGTTCTTGTTAGCGGTAGGACTTGTTGTATTTAGACTTTTGGATTTCTTTACAACTGCTGAAGCCGTCAACATTTTCCTTGTAGCTGCTCTGGTTCTCGTGACTACTGTCTATGCAAAGGAATCAGAGAAGTCAAGGAAAGCTACGGAAGAACAAGCAAAAGCCACTAGGGAGATGGCAGAGGAAATGAAAGAGCAAAGACAAAGCGCTGTTATTCCAATATTGGTAGCTGAGTGCTTCCCGAAAACCGTAAAGGCTGATGGTGAACACGAACTGTTGGGTGTCTCAGTAATACTTCGGAATATTGGCTTAGGTCCGGCTCTGGATATAGGAATAAGTCTAGTTGAGGCTCCGCCTCAGCAGATAGAGTACGCATGGAAAGAAGGCAAGACGGCAGGCATTTCTTCCTTCAGGACTCAGTTCAATTTGTCTGAATTAGCATCTGGAGAGGATACAGCGGGTAATCCAAAGGATATGCCCGATTTGCACCTTATCAAGAACATGAAATTTACAATTGTTACCGAGTGTATCGATGGTTATAGAAATGTTATTGGGGCGTACAGGGGTTTTCGCGTGTTGGAGGGCGAGAGAGGCAAATTGCTTATCGAAGTAACTCGAACTGTTTCTGCACAAAAAGTCGGCCATAGAATCAGAAGCTATCCCTAGCTTCAACTAGGGGAAAGCCTCCATTCACTGCTAACTCGTGCCAGGCTTACGATAAGAGATATTGTAAGGAAAGTTCGGATTTCCCCCCACGCGGGGAGCAAATTTGCTCTTTCTGAAGCTAAGCAGATACAAGTCTACCCGAACTCGGGCATATTGCGGTTGTTGGAGTGTAGTTGCCTTTTTGACGGTTGAGCTGTACACTATAAATACTATTGGGTTACCTACAATTCAAATCTTTGCGTCCTTTTAGCTAACAATGAATGACTTCTGTGCCCTTTATATATCGGATTTTTCCATAAGAGATAAACGCACACTCAACACACTGTGTTTATTCTACGACCGTGTTTTTTTGCATGATTATTTTGGTATATTTCACTGCGTGCAAAACCAAGATATCTACGATAATTATGAAAAGGCAAGCAAAGGGTTAATTGACCCTAACTGGGCAATTGCCGGAGGATTAGATTCAGAAACTAAACGTTACTTAAAATCTGCATTTGAGACGGGTTTTGATAATTTTGTTCTAAAAGGAGTGTCCCAAGGTCTTGGATGTGCCACTGGCAAATTTAGCCCAACTTTTGTATTGAACTTTGCTAAGACTTACATCGATTTCTTAAGGGCGAATCGTGTTCTTTTCTTTGAGGACGTTCTCTGCTTTTGCCAGAGCCTACGCAATCCGTTGCACCCAGCACACAGACTAGAAGGCGGGGTCAAGCTAGATTTAAGCTGTTCACAAAAAGAGAATTTTGATAGCCTTTCAAAGGCTCTCTTAAATAATAAGTATGCATGTCTATTCGAACAAGAATACCATAGGCTTCCCTTGGTCTCAGATTCAGAAGAGGATCTTCTTCGCTGGGATCGAGCTAAAGACTTACTTACCACAGCTTTGTTACTAACAGCAATACCTGCTAGAGTACCCACCATATCTGAGGTCACAGCCGACGAAATTCTCGAAGCAAGAGAAAAATTAAGAGACCTGCTACCGCCGTTTCGTTCTTCTATTCTGAAGGCAGCTTGGGAGATTGCCAAGGCATCACGCGAAACATCTCAAAAAGAAGTTATGGGACTGGCTCAACTATATTACGAGACCAATATTGTACCCAGCATTTTCGAAATTGAAAGCAAAATAAAATCTGAGAGCAAAAAACTATTTCGGAAGCTGATAGAGCAAGGAGTAGACAAGGCCACTCTTGTTGCAAAAGCTTTAGATCCAACCGAGCCCTTTTCCAAGTGGGATTTGATTGGCTCTGGCCTTAAGTCTCTATTGGATATCGATTCGTCTTGGCAATCAAAGGTCAAGATTAAAGGTCCTTATGAGTTTCTTATAAGATTGCCAAGCGTTATTCGGAGAAAGAGGTATTAGATACCAACGGCGGTGGACGCAGGCTTTGTGGTCTCAACAACGTTAGACGCATTGCCAATTGGGTGTTTCCTGTTTGCCCCTCGGTAGGCTGATGATGAGAGAAACAGTGAACGAAGTTCGGATTTTCCGCCCATGCCGGGAGAAAATTTGCGTTTTTCTGAAGCTAAGCAGCTACAAAATCACCCGAACTCAGGCACGTTGATTTGCTTAGGGACACCAGCAAATATTAGTTGTCTAGGAAAGGAGTGAGGTAGATGGACAAAGTGGCTATACGATTCTGGGGGATGTGGGGGCTGAGTTTGTTAGTGGTGTTAGTTGTAGCAGCTTGCGCTGTAATAGCAGTATGGCTATCGCCTACCCAATACAGTCGGCAAATTGAATCTTCCGCTCTTGTTCTTGCAGCCATTATGATGGGCTGGTCTGCTTGGCAAAGTAGAAGCATCGCTTACTCAAGCAGGGAACAAATCGAACAAATGAGGCAGCAAAGGGTGGAAGTGGTGCGCCCGTCGCTGTCTTTGAGACCGGAGCACTATACCGCAGGTGGCGGCTTTATGACTCTGCTCTTGCAAAATACGGGAGGCCTAGCTAGGGAGGTTAAGATAGACATTGAAGCGACTAATTCACTTGAGAAGAAGTCTCTGTTTATCCCTGCTATTGATACAGAGCACATAGTATATCTCCCGATAGACATCCACAAAATTGAGAGAAGTAGTGGCACGGTCAAAGTGAAGGCGTACCTAAAAGATAGCTACAATCGTAACCTTACAGAAGAATTATCTATTGATTTCGGCATGCTAAGAGCAGAAGACAGGGATTTTGCCTTTCAAGAGGCACCTATGTACAGAGCCTTAGGGAACATCGAGCGAAAGCTAGGAGAAATAGAACGTAGCTTAAGACAAATAGAAGGTGATTTCAAGCCTATCGGGCGACGTTAGCCGTGTGATAAGTTTTTGTGATTGAGCTACGCGGTAAACAAAAGCTATAGCTAAAGTCACTATGCCCTAAACTTAGCAAGAACCAAACCTCAATAAAAGTTCGGATTTTCCCCGGGGAGCCACCTTCGAATTAACTAGTAGGAATCTCTATAAATCTGGGCTACGGCAGGAGCATCGAGCAAATTAGGGTGTTTACTAAGCCACGGAGCCGTCCTTATAGCACAATCGGCTATTTCCTCAATACGCTGAGGTTCGATACCGAGAGTTCGCAGGTTAAGTTTCATCCCCACCTTATCCAACCACCCTTCGACTGCAGCTATCCCATCTGTCTCACCAAAAACATTTCTGCCCAGGGAATTAAACCTCTCTTGCCGTACAGGAAAAGTATACCTCATCCAAGCAGGAAGCAGTGCCGCCAGTCCATCACCATGGGCAATATCATAGTACCCACTTAGAGAAAGCTCAATACCATGAAGAGTCAGATAGCCGGCACCACTTCCCAGATGTCTAACAGGTGAACAGGCAATGGTACTGGCCCAAGAAAGCTTGGTACGAAACTCAATATCGTCCAGCTTGCTCAGTGTTCTAGGTAAAGTCTCCACCACCAGCTTCATCACCGTTTCCAAAATTCCATCGGTCAGAGGAGATGTTCTCTCTGTTGTAATATAGCATTCGCCTACATGGCAAAAAATATCCACTCCTCCCTGCACTGTTGGCTTCTGAGGAAGGGTAAGAGTCAGTTCAGGGTCTACAATAGAAACCTTGGAAAAGAAAGCCGGACTAAATAACACCCGCTTCTCATGAGTTTCCCAGTTAGTAATCACGGCAGCATTATCGGCTTCAGAGCCGCTGGCAGCCACAGTCGGTACCAGCACAAGAGGTAATAAAGGTTCCACTACTTCAATATCCTCAGCTCCAATATAATAATCCCAAATTGGTTTACCGCCACTGCTAGCTAATGCCATACACTTGGCTGTGTCCATAGCGCTGCCGCCGCCAAGACCAATGATTAAGTCCACTCCCTTTTGGCAAACCAATCTAGCCCCCTCATCCACGGTAGAGGCACGAGGGTTAGACACTACTTTATCAAAAATGCAGACCTCCAGCCCATTACTCTCCAAGTCTCGGGTTACCTTATCTAGTAACCCTGTTTGTCTCGCACTGTGGGAACCAGTTACCAGCACAGCCCGCTTGCCCAATCTTCTCACCTCTGCTCCCAACCTCGCCACACACCCTGAGCCAAAGATAATCTTAGTGGGTAGATAAAAAGTGGTCACCATAAGGCACCTCCTGAGAAAGTATCAGATACATAAATAATACTTCAAAAGAGAATTATATCATGTTACCTACACCATCGAGTTTGAGAATGAAATAAGCAGTGGAACCAAAGCCCATAATATGGCTTTCCCAGGTTCTCTTTCATGTGTATTACAACTCCTTTCCCTTTATACCCCGTCTATCTACAATTATCCTGAGCAGAGCAGGCAGGAATACAATGGCGCCAAAGAAGCAAAGGCTCAACCCAATAATGGGGATGAGGCTCAAGGACCTCATTGAAGGATGGCTGGAGAAAAGGAACGAGGAAAATGCCAGACAGGTGGTGGCCGTGGTAAGGAATATAGCCTTCCCCGTGAGTTGTATAACTTGAGGCAGTGAACCCTTACCCTCTTCTAAGTAGCGGTGAACGATGTGAATGCCATCATCTATTCCTATTCCGATGACCAAAGGTATCATGCTAATCGAAGAAACGTTCAGATTGGCACCAAACCACTGGTAAGTTCCCAGGAGCCCAAGTACGCCAAAGGCAACTGGAACCATGGAAAGCAGGGCGTAGACCGGACTACGCCGCCTGGTCCCAAAGTAAACGATGAGGACAAGCATCCCGGAAGCCATCAAGGAGACGCGGATTACATCTGTGGTCATCACGGTAAGCAACTTGGTCCAGAGTACAGCGCTAGCAGTAACATTGGGGTGAATCTCACGCAGATCAGCGAGTAGCTTTCTCTGGTACGATTTATCATACAGGTCACCATCAGGGATTATCCTTATCAAGAACTCCCCCTCATCGGAAACCCACGAGCGAGAGATTTCCTTTGGTAGCTCCTTATAGCTCATCGGTGTTACGTCTATCCCGGGCATAATAGCAAGTTCAGGATGAAGCCTAACAGCTTGCTTAATGGCCTCTAGCTTTTGGTCCTGATTTTCGGGTAGGTAATCGAGAATGGATTCTACTTTCAGAACCCCATCCACATTCTGAAATTCCTTGACACAGCGGTTGAGTTCCCGCTGCCCTTTAACTACACAGGTAAGCTGCTCAGGGTCATAGTCAAAATTCTCCTTGACCTTCTCAAGCTGTTGGTAGGTCTCAACCTCGGTCGGCATGAGTTCATACATACTCTCACTCAATTTGGCACTGGGCGCCCTGATACCGAATAAGACAAAGAGGGCAACCAGGATTACCAGAATTCCCGGAGCAAAGCGCTGTACTTGCACGCCGACCACTCTGAGAATATTGAATCTTGTGCGCTTAAATTTGAACCGGCCAAATTTAAGCCTCAAGACAACCAGGGCAGGAAGCAGGACGAATACCGCCACCAGGGTCAGGGGCAAACCGATGGCGCCGATGACGCCTAACTGATGTAGTGCTTTGGTCTCGGCAAAGTAAAAGGAGAAAAATGCTGCTGCCGTGGTGAGACAACCCAGAATAACCGCTCTTCCAGTGTGGACAAAGGTATGCTCAAAGGCAAGGGTGACATTATCGTGCTCCTCCATCTCACCCATAAACCTCGTCAGTAAGTGGATACAGAAGTCGATACCAAGGCCCAATAGCAGGACGGCAAACGCAGCAGAGAGTGCATTGAGAGAGTCATATACGAGGAATATCACCCCCGATGTCCAGATTATCCCGATGAGCAGCGGGATGGCGGACAGAAGCGGTAGAGACAGGCTTCTGAAAGAGACGAAAAGGAGAATTAAGATGAGTATCAAGGTGATAAACGCTGTGAGGTAAATGTCCTGCATAGCCATTTTGTCACCTTCGTAGTCGATGACCATCAGACCGCCAGTAAAGCCTACATTGAGGGCTTCATAGTCTTTATCCTCCCCCCTGGTTTCAGTGATAAGCCTCCCCAGGTCGTCGAGGAGATAATTCCTCTCCAGAGGATTCTCCATGTCTATGGTGAAACCCATAGTGATGAGGTAAATCCTCTTGTTATCCGAGACGATATATTCTGAGAGGGTTGCCTTTTCCAGCGTAGCGGTTGGTAAAGCCTCGAGCATTCCTGGTGCGGCACGAGGGTCCATTAGGGCGGCAAATTGCTCCTCCGGCAGGTAGAGAATTCCTTTTTCGGCGGCAAAGCTGAAGTCTTTTTTATATTGAACATCCTCCCAGCGGCTGTCCTTTTCCAACTTCTTTGCCAATGTCCTGGCATACGCCTTGGCGGTGTAGGCATTTGAGTCTGAACAGTCTATGACCACCACTACCATATTAGACCCCCCGAATTGCTCTTCAACTGCCTCGGCCGCGAGGAAGTCGGGGTCATCCGACTCGAAGTATCCCTCCATGCTGGTATCTATAGTGAAATTTGAGGCTGGAATAGCAGCCAGCACTGTTATGCCAAGCACGATCGCCACCGTCTTCACCGGATGGCGGGTCGTCGCTTTCACCAGCCTTTCGAGAATATTCATCTGTTACCCGTGTCAAGAAATATAGGTGCCTTATCCTCTAAGAGCCACAACCCCCGTGCACCTTGTTTCCTCTACCTCAATTACGTCATGCTACATAACTATTTCCTACCTTAAAAGGGAATTAAGTCACAGGAAGCACAACTTTTTCTCCCTCTTTTAGCCCGGATAAAACCTCGCTATATATGCCATTGCTTAAACCCAGAGTAACTTGTCTTTTCTCAGTCTCATCGTCGGTGACAACTTCCACCCAGGGGTTTTCCAGAGACCCCTGAATAGCTCGATTGGGTATCAGCAATACATTATCACGACGGTTAGTGATAATTTCAGCACTGGCACTCATACCATCTTTAAGTTCTTCATCAGGATTTCCCAAAGTTATGGTAATTTTGTAAGACACCTCATCTTCCCAAACTTTGCCCGTTGGGGAGATGAAAGTTACCTTCCCTTTTACTTTTTTATCAGGCAAAGCAATCAAGGTAATAATGGCTTCCTGCCCCAGCTTCACCTTGGAAATGTCTATCTCGTCAATTTCACCACTCATTTCCACGTTACTGGGGTCAACCAGGTAGATTGCTGGACTGCTGTATGTCATAGCCGAAAGCTGCTGCCCTTCATCTATATAAACATCGGCTATGATGCCATCGAAAGGAGCAATAATTGTTGCTTTGGCCAGCTCTAGCTCGACCACAGCTAACTCTAGCTTTGCCATATCTAAAGCTGCTCTGGCTTCATCTGTCTCCAGTTCAGCCAATTTAACACTAAAAGGCAGCGCCCATGTCCTAGCGTGTGATTTCTTTTGCGCCTTGGATGTGTTCTCCTCAACCAGCTCTAGTAAAGCTTGTGCCCCCTCAATTTCCCCTTGCTCTAAAAGCTCTTGAGCTTCCTCTAAATTATTCTGGATTTCCTCTAGAGCTAGCCAGACCCCGGGCACGTCAATAGCATAAGTGTTGGTATAATGGGGGTAGATTGTTTGCATAAGGTTATTTTCAGCCATTTTGTATTCAGCTTGAGCCATTTCATATCCACCTTGAGCCATCCCTACCCCCATTTCTAAGGGGCGAATATCGAGCTTGGCTAATACTTGACCCTCGATTACCTTATCTCCCCTTTCCACCAGTATCTCATCTACTGCTCCCATAGTACCAAATGATAGATATTCCTTATGACGCATTTTTAAATTGCCTTCTTTAGCAGAGACACTTATTATTAAATCGCCCCGAGTAACTTCAGCTGTTTGCAAGGGCATTTCTTGCTGGACACATCCGGCTAAAATTGAGCCAACCAAACACATCGCTATTATTGAAATTAACCATTTTTTCATTTAATCAGCCTCCTCTTTGGAAACGTCTCCATTTTACTACCACCGCCAAAGCCCGACAAGACTGGTAACCACACCATAAGTAGAGATACTAAAAGAAACACCTCCAAAATAATTATGCTCATTGGCCCTCCTCTTATTATTCATTTGGAATAACTTTCCACCACATCATTATCGCGCTGCTTTTTGTTTCATACACGCCATCCTACAACTTCTCTAGGCCAAAAAGAAAACGCTGTAAGCCCCCTGTTTTACAAGATTAAGTTCTGCAGGCTACCCACGATCAGTGCCGCGGCTACCATTATTCCAGTAGCTTTAAGGGTGTCTCTTGTCCGTAGCTCTCGAGCCAGTATCACAAAGGTAGCCACACAAGGGAAAAACATAGCTAGGACCGTACTGCTGATAACCAGCTGCTTAGCAGTTAATGCTAAGGGAGCTAGCATGCCCATAGCCACATCCTTACGCAAAAAGCCAATAACTAGGGCAACAACTGTCTCCTTGGGCAGCCCCAGCAACCCGCTCACAATCGGGGCAGCAATATTAGCAATAGCATCGAAAACCCCTAAAGTATAGAGAATATTTACCACCAGCACAGTGCTAAGAACTATGGGCAAAGCTTCTTTGATAAAGCCGGAGACTCGCAGCCAAAGCTTCTCACCGATGACTCGCCACGGCGGCAAGCGATAGGGCGGAATTTCCACCAGAAGTTCCGGGCTGAAACCCTTGACAATGCGATTAAGGATAAGCCCTATGATAACCCAAGATGCAAACAGGCTACCGTAGACCATAGCTACGTACTGTCCACCTTGCTGCCCCACCAGTCCTATTATCATAGCTTGCAACGCTGCGCATGGAACGCCAATAGAAATCAAAGTAGCCGCAATAAACCTTTGTCTACGGCTCTCCAAAATACGGGTTGCCATAACCGCAGGCACATTGCATCCAAAGCCAAGGATAGTAGGGATGATGGCATAACCGTGTAGCCCCAACCTGTGCATTAGGGTATCCATCAATACTGCTAAACGGGGTAGGTAACCAACATCTTCCAGTATTCCTAACGCCAGGTAAAAAGAGACGATATACGGTAACACCGCACCAAGAGGGATGTAAAATCCAGTGCTAAGCAAACCAAAGGATTGAAAATAGTCAATTTCCCCAGCAATAAGGTTGCCTATCAAGACACTGTGCCAGAAACCTCCTGACCCTAAAGCAAGGCTCACTTTCATTAGCAAAGGGGTCCATAGCCACTCGAAAAGAGGATCGGTCACGTAACCAATGATACTCTCACCAATAAGGCGGATGACCCAAAAGGTGGCAAGGAGAACCACCAGGGCGATGAAAACTCCGCCCACCGGATGATCGCTGACATCTTCCAGAACATCACGCCAGGTATGGTGACGATGGCTTAACGATTGCACTTGACTGACGATATTGCCAACTCTTGCCCACCGTTCATCGCTACTAGAACCAGAATAAGCAGTTTTAGGCACCTTCGCTTCTGGAAGACGCCTGACTAACCCCTTTATTCCTTGCCCGGTTACCCCTACTGTGGGGACAACTGGCACCCCGAGAAGTTCTTCTAGCTTAGCAACATCAATACTTATGCCTCGGTGACGAGTATCGTCCCAAATATTGAGGGCAACTATTACCGGTACTTGTCTTTCCAGCAGCTGCAAGGTGAGATTGAGGTTTCTCTCCAAATTGGTGGCATCAACAACGTCGATGACTAAATCCCCGTCTTTAAGCATCTCCACGGCTACCTCTTCCGCCTTACTAGTCGGCTCAAGAGTATAGGTGCCAGGCACATCGATAACCTCGGCTTGCTCTTCACCCAGTTTCAAATGACCCTTGGTGAACTCCACCGTGGTGCCGGGATAATTGGAAGCGATTATGTGTATACCAGTAAGCCGGGAAAACAGGGCGCTTTTGCCCACATTAGGATTACCCACAAGTAGGATCCGCATCATCTCCTAACAAAGTTCCCAGGCAGATATTTATCCAACCGCGACTATTATTCTGTTAGCCATGCCAAAGCCAATAGCTACTTGGGCATTATCCACCCTGAGAGTAACCGGCCCGCGAAAGAGAGTAGAACTTATTTTAGTCACCTTCTTCCCCGGCCTGATACCCAAAGCCTCCAGCCGCCGCATCAAACCTCGCCCCCCTAGAATTCCAATTACAGTGCCAGTCTGTCCAATTTCCATCTGACCCAAGGTCAATTGTCCCCCTTGATGCATAGCCATAATTTATCCCCTATCTCTGAAATGTCTTAACAAGGCTTCCCCAATAGCGGTCTTAATTCTTCTAAATGCAGTCACCTTACTTCGTGATTCTTTCCTGTCTTGAATACTATGGTGAAAAACATGTTGGCAACTACTCGATACCCTGAATCACTAATACACTGGATTTGCCAAAACAAAATTTTGAGTTAGTCTTGTCTAACACAAGAGCGTCAAATTTTTTACTTTCTCCTCTCTTCCTTCTCCAAACCCCTAGCCAGACACTCTTCAGGAAGCTGTCCATGCTCCAGATAATATTTATACCTTTTGGGGAAGTTAGGCTCTTCTAAGGGACATGATTGTATAAACTCTATGAACTTAATCATCCTCTCCAGACTTAGCGAGCTAATGACATGCTCAATCTTGCAAGCATCCTCCTCAGCCGTTTCCCGATCAATGTCCAGCGCCTCAGTAAAAAAGCGGCTCAGTGCTTCATGGCGGTGAACCACACCCTCAGCAACACTTTCACCCTCAGGAGTAAGCTCCACGTATCTATATCTCTCGTGCACCACAAGCCCCTTCTCTGAAAGCCTCTCCAAAGCTGAAGTAACACTAGGCATTCTAACTTTCAGCCTTCGGCTGATCTGACTTACCCTCACTGCCTTATTCGCATCACGAAGCATGGCTATCGCCTCAAGATAGTCTTCCATACTAGGAGTATGTTGTCTTTCCACTTGCTGTTTTACCATCGCTCATCACTTCAAGAATTGTTAGCCTTGCCTAACAATTATATCGATGCCTAATTTTCTTGTCAACCCCCCACCCTATCTAACCAAAAAATCTGATATTATAGGCAGTAAAATAAATAGGCTTTAAGTATTATTATGTCAAACAAATCAGTAAGGTGGATAGGCAGCGATGAAGCTGGCAAAGGGGATTATTTCGGACCGTTGGTGATTGCCGGCGTGTTGGTAGATAACACAATTGTTAAGTCGCTTGAGGAATTGGGGGTAAAGGATAGCAAAAGGCTTTCCGATAATTCAGTAAAGGCATTAGCAAACAAAATTAAGAAAATGTGCCTGTGCTCAGTAGTAACCATAGGACCGGCAAAATACAATGAACTATATAATAAGATAAGAAACCTGAATCGCCTGCTTGCCTGGGGGCACTCTAGAGCCATAGAAAACATTCTAGATAGAGAAGAATGTGACTATGCCCTAGCTGACCAATTTGGAGACGAGAAATTTATAATCGCTGCCTTAATGGAAAAAGGTAAAGGGATAAAGGTAAAACAGGAAATTAGAGCTGAAAGCGATATAGGAGTGGCAGCAGCCTCAATACTAGCCAGGGCAGAGTTTGTTCACCGCCTGGCAATGCAGTCAGTAAAATACGGAATGGATTTTCCCAAAGGCGCTTCGCCAGCAGTAATTGAAACCGGAAAGGAATTTGTCAGGAGATACGGAAAGGAAAGGCTAAAGGAAGTGGCTAAAATCCACTTTAAGACGACAAAATCAGTCCTGGCAGAATAGAGGGTGTTTAAAAATGTAGTTGCCCAATTTATTGGGCGTCTGTGCCTGATAAATCAAGCAACTACAAAATTTGGAGGTGAAGAATTTCCGGGATAGTCAAAACAAATCTGAATCCAAAGCTAGAGCAAAATTAAACAGCCTAAGAATAAGAAAGGAGGGGAAATGGAGGTAATTATCAACAACACAAGGCTATCTATAATTCAAGGAGATATCACTAAGCAGACTACTGATGCCATAGTCAATGCTGCCAATCCCAGCTTAATGGGAGGTGGCGGTGTAGACGGTGCCATACATCAAGCTGGAGGCCTAGCTATTCTGGAAGAATGTAAGCAAATTGTTGCTAAGCAAGGGAGATTACCACCGGGAAAGGCTGTGATTACCACTGGAGGGAATCTTAAGGCAAAATATGTCATCCATACTGTTGGCCCTGTCTGGCATGGTGGTAGTAGAAATGAAGCCGAGCTTCTAGCTAGCGCTTACTATGAATGCTTAAAAGTGGCTACAGAGAATAAATTGACTAGTATCTCCTTTCCCTCTATAAGTACAGGAGCTTATGGCTACCCGGTAGCCGAAGCAGCCAGGATAGCCCTGAGAACCGTGGTTTCATTTCTCAAGGAACAAGCCACTTCTATTAAAGAGGTCGTATTTGTCCTTTTTGATTCCAGAACCTATGAGAGCTACCTCTCCGCCTTGCGAGAAGCGACAGGCAGTCTTAAGACCTGAAAGCGGCAAGGGATATCTAAAACCCTCTTGGAATTTGCCCCGCGTGAGACTGCACAAAACGTCAGAAAGTGCAATCTGTGTGTATTATGAAGAGATAGCTCGCGCAAAGTAAAACAAAGACCGGTATGAATATCAATTGACATCTACCGTAGTAAGAGTAGAATTGGAATTACGAATGTGGTTGGAGGTGTAGTTGCCATGTTTGAGTCACTAAGAATAAAAAATTTCCGATCGATAAGAGATTCCGGTGAAATTAAACTATCAGATTTGAATGTGTTTGTTGGGCCTAATAACTCCGGTAAATCATCGATTCTATATGCACTAATGATGATAAAGATGACTATGGAAAGCAAGAATGAAGATATGGCTCTGATTACAAGCACACCTGAGTTAGATCTTGGTAGCTATTTGGATCTAATTCGTGACGGAAATACTGACTATAGATTAATGATTAAGTTCAAGCTTAATGACCCAAGTGTTCGCGAGCCTTTCGCAGTTTTTGCCGAATATGGTAGGGAAAAGCATAATAGCTATGCTGATCTACAAGCAGAATTTTGTTTTGATAAAGCCAGAAACAGAATCGAAGTAGTTTCATTTATTGGGAAGGATCATTTAGGAAATAGTATTATAACTGTCAGAAAAACAGACGATAGCAGCTTGAAAATCAGCGGCCCATCTGCAAAACTATTGAAACACATGCGGGTTAAGTTCATGAACTTTATTCCCGGAATTGTACCATCTGGCCCAAAACCAAAGTTTGATATGGTCACCCAAGTTGTAAGATGGGATGTTGCTTCAACGATAAGGGCAGGAGAATTATCAGAAGTTATCCAAAAACTGAAATATGTAGCACCTATAAGGGAGAGAATACCAAGACACGGCATAGTTGGAACCATGGTATATTCCGAATTAACCCCCTCGGGCCAGAATTTGATGCGTGTATTGTCCAGCTCAGACATAATTAGCACTCGGGGAAAAGCAGCCATAGATGAGTTGAATTATTGGCTTGGCAGCAAGTTCAAGCTTTTAAAGAATATTGAACTCATAGATATCGACAAAGCCGGTACTGTAAAAATACTGATTGCAGACGACCCAAGGGGTTCGAAGAAAATAAACCTTGCATCTATGGGGTGTGGTATCTCTCAGTTAGTTCCTGTGGTAGTACAGACTGTCCTGTTACCCAAATCGGGCTGTTTGCTTGTTGAGCAGCCTGAAATTCATCTCCATCCATCTGCACAGGCTGACCTTGCAGACCTCTTTATTGGGAATATCAGAGGAAGACGACAATTTATCATTGAGACTCATAGTGAGCATTTTGTTCTTCGCTTAAGAAGAAGAATAGCAGAAGGGAAAATAAAGCCCGAGAAAATTGGAGTATTCTTTGTTGAGAAGAAGAAAGGTTTGACTAGGATACGGAAGCTTAATCTGAAACCAAATGGTCATTTCGAAGAATGGCCTACTGGCTTTTTTGAAGAAGGCTTTAAGGAGGCGTTAGCGATTGCTGAAGCAGGTGGCGAGGCTAGTAAAGAGGAAGACTAGCTTGTGGATGACTTAACATTAGATGTATGTGTTCTGATGACTGGATCAAGTATTGGTAATCCACGATATCAGAATACATGCCTTGATCTAATGAAGAGAATGCTAGCTATAGATAATTATAAGCTGGCCTTAGATAAGAAAAGGCAGATTAGACATCAATACCTAAGGAAAAACGGGGAAGGGACTTTTGGGCATCATTTCGTTATTCAAATGGCGCTCAAGGAAAAAACGGTTATAATACCGTGGCGTAATTTAAATGATGCAATCCGGGTAAAGCTTGAAGAGGAAGGTTTCACCAGGAACAGTGAAGACTACAAGTATGTTATATGCGCTTCAGGAACGTGTTGTAATAAGCTAGTCAGCCACACGACCCGCATTTTTTCGGTGTAAAGCGCATATTGGCCAAAATACCCATAAAGGTGTTGTTACCAGGTCAAACATAGATATCAGTTCCCAACATCAAAACTTTGCACACCCGTGAAGATCCCCTTCTCCTTCTCGACTCTTCTTGGTCACTCCCGACTGTCTGCGATTTATGATCTGCCAAAACTTATAAATCGAGGTAGCCAGCGTAAGATATAATAATGGCTGGTCTATAATCTTGTAGTTTATCTAATGTGTGATTAACAATCAGCCAGTCTGTTCAATTAGCCTTCCGGTTCTCCAACAATTCATCGAAATGTCTTGACTACTTGAAGTGTGCTATAAGGAGCAATTCCTTAGATTTTCAGCCTACTGCAGCATAGCCACATAGCTATTCATAGGCACCCCGAGTGAATCTGCTACAGGTTTACACTTCGCCATAAGGCAATAGAAAAACTTCCCTTGTTCGGGAAGCTCGCTCAAAGCCTCATAATGCCCCATCCCTTTAGCAAATATGAGGTCCGCCGATGCAAACTCCTGTTTGAACTGAGTTGAGGCCAAAGTAAAAACTATTCCCGGTGAAGCTACACCTGTAGTTATGACCTTCCCAAAGTCACTTTCCAAGCCAGCATTGCTAATATCCTCCAGAGTAGCATCATTCTGAACAGGTAAGGGCTTAACTACGTAGATAACATCAGCAAATTGCCTCATCTTCTTGACTAGAGGCAAATCGAAGTAAACTTCACCAGCATTATCAGCCAAATACAGAACTTTGCTTGCCTTTCTTAGCTTCGCTTCAAATCGTTGTGAGTCATCTATAGTAAAGCTTATGGACTTTCCCATATCCTCCTTGATGATGCCAGACTCCCTGAAGAAATCTATGGCATTCGCTGCAGCGGCGAGTTTAAGACAACCCTCAAAATCATCCTTATAGAGATTACTTCGCTTCCTGCCACGCCTTCGGCTCGCAGCTTCGGCTCGCAATGACAGCTCAGGGTATAATTCCCTAGCAATTGCCATCTCCTTCTCTTTCATCCTCCGATAAGGGTCAGGATTGTGGGTTATTTCCTTTATCACCTGATGAATCTTAGTAGCAATCACAATAGATATCTGGTCATAGGAAAATTCATCATCCAGAATTCTCAGAGCTTCTTTTATTGCCTTCTGTTTAAGCAAGTTATTATCAGTTGCTAAAATAGCAGCTTGATGAATTAACCTTTGCAAACACTGATAGCATTCCGGTGAGATTTTCACTTCAACTCCTGGTTCAAAAAGAGAATCTGAGACCCTTCACCATCATTCAGTCACCTTTTCCTTGTCATTCTGGATGAGTGAGCTGGAGCCCTGAACAAAGTGAAGGGAAAGTAGAGTAAAGAATCTCAGAGATTCTTCGCCTACGGCTCAGAATGACAGAGAATAAGGTTATCAAACACTCCCTTTAAATTTGAGTGCCCTGCACTACTATATTATAATAACTTAAAAACAACCAGTGGGTGTGGGCTATGCTTGATAAATTGGAATTAATACAGAAGCGCTATGAAAAGCTAACTCGGCTGATAGCTCAACCTGAAATAGCCACTGAACCAAAGCAAGTACAGGAGCTAACCAGAGAGAGAGCTAGCCTTGAAGGTATCGTTACCATATACCAAAAATACAAGGCAAACTCTAAAGAGTTAGCTGAAATGGAGGCTTTACTCGACAACACTACAGAGGCGGACCTAATAGCTCTCATTAAGGAGGAAACGAGCAAGCTTAAGCAACACCAGGATGACCTCCTTCGCCAGCTCAAACTCTCTTTACTGCCCAAAGACCAGCTAGCTAATAAAGATGTCATCATTGAAATAAGAGCTGGTGCCGGTGGTGAAGAGGCAAGCCTTTTTGCTGCCGACCTATTCCGTATGTATAGCCGCTATGCCCAAAATAAAGGCTGGGAAGTAAACATTATCAATAGCAACCAGAGTGAAATCGGAGGCTTCAAGGAAGTAATATTTGAGGTTAAAGGTAAAGGCGCCTTTAGTCAATTAAAGTACGAGCGTGGCGTTCACCGAGTGCAAAGAGTGCCTCTCACTGAGGCTTCTGGACGAATACACACCTCCACAACCACTGTAGCTGTTCTACCTGAAGCAGAAGAAATTGAGCTGAACATCAACCCAGATGACCTCAAAATGCAATTCTTCCACAGCCACGGCGCTGGAGGACAGAATGTAAACAAAGTAACTACAGCAGTTCGCATTACGCATCTGCCCACCGGCATAGTAGCTACTTGTCAAGATGAGCGCTCCCAAGTAAGAAACAGAATGAAAGCCATGGCAGTACTCCGAGCCAGGCTATTTGACTTAAGACAGCGCAAGCAATCTGAAGAGATAGATAGACAACGAAGAACTCAAGTAGGCAGTGGCCAGCGGGCAGAGAAAATACGCACCTATAACTTCCCACAAGAGCGTGTTACCGACCACCGCATCAATTCAACTTTCCACAATCTGAACCAGATTTTGGACGGAGAACTCGATGAAATCATCGAAGCTCTGTCTGCTAAAGAGCAAGTTGAACAATTAGAAGCAGTCCTTTCATGACTTCAAGCGAAACTTTATATTTAACTAGCCACATATTATCTATGGCCAGAATTGATGATGCTTCTATCGAGGCTGAACTTCTAGTGTGCCATGCCCTGGGAATATCAAAAACACGCTTATACAGTGAACCAGAGCGGCTATTAACTTCAGCAGAAATAAATCACTTATGGCATCTCCTTCGGCGTCGCCTTTTCCACGAGCCCACCGCTTACATCTTAAAGCGTTGCCAATTCTATGGCATCAACTTTTACATTGACAATCGTGTTTCTATCCCCAGGCCAGAGACAGAGCTTTTAGTGGAAAAGGCTGTTGAGTTTGCTAAACAACGCTTTCCCCTAGGAAACCCTATCATAGCTGACATTGGCACCGGCAGCGGGAATATCGCTATTAGCCTTGCCCTGGCACTTCCTAAAGCCAAAATCTATGCTACAGACATCTCAGCTTCAGCTCTCGAGGTAGCTGGTATGAATTGCCAGCATCATAAGCTCGACAGCCAGGTAGAACTTATCCAAGGCAATTTGCTTGAACCATTACCCCAACCTGTAAATGTCATAGTGGCTAACCTTCCTTACATCAAGGATTCTGAACTGAAGGCACTAAGTCTAGAAATAATAAATTTCGAGCCAATAATAGCTTTAGCCGGTGGCGAGGATGGCCTAGATAAGATACGCTGCCTCTTAGCTCAAATTCCAGGGAAAATTTGCCCTGAGGGAAGCCTGTTCCTAGAGGTAGGTCAAGCCCAAGACAAAGTAGTAAGCTCGATTATAAATGATTATTTCCCCCAAGCCAGTATTGAGTTAATTCCTGACTTAAGCGGTATTAACAGGGTAGTAAAGGTTATACTATAAAAGACTGAGGACATGGAGATTGACTTATTATGCGACCTAATTCTGCAGGCTAAAAAGATTGTAGTTTTCACCGGCGCTGGTGTGAGCACTGAATCAGGGATACCAGATTTCCGCAGTCCGGGAGGAATCTGGGACAAATATGACCCCGATGAGTTCACCATTCAAAAATTTCTCAGCAGTGCAGAAGCTCGCAGAAAACACTGGAAGATGCTCAGTGAAAGCAGCCTTATTACAGAAACCAAGCCAAATCCCGCCCATTACGCTATCGCCGAGCTTGATAGATTAGGTAAGCTGGATTGCGTCATCACTCAAAATGTGGATAACCTCCACCAAAAGGCAGGAGTCCCCGAGAACAAGGTGTTTGAGCTTCACGGTAATATGAAATGGACGATATGCTTAAGCTGCCACCAACGCTTTCCTACGGAAGAGCTATTACAAAGAATAAAGCAGGAAACCGATGTCCTTGCTTGCCCCAACTGTCAGGGCATTTTGAAACCAGATGTCGTTCTATTCGGTGAGGCACTACCCGAGAAAACACTGACAGAGGCCACTCGCCGCTCACAGAACTGTGACCTTCTAATCATTATAGGCTCTACGCTCGTTATTTATCCCGCGGCTTATATACCAATGTATGCCAAAAATGCCGGAGCTAAGCTAGCTATTATTAACCTCAGCGCCACTCCCCTTGACCATTATGCTACGTTAGTCATTCACGGCAAAGCTGGCGAAATAATGTCAAGGGTCATAGGAAAGGTTAAACTTTCCCAGCTAAAGTGAATAGGCACCTCACTAGTCTCAAGGCAAAGTTACCGCTAGTAATGTAGTCGTTGTTTCACCCTATGGAGGTCGATTTCCATGTCTAGGTTACTGTTTTTCGAATACGCTTAATGTCCACCGCCTTACCAGTATCTTCATTCACTTCGATCAAGATGGCATTGAAGTCAACAATCCCCTTCCCCACTGACAAACGTCCAGGTATTTGGGAGAGAAAACGATTAATTACATTGTTAGCATCATCACCAATGATCGAGTCCATAGGACCAACCATGCCTATATCAGTAACATAAGCGGTACCTCTGGGCAATATACGAGCATCAATAGTACCTACATGAGTATGTGTGCCGAGCACGGCACTAACTCGACCATCGAGATACCAACCCATGGCCACTTTCTCCGAAGTTGCCTCAGCATGAAAGTCAACAATGATAACATTTGTTTTATCTTTAAACTCAGCTAACAATTTGTCCATAGCTCGAAAGGGGCAATCGAAATTGCCAATGAAAGTGCGCCCCATAAGATTAACAACTAAAACATTGTCCCGGAACCAATAGCCACGGCCGGGACACGCTGGCGGATAGTTCAATGGGCGGAGAAGGGGAAAGTTACCATCCAGATAAGGCAGGATTTCCTTATGAACCCAGATATGATTGCCTGAAGTTATTGCGTCAATGCCAGAATCAAAAAGCTCCTGCGCCGTGCTCGGAGTTAGCCCTAAACCACCGGCAGCATTCTCACCATTGCCTACTACCAGATCAACCCCATATTCATGATGCAAGCCTGGTAACAACTTCTTCACCGCTGCCCTGCCAGGCTTGCCAATAATGTCGCCTATTATTAATATCTTCAGTTTGCTTCGTCCCCTCGCAATGACATTGCTTTGCCCAAACCATCCTACTTAGCATAATCCACAGCTACAGTCTCTCGCATCACTATTACTTTTATTTGACCAGGGTAAGTCAGGCTTTCTTCTATTTTCTTAGAAATGTCCCGAACCAGTCTAATAGCTGTCAAATCATCAATTTCCTCAGGTTTCACCAAAACACGTACTTCCCGCCCAGCCTGAATAGCAAAGGCTTTCTCGACCCCAGGGAAACCACTAGCTATATCCTCCAATTCCTCAATCCGCTTTAGATATTGCTGCAAAGACTCACGTCTAGCACCAGGACGTGAACCACTTATAGCATCGGCAGCAGCAACAATAAAGCCCATAACACTGGATGTTGAAGCTTCGCCATGATGCTCAGCAACAGCTTGAACTACTTCAGCAGATTTATCCCACTGTTTAACCAAATCAGCACCTATCAAGGCGTGAGAACCCCCCACTTCATAATTCACCGCCTTCCCAATATCGTGAAGCAATCCAGCCCTTCTAGCTACACCGGCATCGGCCCCAATTTCATCAGCCAGCATGCCAGCTAGATGGGAAACTTCAAGGCTATGAAGTAAAACATTCTGCCCATAACTAGTACGGAATTTAAGCTGACCAAGTAACTTGATCAACTCCGGATGTAACCCTGGTACTCCGCCCTCATAAGCAGCCCGTTCACCCTCATTGCGGATTATAACTTCAACTTCAGTCTTAGCTTTTTCCACCACCTCCTCAATCCGAGCCGGATGAATACGCCCATCAAGGATAAGCCTATTCAGAGCAATGCGAGCTATCTCACGCCTTACTGGGTCAAAGCTAGAAATGGTAACCGTTTCCGGAGTATCATCAATAATAAGGTCAACGCCAGTAGCTTGCTCCAAAGCTCGGATATTACGCCCCTCTCGACCAATAAGCCGCCCCTTCATCTCATCGCTGGGTAAGGAAATGGTAGATACCATGGTCTCAGAAACAACATCGGTGGTGCACCTCTGGATAGCCGTGGCTAAAACACGTTGAGCTTCTCTATCAGCTTCTTCCTTTACTTGGGCTTCCCATATTCGAACCAGTCGTGAGGCTTCCTCTTTAACTTCCTGCTCTAGAGCCTGGAGCAGAGAACGCTTTGCTTCATCGCTAGATATGCCAGACAGGGACTCAAGTTTCGCCAGTTGCTCTTTCCTTATCCGCTCGAGCTCAACCTTTGTCCTTTCGATGCCCTTTGCTCTATTATCTAGGTCGCGCTCACGCCGTTCTAAGGAATCTAATTTTCGCCCTAACGCTTCCTCTTTCTGGTCGAGGCGTCTTTCTAAGCGCTGTGACTGAAGGCGATGCTCTCTACTCTCCGCCTCAGCAGCATTCCTAACCTTGGTGGCTTCCTCTTTAGCCTCAAGAAGAACTTCCTTATGCTTAGCTGTTGCTTCATCTAATAATCTCCGCGCTTCCTTTCTGGCACTTCGAATCTGCTGATTGGCTACCATCTGCCTGGCAAGGTAACCAACAAGGCCACCTAAAACAAGAGCAAGGCCAACTAAGATATATACATAATCCATCTTCCCTCTTTATTCCATTAAAGCAATGCATATAATTCATTAGGACTTAATATTAATCTTTTTGCGAATTGGAGTCAACTTCTACGTGATTTCGACTAAGCCATAGAGAGTAGAAGTACAATAGAGATAAACTAGGAAACAAAAAAGATAAAGCGCTACAGCAACTTATAATACTAAGAGCAACACTTTTAACAACTGAATAGTGGAAGGAAGGAAATACTTAAAAGCTTACAGTAGACTTTTAGTCTACCAACCGACCTAGGAATCATAAGACTATCGCCTTTCGACTCCTTAGAAAGGAGGTGATTCAGCCACACGTTCCCGTACGGCTGCCTTGTTACGACTTCGTCACAGTCACCAGCTCCACCCTCGGCAACTGCTTCTTGCCAAAAGCAAGTTAGCTCATCGACTTCAGGCGTTTCCGACTCCCATGGCGTGACGGGCGGTGTGTACAAGGCCCGAGAACGTATTCACCGCAGTATAGCTGACCTGCGGTTACTAGCAACTCCGACTTCATGCAGGCGATTTCAGCCTGCAATCCGAACTAAGGATGATTTTTTGGGATTAGCTCCGGATTGCTCCTTGGCAACCCTCTGTATCACCCATTGTAGCGTGTGTGTAGCCCAGGACATAAGGGCCATGCTGACTTGACGTCATCCTCACCTTCCTCCTTGCTGTACAAGGCAGTCTCCTATGAGAATTTAACATAGGACAAGGGTTACGCTCGTTGCGGGACTTAACCCAACACCTCACGGCACGAGCTGACGACAGCCATGCAGCACCTGTGCCAGCTCCTGACTGGATACAGGTCGTCCTCCTTTCGGAATCCTACTCCTGGCATATCAAGCCCTGGTAAGGTTCTTCGTGTATCATCGAATTAAACCACACGCTCCGCTGCTTGTGCGGGCCCCCGTCAATTCCTTTGAGTTTTAGCCTTGCGGCCGTACTCCCCAGGCGGGATATTTAAAGCGTCAGCTTCGACACGGAGAGGGTCGATACTCCCCATACCTAATATCCACCGTTTAAGGCGTGGACTACGCGGGTATCTAATCCGCTTCGCTCCCCACGCTTTCGAGCCTCAGCGTCAGGAAAAGCCTAGGAAATCGCCTTCGCCACTGGTGTTCTTCCCAATATCAACGCATTTCACCGCTACACTGGGAATTCCATTTCCTTCTGCTTCCCTCAAGCCATCCAGTATCAAGCGGCTTCTTCTGATTGAGTCACAAGATTTCACACTTGACTTAAAAAGCCGCCTACGCTCTCTTTACGCCCAGTAAATCCGGATAACGTTCGCCTCCTACGTCTTACCGCGGCTGCTGGCACGTAGTTAGCCGAGGCTTATTCCTCGAGTACCGTCAAAATTCTTCCTCGAGAAAAGAGGTTTACAACCCGAAGGCCTTCCTCCCTCACGCGGTGTCGCTGGGTCAGGCTTTCGCCCATTGCCCAATATCCCCTGCTGCTGCCTCCCGTAGGAGTTGGGGCCGTATCTCAATCCCCATCTGGCTGACCATCCTCTCAGACCAGCTACTGATCATCGCCTTGGTGAGCCATTACCTCACCAACTAGCTAATCAGACGCAAGCCCATCTCCAAGCACCCTAAGGCTTTAATAATCAAGCAATACTCGATTATCATATGCGGTATTAGCCTGCCTTTCGACAGGTTATTCCCCACTTGCAGGCAGGTTACTTACGTGTTACTCAACCGTTCGCCACTCGGTTACAATCCGAAGACCATAACCTCGTACGACTTGCATGCATAAGGCACACCGCCAACGTTTATCCTGAGCCAGGATCAAACTCTCCACTCAAAACCTTCCTTCCACTATTCAATTGTTAAAGTGCACATTTACTTATTATATTATAAAGTATCTTGCCAAGTTGTCAAGGGCACCAATAACTGCTTTTGTTCTCTTCCTAGTCAAGGACAAGTTTTTGATTCTTAGCCTTATTTCAAAGGTTCGCTAGCCCGTTTCCTAATCCGGCTTCAGCTATCTTTCTCTCTTTTACCTGGTTATTCTCAACGCTGGATTTAAATTGCTATACCAAATCCTTGCCGCTGGGAACAACCCTATCAGGATGCTCACGATCAAATGGTGGCCCATAAATCGAGAGCCTAACTCCCTTAACAGGCATAAAGAAGCCATGCTGCACTCCCACTGGACAGTAAACAAGGTCGCCAGCTTTCACCTCAAATTTCTTGTCTCCAATATAAGCCCAACCCTCCCCTTGAAGTACATAAAGAAACTCGTCGTGCTCCCTATGCGCATGGATAAAGGGCTCCGTCTGAGGTTGCGCCTGCACCACAAGGGCAGTACAGTACTTGCCATCCACTAAAAAGGTGCGGGTCAGCTTGCGGTCATCGGGAATAGGGTTGTTCTTTACTACTTCAGCTATGTTCCATACATATTGTTGTTCCATCCTCTCGACTCCTTTCCTAAGGCTTAAGCTTAAAACAACTTTATACCCTCCCCTAAATGATAACAAGGGCGTCATACCATTGCAAAATATGATTTACCTTGGCGCTATTGTTCTGGTTCTTTTTTATTTTCCACCTCCTTATGACTTGAAAGAGAATAATGTGCCCCTGCTATATAAACGAGTACATAGGCTAGCCTAGCCAGGAAAATAATGATAGAATATGGGAAATTTTTTAATAGCAGGTATTTATGTCAGCTATTGAACAAAAAGAGCTAAATATAGATTCAATTAGTGAAGGCAAACTAACCTGGTTCTATATTGAAAAACCTTCCAGCAACGAGGTTAAATTTCTAGAACAGCATTTTACCTTCCACCCTCTCAACCTAGATGATGTTTTGAGTCGTGTGCAGCGTCCCAAGATCGATGAGTACGAAGACCACCTGTTTATAGTCCTCCATTTCCCGGTATTTGACAGGGAAAATCGCATAACGCGGCCCAGTGAAGTAGATATTTTTATTGGGGAGAACTATGTCGTTACTGCACATTGTTCTGCTGACCTCAAGCCATTAGCTAAATTCTTCCGTGAATGTCAAATTCGCGAGAAAAGTCGCCAGACCTACCTAGGGAGAAGCTCTGCGTTCCTCTTCTACCATATCCTTGATAGATTGGTCAATTATTGCTTTCCTATCCTTGGTAAGATTACAGAAAGTGTTGACGACATAGAGGATGTTATCTTCACTAAAGCTGTCCCTGAAACAGTGCGCCAAATTTCCCTGATTCGGCGTGACCTCATTTCCTTCCGCCGCGTTATTCGCCCCCAGATTGCCGTAATTGAGACACTAGAGAGAGAGGAATATCCCTTTTTTAAGGAAGAGCAGGAAATTTATTTCGGCGATATTGCTGACCATACTCGCAAAATTTGGGATGGGCTTGAAGACTGTAAGGAGGTCGTTGATGGGCTTGCTGAGACTAGCAATTGGCTAACCTCACACCGAATTCAGGAGATAATGCGGGTATTAACTATTATCATGGCAATTCTGGCACCGCCTACCTTGCTGTCTGGCATTTTCGGTATGAATATCCCCCTACCGGGAGGGATAGAATCTGGCAGGCTCTTACCCCTCGGTATACTGCTTTCAGTTATGGCACTCGTGGGCGCAGGCATGTTCTTTTACCTACGCCATCGAAAATGGATTTAACCTTTACAATAGCCACTGCTAAACTAGACTATTCCCTTTTTTGCAAGATCAGCCATGCAAATCAAATTCATTGCTGATAGCAATGTTGGCAAGTTAGCCAGATGGCTAAGGATGATTGGCTATGATACTTTGCTGTTTAAAGAAAAGGACGATAAAAGAATGATCCAAATTGCCCTTAAGGAGGGGAGAGTTATCTTGACCAAAGACACCCAGATTATGAAAAGGCGCCTAATTACAAATGGCGAGCTCAAGGCAATATTTATCAAGCACGATGACCCTAAAGCCCAATTACAGCAAACGGTGAAGGCCTTGAATCTAGACTATCATTTCAAACCTTTTTCTCTTTGTCTTGAATGTAACCAAGCACTCATGCCTCACAGCAAAGACGAGGTGCAAAGCTTAGTTCCATCCTATGTCTTTAAAACGCAAAAACAATATACCGAATGCCCTTCATGTCATCGCATCTACTGGCAAGGCACACACTGGCAAGCAATGGTTAAGGAATTAGAGAATCTTGCAAATGGAAGGTGATGGCCTCAATATATTAACCCGAGTTCCGCAATGGTGGCGGAGGCTAAATCGAAATGGTTGGCAATTCAAGGACTAAGGCTGTAAACTGGTAACTAGCACAGGTGAATTGGCTATGTTATTAGCTATTGATATTGGAAACACTGCGATCATCGTGGGTATATTTGACGATGATAAGCTAAAGGCAACTTGGCGATTAGCCACCGAAATTCACCGCTTGGCAGATGAATATGGTGCTCTACTACTTACCCTTCTCCAACGCCAAAGGCTGCCATCTTCAAAGATCACCGGAGCAGCTTTATGTAGCGTTGTCCCGCCGCTGGTACCCATCTTTCAAGAAGTATGTCAAAGATATTTCAGCACTTCCCCCCTGATAGTTGAAGCCGGCATAAAAACGGGAATACGTATCTGTGTAGATAACCCTCGGGAGCTTGGGCCTGATCGTGTGGTGAATGCTGTTGCCGCTCATCACCTTTATGGAGAGCCAGTAATAGTCCTCGACCTCGGCACGGCAACCACCTTTGATGTCATCTCCAAGGAAGGCAATTATCTTGGCGGAGCTATTGCCCCAGGAATCAGCATAGCCAGTGAGGCATTGTTCACCCGCACTGCTATGCTTCCCCGAATAAAACTAACTCGCCCCAAGCAAGCTATTGGCAAGAACACTATCTCCGCCATGCAATCAGGCATAATCTTCGGTTACATCGGGCTTATTGAAAGCATGATCCAGAGGATAGAGCAGGAACTGGGAAGCAAAGCAAAGGTAGTAGCCACCGGCGGCTATGCCTATCCTTTAGCCAAAGAAATACCAGCAGTAGAAATAATAAATCCCGATTTGCCCTTAATTGGGTTGCGTCTTGTTTATGAAATGAATAAGATTGAGCAGTAGCTGAGGAGACATCATGCTGAAAGGAAAAACTATCATCTTAGGGGTAACAGGAAGCATTGCTGCTTATAAAACAGTGGACATTGCTAGCCAACTAACCCAGGCGGGGGCAAAGGTGGATGTAATCATGACTAAAGCAGCCACTGAGTTTGTCACCCCCCTCACATTTCGAGCCATTACCGGGAGGCCTGTAGTTACTGAAATATTTGCATCAGGTTCAGAGTTCAACGTTGAGCACGTATCACTGGCAGAAGCTGCTAAGGTGATAGTCATTGCTCCGGCTACAGCTAACATTATTGCTAAGCTGGCCGCTGGCATCGCTGATGACATGCTATGCTGTACCGTGCTGGCGAGTAAAGCACCTGTAATCATAGCTCCAGCTATGGATGTCAATATGTATCAAAATCCTATCACCCAAGATAACTTAACTAAATTGAAAGCACGTAACTTCATTACTGTGGGGCCAGCCTCAGGCAGACTAGCTTCAGGCAAGGAAGGTTTAGGGCGGCTTGCTGACACTATTGATATTATAGGCACCATCCAGCAAGTACTAGGAAAAAATGGCGACTTGGCTGACAAGCATATCGTGGTCACTGCCGGTGGCACTCAAGAGCCTATTGATCCCATTCGCTGTATCACCAACCGCTCCTCGGGAAAGATGGGATATGCTCTAGCTGAAGCAGCTCGCGACAGAGGAGCTAAAGTAACGCTCATAACGGCACCCACTTCGCTCACCAAGCCCGTTGGCATGGAAATAGTTAATGTCTGCACTGCTCAAGAGACATATCAAGCAGTAAGAGACCTTGTCCCTCAAGCTGATGCTCTAATAATGGCCGCTGCTGTGGCTGATTACCGCCCTCTAAGTGTAGCCAGAGACAAGATCAAGAAAGAAGGCAATAGATTGACATTGGAGCTAGAGCACACTGCAGATATCTTAGGTAGTATAAAAGGAGAGTTCATTAGAGTGGGCTTTGCTGCTGAAAGCAGCAACCTGGTGGAAAACGCTAAACAGAAACTCCACCAAAAGGAGCTCGACCTCATCGTGGCTAATGACATCAGCAGCTTTGGTGCCGACAATAATCAGGTAACCATAATTGACCGAGAGAGCAAAATTGATAGCTTGCCTCTTTTACCTAAACGAGAAGTAGCTGACAGGATTTTGGATAAAGTGGTTGCGTTGCTTACCGAAAGGAGCAGAAAGTAGGAAGATGCCAATATTACTGATAGACGGCGTGACATACGAAGTGTGGACACCCTCAAATGAAGACGAGTTTGAGCAAATAGTCAAGGAACACGCTAAGGATATTTTCGGCGAAGAGTCTATCTATCTTGATATAAAACATAAGCTCAAGTCGAAATCAGGAATTGGCTCCATACCTGATGGGTATGTGATCATTTTTGGAGATAAACCACATTGGCATGTCGTTGAAGTAGAATTATCTTCTCACCCATTATATGAGCACATAGTTCCGCAAGTCAGTAAGTTCATTAACGGTATTAAAAATCCTTCCAGCCAAAAGGAAATAGTGGATGTTCTTCATGAAGAAATAAGCCGCCACGAAGATCTAATCGCGAAGATAAAGAGCAAAACGGGTCCGGTAGAAATCCATAAATTCCTATCTACCCTAATTCCCCAGCTACCCAAACTCGCTATAGTCATCGACAAAGAAGCTGAGGAGTTGCGAGAGGCTGTGGAGGGATTAAAGCTGGAAACCGAAATTGTAGAATTTGTTACTTTCGTGAGGAAAGACGCTGGTATCTCACAGCATGCCCACCTACTGGAGCCTCTGGAGCCATCATTACCTAACCCAATAGCACGATTTCTTCAAGAAGTACGGGAGCAATTTGTTGAGAGGAAACCAAGAGTCAAGTGTAGCAAGGTGTATAAACACTATTGCTACATACCAATAAAGGAACATGAAAAAATACATGCAGAGTGGCTTTTCTGGGGGGAACACCGATTGGGAGTAGAATTACATTTCCAAAGGGCAAGTCGTGAGGATAATCTTCGCCTTTTAAAAGAGACGCAATCGATTAAAGCTGATCTTGAGAGGCGTGTAGGTGAGCCACTTAGCTTTCAGTTCCCCTGGCATAAGAAGTGGGCTCGAATATATACTCTAAAAGAGCCAATAGAATTAACAAGCGAACTTAAGGAATGGGCTATTAACACCATGGTGAAATTCTATGAAGTGTTTAAACCTATTTTGGATGAGATGGATGTAGAATAAGGCCAGCAGGCAAGGCTAAAACCTCCCGGTAACCGTAAAGGGCAACTCTAATTGGAATATTGAGTATAGTTCAAAATCACCAAGAGCAAGTAAGTATAAGAGATGTCAAATCAGATCCCCAAAGCCTACGAGCCAGGTAAGATAGAGGAGAAGTGGTATAATTTCTGGCTTGAGCAAGGCTATTTTACCCCTAAAATAGACCCCAGCAAGAAGCCTTTCGTTGTTATTATGCCGCCACCCAATGTCACCGGCGAGCTCCATTTGGGGCATGCTCTGACTGATACACTAGAGGACATTATGGTTAGGTGGCACCGGATGAAGGGAGAGCCTACCCTATGGCTGCCTGGGACTGACCACGCTGGCATTGCCACACAAGTGGTTGTAGAACAGGAGTTAGCTAAGCAAGGACTAACCAAGAATGATATCGGTAGGGAAAAATTCTTAAGAATAATCTGGGAGTGGGCAAATAAGAGTCGGAGGAATATTAACTCTCAGCACCAGATGTTGGGGACTTCCTGTGATTGGACACGAGATTGCTTCACCTTGGACGAAGGTCCAAGCAGAGCCGTCCGCACTGCCTTTGTCCGCCTCTATAACAAAGGATTAATCTATCGAGGAGAACGAATAATAAACTGGTGCCCAAGGTGCCAGACTGCTCTTTCCGACCTCGAGGTAGATTACAAGAGTATTACTGGACACCTCTATTATGTCCGCTACCCTCTGACAGCTGATAGCTCTCAGCTGACAGCTATCAGATTTGTCACCGTAGCTACTACCCGCCCCGAAACGCTTCTTGGTGACACCGCTGTAGCGGTAAATCCCAAAGATAGGCGCTACGAGAATTTGGTGGGAAAAGACGTCATCCTTCCTCTTGTAAATAAAAAAATACCCGTCATCGCTGATGATGCTGTTGACCCCTTCTTTGGCACCGGGGTGTTAAAGATAACTCCAGCTCATGACCCTACAGATTTTGAAGTAGCTGAACGGCATAATTTGCCCTTGGTAAATATTATGAACCTTGACGCTACTATGAACGAAAATGCTGGACCTTATGTAAACCTGGAACGCTTCGTTTGCCGCGACAAAGTAGTGGCTGACCTAAAAGATAAAGGATTATTGGAGAAAATCGAGCCCTACCCCCATTCAGTAGGGCACTGTAACCGCTGCCAAACGATGATCGAACCTAAAGCCAGCCGGCAATGGTTTATTCGCACCAGTCCTCTGGCTGAAGCTGCTATTAAAGCTGTTAAAGAGGGTGATATCACCATAGTTCCCGAGCGCTTCACCAAAGTATACTTTGACTGGATGGAAAATATCCGGGATTGGTGCATCAGCCGACAACTATGGTGGGGACACCGCATCCCAGTATGGCACTGCCAAGACTGCAGCAAGCTAACCGCATCGGCAGATGAGCCTTTAGCATGTGAGCATTGCGGCTCAAATCAAATTGTCCAAGACCCCGATGTCCTTGATACCTGGTTTAGCTCAGGGTTATGGACGCACTCCACATTAGGCTGGCCAGATGATACCGATGACCTTCGTTATTTCTATCCCACCTCGGTAATGGAAACTGGCTATGACATCCTTTTCTTCTGGGTCGCTAGAATGATCATGATGGGGCTGGAAGATACTGGTGAAATTCCCTTCCATACTGTTTACCTCCATGGCTTGCTTCGAGACGAAAATGGAGAAAAAATGAGTAAGCTGCGGGGAAATGTCATTAACCCCACTGAGGCTATAAGTGAATACGGTGTTGATGCTCTTCGCTTCGCCCTGATCATCGGCAGCTCCCCCGGGAATGATATAAACTTGGGCCAAGGGAGACTGAAGTCTAGCCGCAATTTCGCCAATAAATTATGGAATGCCACCCGATTCATCTTCCAGAGTATAGATGCTGAAGCGCTAAAATGCCGCACCTTACAAGTAGATGTCATTGCGAGCGAAGCGAAGCAAACTCAAGGATCACGGAGGGTGGAAGATCGCTGGATTCACAGCCAGCTCAACCGCCTTATCATCAATGTTACCAAACTGATGGAAGACTTCCAATTTGGCGAAGCAGAGCAGCAAATCCACGATTTCATCTGGTCAGAATTCTGTGATTGGTATATTGAATTTGCCAAGATACGCCTTGGCAACCAATCACCTCCCTCACCTTTGCCTTTCTTGGTAAACACCCTGGGAATATCGCTCCGCCTCCTGCACCCTTCCATGCCTTTCATTACCGAGGAACTATGGCAAAGCTTAAAGCAGCGGCTACCCAATAAAAGCCAAATGCCAGCTTCCATAATGATAGCTCCATATCCTACCTCTAATGAGAAAGCCATCGACCCCGAAGCAGAAAAGGCTATGGATGCAGTGATAGAGATTATCCGCTCCATCCGTAATGCTCGCTCCCAATATAAAGTAGCACCGGCTAAATGGATTAAGGCTCAGGTCTATGCAGACAATCACTTGCCTTATATTACCTCTCAAGCCAAAGCTATAGAAACATTGGCTCGGGCCCGCCCTTTAGCTATTCTCAATCGACAAGAAAGGAAAGCTGGTAAAGAAAAGGCACTCATTCTAGTTCTGAAAGAAGCCGAGGTAGTTTTGCCTTGGACAGGCATGATAGATCAGCTTGCTGAAAAGAAGCGCTTAATAAAGGAAAAGGAATTAGCCCAAGCCAGGATTGCTCAACTTAATACACGGTTAAGGGATAATGCTTTTCTGACCAAAGCACCACCGCATATCGTGGAAAAGGAAAAACAGAAACTTTACCTGCTTAAAGACAAATTGGAAAGATTAAAATCAGAACTATCTCAGCTCGATTAAGAAACTTTGTGGTTTTTTAGCCCCATATAATGGTGTAGCTTCACTAAGGCTTTTTGGGTATCACTGGCAACACAGGATTTGTCACTTCCCTTTAGACGCTGCTTAAATAACCAATAGGTAAATTCATTAACCTCAGTCAAACTCATAGACTTACGCTTAGGATAATGTTTCTCCTTCCTGAAGCGAGCAATCAACTCCTGTTGAGTGGCACCATAGATGCGTCGATACGCCTCGTCAATTACCCCTCCATCCTTGACCAAGCCCAAAGCCCGCTTTCTTTTGCGGACCTCTTCAGCTATAGCTAAAAGCAAAATTTGCTCCACAAGGACACCATAAAGATAGTTGAGATAAGCTTGATACTTGGCCTTACCAACTAATTCTCTAAATTCATCTTTAGTCAATTCTATTGGTGGCCGGTCAAAGAAAAGAAGAGCAATTAGTTCATTCTCCGGGATAAGCCCATCAACCTCTTCACATAACCGCTCCGCCAGAACCAGCCAATCAAAAGCTTCATTGTCAATAAGATACCGATAGTGACGTCCCTTGTAATCTTCCTCAGGACTAGTCCACAATTTGATGGCTTCAAGTAAGGCTAAATACCAATGCTTACCAGCGGCAATAGCCTCTTTTAGATGTTCAATTGCCTGGGTATCGCCGGCACTGGAGGACATTATACTTACCCCTAACACTCCCTAATTTTATATCAATTATATCCCTGTCATCCTTGAGGGCTCAAGGCAATATCTGCCAGCCATTATGCTCAGCAAATTGACGCAAATTTCTATCGGGGTAAGTTGCCACTGGGTTACCTACTAGCTTCAATAATGGAATGTCGAACATGCTATCGGCATAAGCGAAGCTCGATGAACAATCTACTTCCAACCCATTTCGTTCAATGAATTCTTTAAGCAACTTAGCTTTATTTTCACCAAAACACAAAGGTTTGATAATCTTGCCAGTATATCTACCATCAATTACCTCGAGCTGGGTGCCAATGATATTGGGCACCCCTAGCCTTTGCCCAACAATCTCCAAGAGTTCGCTATAGGTAGCAGAAACAATTGCCATTATATGCCCACTTTGTTCATGCTGCTTCAGCATCTTGACTACATCGCTGCGCAACGATTTGGATATATGGTTATCAGCAATCCAATAAAAGACTTCTAGCACTTCTTCCTCACTTGCTCCTTCAAAAATGCCGCTCATATCCTCCATCCACTTCGCCCGGCATTTTTCCCTGTTGAGCAACTTGCACTTGCTTAGTAGCCATAAGGGTAAATGAGTAGCCCAAAATGCTAATAGCCAAGCTCTCTTCTTTTTATGCTCCAGGCAGTACTTGAGGAAGCCGTCCCAGATATGTCCTGAGCATAAGGTTCCATCCAGGTCAAAAATAGCCAGAATGCTACTCATCTATCTTTATTTAAAAAAGGCAAGCAATTCCTCTAGAGGCAGAGCATTTAATATATGTTGATGCTCGCACCAGGCTCGCCGAGCCACGCTAACTCCAAATCTCATGAAACCCAGGTGAGCAACGCTATGAGCATCAGTCTCGATGGCAAGCTTTACTCCCAGTTCTCTGGCTCGAAAGGTATGAACATCGTTTAAATCAAGCCGATCAGGCATAGCATTAATCTCCAGGACTTTATTATTTTTAACTGCCGCCTTGAAGATAGCTTCCAAATCTATGGCGATAGGCTCACGCTCACCTAAGAGACGGCAAGTAGGATGAGCTATAAAGTCAACATCTGGGTTTTCTATGGCACTCAGCACTCTCTTGGTCATTTTTTCCTCGCTTTGATTCATGGCAGAATGGACAGCAGCGATAACTATGTCCAAATCAGAGAGGACCTCATGTGGTAAATCCAAGCTGCCATCTGCCCGAATATCAACCTCAATGCCGTTAAACACATGGATTCCAGTTAACCTCTCGTTTAGTGCCCTGATCTCAGCCATTTGTTTCCTCAGCCTCTCCACATCAAGACCATGAGCAATGCCCCGCCCCACAGAATGCTCAGTAATGGCTATATACCGATAGCCTAACTTCTTAGCAGCCAAAGCCATCTCCTCAATAGAATTATGCCCATCACTCCAATCAGTATGCATGTGAAGATCTCCCTTTATGTTAGATAATTCCACAAGCTTCGGCAAAGTTCCTTGCCCCGCCCTTTCCACCTCGCCTTGGGCTTCTCTAAGCTCAGGCGGAATATATTGAAGCCCTAGCCGATGATAAAACTCCTCCTCAAGAGCAAATTTCTCCAGCTTGTCCGTAGCTAAATCGGTGATGCCATATTCGCTCAACTTCAACCTCTGCCTTCGTCCTCTTTCCCTCAAGGAAATATTGTGTTGCTTGCTCCCGGTAAAATACTGGAGTAGGGAACCAAAGGAATCATGCTCTACCATCCTTAAGTCAACCTGTAATCCCCCAGAAACAATAGCACTCGCCTTAGTTGACCCTTGAGCTAGCACCTGTCCCATATGAGGCAAAGAAACAAAAGTATCTATAACCTCCCTGGGATTATCAGCAGTGCCCATAAGGTCAATATCACCCAAAGTTTCCCTGAACCGACGCAAACTGCCAGCGTAAGTCAAATTCCTCACTCCAGAAACAGAACGAAGAGAGCTAAGGATTTCCTCTACAATAGGTAAAGCCTCTCCAATAGGGATACGTTGGTCCTTGCGGCGCAACGCTTGAATCTGTTGCAGGATATTATTAGCCGTCTTATCACCAAGACGAAAAAGCTTTGCTACTCGTCCACTATGGATTGCTTGCTCTAAGGCATCAGCCGAGCTTATCCCTAGCTCACTAGAGAGCTTGTTAGCCGTCTTAGGCCCGATCCCAGGAATAGCCAGGAGATTGGTTATCCCTTCGGGGAACTCAGCCTTCAGATTCTCGTAGTAGCCTAGCTTCTCTGTAGTCACTAACTCGGTAGTCTTCTTAGCTATTGCCTCTCCAACACCGGGGATACTCCTCAGGTCCTCCCCTTCATCAAGCATAATCCTTATCTCCTTAGGATAATGCTCGATAGCCCGAGCTGCCTTCTGGTAAGCACGAATCTTAAAGGCATTCTCGCCTTTAAGCTCTAAAAGGTCAGCAATATCACTGAATACCTTAGCAATAGCTGTGTTTTTCATTGGCTTTATCTCAGACCCACTGAAAACAGTTTATGTTCAGTTGTACACTATTTGTGTTCAGGTGCTAAGACCTTAACCTTCTCCCTTATCCACTCCCAATCAGGATTGCCGTGGTTGAAGAAAGACTTGAAATTATCCTTCAGCCACTCGTAATAATCATCTTCAACAAATTGACAGAAAGCCTCTACGAGGTCTTCCTTTGAAATGTTCTTGGGAATTTCTAACTCCATATCTTCAAACTCGCAATCAAGGAATTCTTTAACTACCGTTCTATCAAGCATCTTTTGCCTCCTTCGGCATATTTACTTACCTCCCACAAAACTATATGCCAAGCTCCCTTTCAAAGTCCAAGTAGGATCTCTTGCGTTTATAAAGTTCATCTACTTTGTCTAACTCAATAAACTTTATGCGCTCGCTAATTTCGTGAAAACTTCCCAAAAGCAACTTTCTCGCCTTCTCTTGGTTCTCCTGAGACACCACAAGAAAAAGGCGACTATTCCAGAGATCGAAAGCGTGCTTTAGTTTAGCTAAGGCATGATAAAGGTCTCCTCCAACTTGAATCTCAAATACATAAGTAGGCACAGAACGTTCTATTCGTCTCCAGACAACATCAAGTTTCCCTATGTCAAAGGGATATTCTGGTTCGGCGATATAACTTTGAAGTTTCCCAATCTCAATCAGTTTCTGTTTAAGTTCTTCATGTAAAGACAAAGGCCGCTCTGCTTCCTCAAGCTCAGATATTGGCAAAAATTGCGAGAGCACTTGGCGAGCCAGCTCATCATCAACTAACTGAAAGCCTCTACCGGCTTTAAGCTTCAATACATCTGCGGTTTTTGCATGTGTTTTCCATTCATTAGGAGGAAGACAATATTCTACGTTAAATTCGAAACGTAATGGCCATATTACCTTTCCTTGGGTTATTTCGTCAGGCCAAAGTGGTTCACTCTGCCGAAATTTAGTTTGAACCGTGCCATATCCAATTACTCCACTAATGGGCTGTGTAGCGTAAAATAGCACAGTATCAGCTTGAACAAGGGATTCCCATAAGTGTTTTTGTCTCACTGTGAGACCCCAAATATTCTTGTGTTTAAAAGCAGCTTCCCAATTCCCAAGCGGACCTACTGCTAGCCAATAATTCATCAACTATTCCTCCCTTTTGTTCTCCTCTTTTAAACCGTGCCTCTGGCGCGATTCTCTAATCAGGGCTGAAATATCAAATTACGTTCCTGTTCTAGCTTTGATTTTCTTCATAACGTCTCCTCCCTATCCACAAAATGCTGAGATTGCTTCGCTTCGCTCGCAATGACAAGTGTAAGAACATTCTCTACCTCCCACAGCAGTATTTGTACTTCTTGCCTGAGCCACAGGGGCAGGGGTCATTGCGACCGACTTTTTTGCCCGCTACCACCGCAGCTTTCCTCCGAGGCGGTTCTTTAGTAATGCCAACATGATAAATGCTGCGGGCAACATCATGCTGGATATTAGCCAAGAGGCTATCGAAAAGAGCATGTCCTTCCCTCTTATAGACTACCAGCGGTTGTTGTTGACCAGCAGCACGTAAACCTATTCCCTGCCGCATGTGCTCCATAGCAGTAAGATGTTCCTTCCATAATCCATCGATGACACGAAGCATCACCAACCTCTCTACCAGGCGCATATTATCAGGGCCTAGCTCCTGCTCCCGCTGATTATAAAGCTCGATGGCATAATCATTTAGCTTCTCCGTGATTTGCTTGCCGTTGGACTGAGATTGCTTCCCCTTCGTTTCACTCAGGGTCGCAATGACGGTCTGGGGTACTGGTAAAATACGAGAAACGTCTTCAAGCAAACCAGGTAAATCCAGCTCGTCCAGATTATGGTCAAAGTGAGTGGTTGCCAAGCCTTGGATTTCATCCTGAATCATAGAGATTATGTTCGCCCTTAAGTCGGCGCCACTCAATATCTTTTTTCTCTCGGCGTAAATCACTTCACGGTGCTTGTTGACCACATCATCATATTCCACAAGATGCTTACGAATATCAAAGTGGTAGCCTTCTGTTTGAACCTGAGCATTTGTTATGGTCTTAGTGACCAGAGGATGCTCAATAGGAGTGTTCTCATCCATGCCAGCCCATTGCATAAGTCCCTTAACACGGTCGCCGCCAAAACGGCGGAGAATCTCGTCCTCTAAGGAAGCATAAAAGCGAGAGCTGCCTGGGTCTCCTTGTCTTCCCGCTCGACCGCGAAGCTGATTATCAATGCGCCTGGCTTCATGATGCTCCGTGCCAATAATATGAAGCCCAGCAAGCCCAACCACTTTATTATGCTCCGCAAGCCATTCCCCTTGCTCACGCCCCTCAGGGTTGCCACCAAGAATGATATCCACACCACGCCCAGCCATATTGGTAGCCACAGTCACCGCTTCTGTACGCCCAGCCTGAGCAATGATGCCAGCTTCCTTTTCGTGATTCTTGGCATTTAGCACCTGATGCGGTATGCCTTTCCTTCTTAATAGGTCGCTTAAATATTCCGATTTCTCAATAGAAGTTGTGCCTATGAGGATTGGCCTACCCTGATTATGTAATTGGTCAATTTCCCTGGTTACAGCTCCAAATTTGGCTTTCTCATCTTTGTAAACCTGGTCAGGATGCTCAGTGCGAACCAATGGCTTGTTTGTAGGTATGACTACTACTTCTAATTTATAAATCTTGTAAAATTCCTCAGCTTCAGTGGCGGCAGTGCCAGTCATGCCAGCTAACTTCTGATAC
>JABUBO010000029.1_pt1 | contig 37551 bp, 58 predicted proteins | sample 7240361 | NCBI WGS metagenome assembly JABUBO01 (sample SAMN07256346, study PRJNA390944) | subsurface metagenome | isolation source: Methane hydrate marine sediment | place: Pacific Ocean: Eastern North Pacific, ODP site
GCATTGACCGAGGGGTAGTCGCCGAGACTTGAGAGGGTTCCGTTGAGGTCGGCCCCAGAGATTGTTATGTTCGTGGCAGGGTAGGTGACGACTGTCGGGGGCATCAGCCCTGTCGTTGTGGTGAACGTCTTGGTTGCGCCGTACGTGCGGTAGCCGTCGTACCCGGCGGCGGCCCTGAACTCGAAGGATGTGTCGGGGGCCAGCCCGGAGACGGTGGACACGTAATCCCCCGGGGCCGTCATGGTTATCCTGCCCGTTTCAACCCAAGAGCCCTCGCCCACCCCCCTGTACTCGAAAAAGGCGCTGACGGGCGAGTAATCGCCCAAGCTCGCCAACGTTCCGTGGAGGGTAGCCTTTGTGGCCGTGATGTCCGCAGCCGAGTAGGTAACGACGACGGGGGGCTCGGTAGGCAAGCGGAAGTAGAGGATGGCTAGCTGCCTCTCGCTAACGAGCTCCGGCCATAAATCTTTGTTGGTGGCAAGGCGCCCCTTTATCGTGTGCGCGCCGGCGGCCAGTTCCCGCGAGTCTATCACGGTTGCGCCGTTTGGCTTGTTGATTGTGTGGCTCTGTCCCGTAAGAGAAATATCGGCTCCGTCCACATTTATCCCGGCCTTCAATTCAGAATGAACAGAAGTGGTGTCGCAGTACTTTGTCGGGTTGTAGATAATCAGAACTTGGCGCGTATCCGGCAGGTTCCTGTCCACTATTGCTTGGGGGTCATCGGTCAAAGCCGTAGACGGGGGGGTAACTTCAACAGTAGACCTCACGAAGTCGTAGAGTTGGTCTGCGGGGAACAAGAGGATTGCCAACTGCCTCTCACGAATTGTCACAGTCGCCTCCACGCAAGCTGCAAACCTCCCCTTGACGGTGTGATCCCCGGCACCTAAAATTTGCATATGGACGACGGTTCCACCTTCCTTGTAATTTGCGAAGGATGGGCTCTGGTGCTGTTGGGCCACATCTGTACCGTCAACCTCGATCGCGTATTTTGCACCATCAGTACTCATCACGTCGCCGTCCTCGCATCCGGCGTTGTAAATGATTAGGGCGAGCATGTCGGACGCGAGGTTGAAGTTCTGTATGGCCTCGGTGTCGTCTACGAAGGTGGTTGACGCGGTGTTAACTAGCGTTGTCGATCTTATGAAGTGGTAGTTGGCCCCACTGAACAGGAACACCGCCAGTTGCCTTTCGTCGATTGTTACCGCCTCTCCTGTGGAGTTTGAGCAGAACCTCCCCGTGACCAAGTGGATCCCGGCGGCTAACTCTTTGACCGCGACGACGGTGTGGGAGTTCATATAATGCTGGCTGTAGGGGCTTTGGTAGCCTATCGCCTCATCGGACCCGTCAATGCTTATGGCGGCTTTCTTTCCCCTTCCATCCTCGACAGAATCGGACCAGCAGCAGCTACAGTACATGACGAAAGCGGTCAGGGGCTTGGTGGTCGTAAAGTTTAGTATGGCCTCGGTGTCGTCGACCAGGGTGGTGAAACTGGTGCTAACTGGGTTTGTGGAGCGGACGTAATGGCTGTCAACGTAGGATAATGCAGTCGGGTCTGGAGTAGCAGAAACGGTCGGCTGGCTGAAGAATGACAATAGGGGCATAAGGCTCAAGATAAGTGCGACCACAAGCGCCAATGCCGGGAGCTTCCGCCTCATTTTTGATGCCCGTTTATTCTTCATTTGACCAGCTCCTTCCTTCCCCACAGCAAGAGCGCGACAGCCGCCAAGGCCGCCGCGCCGTACCCTATCCAAACCCACCACGGGGCCTCTGGGGGGACTATCGGACGGAGTGTGGTGGTGAACGTCTTGGTTGCGCCGTACGTGCGGTAGCCGTCGTACCCAGCGGCGGCCCTGAACTCGAAGGTGGTGTCGGGGGCCAGCCCGACGACTGTGACCACGTAATCCCCCGGGGCCGTCATGGTTATCCTTCCCGTTTCAACCCAAGAGCCATCGTTCTTCTCCCTGTACTCGAAAAACGCATTGACCGAGGGGTAGTCGCCGAGACTTGAGAGGGTTCCGTTGAGGTCGGCCCCAGAGATTGTTATGTTCGTGGCAGGGTAGGTGACGACTGTCGGGGGCATCAGCCCTGTCGTTGTGGTGAACGTCTTGGTTGCGCCGTACGTGCGGTAGCCGTCGTACCCGGCGGCGGCCCTGAACTCGAAGGATGTGTCGGGGGCCAGCCCGGAGACGGTGGACACGTAATCCCCCGGGGCCGTCATGGTTATCCTGCCCGTTTCAACCCAAGAGCCCTCGCCCACCCCCCTGTACTCGAAAAAGGCGCTGACGGGCGAGTAATCGCCCAAGCTCGCCAACGTTCCGTGGAGGGTAGCCTTTGTGGCCGTGATGTCCGCAGCCGAGTAGGTAACGACGACGGGGGGCTCGGTAGGCAAGCGGAAGTAGAGGATGGCTAGCTGTCTCTCGTCAACGCGCTCCTGCCATGCATCTCGGTTGGTGGCAAGGCGCCCTGTTATCGTGTGCGCGCCAGCGGCCAGTTCCCGCGAGTCTATCACGGTCGCGCCGTTTCCCTCAGCCATATCGTGGCTTTGCCCCGTAAGGGAAACATCGGACGCATCCACGTTTATTCCAGCCTTTAACTCAGAATGAGAAGAAGAAGTAGTGCAATATTTTGTTGGGTTGTAGATGATCAGGACTTGGCGCGTATCCGGCAGGTTCCTGTTCACTATTGCTTGGCCGTCGTCGACCAAAGCTGCAGAGAAGGTGGTAACTGCGGTGGTAGACCTCACGAAGTCGTAGAGTTGGTCGTCAGGGAACAAGAGGATCGCCAACTGCCTCTCGCGGATCGACACAGTGCCCCCCGAGCGACAGACCGCGAACCTCCCCTTGACGGTGTGATCGCCCGCGCCTAAGACCCCCATGTGCACGACCGTTCCGCCAGCTTTGTCGTTTGTACCGAAGGCGCTCTGGTGTTGTTGGGCCACGTCCGCACCGTCGACCTCAAGTGCGTACTTCGCGCCCTGGTAGTCAAACGTGTCCCCGTATTCGTTCCCGGCGTTGTAAACAATCAGGGCGAGCATGTCGGACGCGAGGTCGAAGTCCTGTATGGCCTCGGTGTCGTCTACGAAGGTGGTTGACGCGGTGTTAACTAGCGTTGTCGATCTTATGAAGTGGTAGTTGGCCCCGCTGAACAGGAACACCGCCAGTTGCCTTTCGTCGATTGTTACCGCCTCTCCTGTGGAGTTTGAGCAGAACCTCCCCCTGACCGAGTGGTCCCCGGCGGCTAACTCTTTGACCGCGACGACGGTGATGGAGTTCTTATCATTGGAGGAATAAGGGCTTTGGTAGCCTATCGCCTCATCGGACCCGTCAATGCTTATGGCGGCTTTCTTTCCCCTTCCATCCTCGGCAGAATCGGACCAGCAGCCGCAACAGTACATGACGAAAGCGGTCAGGGGCTTGGTGGTCGTAAAGTTTAGTATGGCCTCGGTGTCGTCGACCAGGGTGGTGGAAGTGGTGCTAACTGGGTTTGTGGAGCGGACGTAATGGCTGTCAACGTAGGATAATGCGGTCGGGTCTGGAGTAGCAGAAACGGTCGGCTGGCTGAAGAATGACAATAGGGGTATAAGGCTCAAGATAAGTGCGACCACAAGCGCCAACGTCGGGAGCTTCCGCCTCATTTTTGATGCCCGTTTATTTTTCATTTGACCAGCTCCTTCCTTCCCCTCCACACTAGCGCGACAGCCACCAAGACCGCCACGCCGATCCCCAGCCACGCCCACCACTGCCGCCACCACGGAACCACGGCGGGCGGCAGGACGGGGGCCTCCTCGACATGGAAGGTCGCCTCGCCGCTCCAGTCCGTGTACCCCTCGGCGTGGACCTCGACCTCTACCGTGTGCCCGTCCGCCGGGATATCCACGAGCAGCAGGCTGCCCTCGTAGAGCCCGCTCTCCGGCTGCCTGACCTCGAGCCCCCTGCCGTCGTACGCCAGCGTCATCGGCACCTGGGCGAAGGTCACGGGGTCGCTGGTCTCGGCGTCGCTCACGAGCGCGCGCAGAAACAGTGTCTCGCCTGGGGAGAACCGTTCGCGCGGCACCCACTCCCCATCGGTGTAGGTGCCGGGCTGGATCTCGGCCCCCGACTCGGCTGGCTCCTCCTCATCCTCGTATGCGCCGACGCCGAGCCACACCCAGATGGCCGGCGAGGGCGCCCCCCACTGTATCGACACGGAGTTCACGGACGAGTGGACGGTCTTGACGTGGATGGTGCCTGCGGGCTTGTCGTGGTACCAGCCCGCATTAGTCGCTTGAAACGGTTTCCAGGATGTGAACTTCCTAAGTCGTACTTGGTTGACGAGGACGGAGAAAAATCCCTTCCTCCCCCCGTCCGAGAGTCTGGCGTAGCTCTCCGTCCCTGCGGGGGCCGCGAGGTCGAACTCGATGATCTTCTCCTCTAAGGCCTTTATGGTCATGTCGGCGCTCTGGACGGACACCGCCAAGGGCGCGGTGTGGGTTCCCACCTTCAGTCTCTCGAAGAACACGATGTTCGAGCCGACCGTGATCCTGCGGGCGGTCGCGTCGGTCTCGAAGTCGATGAGGGTGCCGTAGGCTGAGAGCTTGAACTTCACGTCGGGCGGCCTGATCTCGACCTCCGCTCCCGCGAGCCCAGCACCCAGTATAGCTACCGATAGCACCGCTGCCACCGCTGCCACGACTTTCTTCCCCATCATTTTTCCGCCTCAAGCTGGGAGGACCTGATACCCCGTGTATGTGATCCCCAGCCCCACTGCGGCCGGATCTGCCAGCGGGGTTCCGGTGGGGGTAACCGCCATCAGCTCCAAGATTACGATGCCGCCAGCTGAGATCTCGGCCGCCGCAATCGTCATGTCATCTGACATGTACACGATCTGATCGGTGGTGCTGCTCGAGTCGTAGGCATCCTGAACCGAGTCCGTGCTCTCGCCCGTCTGGCAGTTCTCGGACGCGCCGTTAATGACTAGGTTCTTGAGCTGCCAATTCACGGTCTTGGTCGAGTCGTCCGATCCTGTCGAGCTCCTGGTCCAGTGCACGTGGACGAGGATGTCCGTTCCCGGCACCCAGTCGTCCGGCACGTGGCGCTTGTAGTAGGCCTTGTCGGTGCCGACGCTGAACTCGAGAGCCTGACAGATGCCGTAAACGGCTACGACCGGCGGGTCCGTTGTTGGCTTGCCGAACTCGCAGGACGGGATGAACTCGTGGCGCGTTACAGTTTGGGATGATATTATCCTGCCCCCTACCGTCAGATCCTCGTTCACGACTATGTTGTCCGTTATCAGCTCATTGTCCGCTATTATCGTCGTGTTGTCGCCCTCGTTCACGACTATTTTGTCCGTTATTATCTCATTGTCCGTTATTATCGTCGTGTTGTCGCCGATCACGATCGGTGAATAGCCGACAGCAGACGCGGGAACCGTCCATACCACTACCGCAGTCAGTGTCGCCACCGCTGCCACAAACACTATCAAAGGTGTCAGTTCTCTTTTCATGCTTGCTCGCCCCCTCTCTAAGCTCTCAGCTCCGTTTTTTGAATTTTATTCTCAATCAGTTCTCCCAGCCTTGCATTCTTTCGATTAATAGTAAATCCGATCTCGCGATAGAATTTGATAGCTTTTTCTAATCCCCTAAACTGGCATGCACACATTTTATTGGGATTTTTCATCTCATAGACAGATGTGCTTATTTTGAACTTCCTCTGAAGGAGATCGGCAATATACCTAATCACCTGTTTCTTTTTGTTAGATACTCTTAGGATGATACCTAGGTAATTATCCCCATATACTGTTCCATCCCCGTCGAAAAATGCCTGAATAAACTCTGGGGGGTATTCATCTATCACTTTAATATGACGCTCTTCTAACACCCTTTTGCCTAGAAACTCCACTAACGTTCGGCAATTGAAAGAAACTATATACGCGTCTCTCCAGCCTTGTCTCCCGCGACAAGAAGGGGGTAATAGAATCGGGTAAGGGTTTTCCCTCCCCACTATCCGAGACGAACATAAGCTAAACTTCTCAAGAAACTCCTTGTCCGTAGATGTCATCGAAAGAATCCAATTACCAGATGGTTTGTTAAAGTAAGCTGTTCCATCTGAGTACATGCAGCCAAGGAAAAAAGATAGTTCGGGGGAGGGGGATAAGTTAACATTCGTGTGAAACGGCTGTCTCCCACCTAGCCAAAATCTTACGGTGTTCTCACTCAGTCCTAGCTTTCTGGCTATTCTCCGCTTGCCCCAGCCCATCTCTCTTCTCAAGCGCATGGCTTCATCGTAGAACGACCTGATTTCCATGGCTGAGAACTTATTTCCTAACCTCATCTGATCACTCCTAAAGAGGTTCCGAAGTGCCCCAGCACCCACAGCTCTATCGGGCCGGGCTGCTCGAACACTTTGATTGCCTCACCCAGTATCTCTCCGCGCCTGAAGTAAAAGTCGCTCGGTAGCTCGGGGTTGTCCCCCTTTGTCAAAACATAATCATCATACAAGTGAACCACCCTGTGACAAAGCGGGACGCCCCACCTGATGTATGCCATTGCCTCCGGGTTCACGAGCGCGGTCTTGTCGGGGAAGAACACCACCACGTCGCCGACCTCGACGCTGAAAAGCGGGTTCTCGCTGGTCCGAAGCAGCACCCAGTCGTTCTCGCTTATCGTGGGCTCCATCGAAGTCCCCGCCACTTTTCTGACCGCGTAAACATCGAACCCCTGCCCGTAGACCTCGGAAGGCACCATGGCGTAGGGGAGGTACATCAGGACGAGCCCCACCGCGGCCACCCCGACCATCCCGACCATCGTGTAGAACTCGAAACGCTTGGGTATGAACCTGAAGGCCACCCACGCCATCGCGCCCGTGATTGCCGCGACGATCCCGCTCGATAGGAGGGCGTATAAGATCGCCATGAACTTCGTGAGCCCTAAAATGTCCCACCAAGGGGTTCCGAAGACCGCCAACCCGTAGTAAGCGCTCCATCCCGCTGCGATAACGAGCGCGAATAAGAGCATGCCCGTGAGCTTCTGCTTCAGGACCCTCGCCAGCACCACGCCCACGGCCCCGGCCGCCACCCCCACGACGAGGTGCAGCTCCAACGCTGTCTCGAGCTGCCCGAACAGGGAAATCCCCAAGAAGGCGAAGATTCCTAGGAGGAGCAGGAGGATCCAGCCGAAGAACCCGGACTCGTCCGACATCAGGGATCGTGTTTCATCCTGCCGCATCCTATCAATCCTCCCTCCCGAACAAGGCAGTCCTCTTCGCAAGAAGCGCGGTAAGAATACCAACGATAACGCCCGTGAGAATCCAGCCCAATATAACACCGAATGGAACTGTCCCGAAAACTACTTGGTTAAAAGGCCCAGGCCATATCCCCCAATCACCAACTCTATATTCCCAGAAGCTATTGCCCGCCAACCAATTACTCACCTCAATGACGAGCCCTGCAAGGAAGACAAACACTGTAGAGAAGACAATGACTTCCAGCGAGGTTATCTTACTCGACATTTATTTCACCTCCTCTGATCCAAGTGCATACCCGAAAACCGCCGTGAAGATGAATAGCAAGATAATGTAATAGAAAACAGCCTGATATGCCGTGGCCATCCACACGGTGAGCACGAGAAAGCCTGCCAAAAGCGCCAATCCATAACGCTTTCCAATCAACTTCGAAACGGCGGAGAGTGTCATGCCGCAGAAGAAAAATGCCAAGATCTCGGGGATGTAATGGAGCGTAAACAAGCCTCCCGTCCATGTAAAATACACATCGAAAGGAACCCACGCGAGCGTTAGTATTACGCATAAAGTGGTGAGGGTTACCCACTGTGAGTAATCGCTCATTTCCTCACCAGCCTCGCACGCGCACGACTAACCAGCGCCTCCGCGATCACGGCGGACATGAGGAGGATCACGCCCGTCACCAGCATGGACATCAGGTCGAGCTCCCCTATCTCCATGAAGAAAGCGACAACGGTTATAAGCAGAACCGCGAATACCAGCGTCGCCACGATCTTCGTCCCGAGCCTGATAATGAGATTGGGGGTTCGGGCCACGAAAAGCAGGACGCCGCCGGCTATCGCTATCGGCAGGAAGAACTCCGGGGTGGTGAAAATCACTATCGCCATCGCCAGAAGATACAGCAGTATGCCGTGCTCGAACTTGAACCTCATGATGCGAACCTCCATACTGGCAAGAGCATCAAGGCCCCTACCGCGGTCATCCCGCCCCCAAGCAAGCTCATGGGGGGCACAGGTGCTGGCGCGGTTGGCGAAGGCACGACCGTCTGAAGCTTACTAGCGTCTATCACCCCAAAGCCGAATTCAATGTCCCATCCCGGTGCCCCTCGATCGCTCGCCGATTGTTGCACCGAACGAACGAAACCGACAGGATCGCGCACTCTCAGGTTCGTCAGGGCGCAGGCTACCGCCGCCGCCGCAACTGGCGTTGAGGCGGAAGTTCCGGTTGCACGACCATCGTAGGGTGACCATGGGCTAATAAACATCGACGGAGCGGCGATGTCCGGGTCCGGCATCCCATCGACGGCAGGACCCACGCTTGAGAAATGTAGCGCCTTTTCGCCAAGAGCATCGACCCCCGCAACGCTCAGAACGCGCTCGAGGGCGGCAGGGTACCCTATCTCGATCGGGAAGCCCCCAGCCCTAGTATCGTAGCCACATATCCCCTCCGGGTGGTCGCCGGGCTTCCCCCAGTTTCCGGCGCCCCACAAAAACACCACCCCGCGCTCGCTCAGCTCGACCACCTTGCGGTTGAACGGGTTGAGCCTGTTGTGATACGCGTCTTCTCGATAAAGGAAAACCCACGAGTTCGAGCTGACGATCTGGTACTCGGGGTACTTGTCCACCCACCGCTCTATCTCGGAAAGGGCCCCGAAAATGTCGATCTCGAAAGAAATGAGTCCAAGTTTTGCTTGCGGCGCCAAATATCCAGCTATCGAAGAGGTCATGAGCCCGTGAGCGAAGGCGTCGCCCTTCCCGTGGTATTCGATTACCCGATCTGCCCAGCGTGAGGGGAAACCGCGCACGACAAAATCGGCGAGAGTCTCCGGGAATTCGTCGGTGAAGGCGATGATCACGCCGTTCCCGCCATAACCGGCCTCGTGGAGTTCGTCGAGCCCGACCGTCACGGCAACGCGCTCGATAGGCTCCCAGGGGTAATCCTTGGTCAGCTCGATCGCCGGAACCTTCCAGATCCCGAGCACCTCGGGCCTGCGTGCGAACTCCGAGTACTGCTCCCGCGTTAGTGTGGTTCGAAAGATGTTGGATTTGAACCAGAGCCCCCCCCGCTGTGTTGCGAGCGGGTACGCGTCCGGGATCTCGCCCACCACCGCCATCATCATCGCGCGGGCGGGCGCGAGCCTATCTCCACGCACTTCTATGTAAAAATCCTCTGGGAAAGGCGCGAAAAGCTCGACTCGCTCCTCCATCAGCTCGGGAGTCATCCATGGGTCGACAAGTGCTAGGGGGGCGTGAACGCTGAGGGGGGTGGAGGGGCCCCAAAATGGGAAAAACAACAGAGGGATGCCAATCGCGAGCATGATAACGCCCAGCCTCGTTCGCACACTACCCTCCCCCCAGCCCCACAAGGGACTCGATGATTGCCTCAGGTTGCAGTGTCGGCCACACCCACATCGCCAGCCCCACAAAGATCAGACCCGCGACCAAGATAACGAATGCCCCGAGCAGAACTGCGGCTATCGCCCTTCCAATGGTGATATCGTGCAACTCCCTGAGGCCCAGCACGGCGAGCGCGAGGGACCAGAGACCCGCCAAAACCCCGAAAACTGGCACCCAGCCGAAAAGCAAGGTTGGGGTTGATGCGTACGCCACCGTGTTCAAAGTCTGATCGAATCCGCCCCTGCCTCCGACGAGCTTCACCCAGATGTGCTGCCAGAGGCCTTGGAAGAACAAAATCACCAGTACCAATCCAACGACGACGGGCACCACAAGGAACAGAACGGCCGGAACCCAGAGGGCCAATATCAGGCCCGCAGCCAGCCCGTAGATGGCCGCGAGTATCGCCACGTACTTTAGGCCCTCGGTGAACCGCTCCGGCTTTACCGCCCTGAAAGTTTCAACTGGATCGAGGATGAACCCCTTGAGCTTTGTAAAAAATCCCACACCCATTACACCTTCTTAACCAGCTTGCGCGTTTCCTTGGTCAGCGTTTTCAGGGGTTTGAACAGGTACCCCAAGACAAGCCCGAGGATGATGATGGTCAGGAAAGCCCTGAAAACTGCCAGTCCGAAGAGGACGGAGATTATCGAATAGACTAGGAAGAACGCGAAGATGAAGAAGACCGCCATGAACAATATCGTCCACGGAACCGCGCCCCGCTCGTCAAGCTTCAGATCAGACCCAAACATGTTCCACCTCCGAGTCCCACATGTGATCCCCTTCCCATATCTCCGCCGTCATGACGTGCAGCCCCCGGTCTCGCGTCTCCCAGAGGATGTCCAGCGTCACCGAGCTCATCCAGCCCACCTTGAACGGTATTCTCTTCAGGGAATCGTTCTTCGGGGACTTGATGAAGAGCCTCAGTTCCATGTCCGCCTCCCCCATGGCCGGCTCTATGCGCGTCTCGGCCGTGCCGTACTTCTCCGTGCGCATCCAGTCTATCCACTTCTCCTGCATGAAGCCCTGCGAGACACTGATGTGGGTGATCATGGTCACGGGGGGCATGTCGCCCCCGTGCTCGTGCTCGCTCGATGGGGCCCAAGCCACCCCGACGACCGCGACCATCACCACGACCAAGCCAGCGACCAAGAGAAGCGCCAGAAGGCGTCGATCTATATCCATCCATGTCACCACCTTCAGAAGAACCTCACTCCCAGCAACCCGCCCCCGAGTGCCGCTAAGCCCCCGAGCGCCGCCGCCGAGATGTTCATGATCTCAACGGTCGCGGAGTAACCCGCATCTGTCCCCACGGTGAAGGTGTCTGTAGCCTCGTTCGAGATCACCTCGCTCGGGTAATCGTATGTCCCGCTCGCGTCCGAGTCCCACAACACGGTCACCAGCACCTCGTAGGTCCCAGTGTAGTTCAGCGGGAGCCCACCCTCGGGTCCTGAAAAGGCAAGACTCCGGCCCGGGGTCATGCCGACGAGTGTCCATCCCCAGTAAACGTAATCGCCAGGCTCGACCGGATTGGGCGAAACCATGACTACACAACCAACATCGGAGCCGAATGTCTTCGTCCCCGTGTTAGTCACCTTCACCGCGATGATGATTCTATCCCCCACCGCGTAGCTCGCACCCACTATCGTCAAGGGAACGGATGGATCCTTGACCCGCGCCTCGTACTCGGGGGCGGCCGAGGAAGCAGGCACGAACGCCACGATCGCCAGCAGGGCGAGTGCAACGGTAATCATCAGGATCCTCTTCACAGCAACCCCCTCGTGAAAACGAAAGACAGGCCAAAGCCGGCCGCAAGACCGATCACGATGACGACCAGCCACCAGTAGGAGACCCAGATGCCCATCCAGTCGACTCCCACAGGCTCCATCGTCGGCTCCATCTGCGGCTCCAAGTCCTCCCGCGGGATCTCCCGGGGCTGGGCCGATGCAACGCCGCTCGCCATCACCATTATCGTTAGAAGTAGGACGAGGGTTGGCGCTAAGAGCTTCACGATTTTTTCCCCCTCAACGCTACGTAGCCTATCGGCATGCCCACGGCGAAGAAAGATATGTACCCTATGTAATCCCAAGGAACCCCCGGCACTTCCATCACGTTAAACGTAGTCGTGGCGGTGTTCGATATTATCTCGTCATCGGTCCACTGGTCGTCCTTGTTGGCATCGCGGATCACGAACGCCTCGACCGTGTACTCGCCCGCGTACAGCATGGAAACCTCGGAGGACTCCCACGTGCCGGACACGCCGGGATCCCACCCCTCCAAGAAGCCATAGCGCCCCCACCAGTCGTCCGTGGCCTCGGTCTCCGGATCGGGGGTGATGTACACCACGCCGTAAGTCCACTTGTCAAAAGTTTGATCGCCGGTGTTGGACAGCTTCCCCGTGATCTTCGTGACATCGCCTATCCCGTAGTCGGGGACCTCGTCTATGCTTATGCTGGCGAGGTAGGCTGCCGACGCCAAGGGCACGGAAAAAAGCACCAAGAGCGGGACGATGAGCAGAATCCTTTTCACAGCCTCACCCTCGCAACGACTCCACCTAGGGCTACACCGATCACCAGGGCCACGATCATGAACCCCCAAGTCGGGATCACCAACGCCTCCGGGGCCCCGACCATGACATCCACGCCCTCGGTCATCTCGTCCTTCTCCACGGTCTCGGGCCGGGCCGAGGCGGTGCCCGCGAACATCAGGAAGCAGAGGAACACCGCAAACAGGGCGGCAGCCTTCATGTAGATTTCCTCCGAACAATTTCAGGTCTCAAAGAGATCAGGATCACCACGACGAACACGCAGACCACGATCCACATCCAGGTGGGCACTCCGACAAACTCAACCAGCCACCACGGGACGACGACGGGGGGCACGTAAGGGGGCGGAACTACTGACGTCCAGGTGAAGGCTATGGTGTTGGGCCCGGCGACGAGCGAGAAGTCCTCGAGCAACACGCTCGCGCTCTTCGGCGTCACGGACGCGTCGTTCACCGTCACCGTGAGCGTGTCGAAGTCGAAGTCCGGGAAGTAATCGACCCAGGGCGACACGGCGGGGTCGAACTCGAAATCGACGATGTTGACCAAGTTCTCATGCGAGTAGACCTTCATCTCGGTCTTCCACTTGTTGTCGGCGACCGCGACGGGTTCGTGGATGGTGGTGACGTAGGGACCGCCCTTCTGGTAGGTCAAGTCCCTAGACGAGCTCGCCCCGGCCGAGAGGGAGGCGATGGCGTAGCTCGTCACATCCTGCGAGATCGCGAATCCCGGGTAGGTGACGCTCGCGTCCACGTTCTCCACCGGGAAGTCTGATGCGTTCGTTATCGTGACCCGATCCTTGGCGGTGAACCAAGATTCGTCAGACTCGTACTTCACCTCGGGCTCGGTCACGTAGCTCTCGACGTAGGCCATCGTGGCCGCGTCGAAGGAGTTGTCCACGCCTGTGAGGGTGAGGGTGATCTTCGCGTTGTTGTCGCTTGAAAAGACTATGTTCTCGATGGTCGTGTCGTTCTCGACGCCGTTGTCCAGAAGGTTCTGCCTCGTGACGGTGATCGGCGTGCCGGCAGTCAGGATGTTGTCCACTATCACGGCAGTGCTGTTGACGGTTAGGCTGAACTCCAGGTTGTCGTTGTCGGCGGAGTTATCGATCGTTATGGTGTTCACGCTCAGGTTGACCCACTCGGTCGGTACGGTGATGATGTTCTCAGCCGCGTTCTCGTTGTCTATCAGCACGAGCGAGCTGTCTACGTCCATCACGGCGCTGACGCTGACCGTAACTGGTGACGAGGACGACGAGACGAAGCCGGCCCCAGCCCCAGCTAGCACCAAGGCCGCAACGGCCAAAGCCACAAACAGCGTTAGGTTTCTCCGCATGGGCTCACCTCAGCGGGCAGTCGGTCCCACTTTAGGTGAGCACGGCAACCGTCACGCTGTTCGAGTAGCTGGCTTCCGGCTGGTACACGTACAGGGTCAGCGAGTAGCTCTGGTTGTCCTTGAATGTTCCTGCCGGGCTCTGCTTCAGTGTGGCTTGGACTACCACGCTGATTACCTCTCCTGCCACGGTCACCGGCTTCACGTAGCTTAGGTAGGTTGCGTCCTTGTAGATCGGTATCAGAGATGCGTCCGTCTTGATGTAGATCTCGAATGATGCTATCTCAAGGTCGCTCGGGATTCCATCCTTGGCGGTCACGGGATCGCGCATGGTTATGGTCAGGTTGTTTATGCTCACGGTTCCGGCGTGCGTGATGGTCAGAGCCACGTTTTCGGTGTTTTCGGCTGCGGCGGCGCTCACACTACCGTCCGATGCCACCTCTATTGCGAAGTCCCAGTTGTCCGGCGTGCGGGCCAAGGTAAGAGCCTGCGGCACCACGACCACGGGGACAACGGCTTTCCCCGCCTCGTAGCCCGTATCGTACCACGCCTGCGCCACACTCGGAGCGTAGAACACTGTGGCCCATAAGCCCGCTATAATCAGGCCCATGAGCGCCCCCGCCAATACCTGCGACCAGCGGATGCCTGCAAATTCGGCCACTTTTTTTCCTCCTATTGGATAACAATGGAATCGACCCCTATATAAGCTTTTTCCCGAAAGAAGGCAGATTTGGGCTTCTTTTTTGGAAAAACGCCACTAACCGCTGTTTAGCCCAAAAATAAGGTCATTTAACAGGAGTTTACAAACTCTAAACTGCTGTAAAGTATTTAAATACGTATGACAATATTGATTTGATGGTAAATCTTCCAAAACTTAAATGCAAGAAATGCGGACACGAGTGGGTTCCTAGGATCCCAAATCCAAGAGTTTGCCCAAACCCTAAATGTCACAGCATTAGGTGGGACAAGTAACTAGACGAGAACGTGTATACATGTCATACTACAAAATTTCACCTTATATCTGTGAACAGATTTGTACTTTGTATTCTGGAGGGGAGAGTGCTATCTCCATTTCCAAAAAATTTGGGGTGTGCACTTCAACTGTTCACCGTTGGCTGAGAAAGTGTGGAATACCGATAAAGATGAGAAAATTAAGCCAGAGTGAGAAGGAATTGATATGCAAACTTTATAAAAAAGGCGAGAGTTCGCACACGCTCTCGGAAAAAATTGGTGTAGATCACAGGACTGTTTTGAAATGGTTGAGAAAGGCGAGCATCGAGCCAAGATCATATAGCCAAGCCCACAAACTTGCCTACGTTTTCGGCAGGAACCCCGGGAGAAGGAAGCGAATACTGGAAACATCAAAAAAGATCACCCCAGCTAAGGCGTACATTCTGGGAGTTGTTGGTCTGGGCGATGGTTGCATAAGCATTTCAACGGATAAGTCTTGGAATACTGGTATGAGTTCAAAAGACATCGAATTCATCAACGAGTTCGCTAGGTGCGTGAAGGAGGTTTATGGCTTCGATTGCTCAATAAGAACCATCAAACAAGGGAGAGAGGCATTCGGGGCAGGTAACTCTATTTATGTTGCCGGTCTTTATTCAAAAGAAGTTGTGGACGACATCCTCCGCTACGGTGAGTACAAGCACTTTAAGCACCACACGGGAAGGGTTCCGAATGCTATTAAGGAGGCCGATCTGGGAATCAAGAGTGCATACCTGAGATCTTTCTTCGATTCACAGGGATCTTTGCAAAAAGGGAAAAATAGGTGCATCTCCGCCATCAAAGCAGATGAAAGATCCGTTGATGAGATAGCGCAGTTGCTCTCAACCCTCGGAATAAGATCGAAAATCTACTCGAGACTTGACAAGAAGTATGGTGTCAAGCAATGGACACTAGTCATCAGTAGGAGAAAATTCATCGAAAGATTTGCCAAATTGATAGGGTTTACTATTGAGCGAAAGAAAAGAATTTTGAATGAAATGCTAAAAACGTATGTACGCGGATATTATCGATTAAGGGGGTAAAATTGCGACGATAATTCCAAGAGAGGAGCCTAGCCCCATGGCCCAAGCAAAAGTTGTCCATAACAAGCAAGCTATGAAGACTAAGGCTATTGCGCGAACGCCCTTCAATTTCCATTGATCTGAGTGGATCCAAGCCTCGAGCGTTGGATTGATGCCCACAGCAAGTCCGATTAAAGCCGGATTGAACCCGAAGAGGGCGAGGACGAACAAGACGGCAGTGGGTGGTTTGAACGCGAGCACCTCAGGCACCACCATACCACCGATGCATAAAGCCGGAGTCGCTAGGAACCAAATGGAGAAAAGAGGGAAGAGAACTGGGTAAAGCTCGATGATGTAAAGCCAAATAGGGAGAAAAACCACATAGTCGAAGCTCCAATCAAGCACGCGGTATTTGAGATACAGCCCCTTTTCAGCTTTACCGATTCTCCCGCTAATCAAAGAACCATCGAAGAAGTCCAGCAGAAAAATGACGACCACCGCCGGGGCGAAGCCGAAGCCGAGGAGCAGGACGCCCCACGCGAGGAATAGCTGGAAGACCTTGAATACCCCGAACGAGAACCAATCAGGCGCGACCACCAGCCGCTCGACACGCTCCGAGATCCAGCCTATCCCCAAGGCCCGCTCGATCTCCCTCTTCAATGGCTTCGCCTCTTCTTTCGCTTTGTTGGCGTCAATCGCACCCCTGTTACAATCTTCTTCCAGAGTACTATTACCCAGCCCCCCCCAACGAATGAAACCGCACAGGGCGCAGCGGGGGGGTAAAAGACCGAGATGGCTGCCGCACAGCCGGAAATCCACAGAACCGGGCGAATCCAAAGGGGTATCCTGAAGCTATATGAGTAGTACACGATCGAGCGCTCCCTGACCGGCATCACGGCCCCGTCCTCCATCAGGCCCCCCAAGATGATCTTAGAGTAGGCCCTGGAAACCTTCATCTCCCGAGCGAGCTCGGCCTGCGTCAGCGGGGCGCGCTTCAGGATTTTGCGTGCCTCGCGCTTTCGCTCCTCTAAGGTTGCCATGAGCTTCAGATAACATACATTAATAAGTATTTTAAAGGATACGCAGTGATCTCCTCCCCCCTCCTTGAGGCAGCCCACAATATCGAAATAGTATTTATATGCCCACCGTGCCTATGTTGTCTTGGTTGGCATGCGATTTCAGTTGAGAAAATTTCTGGCGCCAGCGTTCGTGCTTCTCCTGCTTGCCTCATTCGTGCCCGCGGTAAGCGCAGGAATCGATCCGAGCGTGATCTCGGTCAGCCTCGAACTCGACGAGAGCAAGACGCATACTCTAACGTTTTTGAATCCTGAGAACGAGAACGTTGATGTTAAACTCGAAATCTTGGGGGAGGGGATAAAACCATTCGTAAACGTCGAGGAGCCGAGCCGAACTGTTGGTCCATACGATAACGCTTATTTCACGCTCACGTTCAAGGGTTTGGAGGTCGGAACCTTCGGTGGCTTCGCTATCGTGGCTGGGGAGTGGATCCCGATTTTCCTAACCGTGCACGAGACCGCGGAGACCGCCCAAGCCTCGGTCACGACCCAGCCCGCCATCAGCATCACCCAGACATCGGCCATCCTCAACGCCTCGATATCCCGCAAGAACTATCTCCCGGTTGACATCTGGTTCGGGTGGAGGGCCGTTGGGGGGGCTTGGCAAAACACCCCGATTCAGTCCAGCTACACGGTTTCCAGCTACTCCTACTACCTCGCTGGCCTGACCCCCGGAACTACATACGAGTTCAAGGCGTGGATATCCTTCGAAGGACTGGAGAATTCTGGCAGCGTCCTGCCCTTCACCACGCTCCCGTCGCCCGAACTCGGAACGTTGAACGTCATGCTGATAAGCCTCGGCGACGGGTTCACCCCCATCCCCATCCTGTCCGATCTCCCCTTCGCGCTAACCACAATCGCTTCGGGGTTCAACCTGATCTACGTCACCGACTCCGAAACCGACGAGCCCGTGGACGCGGACGTGACACTGAACTTCTTCACGCTTGGACTGTGGGGGGGGGGGCGGAGCTCGACCCCATGATCATGTTCATGATGCTCCAGGGCGGGGGATTCGGGGGGCTTTTTGGCATGGGGCTCGAAGTTCCAGTAACGGACGGCATGGGTGTGCTTTTCTTGCCAGATGGCGTGGAATTCGCGCACGCGACTGTCAGCTCCGGTGGCTACAAGCCCTTCGGTTTTTTCCTCAGGATCTCCGAGACCGGTGAAACTGAAGCCGTCGGACTCTCGGTCTCCGCGCCCGGCGATCCGACCGCGGGCTTGGTGGGGATCTCAGTTAACGTCGACGGGGAGCCTGCCGAGGACGCCGACGTTTATGTCGATGGCGGGCACCAGGGGGAAACAGACGCCGAAGGGAACTGTACAGTCACGCTCGAGAAGGGCCCCCACACCATCCGGGTCGAATACCAAGATTTGGAGCAATCGGCGGGCATCACGGCCTGGGAGGCAATGAACACGCACATCGAACTCCAGGAAGGACAGGTGAGTATCGGAGACGCGATCAGGGGCAAACTCGTGGATGATAAGTACGGGAATCCTGTTCAAAACACGAGGATGGTGCTCGGCGAACAGTCCAGCTTCACGGGCGCGGACGGCGGGTTCGAGCTGAGCACCGAGGGGATAGAGGCCGGCACGCACTCGGTCTTCTCCGAGCACAGGTTCGACTCGACCGCACACATTTCGTATACCTCGTCCTCGGCAAACATCGAAATAACGCACGCGGGAACGTCCTGGTGGCAGTACGTGGTTGCCATCCTCGTATTCGTGGTCTTCCTGCGGGTCGCAATCGCCGCACGCAGGCGTGGATGGCTATCCGAGCTATCCAAGTTCAAGAGGGGGATAAAGAGGTACCCGACCTAGGGGGAGGTGAAAACATGGGATTGATACCGGGCCGCAAGGAGGTCGTGGAGCACGTTATACCGTTGAGCGAAATAGACGAAGTGACGTGCCGGGAGTACTTCAAAGGAGACATAGACCCCGAAACCCACCAGTGCATAACCAGGCTGGAGCTAGACACGAGCAACCCGGATGTCGCGAAGCTCCTCAAAGTCAAGCTGATCAGGCCGGGGAGGGTCGCGAGTGCTGCTAGTCCATAGTGCCTTTGCCAGATTAATTAGGAAGGGAATAAGATGGAAAAAGGAACAGATACAGCTTTGAAGCTACAAGAATTGGAAGCGGTTTTCAGAGAAGCCAAAGAACTGAAAATGGAGATATTTTGGCCTTGCCGTGTGGTGGGAGAACTAAAAAGGAAACTCGGAAGAGAACCCACCTTTGATGAGTTCGCGGAAGTGGTAAGAAATCTTCCAGAAGAGTTTACGCCAGAGGACATCCAGAAAGTGGTTCATGGGAAGATAGTGGGAAAACCCAAGGGGACACTCGTGGTAGAGGATATTTTAGAAACATTATCAAAACCTTCTTAAAAAATTAAAGAAGGCAATGATTAGACCTTGGGAAACGCTAGGCCATAGCGGGCGTTATCCTCATTTTCCACACCCCGTAGGTGGAAGAACTGGAGAAAAGACGCCCCCAGCTCCTCAAGAGGCTAACACCTAAGACGATCTGGGCATTTCAGCGGCCAAGCAGGTAACGAACTCGTCCCACGGTTTGCCCTTGCACTTTGCCGCGGGGGGGTCGTCGCGAACCTTTCGGTTGCGCGCGAGCACCTTCTCGCTCCGCCTAATCACACCGGGCTTACGGACTACGAACTTGCCCAATGAGGGCTTGAAGTATATCCGAGCAACCCCTAGCAAATTGCGGACACGACCTGGCGTGGCACCAAGTTTTATTGCTCCCATATTAATCGCTTTTCACCTTGATTGTGGGGCTTAAATAGCTTTTGGGGTGTCCAATTGGTCTATTTTGTCTTTTTTGACCATTTAACCCTTTTTTAAACGCAACAAAACATTAAAATAGCATTTAAAAATAGTTATGAATGGTGTCTTGTTGGCCATAAATTTAAAAGAGATAATACGAAGTGCTGAACTTGTTGGAAAGCTTCATGGTGACTTACAAGAAGGGGATATACCTAAAGAAAATTATCGTGGGCTTGTCAGGGAATTAAATTACTTGAGCAAAGAAATTGAAAGAGAAGACCCAAAATTCGCAAAAACGTTATCAGAAATTGCTGTCGCATGCAAAGCAGAAGAGAGAGAACCGTGTTTACGAATGCTAGAAAAGTGAATGGGTGGGCTAAATGGCCATAACAGTTCGAACTAATGAAAAACCTTGGTACTGGGACGGGGTAGCCCAGAGTATGAGAAAGCTAAAGCTTGGCGATGAAGTCGAAGTTCTAAGGCCCGCGCTTACTGGGGAGGCCGCAGTTTGGGGCCCCACGATTGGAGCTAAGCCTCCAGAGATTTGTAAGTGTACCGTTTCAAACCGCCACAACGTGCCTTTCAAGATATTCGGCATGACCTACGAATTCCATGAGCTATTCTGCGAATGCCCCCCCGAAGCTGGAGATTATTACGCAGGGGCTAGGGACTACGGGCCCTTCAATGCCGCTGATTTGAAAGTAGTTAAAGTCGGCAAGGAGTGATCACGTGGCCATAATACTCGAGAAGGAGGGTCTCAGGCTCAGGGTGCTGAAGGAGGCACTGCCGCCTGGGGTCGAGTTCAGCGCGTTCATGCGCGAGGTGATGGGGAGGGCGGCGACGCGCCAAGCCGTCGACTACGGGAAAAACGTCACTGACTGGATCGTTGCGTGCAGAGTAGACGGCGGGCTGCCGCTGTTCAAGACGAGGTTCGCCGGGGAGCGCTACCCCGAGGGTCATGTTCTCGCGGTGTGCTGGGCCGGGCGAGGCCTGATAGAGGGACAGTGGTTCAACGATGTTCCGCGAGAGGATATAGAGATGATGGAGTCGAAGCACGGAGAGTGGAAGGACATCCTGAGAGAGCGCGGGACGAGCGGGCAGGTTGATAGGGCAATGAAAGCCCCGCTGATTCTCACCTCCCCGCCCGAAGGACTCCCGCCCCGTGGAACGGGACTCGAAACTGGCAGGGCTGGGGAACGCAGGGCCGATGTGCCCAGAACTGAAGAGGAGCGTAGGATTAGACACTTGGGCATGAACCCCGGAGTCAGACGGTTGCCAACGGTGACTATCAGGGAAAAAAAGTACTATCTTGACGCCCGCCTGCGGGAGTACAGGGCGGTGGACGACCCGCACGATCGCATACCCCTCGAGCCAGAATACGCCAAGCTGTTGGGCGAGGCATCAGTAGGGTCCGCGGCTTGGGATGCCGTTGTTGAGTCCATCACCGAGGAGAAGATGAGGGAGGCGGAGCGCGAGGCCCTCCATTAGCATTAAGTATTAACATCAAGAATTAATATTAAGGTTTAACATTAAGACAGCGAAGGCTTCTCACCTAATCGACCGACCCATACTATTTAAACCATTAAAAATAACCTATTTTTGATGCCAATAGTTCTCTATTCCTCAAAGGGGTGCAAGCACTGTGAAGACGCGCGGTGGACGCTAGAGAAGGCGCGGGAGGAGCTTGGCTTCGAGCTGATCGAGGAGGACGTGGACAACCCGAAGCTGAAGGTCAAGGACGGCCCAAACCCCCTGACGGAGATGAACTTCACCCCGGTCGTGTGCAGCGCGGAGAAGGAGGGCGACGAGCTGGTCATCAAATCGTGCATGCCGGGGGTTCCTACTTTTAACGAGCTGAGGGGGCTTGTCGGTCGTGGCGAAAAGGAAAAGGGTCTGTAGACGGGTGGGCAAGAAGACCGTGTGCGGATGATATACGTTTATTTGAACGGCTCCAGTACTCTGCCCGACCTGTAGAGTTCGCTGCCTAGGGGTTCGAGGTTCCCGCGGCCCACCATCACCTTCACTAGATCTTTGAGGTACCCTTCGTCCATCAGCCAGCCCAGTATTTCCATTATGTACCTCCGCACCTCCGCGTAGGAGACCATGCCCCTCATTCTGGCGAACTCGTAGATCTCCCACTCGATCGGATCGTACCCGCGGTGGAGATCCAAAAGTGGCGGGTCGCACCTTGGCGGGATGCCGACGCGGAGCTTGTTTCCGACCTTGATCAGAAAGGCCGGGCCCCCCGTTCTACTCATCCGATCGACCACGCCCCGCACCAGCTCAAACCCGCTCTTGTCGTCGGGCACTATCCGCCAGTCGGACGCGAGCGATCTGAAGATGTCCTCGACGGTTGCCCCCCCCCCCTGTCCGACACGGTTTTCCATATAAGCTGGATGTGGGGGGAAATTCCGCTCGCAAGCTTCCCCTCCGGCAGCTCGCGGTCTAGGCTGAATTTCTTCATCACGCGCTCCACTCTGTAAAAGGAAGGGGGCATGACTGGTTTGAGCATGTGGAGAGTGCGGGGGCTGGTCGGGTAAATCTCCCTCAGCGCCCCGTCGTCGTCGAACTCGAAGATGTCCGAGTTTTCAGGAGTTGGGTTCTTGTGGACTGCAAGCGCGTCGTAGCCCGGCCTGGGTTTCAGCTGGTACTCGGTCAATTTGGATTCCCCCCTGTAACAGCTTGTGCGGTTCTTTTAATGCATGGATTCATTTCGTTTATAAATCGTCCCACTTGAGCTGTGCCATACAGATGAATACGCCAAAGTGGCTTATGGCGACCAAAGGTAGTATAAGGTCCTTGCAACCGGGGCTGGAATCCGAGATAACTCATCAATTTGTACGCTATTCTAATCAATTTCTCGTTTGTATTATTTACCCCCAACAGATCTGGGGATTTGTTGAGTTGCCTGTGATTGAATGTTAAGTATCCCTCGCTCTCATAAAACCCTTTTAAAAAATACCTTGCGGAAACTAAATCCGCTACTAGAATACTTTCTAATTGCTCAAGAGAAAGCGAGGAAAGCCATTCAAAGAAAACTTTGCTTTTAACTCTGGTGACGTATACATCCCGGGATTTTTCACGGTAGAAGTGTGGATTTAGACCAATTGATTTAAGAGCTTCAAAAAAATTTTGGGGGAATTCTTTCTGTGTATTGTTGACGCCTATTACATATTCAAAACCCCCCCGTGTCTTGTACCTACCAAAAAATCCATCGCCGTAGATGCAACCAAGAATGTAACTCAGTTCCTTCTTCTTGCTCGACCAGTCCAAAATTGGTTTCTTAACGAGGCATATTCGTAATTTCCAAGCTCTTAAATGAATAGCATGAACAGTTCTATCCAGAAGCCCTGCCAATTGTTTTGCATATTTCCATTTGTAATTTTGTCTTAAAAATTCATCCTCTTCTGATCTCCATCTTCGGTAAGAGAGCTTGTTAGCTCGTCCAAATCTGCTCACAATCTCAACCTCATCAGCTTGTGTGTCAAGAAGGGCGCTGATTCGGGTTCAATTCTTTTTAAGTTTTCTCGAATCATTTGCTCAAGTGCGAGAACTTGCTTGTCGATTTCTTCCATATCTTCTATCTTAGGGGTTTCCCCAACAATTGTGTAAAAGCGGGGGACAAGGTAGACCTCCCTGCCTATCTTGAGGACTGGGACCCTCCGCTCGCCGCCCCACTGGTTGCGCAGGTAGTCGTAAAAGTCCGCCAGCGAGTTCTTCCGGTTTATACCGACATCTACTGTTATCACGTGCAACAGCCCCTCGATCTCAAGCCTGCGGAGGGCCCACTTTACCCTAGCGCATATCGGGCACCGGTGGCTTATGTAAAATATGCAGTCCCTCACGAGCATCAGACTAATAAAATGCACGATAGTATTTATATGCCCACCGTGCCTATGTTGTCTTGGTTGGCATGACAGAGAAGGATTTCATGGCCATCACGCGGGTGCAGCGCCAGCGGAGGGTTTCCTTCACTCCCGGCCTGATGCGGGAGCTTAACTTGGAGGAGGGCGACAAGGTGATCTTCCGCAGGGTCGATGTCGAGATACGGGGGCACTCACAAAAAGTTCCGCGGCGACGCGTGAAAGCTATGGTTGTTTCCAAACTTGAAGCCGAACTCAAGGGGTAGGCGCCGTGCTCGCCGTGGCTAGGGGGCCCAAACGTGCTACAGGATGAAATTTTTGATCACATAACGAGAGGGTTCGCGGGGCTTCCGAAAACGGCATTTAAGATACTCATCCGTCGCGACGGTTTCATCCCCTTCGGAATCGTGACTGCCAAACACCCAGAACTCGACCAGTCGATAGGCGAGTCGAGGATATGGGCGCTGGGGGTGAAGTTCGGGGGGGGCGAGTTTTTCAGGGAGCCGCTCGACCGGAAAAACCCTAAAACGAGCGAGCTGGAGTCCGTGGTGCTCGCGGAAACCCCACAGCTCATCCTCACCGCCCGCCGAAGACCCGACTTGAGCGATGAGGATGACAACTTCATGTGGCTGGAGAACCCGTTCGGGGTTCAAGAAGCTAGGAAGATGATGGAGGATGTCCGTTTACGCGACCACGTGATGTCGAGCCTCAGACGGCAGCTCGAAACCCAGCGGAGGTACGCGGAATACTGGGAGGGGCACGCGAAGGCCATGGGCGACTCTCTGCGCGAGAACGAGGAACGGGTCAGGCGGCTGTCGAAAGAAACGTCGCTGCTGCGCGATCAGGTGGAGTTCCACAAGATGGTTTCCCAGTCGGCGATGGCTGCTGGGATAGAATTGGAGGCCACTTTGGGTACTCTGGTTAAGACCGCACGGGGGCGCGGTATAGAAACAGCGTCGAGCGAGTGGGAGCGGGCACAAACGGCTATAACAAAAGTGAAGCAACTTCGTCAGGAGGCCGGCGCGGTTATGGAGGAAAAACCGCCATCTGGGGAGGTCGAAAGATACAAGCGCGAACTCGAGGAGGAGAAGAAGAGGCGGGAAGCCGCTGAACGCCAGCTCGAGGCGGAAAGGCAAAAGGGGAAGCCCCCCGCGACACCAGCGACGTGATATCGGGAGGGTGATTTGAATTTTACAGCTCCGCATAAACAAAAAATTTGAGATCAGGAAAAACCTCTCCAAGCTGCTCACCTGCATCCACACCCACGACTGGCCGGGCGCGCTGCTGTGGCTCGACAGGCTCGAGGACGCCTTCGTCCAGCACTTCCTCCTGAGGCCGGTCAAGAGCAACCCGAGTCCGAGGGAAATCATTAATGATCGCTTCGAGCGCATAAGGTTCTGGCTCAAAGACCGGTGCGACGAAAGGGCAAAGGCGAGGGAGTCGCTGATGCACATCGACGGTCTGATGAAGGGACTGTCACCCGAGCTGCCCGAGGACCCCTACATGGCCCTGAAGCAGATCTATGAAGAACTAAGATCCGATTGGGGGGAGTTCTGGACCAGCGAGGATCCTGAGGGCGTTGGGGTGATAGAGGACGATCTGGACGAACTCCGCAACATAGAGCCGAGGTTCGCCAAGGCCGATAATCCAGACGCCTACAAGCAGTACAGGGAGATCCTCAAGGCGGCGGGGGAGTTCTACTCCGCCCTGCCCCTGCTGCCCAGGGGGAGGCTTACCGAGAAGATGCGCGAGTCCCTCCACAACAAGGCCTCCAATCTTTTCTCCTCGGCGGAAGCGCTTATGGCCCCCAAGGGATTCGAGTTCCAAGCGCCGGGGGAGAAACCAGAACTGGGGCTGGGGCTCCAAATCCCCACCTAAAGACGAGGTTGGTAGGGTGAGAAAATAGTCGAAAAATCACTCAAAGAACAATTAAATGATATCGGAAAGAAAATAAGAGCGGGGGAGTTTGTAAAACTTGAATTAATTAATCTTTTTGTCCTGTCTAATTATGGAAATATTTTTATCACAGAGGGCAAAACTCAAGCAATCAGTTTTTTGCCTTTAAGTAGTGGAAAAATAGAAATCTGTATTTTCAACGGCAAAGGCGATGAAAAACTAAAGATGGTGGCCGGTACTGCGTTAGCTCCATACTTGTGGATTGAACGTGAACTTAGGCATATTTTTAATCGAGCCCGTGCTTTCCAAGAAATGGTGCCAAATGATGAAGAGTACGCAGGTTGACGATTGCGTGGTATAAAATGAAAATACCAAGTAGAGAAGCGAGACTTGAAGCGTTCAAGCTTACGGTGATGTTGAGCGCGTTTGTAATCTGTATCCCTCTTATGTATGCCATGTTGGGCGGGGCGGTTCCTCCCATTACCGCTATGGAAAAACTTGTAATCGGGATGTGGTTTTCATTCTTCAGCGCAGTAGTTATCACTTGCGGAGTTCTTACCACTTTAAACATGCGTGATCGATTGCGAAAAGGGGGGTGATAATGGTGCCCGATAGAGATCGAAGAGGCCCGCGAAAAGGCTCTTATGTGTGGAAGAGCGGCAGAAGAGGTAGAAACGCGGGACACAAGCAAGGAGAATGCAAGTGACACTTCAGCAAGACACTACGCCGCGGAGAAAGGTTCTCAACGTCTCGATTTTCTTTCCCATCGGGGCGCGCTCCAGAGGTGCTGACCTGAAGCTGTGCCCCTGCGGCAGCAACGGGCAGTTCGTGTAGCTCATCGACACCCGGCAGGACCCCGCGCAGGAATCCATGAATTCACATCCAAAACACTTGGTCGGGCACGTCTTGAACGTCTTTACGAAGATCTCGGCGTTCTGCTTTATTAAATCAAATGAGTCGCCCACCTTGCCCAAGTAGTAGCTTCTGAGCCACTGACATGGGAAAATTTCCCCGTTCCAATCGACAGCGAGCCTGTGCCATCCCGCCGGACACTTCGACTCCTTCCCGAATGTGTAGCAGAAGTAATGGGGCTGGTCCACCCAGCAGTTCTCGCACCCCTCCATCTGTTTGAACAGCCATGTTTGCTGCACCGGGTTGAGCGGGGCAGCTCCGAGCATCGGGAAGAACATCAGGCCCGTGTCCAGCCTCTCCGCCAACTTGATCAGGTTTGGCACGTCCCGCAGGTTCCCGCCCCACACAGAACACCTGAGCGTGACTCCGACGCCGCTCTCCCTTAAAAGTTCGGCGGCTTTCACTACTTTATCGAAAACACCCTTTCCCCTGATTGCATTCGTGTTCCTCTTCATCCCCTCCAAGCTCAGAAGAACCTGCCGTGCCTTCTGGAGCAGGCCGATGCGGTCGGGGACGAGCAGACCGTTCGTGCTCACGGTTATGGGCCTGTCGCCGAATATCTCAAAGGCGTCCCCTAAGTTCTCCGCTACCAACGGATCACCCCCGAGGAAATTAACTTTATACGGGCCATAGTTAGCGAGAATCTCAAGCTGCCCCCTATCGAGCGAATGTTTTGGCTCCTTGGGGATATCGCAATGCTTACAGCTAAGGTCGCAGGCGTTTGAAAGGAAAATTACCAGCTCCCATTTCTGCATTCTACTTTCCTCCTTTTGCGCCCTTTTTATATCTCGTTCCCCCCTTGAAATTAGGGTCCCAAACGGTGTTCAACAACTTACTATGAAGATACTTGTAGTTAAACGCGGTTAACTGCGGATAACTTTTAATAACTTTTTATGTCTAAAATTAACTTTTAAAATTAACATTTGAAGTTTACATTTAATATTCATCTTTAAGATTTGTGTTAAGTATTTATGTTTGATATTTATGTTAAAGAATGCTGTAAGATAATCCTGTAAGTTTAATGAAGTAAGTTTACCAAAGTAAGGGTACTTGAGTACTGTTACACTTATACGAAGGCCTCCATCGATGAATCTATCGGTGAATCCCAGTAAATTTAGAAGGGCGGTCATGCGCGATCTGCCCCCTCAATTTTAAACTCTATACGGTACAGTTCTCCAGAAACGTGCGATTTTAACCATCGCCACAACCCTTCCAAAGTTTTGTACCCCTCTCGCTTGGCTTCGGCTTCAGCTTCTTCCGGTGAGGTGAGGTGTTTGGCGCGCCACAATTTATCCCACTCGCACGACAAAATCCTGATATGCCCGAGTGCTTTCCCGCCCCTCTTTGCTTGCACCGCGCGTATTTTCCCCGGATCTACCGGCCTAGTCCTCCGCGTGACCGTCTTGCGTCCACCCAAAACCATCCTCCACGCTTCTTCGCCATCCTCGTTCCGCGCTGAAAATATCATTTCAATCCCCTTCCACCTCGCCTATCTCGCTCACGCTCACCCCGGAGAAACCCCTGCTCAGTTCCTCGCTCCAGAAGTCCGGGAGGCTCGGCTCGATCGCTACTGGCCCTCCCTTCCTGAAGATAACCGCGTGCTTCACGGGCTCACGCTTGCGGCTGAAGAAATTCTGGGTGGCCTTCATCAACTTCCTTATTTCGGCCCGCTCGTACCTAACGTGCAACCAGGAGGGCTCCCGCATCACGATATTGTCCGCCTCTATAATCACGCCTACATCAAGTTTCCGCGTTGTGTGCGTTGCGAAAACTAGGAGCCAATTTTTGTGTCGGGAAACGCCCAATATCTTGTAAAGGTACTTGTTCAAAATCCGAGGGTGGTCCCTGGCGAACGCGTAGAGGTACGCCTCGTCGAGAAAGACGGCGGAGTCGTCGGGCACATTGTCGAGATTTCTGACGGGAGTTATGTAATCCGGGAGGAGCCCCCACTTCGATTCAGGGAGGCCGATGAGGTGGGGCTTTAGTCCCTTCTCAGGGGCCTCTCGCAGGGACTCCATCCCGAACGCCGTTTTTCCGCTTCCCCTCCCCCCAGTTATCAGGCTGATCGACGGGGACCCCAAGATGTTTATCAGTTGAGGTTTATTTTTTTGGGATGTTTCCATTTGACTTGCTCCCGCCCCATACTCCTCTTCTTCGCTCAAGGAGTACCATGTTGTGGCGGGCCCCGGCGGTCGCGGCATAAACCCCGGGACTGGGCCCCGCCGCGCTCGGGGTTGAAGGGTTGTGAACCTATCCCTGCCACATACTCGCTCAGCGCGGTTCATTCGCCACCACAGCCTTTCGCCACATTTTAATCCCCTGACTCGATGATGGGTATCTCCTCATCCACGATTCTTTTCGCTGGTCTAAACTCGACACCAAAAATCCCGAAAATCTTGCCGCAATGGATGCATTTTACCCTCGTCCACCTCGGGCCCGGCTCCACGAGCGTGAACTCGCTGGGCTTGCGGTGCCTGTCGCACTCGGGGCAGAGGATCAAGCTTTCCCTTCGGACACGAGGCTCTCGCCGCATTTTCACGCCCCCTTTCCGGACGGGTATTGGTCGTCTCTCAACGGGGCAGCGATTCCCTTCTGTGTTTTCCTATCTTTACAGGCCCGCGCCCACCAGCACTCGAGGCGGCACAGCGGGTCGTTTTCATCGTGCCCGCCGAAGCAGGGGGGCAGCTTATCGTGAGTTGGGTGCTTCTCCCCCCTGGCTTTGCACCTTACCTCCGCCCTGTTTTCCCTGAAGTCCACCCTCGCCTCAATCAGTTCGGGGCACTGCTCCTTCCCCTGGACAAACGAGCCCAAGCACCACCACACGGGAACCCGCTTACGCTCCTTGGGGCAATAGACATCTGGCTTGCTAGGTTGCCGTTTAGTTATCTCTCGCCGCATTTTCACGCCACCTGATCATTCCCACTCCTTTATCAGTTTCTCTATCTGCTTGACTGCGTCTTTAATGTCCACAGCCGATGCCTTGAAAGCGAGCAGGTCGCTGGTCACCTTGCGCCCGAGGTTGTAGAAAAACCCGTGCTTCGGGTGCTTTCTGAGCAACTCCAACTTGACAAGGCCATCCACATCGGCGTTGACATCCTCTATGCCGAGGGCCCTGGCTATCTTGGACTTCGGGCTCCGCTTGGCGATTGTCATAAACTTCAGTATGCGCCGCTGGTTCGGTGTCAGCTCGTTCACAACCCGCTCTATCTCCTTTAGCTTGCGCTGGATGAACGGCGCCGCGACCTTACGCTCTTCCTCGGTGGGCTCCCTGATTTTCGGAACCCGCTCAACGGTTCGCCTCGGCACGTGGGGTCGCCTGGCCGGGGCTTCGACGATCGGTCTGCGGACAAAGCGTTGGACGTTTATCTTAAACCCGCGCTCGACCAGCCCGTGCAGGCGCTTCCGGTAAAGGTAGAACTCGTCCTCGGTGAACAGGATGTCGTGGTGCTTGATTTTCGCCATCGAGTGAAAGAGCCTAGTGGACCTGCTAAGTTCCTGAGTTCGAGACCCCATCAAAAAGTCAGCCTCGACAAGATGCTCCAGGTCCTTGATCGAGACGCCCAGATCCCCGACCCTGCTGATCACGACCACCGGTTCTTTGCGGAGGGTTTCCAACCTGTTTTTGGTTTCCCCGTAGACGAACGGCACTCGGAGTTTTTGTGATATCTTCTTACCTAACTCTATCCCGTCGCAGAAAATCTGGGTCTTCCGCTCGGGGTCGACAAGTTCCATCACTCTTGCTAGCTTCTCACGCTCATTCTTGAGGATGTAAACGTCGACCTCATGGAAGGTCTTGCCGAGAAGCTTAACGAGGGCCTTCCAGTCCAATCCTATTGGGTAGCCCGTTAGGCTGAAGATGTAGTTGGTGTTATGACAGAGGATGCCTCCACACCCGGCCACGAAAGTCTGAGAATTTGGAACATTGAGATCGTAAACGTATTCGTGCTCATAGTTCACTCCTATATTACCTTTCACCCTGACAAACGAGAAATCTCCCTCAAAAAGCTGCTTCATCCCCCGATACCTGCGAACAAGCACCTCTCCAAGCTCCGTGAGTTTCCATACCGCCTCCCCCAGATGCTTATGACCGATTCTGTGTCTCTCGATTAAGCCTTTGAATCCCATTTTTTTCAGGTACGCTTGTGCGGTTCCTCGCTTTTTCTTGAGGACTTCAGAAACAATGGAAGTCGTGACTTCGCCTTTCTCCTTGGCTACTACCAGAAGTCTCAATCTATTGTCCGCCTCTATGCCTATGCGTCTGGGGAATGTTTCTAGTGAGAACGACCTCGCTTTCTTCATGGCCCCCCCTTTTCTTCTCTGGGTTAATACTGGCAAGAAAGATCTCTCAACGAATTCCCATGGTAAGTAGCGGAAGGGGGATTTTCCTTGACTTTCCGTCACAACATACCGCAAGCACGACTGGGTTATCTCATGACCGTCGGGGAATTTGAAGGTTCCCTCGTTCCTGCTCTTTGAAACATAACAATCCGTTCCGACCATCCCTAGAAGGTAAAGGTGATCCGAAGCCAGTTCTCTGTTGACTGTTACTCCCGCGTCCCCATCCCAGTACCCATCCCAATACTCCCGCATGATGGCTGGGGGGCTATTCAGTATAATATCTGGCACCCTCTTCGTATGCGCTTTCATATCGGGGGGGATATGGCCCGAAAATAGGGAATAAGCTTTCTTATTTGAGCAAGTAACTCTGAAAGCCTCTCTATCGCGGTGAATGTGGGGGTTTAGCCCGAGCTTACCTAAGTCCTCCGCAATCCCTTCACCCTCTTCTCTGCTCCCAGCTGAGAAAACGACTTGGTATCCCTCGCCCCTCCTGCTGTTCATACACCCATCCGCTACATATCGCCCGAGAAGCCTAGCAATAAGTGGGCTGATTTGGCTGGTTTTTTCAGTCATTTCCTTCCTCGGAGCGAGAAGAACATCGTCCTTCTTTAGCTCCCCTGCTCTTTTCGGAATAATATTGAAATTATCACCGACGGCCATCACTGAGTGCTTGTCTGTCACCTTAATTTCCCTCCCGCTAGTTAGCGAAATTTTCCTGATGTTGTCATTGTGGCGATGTTGTGATACCTGGCTTACCTCTTTCCACATCAATTTGCCGCTACCAAAATCGAGGGATAGAACCTCAAGTCCGCTGACGTCCTTTATGGTTTCTCCTTTACTAAGGTATGATTCCACTAGTGGACCTATTTTTCCAATTCTTACCTTACCTTTAATTCTGCAAAGAACTGGTTCATCGTAAGCAACTGATCGGCCATCTTCCCTGAACGGGGTCGCACTAAGTCCGGCCCGGTACTTCGCTTTGATTGTCGCCATCCTACTGAAAGTGTCGGCCGGCAATCTGTGGCACTCGTCGAAAATAACGCAAACATAATCCTTCCCCCTGATTTTTGGGTATGCATGATAGGTGACAATCTCAAGGTCTCCCGTTTCAAGCTCCTCCTTCAACCTCGGGGACCATTCCGCAATATCTGACTTCCACTGCTCTATCATGGTTTTCCCGGGGCAGACGACGAGCTTCGATCCCTTCAGGCTGTCGAGGATAAACATGCCTATGAACGTCTTTCCGCTTCCGGGCATCCAAAAAATTCCTGTCGCACCGTATTTCAGGAAGGTATCAAAAGCATCGCGCTGGTATGAATACTTGCCCTTTAGCTCGAACTTGACTTGGGGCTCCCGCAAGTCGACCTCGCTAACCTGTTTTGGGACAAACGGAAGGCTTCCGTTGTCGATGATCTCGGCTATGAGGTCGAACTCGTTCCCCGGCCTGATCCGGGCTTTGCCCTTTGAAATCGAGGTGAGGTAGCCGCCGTAGCGTTGCGCCACCACGGGCTCGTATTCCTCGGGAAACGAAATCACACCATCGGTAACCGTTATGGGTTCGGGCTTCTTGAAGTCAAGCTCCTCTCGAAGATCATCTGGGATTGCTTGCCCCAGCCATTGGGTGTACTTGGTTATCACGAAGACGTTGAACGAGTCCGTGGAGTGATCAAGGTAGCCAACCTGAAAATCAACGAATTTGGGAACGGCAACGTAAAACTCGTTTCGCTCCCCCGACTTTGGCAAGATGGCGTACGGGCGCTTGAGGAAACTCTCTAGGGCCTCCTCGGTGAAGTCGACGCCGTAGGTTCGGGAGAGCTCCCTCAGCCGCTTGACATACTCGATGCGAAGTCTGACCACGGCCTCTGTTAAATCGCCGAGGTCCTGAGGGATTTTCCTTATCAGCTCCTGAATCTTCTTCTCCTCATCAAAATTTTCGTCTGGCCCCATTATTGCACCCCCCCCATCATCTAAGCAGGCCAAATAGCAACTAACTTTCCGTTCTCTTCTGAAACCGCTTCAATAGGAACCCTAGTTGAACTCTTTAAAACATACTGCATATCTTTAACGCTTACTATTTCATCCCAGAACCGCCCATCGTTTGTGCATACCAAAATTTTCCTGCCGATTCTATTTTTCAAGAATTTCCTCAGGAGAGCCTCATGGCAACTTCTCCCTGCTATGTCCACTTCGTCACCCCCTCCTTAACCTCTCTTTAACTTCAATCCTACTACGGATCCCCTTCACCATTTCCCCGATTTCATCGAGCAAGCCAAGCATCTTTACACCGTCCTCCGTAAGAGCCAAAGTCCGTTTGAAGGGCCATGTCTCCTCTTTGTCCTCCGAGAGAAGACCCCACCTCACGAGGCTGTTTACTGTGGTCCCCAAGGTGAAGGTGGATCCTTTGAAGAGGGACATTATCGCTCTTATGTGCCTCCCCCCGCCGTTGACAAGTTTTAGAACTCGCCAGACATTGAAGTTCGTAATGTTCAGCCACTCCCTCTTTTCCTCGTCCAGATGAGCGATTCTCTGACGCGCCACTTATTCAGCCCCCTCGCCTACTCCCCTCATCGATACGTCTCAGGGCGGCTTTTCTCTCTTTCTCGGGATACGCGGACAAAATTTCAATAGTTTCCGATAAAAATGCAGCCACGATCTCCTCCTCCGTGGCCTTCATCTCTCTGAGATAATCAATGGCGTCTCTTATCAGGTTCTGAACCCTCTTCACCTCTATTTCCGAAACCACAGCAGCAGTAGTGGCAGTACTTCCCGAAACCCCAGCAATGGTGGTGGCAGTACTTCTAGAAACTCCGATGGCCGCAACCCTCGAATTTTTTCTTCTCCGTCTCGACTTTGACATCCGCCTTCAGCCCCCCCTAATCAAAGATATATCCACGAAACACACCCTCACTATCTTTTCCAAAAAACACGGAGAATAACTTGTCAAAACAGCCGATGTGGTGGTGCATCTCAAAACTGAAAAAGTCCCTCTCCACTATCAACTGCAAAAAGAATTGTCCTTTTTCAAATGTTATTCTCACCATTTACCTCAGCCCTCCTCGCCTCGCTCCTTCGGTTCTAAATTATCATCAAGCTCAACGCCGTCTAATTCTGCCAATTTCTTAAGGAACACTTTTAAATCTTCTTTTGTTTTCACTTTCTTTACAATCTTCTTCAAATCCTCAGCCATTCACCTCGGCCTCCTCGCCTTGCTATGTTTTTTTAGCCACCAATGATGAATTTCGCTAATCAGATAACCTCCCCCCAACACAATTACACAACATAATCCGACCAAGAGTAAAAATTCGTCACCATACATCGTTTAGCCCTCCTCGCCTCTTTTGGTTTTGCTACAAATGGGACATTTTTTCTTTGGATATTTGACTCCTCTGTAATAACAAAACCCTCGCTTGGGATTATGGTCATAAAATTCCTTGCTAATTGCCCTGATTATGTGTTTAGCCCCTATCGACCTCAGCCCCCCTCGCCCCTCTTTTCTAAATCTTCCAAATACTCACAAATGCATAGTGGACTGCCACAGGTTATCCGCCCGATTTCCCCACGATTAATCGGCGGCATTATCCCGCAAGTTCTGTAATCAACTTTTTCCGCGCAATAGTAACACTGCATATTCTTTAGCGGGATGTTCAATGCTTTTAATAGCAATTTTCGTTCTTCAGTCCCTAAACTTTGAAACTCGATTTTCTCAGCCATCGACCTCAGCCCACCTCGCCGAGCACCCCAACAATCTTTTTAAACCTTGGGCAACTTTTGCAGTGCTCAAGACCGTGTAGCTCGTCACGGCAAATGACAAAAATATTCTCGCCCTCCTCGTGAATGGGGTGGTCGCTTCCGTTACAGTTGACAAAACCTATGCATCTGTATTTCATCGACCTCAGCCCACCTCGCCTCTTTTGATGAACCCGCTGCATACCACGTCTTTCGCCAGTTCTTCCGTCATCCAGATTTCGTTAAAATCGCACCACACCAAGCTAGGATTACCCTTGCGCCCCAAGTCGCCACGCCGGCAGTCCAAGCAAGAGCGATGCACCGTGCCGCCAAACGCTTTTTCAACCCTTTCACGCTTATCCAAAACTACCATCTACTCAGCCCTCCCCGCCTCTTTCATTTGAAACATCTCCTCCGTTGCTTGTGTCGCCTTGGGTCGCTTGTGAATTTGCCGCACGTTGAGCACCTAACTTTGCGACCGTTCGGCAATCTCATCGCCTCATCCCCTCTCCTCGCCTTCCTCGTTGCACTTTTTGCATTCCCAATACTCTACGAAAACATGCTTTGCTTTCGGGTCGTAACACGGATTCGGGACTTTGATTAAATTGCTAAACGGATGGCTCTGGTCTTTCGGTTCGAGGAAATATTTCGACGTTTTGCAAGCGTTGACATCTACCCTGCCGAAGTAAAACCAATTTTCAGGTATTTCCCTATTTACTATTTTTATTGTTTCCCTTTCCCCGCAGGCGGCGCACCTAACGTTGAGTTCTAATTCAGCCACCATCATCCCCCCCCTCAATATTTGATTTCCATTTTTCAAAATCGTTTTCAATATCCCGAACATCTGGACGTCTGATGTATTCCGGACTATTTACAAATATCCCGAAGAGTTGAACATCTTTTTCCTGTAAAACTTTCTCTTTGAGTTCCATCAAAACATGGTTTGAATATCGAAAATGGATAAACCGTTCACAGGCAGAGCATAAAGGCAACCGATTATCTTGCTCGTCCCCCCCGTATAATTCTCGTGGGACAGTATGATGCAGCAATATTCGGGTTGTCTCACCACTTCGTCCACAATTTTTACAATTCATTTTCGCCACTTCAGCCATTCGCCTCACTTGATAGGATTATGTACACGAGAAAACCACAGACGGGCGCGATCAACATATTGACGAGGATTGCCCAGGGATTGAGATGCAGGATTAAGCCCCACAAAAGTGCGCAAAAGAACCAAAAACACGTAGCAAGTAGGGACAAGTTGTATATCTCTTCCTTACTCATCATCTATCTCCCTCACCAAGCTCCTCCCCATCTGCCTTGCCCTTCATTTCCTTACCCCGCCCCTCCCCTCTGCGCCCGCTCTTTTCAACAAAAACGAAACGGGATCTCCTTCGACTTTCTCTATCTCGTATTGAACAGGCGGATGTTTACCTTCCTCAATTGTTGTTGTAACCAGCACCAAATCTTCTGGGTTTAGCCCCTTGTCACCAGCCAGCTCTCTAAGCCTGCCCTGCAAAACTCTGACCCTTCTGATCCTAACATCAGGACCATTTTTACCATAAAGAGGGACTACCATTTCAATCGCCTCGCTTTTCAAACTCGGCGCGGGCATCTACCACCTTGTAGCCGAGCTGTTCCCACGCCCGCTTGAAAATTTCAGCAACCTCATCCTCACTTTCGGGGGGGGCCCTCTTTCGCGATGATTTCCTCCACGATTTTTTTTGCCCGCCTGGCGTCCCACCAATGTTTTAGTCTCCTCATCGCCTCACTTCCCCCTCCTCGCCTCGCGCTAATTTCATCCACTCATCGGTTTCTACACTAACAACTCTCAAGGAACCATAACTTGCCCCACACTCGCAACCAGCTCCATCAGGTAGTTTTCGTTTGCCGCAATACCTACACTCGTAAACGTTCATCGACCTCGCCTCACGGCTCCCAATCTCGATAAAGATATGCATTTCTTTCAGCCTCAGTTTCAAAATGTTTTGGAACTCCGAACATCGCCTGTACGCTCTGCATTTCATCGAGTAGTTTTGATATTTTTCCGCATTTCGGGCACTTTATTCGTTTCCCTATTTTTGAGCGTCTAACTCTCCCAACATGACCGCACGGATACTGGGCACGAACCATCTTTTTAGCCTTCTTCATCGCCTCACTTTCCCCCTCGCTTCTTTCCGAAGTATTTCCTGATGCGCTTGATTGACTTCCCAGTTCCTTTCAATTCTTTGCCACAAAATGGGCAGAAATGAATGGGGTACGCTTCTGTTTTTGTGTCGATCGTGGTGAGGTGGCCCGGAGCGTAGTCTATGATGCCCTTCTCGTCCGCATGTCTCATCTCCTCGCAACAATATTTCATTCACTGCACCTACTTCGGCCCGAGCATGAGGATTTTCTCACCTGCGGGCGCGTCGACCATCCCCTTCCCGCAGGCAAGCATGCCGAGGGGCAGCCCCATGACACGGATGCAGTTTACGCACCTCTCGCTCTCGTAGCCCTGACCGCACTTCCCGTGCTTGTACAGATCCTTGGCCTTCCCGGTCCGGTATGCCGCGTATTTGTCCTCCATTTCACCTCAGTCCCCCTAGCATTGCCCCCCTCCTTTCATAAACACAGGCCCTGGCCATTTCAAGTTCTCCGTCGCATTTTGGGCAATATGGATAATTGACATGTCTGACCTCCCCTGAACCGGCATCACGCCCCCTGAATTCTTCGAAATATACCGAAACGTAGCAAGTGGTCTGCATTATCTGGCTGCCGCACTTTTTGCAGTAGTATCCGTCTTCCCTTTTGTCGAACCTCTCGGACCACTTCTCCACTATTTCGTTCGTCACTTCCCCAAGCCATATTTCCTTACCCTTCATTTCCTCACCTTTTCTTCTTTCTCCCCTTCTTTACCTCTGGAAAACGGTCGGGTGTGGCCTCCAACAAGATTATGATTTTTTTCATGGCTTCGATTTGAGCCTGTCGATCCGTGACAGTCGGGGGGAAAACAATAAACGGCAAATCCGTGACAGTTTCGACCTTTAACGGGAGATCATCCAATTGTAAGTTAAAGAAATCGAGCCACCCCTTCGGTATGTAGACAACCGCCCCCTTCTTCCCCGCACGAACAATCTTTTTGGTTACCAGCACTGGCATATTTACCCTTGTCTCAACTGTTGTATATCTCTTTAAATACTTTGTGTTTCAAGTAGAATTCGCTGAAATCGTGCAGGTTCCCACATGGAGGCAAACAATGAGAGAGGAAGCCATCGCGGTGATTCTTAAATGGGTGAAATATCTAGGTGATAGAAAATGAGTTCATCGGCGCTGCAACACGCCTTGCTCACCCGGACCCCTTTAGTCCAACCTGCTTTTGAAAACGACGTTATAAATAGCTATCGGGGGGAAACCAAAAGCCCGAAAGAACAGATCCTAACCCTGCTAACACTGAAGGGGCACTCGAGCCCCCAGCAGCTAGTGTGGTATCTCCAGCT
>JABUBO010000030.1_pt1 | contig 36012 bp, 35 predicted proteins | sample 7240361 | NCBI WGS metagenome assembly JABUBO01 (sample SAMN07256346, study PRJNA390944) | subsurface metagenome | isolation source: Methane hydrate marine sediment | place: Pacific Ocean: Eastern North Pacific, ODP site
ATATACTTAGCAAAACTTGATAATTCGGGAGTCGTGCAATGGAATCTTACATTTGGTGGAACAGGAAATGATATAAGTTATGGACTTGCAATGGATTCTTCAAGTAATCTTTATTTTATAGGACACCATTATAATCTTGGTATGATTTTACTTAAATATGACACTTCGGGAACATTGCAATTAAATCAAACGGGAGGTATTGATTATATTGATTTTTGTTATGCAATGGCATTGGACTCTTCAGGTAATATTTTTTTTGCGGGACAAACCAATAGTTTCGGCTCGGGAGGAGATGATATGATTCTTGTAAAGGTTTCGCAAGATTCTGATGAGCCTTCTGATGACACTTCCACGACAACCATTCCCGGCTATGACTCGCTTTTCATGATATGTCTGATTTGCACCGTTTCGGTATTTCTCATTAAAAAACGGAGAAAATCCCTAAAATAAACAAATTCTTTTTTTTTTCTCTATTTTTTTACTTATTTTATCTATTATATCACTTATTTCCTGATTAGATTACTAATAATTTATTTTTTTTGTAGTAGTTGTAAAGGGTAAGTTTTTTCAATTCTGTTAAGACCATGAAAATTTAAAACAGGACAAGTGATGGGAAATGTTGAAATTATGTGATTAAGATTAATGATTCAATAACAAAATGTCATAGTCTTTGCCCTTAAAAAACCTAGAGATAATAATTTTTATCGGTAATGTTTTTCCATAAAGTTAATTTAAAAATATTGATTTGGATTGAATATCCTCTCGATATCCATCTCATCAAAATCTCCATTCCAACTTTCTCTTATTATTACCCACTCATCCTTATTTCTATTTGGATTAATTACAGAATGTATAGTACCTATTGGAATTTCAAATTTTTTATGATCCTTTACAAAATAATGGACTTTATTTTTATTAATTATGATTGGATTACCTCCTAAAATCTCCCAAAATTCGTTTCTTTTTTCATGTCGTTGCCATGATATGCCCATATTAGGTTTTATAAAAATTAAATTATATTTTTCATATGTAAACTTGAAGCTGTACCATTTTGGTAATGTATCGACATATCCATCTGGGATTTTAAAAAATTTTTTGAGTTCCTCAGGATTAATATCAACTTTATCAGAATGTTCGTATTTATATGGATCATAAATTTCTTTATCAAGAGATGGATCATGGGAGTAAGTTACAACCAAATCTGAATTAGATATATTAAAAATCATGTAGTAAGTCTTAGGGTTAATTGTTATAGTAAAATATAAAACATCTTTTACTTCAAATTTTATTAGCTCTTCTCCATTTATAACATAACAATTAACTCCTTTTTTTTGCAAAATGTCCATTTGGAGTGTTTCAGAACCATTCTTCCTTAAAATTGAGCTATATCCTCTGGAAATTGTTTCACGAAAGTTCATTTTCATAAATTCAATCAATAACAATTTAATTTTTAATAGTTATTCTTAATTCTTTATCTTTTTAATTATTTCTTCATAATAAGGCATTGATTTTTGTGCTCCCTTTCTTGTTACGGCAATTGAAGCGGCTGCTGTTGCAAACTTGGCTGCTTCTGATATGGTTTTTCCTATAGAGAGAGCACTTGCTAAACATCCATTGAAGCAATCGCCAGCTCCAACCGTATCAACTGCTTGCACTTTTAATGCTGGTATAATTTCAAATTTATCTTTATCCCCATAATAAATTAGAGCACCTTTCTTTCCTAAGGTTGTAATAATTGTTTTAATACCTAATTTAGTTAAATTTTTGGACGCTTGCTTAATTTTTTCGTTATTAGAACCGGAAAGTTCTTTTTGAATTGAAAAGGAATGCAACCTTAACAATTCCCCTTCATTGGGGACGATAATATCAACTTTCTTCAGTGTATCCAATGGAATCGGCTTTAAAGGTGCTGGATTTAATATTTTAATAGCATTTCCTTGTGAAGCAATTCTGAATATTGTATCAATAGTTGCAATTGAAATTTCCATTTGAACAACTATTGCTCCAGCATTTTTAATTAGGTTAGATTTAATCTTTACCTCGTCAGGAGTTAATCTAAAGTTGGCTCCAGGAGCAACCCCAATTATATTTTCACCATTAGAATCTATCATAATTAACGCAACTCCACTTGCTTCATTGGGATCTCTAAAAATATGACTGGTATCTATACCTTCCGCTTTTAAACGAGAGAGCATTTGGTCTCCAAACATATCTTTCCCAATCTTTCCAATAAAGACTGTCTTTGCACCAGACCTAACTGAAGCTACCGCTTGATTTGCTCCCTTTCCACCTAAGAATTGCTTATGCACACCTCCAGTTACAGTTTCTCCCGGTTTAGGTAAACGTTCTAAATAGACATTTAAATCCATATTAGAAGAGCCAATAATAAGGACATAATTATTAGTTTCAACCATAGATTTGACACATTTCTCTTATTTACTATTCAAATAATATTTTTCTGTACTAAATGATGATATTCATTTTATTTTATTCTTTATTTGAGACTTAGATATGGTTTTTTATATCGATCACATTGGTAAAAAATATAAAATATAAATGAATAAATCAATAGAGAATTATTATTGATTATGTTATTTTAATAGAATACTTTATAAAATTTTAATTTGAAAATAGGAGGAATATAAATTATGAATCTATTTTATCTAATTGGAGGCATATTATCGATTTTTTTATCTGGAGCTCATACTTTTTGGGGAAAAAAATTTATTTTTACAGATGTGAAGAAATCTAATTTATCTGAAGTGACAAAAGTGGGTTTTCATATCTCTTGGCATCAAACAGCTATGGTCTTACTGATATCTGGCCTCGCTTTAATATTAATAGCTTTTTTTGATTCTATTGTAGTGATTGATATCCTCGCACTATTCATTACAATCTTAATTATTGGAAATTTTTTGGTTTTTATTATTATAAGTACAATAAAACATCGAGAGTTATTAGTCCAGTCTATTCCACAAATGTTCTTCTTCACACTTATGATTTTTCTTATATTTCTAGGTATTATTTTCTAATATTGATTAATTATCTTGAAGAAGTTTCTCAACAGGATTTTCTTGCCATGCGTATTGTTTTTAGAAGAAATATAATTTTAACTTAAAATTTTTAATAATATTGTAAAATATTTTTATATATAGATATAATATTATTTTATTATTCAACATTCGCGTGGATTTATTAATAATTTTTAAATGGAAAAATGAGACGAATAAAAAGTATAGATGCATTTCGTGGGTTATGTATTTTTTATATGATAATTGGGCATGCAGTTATTTGGTGGACAAAGGAATCCCACAAGGAGATAGTTCTAATATTGAGAAGGTTAACCGAAATTCTTGGAGCAACAGGATTTTTATTTGTCTCAGGAATTAGTGTGGTTTTAGCATTAAGAAAAAAAATGGAAAAAGTAAAAGCTGATCTGAAATATTCAATGAATGACCTCTTCAAGGAACATTATGCACGCTCGTTGTTATTTTTGGTGTTGGCTTTAATGTATAATGCAATTACTCTAATTTGGTTCATGGGGTTATCGGGTATATGGAGTTGGTACATACTTTTTACAATAACGATTTGTTTATTGATTGCATATCCTTTAATAAAGCTACAAAAGATTACTCGCATTAGTTTAGCGTTTTTTATAATTTTTTTTACTTATCCTTTGTTTGGAGGACTTGAGAATTTAATAGCAAGAGATCCTGAAAGCGGTTGGACAATATTATACTATATATTATTTAATCCCATTCAAGAGTACCCAATTTTACCTTATTTTGCTTTTTTTTCTATAGGAACCGTTGTTGGTGAGATTTTCTATGAGATTTATTCAATTAAACAAGATGATTTAAAAGATATCTTAGTTAAAAAGAAAATTGTTAGAAATTTTATAATCTATGGGGGTTTATTAATCACAACTGCAGTATTATGCTCTATTTTTATATTTGATGATCCAATTTCATTTATTATTAGAACTTCATTTACATGGATGCTCTATGGAATTGGTTTGGACTTAATTCTTATTGGATTTTTAACATATTTACATGAATTTATATTGACACCGGAATGGAGATATCGTTTCCTATTTTATTTTTCCTATTATTCGCTAACATTATATCTCGGACATAATGTAATAGCTTTTATTTTTTGGGAACGATTAGATATAGTAACGTGTATTGCAATAGCGATTCTAGTAGCAATAGGATTCTGGTATCTTACAAGATTTTTGTATAACAAAAGCGGTCCAAAATATTCAGTAAAATACCTTATTTCGAAAAGAGTTTCTTAATGTCTATTTTTTAATAAATCGATATTTAAATAGGTTTCATTTAAAAACATAATAAAAATCAGTTCTAAGATAATATTTTGACTTATAATATAATCTTTTCATTACTGTAGAAAAAATAATACCCAATACAAAATTAAATGGAAAATAGAATGGTTTTTATTTTAAAATTAAATGATCAATATTATTAACCATTAAAAAAAAGCCAGAAAATAGTTTTGCAATTAATTTAAAAGGGAAAATTATAGTGCTTTATTCCTAATTCTTCTTGCATTATTTTTATATCTTGTTGGAGATCCTCATTAATCGGAATTCCTGTTTTACATCTTTCCATTTCTGCTTCAAATTCTTTTTCTCCAGCTGTATATATCTTATCACAACCTGGGGCTTTTTTAGAATTTCTTAAACCTTTCATAATGTTTCCAGTAATCTTTCTAAAAGTATCCAATGGAATAAAATTTTCAATATTAATTGCTAAAAAGAAATGTCCAACTTTTAGATATTTTTTACCATCCACCTCAATTCCAGCTGTATCTTTTAAATAAATGCCATCTTGTAATGCTGATGATAATATTTCTACTAATGTGGCATATCCATAACCTTTATGGCCACCATTTTCTTCTCCCTTTTTGCCAAATGATAATAATGCTGCTGTGTTATTACCTAAATTATTTAAAATTTTAGTTGGATCAATTTCGGATTCATCTTTATTATTTATGACTAATCCTTTAGGAAGTGTTTTCTTAAGGCGGTTATATACTTCAACTTTACCTCTTTGGATTATTGAAGTTGCACAATCAATAAGAAATGGAAAATCTTCGTCGGTTGGACAGCCAGCTGTTAAAGGATTAGTTCCTAATATAGGTTCTACTCCAGAAGTTGGTGGTACGGATGGTCTTGTATTTGTAACAGCGATTCCAATCATACCTTCTTTTATTGCCATTAGTGAATAATAACCCGCAATTCCAAAATGAGTAGAATTTCTAACAGCTACTGCCCCAAGACCATATTTTTTAGCTTTTTCTATTGCCAATTTCATTGATTTATAAGCAATAATATGACCCATTCCAAGTCCGCCATCTATAACGGCTGTAGTAGGACTTTCTTTAATAATCTTGATCTCTGTTTTTGGATTATATATACCCGCTTTAATTCGATCATAATACATTTTCATTCTTTGAATTCCGTGCGACTCAATCCCTCTTAAATCGGATACTATTAACACATCTGCACAAATCTCTGCGTCCTCTTTTGGGACATTCAATCTTATAAAAACATCCTTCATAAAATTTTTGAGCTTTTTCGCCTCAATACATATTATTTTTTCAGACATTATATTCCGTTTCTATAAAATTCCTGTTCATTTTTGATTTAGTGATATCAAATTTTGAATTATTTTCCATAAAAAGGTTTGATATTTTAACCTCTTTTAAAACGATTAAATCAAATATCTATTTTTTATAAGCGTCTATTTAATTAAATAACAACTTAATTAAGTTTATAATATTTAAACTTTATACGAATTTTAAGATTATTAGAAAACGGACTTATTGTATAACTCTTTTTAAAATAGTGATTGAATAAAGAAAGGATTAGAATTTGTGTATAAATGGATTTCTCTAATTTATTATCTATTTTATAAAAAATAATGAAATTTGGTATGATACTTGGCACCAACTCGTAAATAATTATCTCACCAAGCAGATAATTAAATTATATTAAAATAATTTATAACCCAAAATAGTGAAATATTCCTTATTTGTTAAATAGTTCATTTTCTAAAAAAATCTCCTTCAGAATATTAAATCCATCAAAATTTTTAGATATAAAAAAGAAAGAAAAAAGTAGATTTTTTTAATAATTACAACTTAAAGAAAATTTCATTTTAAAAACATAATAAAAAGCAGTTCTAAGATTAAATTTTGACTTATAATAACATTTCCTTCTAATGTAGAAAAAATCATACCTAATACAAAATTAAATGGAAAATAGAATGGTTTTTATTTTAAAATTAAATTATCAATATTATTAACCATTAAAAAAATATAAAAACTCAAAAAAGTGATAAGAGAATGGCGAAAGATAAAATAATTGGCTTTATTATAATGGTTGTTGGTGTTCTATTAGCCATTGTTTATACTTTGGGTTCTGTAGTCGATCTATACTTGCAATCCAGTATTGGTGGCAATAATCCCGATGGTTTCATCATTCCTATTCCAGGTTTGATTGATTTATTCGATTGGAGATTATTCGTTGTTCTACCGCTCTGGTTGATAATAATACTCGTATCTATCATTGCAATCTGGATTGGTTGGTCAATGTTGACCACACCTGCTCCCGTTCCGCTTGAGGAATTAGAGGAAGAGCTAGAAGCTGAAGAAGCTGAAGCGGAAGAAGAGTCATAGAAACCAAAAGTATTTTAAAAATTTTTCTTTTTTTCTTTTTTTCTTGTTTATCTTTCATTAATTTCATAATATCATGATTTCGGAAGCATTTTTTGAGAAATCAATATGGAAGATGAGTAAAATCGGTATCTTCTGGGTATATGCCAATGAGAGTTCTTTTGCCCGTATTATTTCCTATGGACCTTAACTAACCGAGGTACGTTAATTCTATGTATGTGCGGAGTTATATTTCCACCCTTTATCAAGATTTTATTAAAATTGATTATATTATAAATTATTTTCTATTCATTTTTAAAAATTTATTTTATGTTTAATGATAAGAAAATATTGCAAATAATAAGTTTAAAATACAATGATTTTAGTAATAAATTTATGAAGATTATAGTTGTAGATATTGGAGTATTGGGAACTTTATGGGCTCAGACCATCCAAAATCTTAAAATGTATAAAAAAATAGGAGGTATTTGTTAAAATGAATGATCTTCGAAGTAAATTGAAAATCTCTGAAGAGGCATTAAAAGCCCTAAATGATTTTCTTCTGGATAAGGATAATCTTATTATTAACGACCTTTTTAAAATTATAGACAAGTATGGTGGGGTTGAAAAGATTAACAAAAAGGCGGAAGAGGCGAGAAAGTTGGACACTTTAATTCAACAGTTAGAAAAGAAAAATCCATCATATGTAAAAGATCTCGATTGGTTAATTGAGCAGCGTGATAAACAAGTTTTTATTAGTATTCCCGAGTATAGACGGAAGATTCTTGGTGATAAAGCTGATGAAATGGAGTTTGATGATACTTTTGCGGTAACTTTAGAGTTATCTGCATGTCAGTATTTTCCATTTTTAGTTGATATTATAAAACGAGCTATTGAGCATAAATTATTAGTACCTCGTCGAATAATTCGCGTTAGAAAAATGAAAGAGCAGGAGGAAGATGGGGACCTTTTGGCTATGGCTGCTGCTATGCAAATTATTGGTGCGTCATATGTAGAGACACTTGATACTAAGGGTACAGCTCCAGGTCCAGATGGACTTCCTGTAAATGTTCATCTTGGTGGCCCTGAAACCATTACTGGTTATTTCGGAGGCGTTGGTCAACCAAATGACTTTGCCTTGAAATGGGTTGATGAGTATCTCTACTATTATACAAATTATGGTATCAAACAGGTTCTCAACGTAAATCCCGGCACAGTTCTTCTTGGTTATTTTCTTTACAAACTGGGAATTAATAATGAATTCAAAATTTCAGTCTATATGGGGAACGACAACCCTTATGCTTGTCTTTGGACCTTGATGACAGCAAAGTTATTTGCTCGAGAAGATGGCACAAGTCCACTGATCGGTTTCAATCTTGCAAACTCCGTTAATAATGAGACAATCGAACTGTCAGCATATATTAGGAAATCATTTGGTTTTGAAGATATTGTTCGTTTAGAACATCACATAGTTGAGACATGGAAAAGCATTGTAAGGCAGCCATATGATCGTCGGGATGAATTAATTGAACTTGCTAAAAAAGTAAAGAATGTGAGTGCTAAACATGAGGGGGGTAATATTGAAGTTGAACAGAAACGAGAGCATCCTTCGGACATTCTTGAATATTTCATGAGCAAAGAGGAGATTATGGAAGCAAATTTGTGGGAATCTATGCGAATTAACCATCTTGACCGTAATGATGCAGTAAATGCAACTGCCATGGCTCTTACTGAGAATGGACTTACATTTCTCGCTGCAAAGAATCTTCATCAACTCAAATAAAATTAGAGGGAAAAATAGATGAGTAAAAATAAGGGAAAATTTGATTTCCGTCCTTCGGGGGTAATTCCTGCACTAGTTACACCATTCAATAAGGAAGATGAATCTATTAATGAAGAGAATTTACGTAATCTAGTAAGTTTTTTAATTGAACAAGGAGTAACGGGTCTCGTTCCATGTGGTACCACCGGTGAATTCGTAAATATGACGTTTGAAGAGCGTCTAAAAGTAATCGAGATTGTTGTGGATGAGGCGAATGGGAGAGTTCCGGTTATTGCAGGAACAGGAGAATCGGGAACTAAACTCGTCATCGATGCTACTAGGGCAGCTACTGATATTGGTGCAGATGCAGCTATTATAGTAACACCTTATTATCTTAAACCTAAAGCAAAAGGTTTATATGATCACTATTTTACGATAACTGAAAAGACAGATATACCTCTCGTTCTATATAATATTCCTCCTTGCACAGGGGTTAATTTACCTTGGACTGTAGTAGAGGATCTTGTCGATATCGATAATATTGTAGCTATTAAGGATTCAAGTGGTGATTACAAATATTTTTCTGCATTATTGGAAAAAGTAAGTGATCGAATCTCAGTCCTTATTGGATGGGATGAAAATGTCTTGGCAGCGCTGGCAGGTGGAGCTGCAGGAATGATTCTTGCCTCAGCTAATGTGATTCCAAAGATTTGGCTCGAACTATATAATCATGTGAAAAACAACCGTCTTGAGGAAGCTCAGGTTCTTCAGAAAAAGATTCAAAAATTTACTCGGATGATGGTAAGTTCTGGTGCTTTAGGACCTAAAGAGTGTTTGAATATGATGAATATTCCTGTTGGTGTTACTCGACAGCCGATAATAATGGGTGATACACTTTCCTATGAGCTTTGGGATGAATTTAGAATTGAATTGGAGAAGTTAGGTTTGCTAAAAAAGAAGGAAATTAAATTTGAAGTTGCCGAGAAAGAACTTACGAGTCGTTTTTATTCTGTTGATATTACTCCTCAGAAAATTTCAGACTTTAGTTTAAGGGTTGGTGAATCACTCGTAGGAAATAGAGCCGAACTTGCTCATGTAGACCTTCTTATTGGTGATAAGAAAGGTCCTGTTGGTGAAGCATATGCTCGTTCCCTAACACATCCTGCGAAAGGACGTGAAGGTCTTCAAGTAATTCTTGAACCTAACATGCAAGTTAAACCGGCAACAGTAATGATTCCTACAGTTAAAGTCCATTCGCTACGTCAAGCAAGTCTCGTATATGGACCTGCACAAGCAGCAGTAGGGAAAGCGGTAATGAAATGTGTGGAAGATGGTATTCTTCCTAAAGATGCTTCAGAAGATTTAGTGATTATTGCAAATGTTTTTGTGCATCCCAGTGCAAGTAGTCGCAAACGAATTTTTATTAATAACTATAAAGCAACCCGGAATGCTATTCGAAAGGCGATGGAAGGATTACCAACAGCAGATGATGGCATAAAGAATAGTGAAAGTGCTCGCCACCCATTTAGAAATGATCCTTAAAAAAATAATAGGTATTATTATAATTAAAAAGAAGAGCATTTAGATATCTTAATCGTGTAATATTGGCTTTCGAGCAGCAAGAGCAGCATCAAGACGTTTTACTGGAGTGTTGAAGGGGGCATTTTTGAGAAGCTCTGGATTGGTTTTTGTTTCATTGTAGATTTTATTCATCACCTCAACAAAATTATCTAATGAAATTTTCGACTCAGTCTCGGTTGGTTCAATCATCATAGCACCTTTTACTATTAACGGAAAATAAATTGTTGGGGCATATAATCCATAATCAAGAATACGTTTTGCAATATCTTCAGTAGTTATATTATTTTCAATTCCTCGATCTGAAAGCACAAATTCATGCTGACAGATTCGATCATATGGAAGGTGGTATTTTTCTTTTAAAAGAACTCGCAAATAATTTGCATTAAGAACAGCTATTTGACCCACGCGTTTTAGACCTTCGGCACCTAAGGCGAGAATATAGGCATATGCACGCACAATAACTCCAAAATTACCCCAAAAGCATTTAATCCGACCAATAGAATTGTTGGTTTTTTCTCGACATACAAATCCCTGTTCTGTAGCGATAATGGAGGGTTCAGGGAGATATGAAACGAGTTCTTTAATAACACCCACAGGTCCAGAACCAGGACCACCTCCACCATGTGGAGTTGAGAAAGTTTTATGGAAATTCAGATGGATGATATCAAAACCCATATCCCCTGGGCGGCAAATCCCTAACATAGGATTCAAATTAGCGCCATCATAGTAGCATAAACCCCCATATTTGTGTATGATATTCGTGATATCCTTAATTTGACGGTCAAATATACCCAAAGTATTGGGATTAGTTAACATTATACCCGCTACATCGCCCTGCTGCATTGCGAATTCAATGTGATCAAGTGGAATTTCTCCCGCATTATTTGATCGTACTTCGATTATTGAAAAACCTGCCATTTTTGCAGATGATGGGTTAGTTCCATGGGCGGAATCTGGTATTAATATTTTATTTTTTTTGAGATTTTTATTCTCGAAATATTTTTTCATTATTAAAATCCCAGTTAATTCTCCATGAGCTCCCGCAGCAGGTTGAAAAGTAAATCCATCCATACCGGTAATTTCTCTGAGCATCTCTGAGAGTTGGTGTATTAGTTCAAGAGCTCCTTGATTTTTTTCTTGAAGAGGATGTATTTGGGAAAAAGCTGGAAGTCGAGTGATCACCTCATTAATTTTTGGATTATATTTCATAGTGCATGAACCAAGCGGATAAATTCCTGAATCTATCCCATAATTTTTTCTACTCAACTCCGTATAATGGCGTACAATTTCTACCTCTGGAATATCGGGTAAGGGTAAATCTTCTCGTTGAAAAGATGAGGGAATTATTTCGGCTAAATCAGCTCTATCTATATCCATTTCAGGAATGAAATTATGTTGAGAGCGTTTAGTACCTTTGTTAAAAATTAAAGTCAGTTTTGAAGTCATTGTTTAATTCCCTCCCATTTTTTTCTTGGAAGCCTTTTGAGCTGCATGAATGAATTTTTCTATATCCTCCCGAGAATTACTCTCAGTCACACACACTAGGACAATATTTTTCATATCAGGAAAATATTTCGATATAATTAGAGGGGGAAGCAAGTTTTCCTGTTTACATTGTTCAATTAGTTCATTAATATTTGGGCATTTTACTAAAAATTCATTATATGTTGGTTTCTTATTTATTATTTGATAACCTGGGATGGTTTCTAATTTTTGCTTAACATAATGAGATTTTTGAAAATTTTGAAGAGCAATCTCCCGAAGTCCTGATTTTCCCAATGAAACTAGATAAATTAACGAGGCTAAAGCGCACAGTGCTTGGTTTGTACAAATATTAGAAGTGGCTTTCTCACGACGTATATGTTGTTCGCGGGTTTGTAAAGTTAGGATAAATCCCTTTCGCTCTCCATCAATTTCGTTAGTTTTACCAATCAACCGACCTGGCATTTTACGCAAATATTTTTGCTTAGATGCAAAAATTCCTAATCCTGGACCCCCAAATGATGGTGAAATACCAAAAGATTGTCCTTCAGCAACAAAAATATCAATATCGGATTTTCCTGGAGGTTTTAACACACCTAGGCAACTAGGATCGGTCATTACTTGAACAACTAAACATTTGGGAGCTTTATCTCTAATTTTTTGAACTAATTCTGAAACATTTTCGATGTCTCCAAAAAAATTAGGACTCTGAAATAAAACAGCTGCAACACTATCATTTATTTTTGAGATGAGTGTATCCTCATTGACAACTTCAAAATGGATGTCTTGCCCCCAGCAATAGGTCTTAACAACTTCTACATATTCTGGATGAATTCCTTCAAGTAAAATAATTTTTTTTTTCTGCGTGGCTACAGTTGCCATAATTGCAGCTTCAGCAAGAGCAGTGGACCCATCATACACACTCGCATTAACAACATCCATCTGGGTAAGCCGCGTAATTGCAGTTTGATACTCATAAATGGCTTGTAAATACCCTTGACTGGCTTCTGCCTGGTAGGGGGTATAGGCAGTATAAAATCCCGAAAGGCTAATTACAAAATCCACCAATGAAGGAATATAATGGTAATAACAACCAGCTCCTAGAAAAGAACTTGAATAAATTTTATTTTTATGTGAAAGTTCTTCTAATCGCCGTAAAAGATCTGGTTCAGACAAACCATGAGGTAGTTTTAATTTTTTTAGTAATAGATCGTTTGGAATATCTTGAAATAACTCCTCTAAGGAATTAACACCGATGGAAGTTAACATCTCGGCAATTGTTTCTTTATCATGAAGTATAAAATCCATTCTATCTATCTCATTTAGATGGTAATAGTTGGATTAATCTAATAAATATAAAAAAAACTATTAATCTTCCTCTTTTTCGATCAATTCTTGATATTTTTCAACCGAGAGAAGATTTTTAATTTCATCTGGGTTAGATACTTTAATTTTCATTATCCAACCCTCCCCGTAAGGCGAAGAATTCACAAATGCTGGATTATCAGCGATGTTTCCATTAGTTTCAACAATTTCTCCCGTTAAAGGCATAAAAAGCTCGCTAACAGCTTTAACTGATTCAATTTCGCATGCTGCATTTCCTTTTTCTAATACTGCTCCTATTACAGGGAGTTCAACATATACAATATCTCCAAGCTTATGTTGTGCATAATCAGAAATTCCAACAGTTGCTATATCTCCATCCATTCTAATCCACTCGTGAGTTGGTGCATATTTTAAATCTGCAGGAAATTTAAGATCCATCCTTATTCACATTAATCTTGATTTTTATTCAAATTTTATTATATATTACGATAAAATGGTGTGGGAACCACTTTTGTTTTAAGAAGTTTATTCCGAATTTCAATGTCAAATTCCGTCCCGATGGAGCTATATTGTGTTTCAACGAGAGCTAAGCCAATTGTCTTTTTAAGCGTTGGTGAGAATCCCCCAGAAGTTACATATCCAATTTCTACCCCGTTCTTAAATAATTTGTAGTTTTCTCTAATGATTCCCCTATTCAAGAGATTTAATCCAACAAGAATTCGTGATGTCCCCTCTTTTTTTTGGCGAATAAGAACTTCCTTACCTATAAAATCAATTCCTTCTTTTGGTTTTACAAGCCAGTTAAGCCCTGCTTCAATCGGGGTTATTGAATTAGTAAGTTCATGACCATACAAGCAGTAACAAGCTTCTAAACGCAAAGAATCCCGCGCCCCTAGACCTGCAGCACCAGCCCCTGTTTTCAATAAAGCATTCCAAATTGTTACAGCGTATTTATTTTCAAAAGAAATTTCAAAACCTCTCTCACCAGTGTAACCAGTTCGGGCTATGAATGCAGGAACATCACACAAATTACAAAAAACAAAATAAAACCGATTCAAAGTAGTTAAATCTGTATCAACGAGTGGCGCAATTAACTCATCAGATTTCGGCCCTTGAAATGCTAATCGACATCTTTCTTTCGAGACATCCTTAACTTTCACTTGAAAGTTTCCTATTTGCTTATTAATCCATTGAAAATCTTTCTCTACATTGCTTGCGTTGACAATCATCCGAAATCGTTCTGGACTCTCCTCATAGTAAACTAAATCGTCTACTACAGTCCCATTTTCATAACACATGCAAGAATATTGTCCTTTTGACTTTTCTAATAATTTTAAATCATTCACCATCAAATATTGAAGGAATGGTATCACATCTGGACCTTCAAAAATAAATTCTCCCATATGAGAAATATCGAACACACCTGCAAGCGTTCGAACGGTTTCATGTTCCTTTAAAATGCTTTCATATTGGACTGGCATCAACCATCCAGCAAAATTCACCATTCGCGCCCCTAATTTTACATGAGTCTCATATAAAGGGGTTTTTATTCCATTTAGGTCTTCTTTAGTTATAAATTCCACACCTATTAACGTGTAATATTAATACTGGATAATAGAATAGTTAGAATTATTTAAATTTTTAGGCAAAATACGAGGGTTATTTTCTTGCACTCTAAATAACTTAATTATACTCTTGGAATATTACTCTTGAAGTTTTATTATAATTAGTTTTCCATCTCTAGTTACACAATAAAGACAATTATTCCAAAACGTAAGTTTATTAATTGAAGAGCTAAGAGTGATCTCTTCTACAATAGTGCCATTATTTTCATCAAGAATAATAAGTTTTCCTTTAGTCGTTCCCAGAAAAATATATTGTAAATTGGTTTGAATATTTTGAGATCCTCAATATTAAATCCTGTATGCTCCCAATCTATCTCAAGGTTATCATTAAGGCAAAAGAGTCTTGATTTGAATTTTAATTTATTTTTAATGAAGTTATCCTCAAGGAAATCGAAAGAATATGAATAAACTAATGTTTTAGATCGATTATTTTTATTTAAATAGGATATACTTCCCCAGACATATTCTTCCATTGGAAGCGATTTAATTATATCTCCATTAACTCCATTAAGAAAATATATTTTTTTATCATCCCCACCGCATAAAACAATTTGTTTATTCGGAAAACAGCATAAGCATCTAACATTTCGAGCAAATTTCTTGAACCATTTTAAGGAGCCATCTTTTCCATTAAAAACTCTTATTGTTCCATCATTTCCGCCTCCAATAAGTTCAATTTGTCCATCTCCATCACAATCATAGGCTTTTACAGTTCCAATTCCGCTTTCAAATAATTGTCCCCAGATTAAATTGCCATTCTGCAGGTTTAAAACTCTTAATGACTTATCGAGTCCATAAGCAATTAATTCAAATTGTAAATCATCATTTATATCATCAATGAAAAAACCAGATACCGAACTCTGGAACTGTTGAGACCATAAAAGCTCAATTTTAGAATTATTCAAATAAAAAATATTTAATAATCCATCCATACCTCCTGATATTATTTCAACTTTCCCATTTTGGGTTATATCATAAAGTTCAATATCCCAGATTGGCTTACTCTCGGAGATGAATAATTCATGAATAATTTCCCCGTCATCTGAAAGAATTAAAATTCTCCCATCTTCTGAACAAACTACGATTTCAAAATTTCCATCTCCGTTAAAATCCCCCAGCTTAACATCAAATAATTGACTTTTAAGATCTTTTTCCAAGATTTTTTTTGTTTTCAATTAAAAATTCCAGCTAAAATTTTATTTTCTGATATAAAAGATAATAACTAATTTTATTATAATTTTAAATTAAATGGTAAATTTACTAATTAAAATTATTTTCATATAATTTATTGATAAAATGGAAATGGTGTATTAAAAAATGTCTTTCTCAATAGATATTGATATGGATAAATGCACAGGCTGTGGTACCTGCTATGAGGTCTGTCCATCCGGTTGTTTCGATGAGCCTGAAGGTGGTAAAGTCAAGGTGCTTGAGGATATGCGTGACGAGTGTGTCGGATGTATGGCTTGTGAGACGCAATGCCCTGAAGAGGCAATTGTTATAACAGAAGAATAAGTTATATTAATGAAGGTAATTTCAATTTTCAATTTTATTATTTTTTTTTTTTATAGATATTTTTATTTTCTTTTTCATTTTTACCACAATAATATTCTACCGCATATTTTACAAACACCCTCATTTATTTGGATGTTCAAGCATTGTTCGTGATAGGGTACGCCGCACTCTTTGCAAATATAAATCTTCCCCGTATAATTCTCAAAGTTCGAATCACATAAAGCACAATTTTGCCTTGGGGGAAAATTATTTGGGACTTCTACAATTTTTGAGGTCCCCGTTAAATCCAATCCAGTCGTATTAGTAGTTGTTGTTGCAGAGGTTGGCATTGAGGTTGTAAGAATATTTGTATAAATAGTTCCACTTTGCATTTGAGAGGGTGTTTGATTTGTTTGAGCAAAGTCTTGATATTGAGCCCCAGCAGGAGTGCTTTTTTTTAATCCAACTTTGTGGGATACTTTTTCATCAAGGATATTAGTTAAAATCATTGCAGAAGCGAATTTTCCTTTTGCCTTACCTTTTTGTAAATGTGTATGGGAGATCAAATGAATTACACGCCCGCCTGATTTACCATAATCAAAATAGACTAAAACGGGCGCTTCACCCCATTTCTTTTGTAATACTAAAGAAGAAATCAATATTTTAACTGCAGTATAATTCAAAATGGTTATTGGGAAACTTTTAGCTTCTAACCACCAGCGGAAAGATTCCTCAGATTTTTTTTTACCCCCCCATTTAGCTGTCTGGAGTTCAATTTCCAGACCCTCTAAAAATGGATGGTTTGGTTCTAGAATTTGACAAGGTACAACTGTATCGCCAGTTCTTGCGCCATTCCATTTTATAAATCCAGGAAATATAATTTCTACGATACTTCGAATTGCCCAATCTGTTGTTATTAACCAACCACCATTTTCAGCGACATATTTATAAATTCTTGTATGAGCAGCATTAGGGATCTCGTTGCCCGGACAACCTATCAAAATTACGTCATAATGATTCAGGTCAATTTTCATTACATCTTTTGGTTTAATAACTTTCTTTTCTGATGCATACATATGTGGAATTATTTTTTCAGGTTTTTCATATCTACCGCTAACAGCAAGAATTTTTCCATGTTTTTCAACAGCTTCTACCACACCTTTCTTATTTAAAGCTTCCATCTTGCGCTTTTTAACTTCTGAGTATAAATCCTTCCAAGAACTCATTTGATCACTTTAATTTTATGCAATAAGGAAATATTATGAAAATGAATTTGATGATAATAATAAAGAAAAAATTAAATTAAATAAATTTATTGACAAGCGATGGTTTTTCTTCAATTTAATAAAGAATTTACACTATAAGATATTAAAAACAAAATCTACCCTCATCCATAAATATTATTTCTTCAATTAGAATTGTGGGTTTATTTATAATGAAATCGAGATGAATATCGGAAAGAACTTTTCCTCCAAAAAATTTATTTGTTCCAATGGCGATATGACAAGACCCTTTTATTTTTTCCCCTTCAAGTACTGATTCGTAGTGTGTTGCTTTTGGGTTCATACCAATTCCTAATTCCGCAACATTTCTTCTTGTTTTAATCAAATTAGGGTCTTTTTCTGATTTCTTTTTTGGATTTAAATCGACTAAATTTAAGAATTCATCATTAGCGCCTGTTAAGGAGATTAATAAACCATCTTTAAATTCGAATATCATATCCTCTCCTTCTTTCGCTCTAACTGACCATCCTTTTTCAATCAACATGGTTCCATTTGTTGTTCCTTCCATAGGTGCTGTAAATATTTCTCCTGCGGGGAGGTTTCCAAATGACCCTCGTTCAGTATAGAGTCCATTATCATCCTTTAATTCTCTTCCGCCCTCCATAATCTTGAAAGTTAAGTCCGTTCCTCGTTTGGATGTAATATATACATTCTTACTTTTATTTGGGTTTATTTCAGAAATAAAGGATATGCCTTTTTTAATTTCTTTATCGATTTCATTATAATCTGCGGTCATCGAGCCATTTATATCAAACATAAAGGGCTCAAATTGTGGTAATGTTGCTCCACGTGCGCCAACATTTGTCGCTTGCACCCTTGTATTTGTATGAGATAATGAATAACTTGTAGGTATTATAAAAATATCACAAGTTTTCAACTCTTCAGTGACAAAATCTGGAGCGTCAAGTCCTGATTGTAAAACTGAGGGGAATTCACATAATTTTACAAATTTTTCACCATATAATTCTTTAGTAAGATTAAATAACTTTTTTGTATATTGATTTCTATCTTTTATTTGTTTAAATTTCGCTTGAGTAATGGTTTTAAGCATATATTCTTCGGTAAAATCCGATACAAAGATTATAGATTCATCCGATTTTCGCCTAAAATTTTTCTTAAACACTTGGTCTAAGCTATTTTTCAGATGGGTTGAATTATTTAATGTCATTTTTTTCCACAAATAAAAATATTTTTTAAATTTGGAATATATTTAATTTTAGGATTTTATATTTATAAATCTATTAATTTTGTTAAAATCAATATGTCTAAATCAATTCAATCGTCTGGCTCTGAGACAATTAAGGAAAAAATTGTTAAGAAAATTCCATGGATATTTGGGAACAAACTGCGCAAACCTAGAATCCATTTCCCTAAAATACAAATATCCAAAAGATTTTCCCTTCCAACACCTTCAAGAAACTTAGGTCTATTAACAATTTACATATTTCTTTTTGTTTTACAGATTGGAGTTATTTATATTATTTACAGAGAGCCTATAGCGTTGGGAGCTGACCCAAATACTGGAGAAGCTATGTTTATTTATCCCGATATGCACGATGCTTTTATTATAGAATCGATTGTGGCTTCTATTTTAATATTTATAAGTTCCATGGGATTTATAATAATATACCAAGCAACTAAATATACTTATGATAGATCTTTTGCGTGGAGGTTGCTTTTAATTGGAGTAGTTTTAGTATTGATAGGGTTTATAAGTTTGCAATATATTATTGCTGTTAAGGAATTAGTAATACCTCAAGGAACTAGAAGTAATTAAAGAAAGTGTGAAGATTTAATTACTAGATTTAAACTCACATCTTAATCTAATTATATTAAATGAAAATAAAAAATAAAAAAAAATATAATTTTTCGAGTTTATTAATTTTATTTATTATTGAATAGATGCAACATAATCTGCGGTTGATATCAAATTTCCTTTCTCTGCATCAAGATTTGAAGCTTCAACCTTAAATAACCAAGCTGCATATGGATCTTCATTTATCTTTTCAGGTTCGTCCATTAAGTCAGGATTTACTTCAACTACCTTACCTGATATTGGACAAAATATATCTCCAACACCTTTCTGGCTTTCGACTGTACAATCCACAGGATCGCCTGATCCATCAACATCTTGAGAAACCTCTGCTCCTTCAACACCTTCTACATCAACGAAAGTAATTTCTCCCAATTGGTCAGCAGCATAAGAAGTAATACCGACACTTACAATATTTCCGTCAATTTTTGCCCATTGGTGTGCTTTAGAGTACAATAAATCATCTGGAAAGTCTAGTTCTTTATCATTAATTGTGGCTTTTACCATTTTCTTTCATCTCATTTTGCATTTTTTTTTAATTTTATTTTATAGGATGTTTTAAAATAATTTCAGTATTAATTTATAATTTTTTTTTTTATATGAAGATTTCATCTAAGTTAATTTTTTCTAATCTTATTATTCTTAGAGTTAAATTTTTTATTTTATTAAAAAGTAATTCATATATGATTGTTAGTGGCATAAAATAACCGATTAAGGCGATTGGAAAGAAAAAGATTACTATTTGTAAGAGAGGATCTGCTTCGGTAAATATTTTCCCGAAAGTAAGGTAATAAAAAATTGGAGTTGTTATTCCAGCGTATCCTCTTAAGATATATTTATAAAATCGACCAACTGAATTTACTTCGGGAGAGAGTCTGAAGTCTTTCCTTAACCTTTTTATTTCAATGATTCCACAATCGTAAAAAACCAAATTGGGATAACTAAGATTGAGCAAAATGGCGCAGTCAATAGTGCAGCAAACAGAATGGTTGTGGTAGGATCATATCCGATAATTCTTACATTAAATAACCAATAATAATTCATAATGACTAAACCAATAGAGAGGGATAAAAAACTAGGTAATAATGTTCGAGTAAAAGTAGGAAAGCCTTTAATTTTTTCACCTTCAAGTATGATTATTTTAAAATCGTAGTTTCTTTTCAATATTTTAGAGATTAAGAAATATACTCCAATAAATAAGATTCCAAAAGGAATAGCGATTAAATTGAAAACGAATGGCATAAAGTTAAGAAGTATAGCATCGGATAACCTACACCATGATAGAATTTAGTAAGATCTAAAGTTGGTGGGATGTTTCGAGTAATATAAATAGCAAAAACTATAGTTACTAGCGAAAAAAATATGGGTAATATTAATTGTTTTTTTTCCATTATTCTCAACTCATAATTAAAATATTATTTTTGAATAATTGCAAAATAGCTTTATTATTTTTTCGAATTAAATAAATTTTTATAGTTCTTATTATGGAAATATATTTATGAGAGAGAGTTTTAAGCCAGATATTATTAAATCTATCAATTTTTTTTCTGAATTTAAAGAGTGGTATTATAAAATAATCAAAGATTTTAATTTTAATCAAGAGCAAGATAGGTTTGCTAGAGATTTATTTTTAGATATTTTAATTGATAGTAAAAATTATGAAAATTTTTATCAAAACTTGGAGAATTGTAAAATTATAATCCAAAAAAATAAATTTATTACCATATTTGGTTGCGGTCCTTCTTTAGAAAAAACTTTTAACAAAATTTCTCAAAATAATAAGAGTAAGTTTCCAATAAATCAATTGATTATTGCTATAGATGGAGCTGCCGTATTTCTTGATGAAAAAGGAATAAAATCAAACCTTATTTTTACTGATCTTGATGGATTTTTACCAGAAAAATTTTCTTATTTTAGAAAACTTTCAAATTTTATTGTTATTCATGCACATGGAGATAATGTAGATATTTTAAAAAAAATATCAAATGATGTAAGAATTGCGAATAATATTATCGGAACAACGCAAGTTGAGCCAAAATCTATTATTTTAAATCCAGGTGGTTTTACAGATGGAGATAGAGTTCTCTATTTTCTTAAAAATTTCATTCGGCCTAATCAAAAAATTTTTTTTATTGGTATGGATTTTGGAGAAGTTGTAGGTCGTTATTCTAAACCAGAGTACTCAGAAAATCAAAAAGCAAAACCAAATAAATTAAAAAAACTTCAGTATGCTGAAAAATTATTAGAGTGGATCATTAAAAAATTAAAAAATGAGATTTATTTCATTAATTCAAAAATTTCTTCAAATTATGTTCAAATTATTTCAATTAAGCAATATTTAAACTTCTTAAATATTTTATAATTTTAATTTTTTGATATAAGGTGATAATCTCTAATACCTTCCTCAGAGATCATAAAAATCGTCTTTCTTTCAGGTAAAAAGTCTGAATTAATAATATGTGCTGATCTTTTGTTTTCTCCAACATAACTGAAAAAAATAAATTCTGAAAAAGAATGATTAAGCAATCGAACTGCGAAGGGTTTAACTGGGAAGAACGACTCTTTCGAGAAGTTTGGTGAAACTTGACCTATTAAAATTGATATCAAATTATATTTTTTTGTTAAATCGTTTATTTTTTTAATGATTTTCAAAAATTTTTTTGTTTGAGTTATTTGATTCATACTTTCATTATTTTGATCAGCTCGAAAATGATTTGTTAGGGAATCGATAATAAACAACTTATGATCATAAGTTTTTATTAAGTCTTCTATCTTCTCGAAAGTAACATTTAAAGCAGTACTTCCAATAATATTAAGAACATTTATGCTCTTCAAAACTCTTTTAGGTTCCAGATTTAAACTTGTTGATAATTGGTTAATTCTTTCTGGTTTGAAATTGTTTTCGGTATCCAAGAATAATGTTAAATATTGATTTTTCTTGATTAATTGTTCATTAAATTTTTGAGCAATATTTGTGGCCAATTGAAGGCATAATTGAGTTTTTCCAGTAGTAAATTCACCAAAAATAAAATAAACAACACCTGGAAAAAAACCTCCATTTAATATAGTATCTATATTGGTGCTTCCGGAACTTAATGGGTTTGATTTTTTTGAAATTTTTTCAATATCTTCTTTTAACCATAATATTTGATTTCCGGTTGATATTTCTTTTTTTAATTGCATTGTTGATTCGGGTGTTAAATATAAAAATTTTTGGATTTCTGCATTATTAAGATGATATAAAGTGTTAATATTACTTAGATTGGTGTTTTTTATTTTTTTTTTGAGGTTTTTATTTATCATTAATCCAAAATAGTAAAGTTAAAATTTAATTTTTAATAATTTATAAAAAAATCAGTTTATTAATCTATTTTATTTTCATTTTCTAATAAAAATCTGGCTTATATAATTTTTTGAGTAAGAAGAACCTAATCGAGATGAGGAAAATAAGTAAAAAGAAGCGTGAGATTTGTGAATACTGCGGGGGTGAATTTATATACCTGTCCAGACATAAGTGTAAGGTTAAGCAGCGAATAGAGAGTGAGGATGAGGAAACGGAACAAGATCGAAGGCAAACAAGATTAGAATTTTTAAGAAAAGAATTAAGTAGAAAATTAAAAAAAGATGAAACCGTAATTCTCGAAATAATTAGACAAGAAGGCGAGCTATTCTTAGAAGAATTAAAAGAGAAGGGAAATATTTCCAGTAATAAGATTGAAAGAATTTTAGAAACTTTAGAATTAAAATCAAAGATAAAGGTTCAAAGAGAATTAGATACTGCGAATTGGACGAAGCGTATTTCATATATAGAAGATTTAAGAGAAGAAACTGCTAAAGAGTCAAAAAAAATTGATACACGAAAGGATAATTTTGTTTGGGAAATGGTTTGGCGTGTACCCTGTTTTTTATGCCCTTTCATAGAAATATGTGATAACCTTCAAGTAAGATTTAATCCTATGTTTTGTTCATGGTTAACTGATTGGATCTGGCACTGTCTCGATAATAAAACGTATCAAAATCCCTTTGAAGGAATGAAATTAAATATTAAAGAAAAATAGATTGACAAACTAAAAAAATTTCATTACTTCTAGATCGGGTTGCTTCTGGTATAAATTTTCTAACTTTATGAAATTTTTCTTTTACTGATTTTAAGAATTTAGGTACTTCAGATCCTTCAAAACATTTTAAAATAAGAAAACTATTCTTTTTAAGCAAATTAATCGCTATCTCTAATATTCGATCACAAATTTTGATCTGGCTTACTTGGTCAAGTGTTTTATTACCAGTTTTTTTTATTGAACAATCGGATATTATAAGATCAATTTTTTTATTGTCAAAAAATTCATTTAATTTCATTTGTAATGATTTATCATGAATATCCATTTGTAAAAAATCTACACCATTAATGGGAGTTATTTTTTTTAGATCTATCCCTAAAATTTTTGGTTTAATTTTTTTTTTAGTTTTTTTTAAATTATCGGAGATAAAATCTATTGAGATTTGTAGCCAAGAGCCGGGAGCACATCCTAAATCTAATAAAGAATAAACATTTTTAAAAATATTAAATTTTTTATTTATTTGAATTAATTTATAGGCAGATCTTGCTCTATAACCATGTCTTTTTGCATTTTTATAGTAATGTTCTTTTTTATGTTCTTTAATCCATTTTTTACCCATATAATTCATCTAATATTTTAAAGTGATGATAGCAACCTTTTTAGTTCTTTAATTTCCATATTTGTTTTTATTGAAATGAAGTCAAAATGGGTTCTTGAAGCTAAATAACCTTTTTCTTTTATTTTTTTGATAATAAGATCCATTTTGGGCACAGATTGAAGTGTTAATTCTTCACAGAGTTTATGAATATTATAATATGATATAGGCATATTGATTTCTTCTAAAGTAAAGCTTAAAATTTTTTCAATTTTTTTCTTATTTTTAAAATCAGAATATTTATTTAATTCAATCAAATAATGTAAAAAATCTTCTTTATGAATTTTTCCTAACCATAATGGACCTGCAAGGTCTAAATTTTGATCTTCTTTACATGACATACAAATATGTGGGATTTGTAAGATGATGCCTTTAAAACTGGTTCTATATCCGCAATTATTACAATGAAAGATATAACCATAATTTTTGATATTTTCAAAAATTCTTTCTTTATTTTTAAAAACAAGAGCAACTATTCTAATAAAGTGGTTAGAGTAAAAGGTTAAAAGAGGGTGAATCCCTAAATTATTAATATTAGCGATTCTTGAGATAAAATATAATAAAATCCTTGCGCCAATTTCCTTACAATAATCTGTATGGAGTGGTTTTGACATATATTTTCTTAGACAAGCTTTCTTTCTAATTCCAAATAAAACAGCAGTATCTGTAGCTGTTATGCAGATTAAGCCATGTTTTTTCTTAATTGCTTTAAAAGCAGAATCAATGTATAAGTTTGGCGTTCCAAATGGGTCTATTGAAATTATATCAGGTTTTTCATCTTGTTTCATTAAAGCGAGTTCTGAAAATAATAAATTTGCACTCTTTTTTGAAATTTTAATTAGTGATTCTACGTCCTTTAAATTATTTATTTTAATATTTTTCTTAATTAAGTCGATAGCCATTGGATTGATGTCATTAATATATATTTTTTTTACATTTTTACATTCTTTTAACATTCTAATTGAACCAATTCCAGAAGCCGCCATAGAATCTACAATAACAAGTTTATTTTGATTGAATAATTTATTGTAAGCCATTATGGCTAAATTAGTAACGTCTCGATTGATTTCCATCTTTTTATTATAAAAAACAACCATAGATTTCGAAGGAATATTATTCTTATCAACCGAATGTAAGAAAAAATTAGCCAACCCTTCTTTTTCTACAATAAATTTGTCATTTTTAAATTTTTGATTGTTTTCATTCATCTTTAAAGAATAATCTCTAAAAAATTTTATTTAATCTCATTAAATCCAGAATCATTAAGTTTTACATTAATTTCATATATTATTGATTGTGGTCGATTTTTTAATAATAGAATTCTTTCTGACATATTCTCAGTTCTTAGAATTTGAATGGTATTAGGTACCCAATATTCTGTTACCTTTCCACCCTTTTCTTTTATGTAATAATTTTCATTTTCTTTAATTGTTGTTTCATAGTTAGTAATTATTACATTTATTCCAAATCTTTGATTAAAATGGGTTAAAGTTGCTAAAATTTGATTTAATTTATGATTCAATTCGACGTTTTTCTTCTTCTTTGTCTTATCTGTTTTTAACGAATAAAGATCAAATGGACTATCGATTATAATTAATTGAATTTGGGAGATATTTTTATTTTCAACTCTCTTTAGATCTAATAATACAAATTCCAAATTAAGAACGTATTTTAATAAATCATCAAAATCCTCTATTTTAATAAAAATTATATTATTTGATTTTTCCTTATCCATTTTACTCTTTAGGTTTTCAAATTTCAGGGAAGGAAATTCATCCTTTGTGTAGATAAAAATTACTTTTTCATTTTGTTGTGAAAAATTTAAAGCAATCTGAAGTGCTAATGTTGTTTTACCTACCCCAATATCGCCCCAAATTGAGAGAATTCCCTCATAAAAATCAATATTTTTAAATAATTGAGTTAAAAAAGAATTTTCATTCGATATTAGCATGTTTTTTTCAAACAATAATTAGGAAAATTGATATATAAATTTATTATTTATAAAATTAGATTGAGAATAAAATTATATATTTACAGTAACAATTCTCGTTTTTTTTATAAAATCAATAATAGTTTAAATGAACTTAGAATCCCCTTTTATGTTTTAAATTATGGTGTAAAATTAAAAAATATTAAAGGAATTATTCTTACCACACAAAAAGAATTTGATGGAATTTCTTCTGAAAATCTTAAAAATCGATTTTTAATTTATCAAGACACCCAAGATTTTGAAGAATATATTATGCATGTCCTTGCAGCTCATAAATTTAATTTTAAAAAGAGATATCTTGAATTAATATTTTCAATTGATCCAGGTAAAAATAAAAGTGGGATTGCAATTTTCTTGGATGAGTATTTTTTGATTTCTAAAATCTTACACAATCAAAGGGAATTTGTCGATTATATTGGAAAATTCATCTCTTATTTTAATTCTGATAAGTTAAAGCCAATTATAATAAAGATCTTCTTTGGAATAGGAGTTCCGAGTTTAGTTGAGTCTTTATTGGAAGTTTTATCTCGTAAATTTAAAGAATTTATGCCAATCTTTTATCTTGTCGATGAAAGAAATACTTCTAAAATGAAATATGATAAACACATTTTTAAAATTTCAAAACATGAAATTTCGGCAATTTGGATAGCAACTCGTGGAATTAAGGCAATAAAATCTATGAATATATTAAATAGCAATGAAGAAGATTCTCAAAGTGAGTTTCCTAAAAAATTAAATAGTGAGATAAAATTTGATTTCAATTTAGCCAAAAATGTTTATTTTGGAAATTCATCAATTTCTGAAGCTTTAAATTTTAAACAATAGAAATAAATTTTTTATTTATTATTTACTTCATTATTTAAATTTTTTTTAAAAATTAAGATAAGGGCTGAAAAGATATTATACGCCGTATAAAATCAATTGATGCTTTTAGAGGTTTGTGTATATTATATATGATTTTTATGCACATTTTTGAATGGTGGATAAGACCTTCAGATATTTGGGTGCATACAGCTGGCAGAATGATGATAGAGTTTATAGGAGCATCTGGCTTTCTTTTTATTTCGGGAATAAGTACTACATTATCGATAAGGTTAAGAAAGGAAAAAGTAAAATCTGACCCGAATTATTCAAAGCGCGTATTTCTCAAAGAGTATTATTATAGAACATCATTCTTTTTGGCTATAGGTTTGATTTATAATGCTGTTACAGTTCTTTGGCTTTGGGGAATATGGGGACTTTGGAGTTGGTATATTCTACTAACCATACCTGTTTGTTTAGCGATTGGATACCCTTTAGTAAAATTACCTAAAGTTTACCGTATAATTTTAGCATTTCTTATTGTTTTTATTACTTATCCTTTATTTATTGCTTTAGAAAATTTAAAAGATATTGATGGAGGTTGGTGGATAATTTATCATTTACTGTTTAATCCTCCATGGGAAGACCCAATTTTACCAATGTTTTCTTTTTTCTGTTTAGGTACAGTGGTCGGTGAAGTTTTCTATGAAGTTTATTCAATTAATGATGAAAATTTAAGAAGAACTTTAGTAAAAAAGAAAATTGTGAGTAATTTTTTGTTCTATGGCACAATTCTAATCTTACTTTCAATAATAAGTTCGATATATATATTTAATGACCCAATCTCATTTTTAATTAGAGGTTCATTTACTTGGATAATATATGCAATTGGCTGGGATTTAATTATAATGGGGCTTCTTACATATTTACATGAATTTAAATTATCACCAAAATGGAAAAAGCGCTTTTTATTTTATTTCTCGTTCTATTCATTAACAATTTATTTAGGCCATAGTATCGTAGCTTTAATTTTTTGGGATGTTTTTAATATGTATAACTTCTGGATACCAACTAGTCTCACTGTAATTCTATTCTGGCTGATATTAAGGATTATGTATAAGAAAACTGGATCAAAATTTTCGTTAAAAACTGTTATATCAAAAGCTGCAGTTTATTTATCAAAGGATAAAGATTAAGAATAGATTATGCCACTAAGATGATTTTTTTGTTTATTCAAAAAGGTAAAATAATTGAAAAGGTTATAAATATCTATATTATTAGTTTTTTTATATAATGGATTAATTCAATTTAAAATTTTAAAAGAAAATTTGTAGAAAGAAATCATGCGTCGTATTAAAAGTGTTGATGCTTTTCGAGGTTATTGCATTTTCGCTATGATTGTTTGGCATACATCCTATTGGTGGGCATCGCCTTTACATTCTTGGGCGTTAATACTTTTAAGATTGACTACGGAAGTTATTGGTGCAGCTGGTTTTCTTTTTGTTTCAGGAATTAGTTCGGTTTTATCAATAAGAAGAAGGATGGAAAAGGTAAAATCGGACCCTAACTATTCGAAGCAAAATTTTATTAGGGAATATTATTATCGATCTTTTTTTTTTTTTTTATTGGCTGTAATTTATAACGCAATTACGGTTATTTACATTACGGGTTTATTGGCACTTTGGAGTTGGTATATTCTTTTTATAATTGGCTTTTGCTTATTAATTGCCTATCCTCTCATAAAGCTGCCAAAAGTAGTCCGTTTAATTTTAGCAATATTTATACTTATAATTTCTTATCCAGTATTTGATTTGCTAGAAAGTCTAAGATATACTAATCTTTTTTGGGAGTTACTATATCACTTCATTTTTTTTCCTGCTCATGAATATCCAATATTACCATTTTTTACAAATTTTTGTTTAGGCACGATAGTTGGTGATATTTTCTACGAGATTTATTCAATTGAAGAAGGAGACTTAAGAAAAACTCAAATAAAAAAGAAAATTGTTAGAAATTTTGCACTTTTTGGTACAATAATAATCATTGCTTCAATTCTGAGTAATATTTTTATATTTCATCACGATATTACCACTTGGAGAACAACCAAAACAATGGGAACAATTTTAGGTGTAGATAGGAGCGTGCTTACCTTAATGTTATGGGTAATTGGTTGGGATTTAGTCCTTTTTAGTTTGCTAACATATTTTCACGAATTTAAATTTACACAAGAATGGAGACATCGATTTTTATTTTATTTTTCATATTACTCGCTAACGTTGTATTTTTTACATGATATAACAGCTCCAATTTTTTGGAATAGGCTTGACATATACAGCATCTGGATACCAGTAACTATCACCGTAATGGTATTTTGGTATATATCAAAAATTATGTATGAGAAACTTGGACCAAAATTGTCTATAAAATGGCATATCTCGAGGTTTGCAGTATATCTATCGAAAGATAAATCTTGAAAAAAAATTATAATGTACGATAAAAGATATTTTTTAATTAAAAAGAATTTTTGAATTTATTATGAATGAAAAAATATACGTAGTAAAAACTTCGCCGAAAACAGTATTAAAAGATTATAAAAAATTAATGCACATGGTAGAATATCAGAAGCGTTATACTAAAGAAGAGAAGATTATACTTAAATTAAATTTAAGCTGGTCTAAATTCTTTCCCGCGTGCTCTAGTCCACCTTGGCAAGTCGAAGGCGTGCTTAAAACGATGATAGAAGATGGTTATAATCCCAGAAAAATCTTTACCGCTGAGAATCGCACAGTAGTCACAAATATAGAGCGCGGATTAATAGCAAATCGTTGGAAAAAAATAATTGAGAAATACAATACTTGGTTTGTTCCTTTAACGAGAGTAAAATTTGTTTCCTATGAGTCTCTAAGACCTAAATTTATTAATTTAAAAAATAAAAAATTATTTGTTTTGGATTCAAAAATTTTCCCAAAAGGATTTAAAATCCCTCTTTTCTATTTCGGAAAAAGTATTATTCACTTACCTACAATGAAAACTCACGGACACACCGGACAAAGAGGAGGATCTTTAAAGCACACTATGGGTACTTCAAAGCATGGAGGAATAACATGTGCTATGAAAAATGCATTCGGGGGATTACTTACAAAGAGAAGACATTTTAGTCATCAATATATGTCTGAAGTTCTTGTAGATTTACTAATAATTCAAAAACAAATTCATCCCAACATACTTGCTGTTGTAGATGGAACAGTATGCGGAGATGGAGCTGGACCGAGAACAATGATACCTAGAATAAAAAATTATCTACTTGCAGGATATGATCAAGTGGCAATCGATGCCGTAGTATCTCATATGTTGGGATTTGAACCACTTTCCCTACCAGCAATAAAAATGGCTCATGATGAAGGGTTAGGTTGTGGTGATTTCGATCAGATTGATATTGTAGGAGAAGATGTTTCTAAAATTAACTGGAATTTTCGTGTAAAAAGAAGCTTGGTCATATGGGGTGATCAAATGACCCGAAAGGGTTTCTTAAGATTCTTGGAGCCCCTTCTTCACAATGAATTATTTTTTATGGGACCGATAATGGCTTCTAAACTTTTTCACGACTTATTTTGGTATAATTGGACAGGAAGGAAAAGAATTAATAAATTTTTAAAGTCAGATTGGGGAAAATTATTCCAATCATACCAATAAAACTAAATATAATTAAATTCAAGAATCTAATAAAAAAATTTAATATATTAAGAAAATAAAAATAGAATTATCTAAATTCAAGAAGAGTGTGAATTTAATGTCTCAAAAAAGAAAGATTATTGGCTCAGAAAGTCAAAAAAATATAGTAAAAATGTATTCCACTTATGTAAACAAATATAAAGCATCTTTTTTTAAAAAATTGGGTTTTGGAATCGTTCAAGGTGAGCGAGATCGCTTTCATGTGAAGATGTTAGAAGGAACAAAGAAAGGGCAACCGCCATTAGATTTAATCGATTGCAGAACTACTGGAGGAGTTTTTAACTTAGGGCATAGACATCCGGAAATAATAAAGGCATTAAAAGAGGGTATTGATGCAGGTCTAGATATTGGAGATCATCATTTAATAAGTGAGCAAAGATCTTTACTCGCAAAACAAATGGCGGAACTTCTTCCCGGAGATATTTCTAAAACTCAGTACTGTGTTGGAGGTGGAGAAGCAATAGATTTAGCCTTAAAATTAGCCAGAGCAATTACGCAAAGGAAAAAGATTATTTCGGCAACTAGAGCGTATCATGGGGTAACAGGGTTTGCTTTAGGGGCTTGTGCTTCAAATTTTAAAGATATTTTTCTGTGGGGGCCATCTGATTTTGTACAAGTTCCTTTTGGGGATATTGATGCAATATCTAAAGTAATAGATGAAGATACAGCAGCAGTGATTTTTGAAACCATTCCGGCTACTGGAGGTATTTTAATTGCTCCGGAGGGATATTTTGCTACAGTAAGAGAGTTATGTGATAATAAAGGAGTTATAATGATTTCTGATGAAGTTCAAACAGGTTTAGGTCGAACAGGAGAACTCTGGGCAATTTTTGGGGGATTATATAAACATGAAAAAGTTGTTCCAGATATAATTGTACTTGCTAAAGGAATGAGCGCTGGTTATTATCCCATAGCCACTTGTAGTTATAAACCTTTTATTGAAGAAGTATTTAAAGATGATCCTTTCCTACATATAAGCTCTACTGGGGGTTCTGAGCTTGGTTGTTATGTTTGTAGGAGGATGCTTGATATAATTTCTAAACCTAAATTTTTAGAACATGTTAGAAAGATGGGAAGGGAATTTAGAGATGGTTTAAACGAGCTTAAAGAAAAATATTCTAATATCATTGTAGATGTACGGGGTAGAGGGCTGATGTGGGGGATTGAGTTTATTAATGAGGTTTATGGGCAAGTATTTACAGTTTATATGATTAAGAATGGTATATTTGCGGATTACTGTGGGAATAATAAAGCAACAAATAAGTTAATGCCCCCATTAATTATTGAATCTGAAGATATTGATGAAATTTTAAAACGTTTAGATATTGCGTTAAATGAATATCCTTAAAAAAAAAAAGAGGTGCAAATTTAGATGAAAATAAATGCAGACATTATAAAGGAACTAGAGAATACAATTGATACTATACATCCAGAGCGTGGTAAAATCCCAATAAAAATTCTTGGTTTTGGTGAAATAAGTTTAGTATTTGAACTCGTAGATGATCCTGAAAAAATAGCTTATAAAAGACTTCCTATCTTTGATACTGAGAAACAAGTAAAAAAGCATATAAAAGCTTACAAAGAATATAATAGAATCTTAAAGGAGGACATAAGATTAAATATTCCAGATTGTGATGCTGTGTGGGTAAAAGATCCAAAAGGTAATGTTGTATTGTATTGTGCTCAAGAAAAAGTTCCGCCTGAAACGATCGGAAATAAAATTATTCACGAACTTAGTAATCATGATGTGAGAGAGTTAGTCTTATTTATCATGGGAGAATTAAAAAAAGTTTGGGACTTTAATAAGAAAAATGAGAATATAAAAGTCGGAATAGATGGACAAATCTCGAATTTTTCTCTAGCGGGATACAACCCGAATAATCCAAAAGTTCCTGAAGATATAACGTTAATTTATTTAGATACAAGTACACCAATGTATAGAATTGATGGAATCGAAGCTATGGAACCTGAACTATTTTTAAAAAGTGCCCCATCTTTTTTGAGATGGCTTCTTAAAGCCTTATTTATTCAAGAAGTAATGGATCGTTACCATGATTGGCGCTTAGTTACTATTGATTTAATTGCTAACTTCTTTAAGGAACAGAAACGAGAACTAATTCCGGGATTAATAAAAATAATTAATAATTTTTTTATACAAGAAGCTGGAGAGTTCAACATAGAAGCTATTACATTAAAAGAGGTTCAATCATATTATGATAATGATAAAATGATTTGGGAAATTTTTCAAAGGGTTCGAAAATTCGATCGTTTCATAAAGACAAAACTATTTCGAAAGAAATATGATTTTTATCTTCCAGGAAAAATTGAGAGATAATTTTAATTATTTTAAATATTTTTTAATCATTTCAATTTCTAATAATTGTTGGATATTTTCCAAGATAATTGAAGGATTTTCTCTTTCTAAATCTTTTTTTAATCCATGTCCCGATAGAATGGCAATACTATTTATCCCCGCATTTTTGGCACATTTAATATCTGTGGGTAAATCACCAATAAAATAAACTCTACTTTTTTCAATTTTGGAAAATCCATATGTATTTTTAATTGTTTTCAAAGCAAGTAAAATAGGTAAAGGGTTTGGCTTCCGGGAGGGAGCATCACTCCGTGACATTATCACAGCGAAATATTGGCTTAGATTAAACTTTTCAGTAAAAAAAGCTAATCGTTTCTTTTGTGTATTTGAGACGATTCCCGTCGGAATATTATTTTCTTTTAAGATTTTTAAAACATTTTCTAGATTTGGTTTGAGAGTTTCATAGATTTTCTCCAATTTGGGATATTGAAGTCTAAAACGAATAAAGAAGATAATAATTTTTAAAGGGTTTGGAATAATTTTTCTGTAATTCTTAAATAAGTTTTTATAAGCCTTAAATTTGTTTTCAGAATCAGATTGTTCTAAAATTCTGGCAAAATCAATAAGTCTCATCTTTTCAATATTTTGCCATTTATACCATTTATTTTTAAGTTGTTTTAAGGCAGCAAGTTCTAGGCTTGTGTGTGTTATAACCACACCATCAAAATCAAATAATACAATTGGTGGATGGGGCATATATATCATTTAAATTAGTCCAAAAATTTCTAATACGGAATCCCAATAAAAAGCAATAAACATTAGAATCAAAATAATTATTCCAGAAATTATTATACCTTTATCAAAAAAAGCTTTTACTGGGTTTCTAGCGATTTTTGGATTTGCTCTTAATAAATACATATATTTCAATATTAAATATAATGCAACTGGAATAGTAAGAACTGAAGAATATTGATGTAATTTAATATTTTCTACTTTAAGCAAATTAAATGGTCCTAAAATTATATACAACGAGTAGGTCATAAATAATGAACTAGCAACCAAAATATGAAACTCTTCCAATAGTTTTTTTGAGTATTGATCATATACCCTTTTATGTTTAGAGGCATTCTCTTCTCCCATTAATATTAAGTCGGCATTTCTTTTGCAAATAACTAAAAACAATGCAATTAAAAAAATTGCTAAGAATAGCCACGGGGATATAAAAACTTCAATTAAAAAACATCCTGCAATAGCTCGAATAATATAAATAATGGATAGGGAAATAATATCAACGAAAGCATATTTTTTGAAGATAAAATTATATAATTGCCCTATGACGATAATTAATAATAACATTAATCCAAATAATAAATTAGGAATTATAAAAATAAGACATAAAACAATGAAAAATACCAAAATGGTTAATAGAATGAATGCAAAACCTTTTGATAAATCACCTGATGCAAGAGGGCGTTTTTTAGATTTTTCTGGATGCGATTTATCTTTTTCAATATCAATAATGTCGTTTACGATATAATTTATTGATGACGCGCAACATGCCAGAATAAATCCTAATATTAAAATGGGCCATAAAGAAATATTTAAAATCATTTCTCCAAAAAAAGCCGCTACAAATATTAATGAATTTTTATAGTATTGTTTTACGCGCAATAACCTTAAAATAGAAATTAATTTGCCAGCCATAGATATCAATTTTTTATTAAGAAGAGATAATTAGTGTAATAATTATTGTTTATTTTTTTGTTTTTCTGTTTTTCCCCAAATTATATAAAAATTTTTTGGGGTGAAAATTTCTTTAAAATTTTATAACTCAATTTACTAAAAATACTCGTTTTATTTTTATGCAGAAAGACAACGGAATCATAATTAAAAAGAACTAGCTCAATTTTTTTATAAGGAATTTCAATTTCCTCCCCAAATATATTTTTAATTATAACTTTACTTTTTTCAATCTCATCTTGATTTCTGAAATTGACTATATTTTTCTGGATATAACCGATTTCCTCATTATTGACCGGTTTTTTTAGAAAGATTGAAGTCCTAATCTGTTTATCTTTTAGCCACTCTAGAATTTTTAATTCATATGGTTTAGTGTTCAAATCTCTATAAAAAATTATACAAATACCATTTTCAGAAGTTTTAACAATTAAATCTTTTAAATCATATACTATTGGGTTTAAATTCTCGTCAGAATCACCATATTCTAGAAGTGAAATCTTATAATCACCATAAATTTCAGAGGGCGTTATATCAGTACATTCCCTTATTGATATAGTGCCTTTCGTAGTAAAGAAGACTTCTTTTCCTTTAAGATTTTCAATCATTTTTATAGATTTTGGGAGTTTGGTTTTATTTATATTTTTATTAATTGTATCATTGGATTTTGACTTAAATACAAAATTTCCCTTTGTATGGTCTTCTAATAAATCAACTTTAGTTAGAGTTATTGGATTTTCCTTTTCAAAAAAATATTTTCCATCTATTTGAAATTCTACTGAACTATAGAAAGAAGGGTTAATTTTTTCTTTTATATTTCCCTCTAAATTTTCAATAATGAATTCAACAGGATTTGTAATTTCATTAGTAAAAGAAATATCAATTAATTTACCCAAATTTATAGCTTTGGTGATTTTATTCTTGAATAAATATGTTTTATTAAAATATTTTTGATATATTTCTTTTTTATTTTGGTGTTCCATCATTTCTGGAATATTAGAAATCTCAAATTTTTCTTTAAATTTAGTAGTTGCTACTTTTGTAAATAATTCTCTCGCTTGAGAAAATTTTGCCGCATATTTTCTCTGTTTAGATTTTTTCATTAAAAAAAACGTTAGAAAAGCCTCCTTTAAGGGATTTAAATTATCCCCTAGAATTGCTGCAATTCTAAAATAAGTTGGCGGATGAGAGTTAATAAAATTGCTGAGTAAAGATAATCTTGAGGGTTGTATCATTGAATTATTAATATATTCCGCAGTACTCATATAATCTAATAAGATATTATATGGCTTTTGCTTCTCCTCTGTGAGTAATAAAGTATTAAGCCCCACCTCGTGTCCATGTGCGTAGAAACTTTCTAGATTATACAGAGCTTTGGCAAGATTAAGACCAAGTCCTATTTTTTTTGTTTTTAAGTCAGCTCGACCCTCTAAAATTCTTACAAATATAAATAATATTACAAAAATTCCCAAATTTAGAAATATAAAAACTATTAGTGGAATGGAGGGATTTCCAAATACATAGTCATAATATGTGGCAGGAATATTAAGTATCATTCTGAAGATTAAATCAATAGATGTTATAAGTGTTAAAATTAAAGTATGATTTCCTTTTAAATGTGCAAGTTCGTGTGCAATTATCCCATCTATTTCATCCTCTGCTATTTCAGAAATATCTTCAGCAA
>JABUBO010000031.1_pt1 | contig 35986 bp, 41 predicted proteins | sample 7240361 | NCBI WGS metagenome assembly JABUBO01 (sample SAMN07256346, study PRJNA390944) | subsurface metagenome | isolation source: Methane hydrate marine sediment | place: Pacific Ocean: Eastern North Pacific, ODP site
AAATCAAGAAGGATACTGCCTTTATCTATGGATTACACTATTCATAATTCTCCTGTCTTTGATACTTTCACATGTTTTTTTGAAGAGGCAAAAAGAACTCATGAAAAAATTTTGATGAATGTTAGGGACTATGTCGTTGAAGGGTTTAAGTGGCATTAGAGAGTTGTAAATCTTGAAAAATTAATTTTAGAAAGGAGGAAAAATGGAACAGGAAAAGAGAGAATTTATGCGATTTGGTGTTGAGGAAGTTGTGCTGGAGATTGTGAGTGAGCCGTTTGTGGTAAACACTTTTCGGGGATTTGCGCCTGTTGTAAATGTCAAAGTGGAAGGAGAAGAAGGGACAAAAAGTATGTATATCAGCGCTAAGTCACTTGCGGATGCACTGACCCCGATGGTGGAGGAAAATGGCGGTAAATTCACAGGGCTTAAGTTAAAAATCAAGAAGGAGTCAGTGGATAATAGGGCGCCTTATGTAGTTGAAGAGGTGAAATGATTAAATAGTTGGAGGGGCATTCCCCTCACCTTAGTCCTCTCCCCAAAGGGGAGAGGAGACGAAAGGAGAGTCTCCTCTCCTTAATCCTCTCCCCGGAGGGGAGAGGAGACGAAAGGAGAGTCCCCTCACCTTAATCCTCTCCCCAGAGGGGAGAGGAGAGGAGAGATTGTGAAGATTGTAGCTGGGTTGGTAATTTTGTTGTTGGGATTACTGTTCCTGTTAAAAAATATTAATGTAGTAGATGTGGGGATATCGGAGATTATCAGGACTTATTGGCCATTGGTGTTGATTGTGTTGGGGATAGGAGCGATTCGCATTTCCCGGAAACTCCGTGGAAAGTTCCGGTGGGGTAAGGAAGAAGTGGAGCCCGAAATGGAAGGGGGTGAGATAAGAATAAGTCGTAAGTTTGGCTCTTACGATTTTGATTTCAAGAATAAGGAACTGCGTTCCGGGAAAATTGAGCTGGCATTTGGCGAAGCATTGCTTGATATGCGAGATGGGATTATACCGGAGGGTAACAATATCTTAAAGATAATATCTCAATTTGGTAGTGTGAAAATAAAAGCAAATAAAGAACAGCCGCTCATGATTAAAGCGAAGGTTCTTATGGGTGAGGTGAGGATTTTTGAAAACAGGCAAGCTGGTTTTTCCCCGGGAGTTGAATATAAATCTGATACTTTTGAGACTTCGCCTTCCAAATTAACTTTACTGATTAAACAATCTATGGGTGAAGTAGTGGTAAGTGATTGAGAAAGGAGGTAAACATGTACATTGGCTTGTTGGTAATTGTTGTAGGTGTATTATTTTTATTGAAAAATTTAGGAGTGCTTGCTGGGAATTTCTGGGATGTTCTCTGGCCGTTGATTATTGTAGTTGCTGGTATTTCGATGCTTTTTGGTCGTAAAAAACAGCATAGAGATTAAATAGAAGGAATCAATAAAAAGATAAGGGTCTTATGAAAAAAAGAATATTTAGTGTTCTATTTATCTCAGTATTTGCGGCAATGCTGGGATTGGGGATTATTGCGCCCCTGATGCCGATTTACGCAAAAAGTTTAGGGGCAAGTGGTATATGGTTAGGGATAATATTTTCGGGTTATTCCCTTTCCCGCGCATTTTTTATGCCAATAATTGGAAAACTCTCTGACAGAAAAGGGAGGAAGAGATTTATAATATTGGGATTATTATTGTATTCTGTAATTTCCTTGGTATACATCCTGGCTAGTAATGTTTACTATCTAACGACTGTCAGGCTTTTCCACGGACTTGCATCGGCGATGGTTATTCCTGTGGCAATGGCATATGTCGGGGAGATTGCAGAAAAAGGGAAAGAAGGCAGGTATATGGGAACATTCAATATGTCACTTCTTTTAGGGATGGGTTCTGGCCCTTTTCTGGGTGGTATTCTGAATGATTCATTTGGAATTGCATCAGTATTTTATGCGATGGCAGGTTTAACAGCAATTGCATTTTTGATAACGTTGATATTCTTGCCGGATATGAGGTTTTCGGGAACAAGTAAAACGAATAACCCAGTTCCATTTAAGGAAATCATCAAAAATAATGTTATGAGAGGACTCCTTCTTTATAGAGTTATTACTGCCATGGGAAGAGGTGGAATAATGGCGTTTCTGCCGATTTTTGCTTCCAGAATAGATATAACTTCATCTCAGGTGGGAATAATAATTTCTTCTCATATATTTCTTATTGCCTTGTTACAGAATCCATTTGGTAGGTTAGCAGATAGGCATAATAAGTTTTTTTTGGTGTTGATAGGTTCGAGTGTGGGAGCGCTGGCATTGTTACTGACACCAATTGCTCGTAATTTTTGGGAGTTGTTTCTTATCGCTTCTCTTATGGGGCTTGGCGGTGCGGTATCGATGCCTTCTGCGGTAGCTATAACAGTAGAAGTGGGTCAAAGATTAGGAATGGGCGTTTCCATGGGGCTATTCAATACGGCGATGAGCGTGGGTATGATAGCGGCGCCGTTAATAGCAGGCGTAGTTATGGATACTTTAGGGGTGAAACCTGTGTTCTTTGTGGCGGGAGTGATAAGCCTTTTGGGTACGTTTGTCTTTTACCATTATGTCAGACGAGGTCGCATGTCCTGGGAGTCAGCTTAATCCGGGAGAAAAAAATATTGACAAAAGGTAGGTAATGTCATATATTAAAGAAGGATGGGAACGGAAAGTTAGCAAATAAGGTGAAACACGAATTTCCGTTGGGTCAATTATAATTGACAAAGGCGGCAAAATAAAGGCAAAGAAGCCCTAACGAAAGTTGGGGCTTTTTTATCGGTACAAGGAAGGAGGCAAGAAATGATTAATTATGGATTTACCAAAGAAGTAAAACTACCCTTTGAGGAGGTGATAGCAGTAGTAACCGAAGAATTAAAGAAAGAGGGCTTTGGAATTTTGACTAGAATCGACGTTAAGGAAAAATTCAAGGAGAAACTGGGCATTGACTTCAAGAAATATGTGATTCTGGGGGCTTGTAATCCAGCCAGCGCTCACAAGGCTATTGTTGCTGAAGAAAATATAGGATTAATGCTTCCTTGTAATGTTATTGTGTATGAGAAAGAAGACAAAACTGTGGTTTCGATTATCAAACCGACAGTGGCGATGCGAATGATTGAGAATGAAGAGTTGAAACAGATTGCAACGCAGGTAGAGACAAAATTAAAAAATGTTTTTGATTCTATATAGTCAGAAGGCGACAGAACAACTATAAAAACAAAAGAGGAAGAAAAAAAACGAGGAAAATATCAAAAATTCTTATTAAAAGAGTATATTGAAACCTGTATGGAGGTAATGAGAAGTGGCTGAGATAAAAGTAGATGTGAGAGGTGAGACTTGCCCGGTACCCTTAGTGGAAACCCGCAAGGCTTTGCGGAAAGCATCACCAGGGGATATAGTGGAGGTTATCGGGAACCATCCACCTTCTAAGAAAGAGATACCAATGGCGGTTAAGGCTTTGGGGCTGGAACTGATGGAGGTGCAACAGGAAGGAGAAGTGTGGAAAATCAGGATACGCAGATGAAAAGGAGGGGAAACTATGGCCGATAAAGCTACCCTAATAGTTCATAGTGGCGATATGGACAAGCTGTACAGTGCCCTTATCATAGGCAACGGGGCGCTTTCAATGGGGATGGAAGCGTCACTTTACTTCACCTTTTGGGGGCTGGAGCGTCTCAAGAAAGGGGGACTGGAAAAAGGGCCTCTCTCCAGGATGAATCTCCTGGGCCTGGGCAAGTGGATGGTGAAGCGTCGGATGAAAAAGGTCAGAATGGCTTCTTTAGAGAAGCTCCTGCAGGACTTCAAGGAACTTGGGGGCAAGATCATTGCCTGTGAAATGACAATGGAAATAATGGGAATAAAACAGAAGGACTTGCGCCAGGACCTGATAGACGATTACGGCGCTGTGGGAGTTTACATACAAGAAGCAAGGGAATCAACAATAACCCTGTTCATATAATAGTGAGGATGATATGTTGAACAAAGTTGTTTACCTGGACAATGCAGCGGCCAGCCGGCTGGATGAGCGGGTGCTGGAGGTGATGAAGCCATACTTTTTTGATGTCTATGCTGTTGCCACATCGGAATTCGGCTACTCCCAGGGCATAGAAGCTCGAGAGACGCTGGACAAGGCCAGGGGGGTTCTTGCCAATGTTCTGGGGGCCTCCCATAAGGAATTGATTTTCACCTCAGGAAGCACTGAATCCAGTAACATAGCTCTAAAGGGGGTAGCGCTTGCTCTTGGCGAGAAAAAAGGCAAGCACATTATCATCTCCAAAATCGAGGACTTCCCTGTCCTTCACAGCGCCAAAGCTCTGGAAAAACAGGGCTTCCGGGTGACTTATCTGGACGTGGATAGTGATGGCCTTGTGGACCTGGACCAGCTCAGAGAATCCATCACCGATGAGACCGTCCTGGTCTCCGTCCAGCATGCTAACCAGGAAATTGGCACAATCCAGGACATTGAAACTATCGCTCGCATATGTCAGGAAAAAGGAGTGCTTTTCCACACCGATGCCACCCACACTTTCGCCAGAGTGCCTCTGGACGTTAAGAAGGTACCGATGGACTTAATCACCGTCTCAGCCCATACAATCCACGGACCCAGGAGTATTGGTGGTCTTTACATCCGCAAGGGCACGCCCATTGCCAAGTGGGTGGACGGTGGCTTTCAGGAGTTCGACCTGCGCGCGGGGATAGAAAATATCCCCGGGGCGGTGGGCTTTGCTAAAGCGGTAGAACTGGTTACCCCCGAAGAGAACGAGAGGCTGGAGGCTATGCGTGACCAGCTCATTGAGCGGGTGCTTGCCGAGATACCGTCCACTACCCTGAACGGTCACCGCCGGAAGAGGATTCCCCAGAACGCCAACATCACCTTCCACTTAGTGGAGGGTGAATCCATCACTCTGCATCTGGATATGCGGGGCTTTGCCGTGAGCACCGGTTCGGCCTGCTTCAGCCGTTCTTTAGAGGCCAGCCACGTTATCCTTGGGATAGGTGGTGACCACGAAAGGGCACACGGATCGGTGCGCTTCACATTCGGGCGCTATAACACTATCGAAGATGTGGACGCCGTGGTGGAGACACTAGCCGAGGTGGTACGGGAGCTAAGAATTATCAGTCCTTTGGGTAAAGAAGAGAAACAGGAGGAGGATTAGAAATGAAATTCCCATATAGTGAAAAAGTGCTGGAACATTTTCGCCACCCCCGCAACGTAGGTAAGATTAAGAATCCCGATGGTAAGGCAGTGGAGGGCAGCCCGGCTTGCGGCGATATGGTGGCGGTTTACATAAAAGTCGACCCCAAGACCAGACGCATCGCCGACGTCAAATTTGAGTCTTACGGTTGCGCTTCTAACATTGCTACCGGTTCCATTATCACCGAGCTGGCCAAAGGTAAGACCATTGACGAGGCTAAGAAGGTTAGCTGGAAGCAGGCTTCGGAAGCTCTGGGAGGGCTTCCGCCGATAAAGGTCCACTGCTCGGTGCTGGCGGTAGAAGGGTTGCGTTCGGCCATCCAAAACTACGAAGAGCGCCATGGCCTGGTTAAGGAGAGGAAGCCTACCACGGTGGAGGTGGTGCGTAAGCGTCTGAAGAAGGTTATTAACCCCATAAGCGGATTGAGTCTGGTGCGCACAAACTTGGTCAAGGACATAGAGATAAAGGATGGAACCGTGCGGGTGGTGATTGACCTGCCTGCCAATCACCAATTTGCTTCCGCCATCAAGGAAGAAATCGTGGATAAGATAGAACACCTGTGGGATGTGAAGAAATTAGTGGTTGAGTTTACGGAATAAGCTCTCAAGAAATTATTGGAAGAAAAACTCGACAGTTTATTTCTTATTATGAAAGGGGGCGAGAAATATGTGTAAGACTTGTGGTTGCACACTGTGTAAGTGCGGGAAGAAGATAGTGAACGGAGTCTGCGAAGGATGTGGTAAACCCTACGATGATTGTACCTGTTAGAAGCCATAGTAGGGTGGGAAGATAGTTAGTTATGGAAGGAGGGGAGACAATGAAAAAATTATTTTTGCTCTGGGCAACGATTCTATCTTTCTCGGGTAGAGTTTTTGCTAATGGTCATTATGGCGGACACATGGGTTATGGGGGTCATATGATGAATTACGGATTTGGAGGAATCTTTATGTGGATAATATTTCTGATTGTGATTGGCGTGGCAGTCTACCTTGTTGTACAAGCTACAAAATCGAAAGGTCCTGAGATTCCTTATAGAGAGACTCCCATGGAAATTTTAAAGAAACGTTATGCTAAGGGTGAGATTTCGAAGGAAGAATTCGATAAAATGAAGAAAGATTTGGAATGACGACTTGAGCTGTCACCCACCTCGTAAGTATACTGAAGACTGCGAGCATTTGATTTTGCTTAAGGTCTTCTTGCTCCGGGATTGTTTGCTGAGGAAATTAATCATGTTTCAGGTGAACAGTTAGGAAACTACCCCCAGGCTTTCAGCCATATTGGGCTCATCAACAGTGCTCTCTACCTGGGCATAGCAAAGGGAAGAAAACAGATGGGTCCCGAACCTTTAAGAACATAATCGAAGTGAACATATCTTAATATCCATCCACGAATGTTGTAGGTCACACCGGTTTAGCAATTTTCGCAAAATATCAGTTTGACGTATTGAATTAAGTTTAGTAAAATAACTAGTTGTTGTTTCTCACTATCATCTCATAGGGAAATAAAAAATTATAGGACAAATTAATTTTACTGAGGGTGATCCAATACTGTGGGTTCAAGTATGATTGTCTACTAATTGTAGGATTTATCGCTCAAATAATTGATGGCGCTCTGGGAATGGCATATGGAGTCACTTCAACTACTTTCTTACTAAGCATGGGCATACCACCGGTGGCAGCAAGTGCAAGTGTTCACTCTGCAGAAGTATTTACAAGCGGTGTATCTGGGCTTGCGCACTTAAGGTTTGGAAATGTGGATAAGAAACTGTTCAAGAAGCTCTTGATTCCCGGAATAATTGGGGGAGTCCTGGCTGCTCCTCTGGCGGCTTATGTCTGCAAGAGACTCCCTTCCCGGGCATTAATGATAATGGTCGGATTATTAATTATGGCTTTAAGTATAAGAACGATATGTTCTGTTCTATTATGACGAGGAGTGAGAAATGATTGTGGCTGTTATTGGTGGGAATTATTGTAGTCGGGAAATGGCTAAAGTTGCTTATGAAGTGGGAAAGAGAATTGCCCAGAAAAAGCATATTCTTATATGTGGAGGATTGAGTGGGGTGATGGAAGCAGCCTGTCGGGGAGCGAAGGATGGAGGGGGTTTGACAATAGGTATTCTTCCAGGCAGAGATAAAAATGATGCTAATCGCTTTGTGGATATACCTATTGTCACGGCAATGAGCCATGCTCGAAATGCAATTATTACGCGCACTGCTGATGTTTTGATTGCTGTGGACGGAAGGTATGGGACTTTATCTGAGATTGGTCTGGCTCTTGCCACAGGGAAGAAGGTGGTGGGAATCAATACCTGGGATATTGAGGGTGTAATTTCTGTGGGAAGTGTGGATGAGGCAATGGAGGAGATAGAAAAGGGATAATTTATTGGAGGGAGAATTGAGAGCAATTGTTCAGAGAGTATCTGAAGCGAGCGTGAGTGTTAAAGAAAATGAATCATTAAAAGAGATAAATAAAATTAGAAAAGGTTTGGTAGTTCTCCTCGGCGTGGGAAAAGAAGATGGCGATGAGGATGCTGAATATCTTGCGGAGAAGATTTCCAGCCTGCGTATCTTTCCTGACGAGAAGGATAGAATGAACCTTTCCATTCTCGATGTGGGAGGGGAAATTCTGGTTATTTCCCAGTTTACCCTGTATGGGGATTGTAGAAAGGGGAGAAGGCCTGACTTCACTTCTGCTGCCCCACCAGAGATAGCAGAAGGTCTATATGAAAAATTTATGGAAAAGGTAAAAGCAAGGGGAGTAGAGGTTAAATCTGGAGAGTTTCAGGCTCGGATGCTTGTTGATATTCATAATGATGGGCCGGTGACTATTCTTTTGGAGAGTAAATAAATCCCCCTCACCTTAATCCTCTCCCCCCAGGGGAGAGGAGATAAGAAGTAAATGTCTTCCCCAGGGGAGAGGAGATAAGAAGTAAATGTCTCCCCCAAGGGGAGAGGGGATTTTTGGCTGGGGATGCTTTATAAATAATGCGAAAAAGATTATTTTTTTTATTATTTTCAATCGTAGCCATTATGGTTATCCTGGTCGCCTACCGCTGGTCCTCGCCAGATATCTACCTGGAAACAGAGAAGAACACCCATCTCCATTACGACTTCGTTGACATTTCTGCTGGAATAAGAAATAGACACTTTAAAGAAGATTTTAAACAGAGAATTCTCCCAGTCATAATCTACAGGGGAATATCTCCTGTTCCTACAATTGGTAAAAAATGGTCTGTGGGATTGAAGTACGATGAGAAGAATGGTCGCTGGCAAGGAAGATGGCCGGTCCCCTGGAATGCTCCTGAGGGAGAGTACAGGGTTGAAATCTGGTTACCTCCTGAACCAAAAAATAGAATGCGCCTACGGGAATGTAAATTTTTCATTGCCCGTCGCCAGCCTCAAAAGTTGAATCCCGGCTTATGTGTTATGACCATGGAAAACATGCGTCCATTGAAGACAATGAGAGTGAGGGGACCGGATGGAGAATGGGGCGATTGGAAGAAGCTCTTCGATTGGGTAGAGTTTTCTGGAGCTAATACTTTCTGGTATATGGCAGGTCAGACTTCGGCTTATAAGGAAAGATTGCCTGATGATTTTCCCTGGAACGAAGAGAATCTCGATTTTATTGATGATTTGGCTAAAGAGGCTGAGAAGAGGGGTATCGATTTTGGCTATTGGGTTCAGTGTTACATCGTCCTTGGCCCCAGAAGATATAGGGCTAATTATGAGTATGGGTGGGGTTATGAATATAAGCTGGAGAAATCTATTCCTACCCGTGGTATCTCTATCGGGGATAAAAAGCGGATAGAAGACATAATTGAATTTATCAAAAGATTAAATAAAATTGAAGAAATCGATTATGTAGGGTTGGATTATATTCGCACAGCAAAAGGTGGGCTGGAGTTGGTGGATGAGTTTGTTAGAGAAATGGAAGTGGATGTTCCTGAGAAGTGGAAAGAGTTTTCTAAAAGGGAACGAATGGAGTGGTTGGGAAGGATAGCGGAGCGTACGCGGGGAAGGGATATCCCGCTCATAGACCAGTGGAATTGGTGGAGGGCAAGACAGACAGCAATAGTATTGAAGAGAATAAAAGAGGAAACGGGTCTTACCAAGCCTCTGTGGGTGTTCAATCTGAGCTGGGAGAAGGGCTGGCAGCATGGTCAGGATGTGGTGATGAAGAATGATGCTGGTGCTGACATAATTGCCGTAATGCTCTACGAGTCAGACCTTGAGCAGTTAGATTACTTGATTAAGGAGTGGAAGGACTATGTAAACAAGGGAGATGCCAATTTGATTGTTGGCGATGATTATGATTGGCCACTCCATCAATATACTCTGAATCCTGCTGGTCCGGAGGATTTTTATGGACGCACATTAAAAGCAATGGAGAATATCTATGGAGATGGTCTGGTCTCAGGAATATTTACTCATGACTTAGCGCGGGCTCTCTGGGGAAGGAGAGGTCCCTATCCACCTCGAGAGTGGGTACTGGCTGGCGCCTCCAGTTTTTCCCGACTAAGGGAAGAATGGGAGATAACTCCTGTCCACATTGAGATTGAGATTCCTGAAAAGGTTCTTTTCAATACAGAGTTTTCTGCAAATGTAGTAGTAAAAAATTGTGGCTCCCTTGAGGTGGAGAAGATAGGAGTTTCTATACTGCCGCAAAAAGGAATTAAAATCGTTTCTGGAAATTATAAAGAGATAGAATCCCTGGTTTCTGGTGAGACTGAGAGAGTGGAATTCAAGTTAAAGATAGATGAGTTCGATTATGAACGGGGATTCCGACATATGGTAGCCTCAAGGACAGAGTGGGACTCTGGTGAATTTCCCGGTTATGCTTTTAAGTATTTAAGTCTCATTGAGGAGCCCCTTCTGTTTCCTGCCACAACATTTGCAATGTTGGAATAAATATGAGTAAATGGCTATTAAAAGTAATTCTAATATGTTTATTATCAATTTTCCTTACAGGATGTTTCTCAGGCGAAGAAAAAGATGAAAAAAAAGGAGCGGAGATGAAGATTTATCTTATACCAATTGGAGATGTTGAGAAAGATACCCTTTTGAAATTGTGTTGGGTTTTGCGAGAGAAGTTTGAGGCAGTCTTTGAGGTGGGTGAGCCATTGTCACTTCTTGAGGATGCTTACAGGCCTCGGCGGGGACAATATTTTGCCACTCCTATCCTGGAAGAATTAAAACAAAATATCCCGGAAGAGGCGGATAAAGTCTTGGGTGTTCTCGATGTGGACATCTTCGTTCCCGCACTGAACTTCATCTTTGGTCAGGCAGACCTGGGTGGAAAGGCGGCTTTGATTTCTTTAATTCGCTTGCGGGAAGAGTTTTACGGAAATAGCAAGAATGAGAAACTCTTCTTTAAGAGGGCACTTACGGAAGCGACTCATGAATTGGGACATACTTTCGGTTTAAGGCACTGTGACAATCGGAAATGTGTGATGCGCTTTTCCAATGATATTCGGGACACTGATATAAAAGGAGCAGATTTTTGTGAACAGTGCAGAGAAAAACTGGAGATAAAGCTAAGATGAGAAAAAAAGTTATTCTTTTTTTGATAATGTCCTGTTTAATGGTCCTCAGCTGTTGCCGAAAAAAAGAGGTCAGAGTTAATTATAAAGAGCTGGAGAAGAAAAGAAAAGCAATGGTGGTTGAGCAGATCGAGGAAAGGGGAATAAGAGATAGGCGAGTTCTGGAAGTAATAGAGAGGGTTCCCAGACACGAGTTTGTCCCGGAAAAATATAGAGCTTTTGCCTATGAGGATTCTCCTCTTCCCATAGGCGATGGTCAGACTATTTCCCAGCCCTATATTGTTGCCTTAATGACAGAATGTCTGAATCTGGAAGGTGAGGAGAAGGTATTGGAAGTGGGCACGGGCTCAGGTTACCAGGCAGCTATACTTTCCGAATTGTCTAAGGAAGTTTATACAATTGAGATACTGAAACCGTTGGCTAAAAAGGCGGAAGAGCTTCTTAAGAAATTGGGTTATAGAAATGTGAAGGTAAAGTATGGTGATGGGTATCTGGGTTGGGAGGAGTATGCGCCTTTTGATGGAATTATAGTGACCTGCGCACCTGAGCATATTCCCCAGCCTCTAATTGACCAACTTGCCGAAGGTGGCAGGATGGTGATACCTGTGGGGGAAGTCCATTTTACCCAGTTTCTTAAGCTTGTAGAAAAAAGAGAAGGAAAAGTGACTATGCGGAATGTAATTCCTGTCAGGTTTGTTCCTATGACTGGCGATGAGGTGGAAAAGCAAAAGAGGTGAATTACACAATGGAGTATCAGGGCTTCATTACCAAAGATTCTGTTCCTTTCGACCCGCTTGAGTTAGCAAGGGAGACCGAAAAGCTATGTATAAAGAGTTCTTCCCGTAAATATACAAATTTCTACTGTACAGGGGTATATGGGGGAATTTCTACTGGTTATCTTGTGGGTTGCTGTTTAAGATGTGTGTTTTGTTGGGTTTCCTTCTCCCGCGATTTCCCAGACAAATATGGGAAATTCTTTACTCCTGAGGAAATTTTTGAGAGGCTCGTTTCCAATGCCAGAAAGGCAAAGGTTAAGAAATTACGCGTATCTGGTGGAGAGCCAACTCTGGGGAAAGCGCATCTACTTAGACTTCTGGACCTGGTTGAGGATACTAATTTCTTCTTTGTTCTGGAGACAAATGGGATTCTTTTGGGTAAAGAGCCAGAATATGTGAGGGCTCTAAAGAAATATAGAAATCTCTATGTCAGAGTCTCCATAAAGGCGGGCACTCCCGAAGGGTTTGAGAGGAGGACAGGGGGGAAGGGTGAGTTTTATGAACTGCCCTATCTGGCTGTGGAGACCTTGAAGAAAGAAGACTTATACTTTCGGGTTGCTCCAATGAGTGATTCCCGGTTGATGCCTAAAGAGGAAAGAAGAGAAATGATAAGAAAATTGAAGGAGATTGGCTATAAAGACTATCTGGAAGAAGAGACTTGTGATCCCTATGATACTTCGGTTAAAAGGTTGAGAAAGGCTGGCTTTTCCATATTTTAGCCTTATTGGACTCCCCCCGAAAGGGAGGTATAAAAGGGAACCCCCGATGAAATCGGGGGACTTCAGGTTTTTGGAGTCCTCCCGAGAGGGAGGGATATGTTGAAAGAAGCAGTTCTTTACCAGGTTTTGAAAGATGGCAGGGTGGGATGCGGCATCTGTCAGAGAAGGTGCACAATTGCAGAAGGAGAGACTGGGTGGTGCAGGACGAGGAAGAATGTCAGAGGGAAGCTGTACACTCTTATATATGGCAGGGTATCCACCTGGGCCATATCTCCAATAGAGAAGAAACCTCTCTTCCACTTCTATCCAGGCTCGAGATGGCTCTCTTTAGGCACTCTCGGCTGCAATTTTCGCTGTCCAGGTTGCCAGAACTACGACATCTCCCATGTTGATTATGAGGGAGAGGCTCAATATTTTTCTCCAGAAGAGATTGTAAAACTGGCAAAGAAAAGACACTCTCTGGGAATCTCCTGGACTTACAATGAACCAACAATCTGGTTCGAATATACCTTAGATTCTGCTAAACTGGCGAAGAAGAAGGGGCTACTTACAAATTATGTCACCAATGGCTACATTACACCCGAGGCGCTGGATGAGATTGGTCCATATCTCGATTCTTTCAGAGTGGATATTAAAGGGTTTAGAAAAGAGAGTTATCGGAAGATTGGAAACATTCCCGATTTTAGTGGAATTCTCGAGGTTACCAGAAGGGCAAAGAAGAAATGGGGGATGTGGGTAGAGGTTGTAACCAATATTATTCCAGGATATAATGACGATAGGAAAGAGTGGGGAGGGATTGCCTCCTGGATAGTTGAGGAGCTTGGAGAGGATACACCCTGGCATGTGACTCAATTCGTTCCCTATTTGAAATTATCCCATCTTCCCTTCACATCTGTAGAGACCCTGGAAGAGGCCAGGAAGGTAGGGTTTGAGAAGGGTCTTCACTATGTTTACATTGGCAATATTCCCGGACATACGGGGGAGGATACCTATTGCCACCACTGTGGAAAATTAGTTATTAAAAGAGATGGGTTCTCTATGACGGAGATGAAAATTGAAGATAGTAATTGCCCGTATTGTAAAAAACCCATCCCTATTAGAGTATGATAATAGGGAAATTTAGATGTTTGTATCTATTGTGCACAGATTGAATCTGTGCCTACAATGGGCGGAGGTTTATAGTAGTTATGGTTAAGGTTGGTTGTTGTGGATTTGCCGTGGCCAGGGCGAGGTATTATGAGAATTTTGAAGTTCTGGAGATACAGAAAACATTCTACCAGTTTCCCAGGCTGGGAACTGTCCTTAAATGGAGGGAAGAGGCTCCTAAGGGATTCGAATTTACCTTAAAAGCTCCCCAGTTGATAACTCACTTGCCATCCAGCCCGACCTACAGGAAACTGGGCTACCCAATTCCGGATAAACAGAAACCATACTATGGGTTCTTCAAGCCAACCGATATGGTCTTTGAAGAGTGGAAGAAGACTTTAGAAATAGCCCAACTTCTGGAAGCGAAAATAGTTATTTTTCAGATGCCACCCAGCTTCCAGCCCACTGTGGAAAATAAGAGGAATATGAAAAAATTCTTCAGGAAAATTAAAAGGCAGGGTCTCCGTTTAGTCTGGGAGCCAAGGGGAAAATGGGATGGGAAGGAGATAAGGAGTCTCTGTTCCGAACTGGGACTGGTTCACTGCGTTGACCCCTTTAAGGCTGAGGCTGTTGCTGGAGAGTTTACCTATTTTCGCCTCCATGGAATTAGGGGGTACGGATATCGTTATACTGATAGAGACCTTAAGAAACTTAAAGTAAAATGTAAAGAAAAAACCGAAATATATTGTATGTTCAACAATATTTATATGTTTGAAGATGCCTCGAGATTCAAGAAGATGGTGGGAAAATAGCGGGAAGACTATGGAGTGTCTCAATTGTAAACAGGAGTCTCCCTTAATTACGAAAATTCTGGGCGTCTGTGTGGAATGTATAAGGCAAGACTTCAAGAAAGTTCTGCCTTTAATAGAGAAAGCCCATAGAGTCTCAAGAAGTAAATTTTGCCTTCCAGAAGAAGTTCCCAGGGATAAGGGAGGAGTGAAATGTAATATCTGTGCCAACGAATGCCAGATTCCCCAAGGAGGTTTTGGCTACTGTGGCTTGAGAACTAACCATCTGGGAAAGTTGCTCCACCTGGTAAATAGAGAAAGGGGGAGCCTCTCCTGGTACCACGACCCACTACCAACCAATTGTGTGGCTGAATGGGTTTGTGGAGAGAAGGATAGCTATGGATACAAAAATTTAGCAGTCTTCTACCATGGCTGTTCTTTCGATTGCCTGTTCTGCCAGAACTGGCACTACCGGGAGGAGATTGAACGAATAATGGAACAAGCAACTCCAGCCGTTCTGGAGAATCCTGAGAACTTGAAAGACGGAAATTTCCTAACTTCAGAGGAGCTGGCTAATTGTGTAGATGGAAGGACAAATTGCATCTGTTATTTTGGCGGCGATCCTACTCCCCATATATACCATGCTTTAGAGACTTCCCGGCTCGCTCTGGAGAAGAAGAGAGTGCGCATCTGCTGGGAAACGAATGGCTGTATGAATCCTAAATTCTTAAAAGATATGGCAGAACTGTCTCTCGATTCGGGTGGCTGTATAAAATTTGACTTGAAAGCTTTCAGTGAACAGGTAAACATTGCCCTATGCGGGGTTTCTAACAAGAGAACACTGGAGAACTTCTCTCGTCTGGCTGATTATACTAAGAAGAGGAGGGAGCCGCCTTTTCTTGTGGCTTCAACGCTTCTCGTGCCCGGTTATATTGATAAGTTTGAGGTCTCCAAGATTGCTAAATTTATAACCTCTTTAGATCCGGAGATTCCCTACTCTCTTCTGGCTTTCCATCCCCATTTCTATATGTCGGATATCCCTACAACCTCCAGAGTCCACGCTGAGGAATGTTTGGAAGAGGCAAGGAGTGTTGGTCTAAAAAGAGTTAAAATAGGTAACATTCACCTTTTGAGCAATGCTTATTAGGGTGAATGTCAAAGGAGTCTAAAATGTGTTTTACAAGAACTTTTCTTTCTTTTGTCTTTCTCTTTTTCTGTATTTCCTCTCAAGGGGTAGCAGAGGCTTATGAGTTTAAGGTTCGTCGAGCTCGCTGGAGTGGCCAGTTCTATGACAGCTCCCCCAAGGTATTAAGAGATTCCGTTGAGGATTTTCTTAAAAATGTCGACCAGGAGAAACTTCCCGGAAAATTGATAGCACTGATTTCACCCCATGCAGGCTACGTATATTCAGGTCAGGTGGCAGCCTATGCCTACCGTCAGCTTGAAGGGGAGGATTTTGACACTGTAATTCTTCTGGGACCGAGCCACCGTGTCCCTGTTAAGGGGGCTTCTGTTTATGCTAAAGGGTGGTGGAAAACCCCGCTGGGAAAAGTTAAAGTAGATTCTGAACTTGCTAAAGAAATTATTAGTAAACATCAATTGTTCCATTTTGATAAGAAAGCCCACAAGGATGAACATTCCCTGGAAGTACAGCTTCCGTTTCTTCAGGAGACTTTAAAAGATTTCAAGATAGTTCCCATTGTTGTCAATGATAGTTCTGAACAGTTCTGTCAGCTTTTGGCCGATGCTATTGTGCGTTCAAAAGGCAAGAAGAAAATACTCATAATTGCTTCTACAGATATGTCCCATTTCCACTCCTACGGCAGGGCGTGTCTGATAGATGGAGTGGCAATACGGGACTTAGAGAATTTTAATCTGGATAGTTTAAGGAAACACGTGATTAGTGGAAAAACAGAGCTCTGCGGTGGGGCAGCTGTATTTATTGCAGTTCTGGCAGCAAAAGCATGCGGGGCAGATAGAATAAAACTATTGAAATATGCAAATTCTGGAGATGTGACTGGAGATAAGAGAAGAGTGGTGGGGTATGGTGCTTTTGCCATAATGCAGTCAGAAGAGAAAGAGTTGATTCCTGAATTGGAAGAAGAGAAAGGAGGCAGTAAAATGTTAAATGAAAAACAACAGAAAGTTCTCCTGGGTATCGCACGCAAGACAATCGAGGAGTATATACAGACGGGGAAGATACCAGAGTTTAATGTAGAGGACCCTCTGTTGAAAGAGAAAAGAGGTGTCTTCGTAACTTTACGTAAAAAAGGAATGCTTCGTGGCTGCATCGGGTATATTATGCCTCTGGAAGAACTCTACAAGGCTGTTTCCAAAATGGCAATTCAGTCATCCACCGGTGACCCTCGTTTTCCGCCGGTGAGGCCCGAAGAGTTAAATGAGGTAGAAATTGAGATTTCTGTGTTGACGGTGCCAGAAAGAATTAACAACGTAGATGAGATAGAAATGGGGAAACATGGCGTGATTGTAAAGAGAGACTCTAATCAGGGAGTCTTTCTGCCCCAGGTGGCTACTGAAACTGGCTGGTCAAAAGAGGAGTTCCTGAATCGGCTCTGTTATGACAAGGCACATTTGCCAGCGGATGCCTGGAAAGATAAAGAGACAGAAATATATACTTTTTCCGCCCAGGTCTTTGAAGAAGAGAAGTAGATATAGCATCAAAAAAGGAGAGAGTTGAATATGTTGATTGTAGGTTTGACAGGAGGAATATCTTCAGGGAAAAGCACGGTCCTCAAGATATTCAAGAATTTTGGTTGTAAAACTATTGATGCCGACGAAATTGCTCACCAGTTAACCACGCCAGGCACAAAAGTTTTGAGAGAGATAGTCAAGAAATTCGGCCAGGAAGTATTAAATAAGAAGGGGACATTGAATCGAAAAAGACTGGCTGAGGCAATATTTAGAGATAGACAGAAGAGAAAATCTCTAAATGTAATTATGCACCCTAAGATTATTGCTGAAATGAAAAAGAGAATAAAAGGAATTCAAAAACTCACAGCACAATCGAGGAGGAAAATTGTCCTGGTAGATATACCTCTTCTTTTTGAGGCTAAACTCGAGTATTTAGTGGATAAGATAATTCTGGTTTATGTGCCTCAGAAAATACAAATTGAGAGGTTACAGAGGGACGATAATCTTACTCTTAAGGAGGCCAGAACCAGAATAAGTGCGCAAATTCCTCTCTATAAAAAGAAGAAATATGCAGACTATGTAATTAATGGTGACCTGGATTCTACCAGTTTACGAAAGCAGGTGGAATCAGTCTATAAAGAGCTAATTAGTTTATGATTGTAGCTCTGCGTTGTAGGGGCCCCGATAAAGCGGGGTGGCCGCCCAAAGGAAGGGATGGCATGCCGAAAAATCGGCATAAACTGCGTCCGTTCCCTACAGGGAAGCTCCGATTAATCGGAGCTGCTACAAGAATGGTATAAAAGGGGAAAAGAATAATAATCTATAGATGGCTTCTTTAACCCGGATTTTTCATTAGAAGGAAAGGAGGAGGGTCATGAAAACAAGAAAATTAGGCTGGACAGACCTTAACCTGTCGAATATTGGACTGGGTACGTGGGCAATCGGAGGCAGTGGCTGGAAATTCAGCTGGGGTCCCCAGGATGACAGAGAGTCGATTTCTGCCATTCACCGCGCTCTCGATTTGGGAATCAACTGGATAGACACAGCAGCAATTTATGGACTTGGCCACTCCGAAGAAATTGTGGGAAAAGCCATCAGAGGATTACGCGATAAGCCTATCATTGCTACCAAATGCGGGCGGTTGGGAGATAGGAAAGGAAACTTATTCGGACGCCTCAAAAAGGAAAGTATCCGTTCCGAAGTTGAAGCAAGTCTGAAAAGACTCAAAATAGAAGTTATTGACCTTTATCAGATTCACTGGCCAGAGCCTGACGAAGACATTGAAGAAGCCTGGACCACCTTAGGAGATTTGATAAAAGAAGGTAAAATTCGTTATGCCGGGGTGTCTAATTTTAATATAAAACAATTGAAACGTGTCCAACCAATTCATCCTGTAGCCTCTTTTCAACCGCCTTATAGTATGCTGGAGCGTGGTATTGAGGGAAAAATCCTCCAATACTGTTCAGCAAACAATATCGGAGTAATCGTCTACAGCCCCATGCAGAAAGGCCTTTTGACCGGGAAATTTACCAGGGAACGCGTGCAGAATTTGCCCGAGGATGACCACCGACGTATAGACCCTCGCTTTCAGGAACCCGAGTTGAGTGTCAATCTTAAACTGGTTGAAGACCTGCGGCCTATTACCGAAAAGAGTGGTAGAACCCTGGCCCAGTTAGCAATAGCCTGGGTCTTGCGGCATCCTGAGGTAACTGCAGCCATTGTGGGTGCAAGACGTCCATCTCAGATTGAGGAAACCGTTGTTGCCGGAGATTGGGTGCTTTCTAAGGAAGATGTCGCAGCCATTGAGGTGTTACTTGACCGGCGTCAAAAGGCGTCGTAGAATCTTGGGAGGAATCAAAAGCTGTTCCATTGAATATTAATTCATAACTTTTGTTAAAAGATGCTGGGCATTTCAATTATATACTTGACAAATTTAGTCTCTTATGGCATTATTTGAATCAGACAACCGACGGAGGAAGAGGCTATAGTATGGTCAAGGATTACAAGCGTTTTAGGTCAGAGGTAAGAAAGGGTTTACATAAGGTTACTATAACCATTCCAGATGAGGCTCTTGATTGGTTCTACAAGCTATCGAAGATGATGAAAAAGAAAAAAGGCTATAAATTGCCGCGGTCTTATATAATAAGGTCCTTGATTAATGTCTGTATGAAATTGGACATTAATGTCGAAGGCGTCAGAACAGAGAAAGACCTGGAAGAAAGGATATTACGGGCTATCAAAAAATACTAATAGCGTGAAGCACTTGCTGTTTTTTTTTGTTCGGATGAAATATTGATTTCAATATTACCAAGGGGAAATTAAACTATGATTTCGCGCAAAGCCAAACAAACTTCCATTTTATTACAGAAAACACAAATCGACTTTTTGAGGAATTTGGCAAAAAGGATAGAAAAGGAAGGCCATAAGAAGATGTCGCGTTCTGAGATTGTGAAGGTGTTGATGAAAACTCTGACATGCATAGAGCCGGACATTGGCGAGTGCAGAAGCGAAAAGGAAATCGAAAGAGCGCTTCTCAAGTGCCTCAAAAAAGCCGCAAGGGAACTGAAAAGGTAATAAAGTCGAAGACGTCTCTTCAAGTAAAAACCTCAATGTTACAAATCACTCCAATAAGCATCATCTCCAGTAGAATGAAACAAATATCCGTATTACTGGAAGAAAATCCTGGATAAGCAGAAAAAATTTACTCACGCTGCTCCATATCCAAGCCATAGACCCTTATTATCATAAGACTCTACGCTTGCGCCCGCCGGTTGTCGCTTTTTTTATTTCTTGGATATCAAAAGAGGGTCCCCAGCGCTTTATCAACTAGTTAGGCGAAACGAGGACAAATACAAAGAAAGGAGGGTCGCTGTTCCGACGAATAAGGAGGAACGGGCCAGCGCCGTCCCGATGAAATCGGGACAAGTCTGGCGACGGGTTCGAGATGGTGAGAACCCCGGCCGGATTGAGCGAAGCGAAAAGAGGTGAAGGATGCGTAAAATTGGAAAGATATTTAGCTTTTTAATTCCTGTCATTGCCGTAGCTGTTTTAGTGGTATTTATGATTGGAGCAGGGAGACAGAAAAGGGCAAAAGAAAAATTCCTGGCCGGGGCCGACCGGATCTATGAAGCCTGGAACACGGGCAATGCGGACCTATTGGACGTTTACGCTCCGGACTGTGTCTTCCACGCCCCTCCCAATCCGGATATTGAAAGCCTCGGGGCCTTCAAACAATATTTCGCAGCCGCCCTGAACGCCTACTCCGACTTTCAACTCACGATGGACGAGGCAATCTTCAAAGGGGACATAGGTCTTACACGGTGGACCTGGCGGGGCAAACATACAGGCGAGTTCATGGGAATTCCGCCTACCGGCAAGCAGGTGGTAGTAACGGGATGCACCATAACTCAATGGGTAAACGGCAAAACTGTCGAACAGTGGTAGTATGAGGATGTTCTGGGTATGATGCTGCAGCTCGGGTTTAAGTTGGTCCCTGCGAAGTAACAGGATGCGAAGTAGTCCCTATAGTCTACTTTTCCGTTGAGGTAGGTTAGGAAATAGGTCAAAGATGGTTGCCGCCACATGTCTAACACGGGGTTGCCGATTTCGCTTGCCTCGTACAAATCACCTCCTTTTGGCCGGCGACTTCGGCAACCCTGGAACGGTTAAGTGAGACGCTGACATCCAGCAATACCAGTGGACTCAGACATACGCTGAGTCACATACCACACAAGAAAGTGAAAGATGCATAATAATTAAAGCTACCATATTTCTGGTTTTTTTCCAGCCAAGAAAAATTTATTAATCTGATGCTTATTTCACAAACCCTCCTGCCCCAAACAAAAAACTCTTGCAAAAGAAAATTATTTATGGTAAACTTTACAAATAATAAAGATTGAAAATTATTTGGAGTAGTCCCGATGAATCGGGACTACTCTACTTACTCATTAAACAGAAAGGATTTTAATGCTTTCCATTGGATTGAGCGGTGCAGTTTTAGGAATTGAGGCTTATCCTGTAAAGGTGGAAGTAGATATCTCTTCCGGACTTCCCCATTTCTCTACGGTCGGTCTTCCCGATACGGCAATCAAGGAGAGTAAGAACAGAGTCCTGGCGGCGATTAAGAATTCTGGATACGAATTTTCTATGAAGAGGATTACGGTCAATTTGGCTCCCGCTGCAGTAAAAAAGGAGGGTGCTGCTTTCGATTTGCCCATTGCCTTAGGGATTTTAGCTGCTAATGGTCAGTTATCCCAGGATAGGCTACAGAAGTATATAGTTCTGGGAGAACTATCGTTGGATGGTAGTGTGCGTAAAGTCAAAGGTACCTTGCCCATTGCCCTGGCGGCAAGAGAGGCTGATGTAGATGGTCTAATTATTCCTGAAGGGAATAGAAAAGAAGCCTCAGTGGTGAAAGGTTTAAATGTTTTCCCGGTTAGAAATTTGAAAGAGACAGTAGATTTTTTGAATGGAAGAGATGAGCTTTCTTCCTTCTCTATAGATTTGGAAGAGGAATTTGAAGATAGGCGTAATTATGAGACAGATTTTGCTGACGTTAAAGGTCAGGAATATGCCAAGCGAGCCCTGGAAGTTGCTGCCAGTGGGGGACATAACATACTTCTCATTGGCCCGCCTGGGTCTGGAAAGACCATGCTGGCTAAGAGATTGCCATCCATTTTGCCTACAATAACCTTAGATGAGGCATTGGAGACCACAAAAATTCACAGTGTCATTGGTCTAATCTCTTCAAGGTCGGCAATTGTAGGTACCAGACCTTTCCGTTCTCCACACCATACCATCTCTGATGTGGCATTGATAGGAGGCGGTTCTTTTCCCAGGCCTGGCGAGGTTAGCTTAGCCCATAACGGGGTCCTCTTTCTGGATGAGCTTCCTGAGTTTCACCGCAATGTTTTGGAAGTTTTGCGTCAGCCCATTGAGGATGGTGTGGTGACTATTGTCCGCGTAAGCACAGCTTTAACTTATCCTGCCAAGTTTATGCTGGCTGCAGCTATGAATCCCTGCCCTTGCGAAACACTATTACAAACTACCCGAAGTTTACCTGCTTGAAAAAACCCTCCACAAAGTTGAGCTAGAACCCACATATCCTAAAAATCCCAGAACTATTGGCGAGATAATAAGAAAGGCAAGAATGGATAAAGGCTTGCAGATAAAGCAAGTTGCACAAGCCCTAAGAGTAAGCCCTGACAGCGTCATAAATTGGGAATTAAGAGGCAGAAAACCCCGTTACAGGCATATTGCCATGCTGAAGAGGATTTTAGGCATAAATCTGCCTGTTTCCCTGCTTTACAAAGGCTATCCTGTCAAGGCTGTAACGATTAGCCAAAAAATCAAACAGAAGAGGCTTGAATTGAACCTTTCACAGAAAGAATCAGCCAGAATGCTAGGAGTTAATAAAGACACTATCAAAGACTGGGAGGATGGCAAGGGCATGAAAAAGCCTGTTAAGAGTAGCCTGAAGAAGATAAGGCGGTTTCTTAGCGTTAACAGATAACATCGATAAGGTGCTTGACATCATAGAGTTAAATCTGTTATATTGAAATCAATATTTCTTACATATTAGGTGGATAATGGGTCAATTAATGGGAGTTACTGAACTAGCAGAATACCTGAAGGTCAACAAGCAGACCATATACAATTGGGTAAACAATTATGACCAAATTTCGTACTATTTCTCAGCTTATTGAAGTTTCTGTCCTGCCTGAAATCGAGAAGAGAATCAGGGAAGCTACCATCAATGCAACGGATTTGCCTCTAGAAATAAATCAATTTAGAATAATCCAGAGAAAACTATCTGATGGAAATATTTTGCCTATTATTGAATTGAACCAAGAGGTCAATGTGGTTGCTAAAGTGGAGGTTAAAAGGAGTGTATCCCCTGGTGAATTTTTAACTTTGGATGATATTCATCCTGAAAAAAGTTTTATAAAACCTCCTATTTATAATGGAAAGCCAGCTGCTTATTTCTTGTGTAAGTCTTTAATCTTTGATTATGTGCTAATTTTTGATTGTCGGCCAAATCTCCCAGGTTTTCTGCAAGAAGAATTGGAGAAAGCTAAGATTCCCTATCCAATTTTAGATTTCGTTAACGCAAAGAACTATTTAGATTTTGTGAGGCCTTTTGAAAAACTGAAGAATTTGTCAGTTAATAATTGGCCTCCAGCACCTGGATACTATCCCCGAGTTCTTTTACAACTACACCAGAATCCAAACACAATCCAAAATGAAACATTCATTGAAACCGTTTCCAATTCCTACAATCATGATTATTGGAATACAAGGATTAACTTTTGGAAAGAAACTGATTTTTTCCCAAAAAGACTCCATTACACACGAAGAGCATTAGATGCTCATTTTCAACAAGATTATATATGCTCTATTTATGTAATCGTTCCTCAATTTGAGGGAATAATTAAGGATTACCTAACTATGTGCGGAATTACTCCACCAAATGGATTTGTTGATTGTGTAAAGGAACTCAAAAAGTTGATTTTATCAAGAAAAGTTTTATTGTTTCCTCGAGAAATATTTGAAACTATTTTTGAATATTTAGAAGCGGGCTCGTTTTGGAAAAACACTAGGACTATATCAGATCCAACTGCTATGGTAAATCGTCATGGTATTGTACATGGTTTGTTTACTGGATTTGAATGTAAAGAAATATCCTTGAAATATCTGATTTTGTTTGATGCATTATCTTTTGTTTTACTCCATGACAAGATTTTAACTCATTCTCTTTAGTAATAAGTTACTGAAACACTTTTAAACATACCTTATTGGAGGGCATTAAAAGTCATCTTTTCAAAACCCAAAATGGTACTCTAATCCGCATTGGGGTTTTCTAAATGTTGGGGTTGCCCCGCTCTTTTATTTTGGCAGCATAAAAGAAGTATTTCCGTTATTTTACCTAAACTATTTACCATAGCAGTGAATTCGATAGAGGTAGGATGATTATGATAACAGAGGCATTCATAACAAAGATTTTTGATGCCGCTAGCATGATGAGATGGAATGATAAGATGCGTCCTATAGAGTTTACCGAGTTGAATAAACAAGCACACAAAATGATAATCGCATACGTGTTAGGTAAATTTGAGGAAGAGAATAGGAGTAAGGACCTTGATTGGATAGAAATCATTGAGGGAGGCATTTTTGAACTTCTCCAACGTATAGTCGTTACTGATTTGAAACCGCAGTTATTTCACAGGATAGAAGACGACTGGGAGACGTATAAGGAGTTAAACGAATGGGTTTATAAACAGATAGAAAATTTGATATCTCCTATAAATAGTAATTTTTGCAAGAAATTTAAAAATTATCTATTGGACCGTGACCCAGAAAAGAATTTGAATAAAAGAATTTTACGTGCCGCACATTATTATGCTAGTAGATGGGAATTCAACATAATTAAACGTGCAAATCCAAACGGATATGAAATCTCAGAAATAGAAAAGGGTTTACAAGATGAACTCGAAAAATATAATGACCTAAAAGGAATACAAAAATTAACATTATATTCCAAATTTAAAAGTTTTGTTGACTTATGTGGGGAGCTTGCGTTTCAGATAAGGTGGAGTCATTTACACAGAGTTCCTAAGACATCTGTTCTGGGACATATGCTAATTGTTGCTATATTATCTTATTTGCTTTCTATAGAAATAGGTGCCTGCAAAAAAAGATGTACGAATAACTATTTCACAGGGTTATTTCATGATTTGCCAGAAGTTCTTACTAAGGATATAAAAAATCCGGTTAAAAAGGCTGCTCCGGAATTGGATAGATTGATTAAGAAATATGAAATAGAACAGATGGAAAAGAAAGTATATATATTGATTCCAAATATATGGCACTCAGAAATGAAAATGTTTACCGAAGATGAATTCACTAGTATTGTAACCATAAACGGCGAAAGAAAAACAATAAGCTCTGGGGAAGTCAACGAGAGCTTTAACGAGGATAAATATAATCCGAGGGATGGAGAAATTGTGAGAGCAATTGATGATCTTTCAGCATTTGTAGAGGTATGCTTGGCATTGGAAAACGGCATTGAAAGCGGTGAACTTCGTAAGGCTAAGGATATATTAAGGGAAAAATATGAAGAAAGAACTATTGCGGGTATTAACTTTAAAAAGATATACGGGGATTTTCACTGATAAAGACGGGCTTTCTAATGCATGTATACACGGAACCGTAAATAACATGGTGTTTGCAGTAAGTAATGCTTCCCTACATTCACGTGGCTGTAAAGATATAGAGTACTGCCAGAAAGAAAATAGAAGTAAAAAATGGAGGTCGCCCCGCTTTTTAGTTTAACGAACCGTTGGTTTGCTGGATTTTCAAGTTAAAAATTTATCCCTGAGACTAGATGGATTCGACTTGGCGAAAGGTGGTGGAAAATTTGATATGCTAGAGTGGCTACTAGGGTTAATAACTGGAGTGGTTGCTATAATCATCGGTTTCGCCTTGACAATGGTGTGGGACAATTATAAGTTCAAAAGAGAATCGAAAAAGAAAGAGGAAATCGTATTATCAGCTGTAAAAGAAGAACTAGTAAGTAACCTTACTAAGTTACAAGAGAACCGGCAACTAATAGAACAGGAACTTGATCTCATTGGTGAAGAACAGAGGGTCTTATCTCCTCTAAACCTTCTTGAAAGTGGCTTTTGGGATTTAGTGAAAATTAATCTCCCACAGAAACTGACAGAAGGAGATGTCCTCCTCAAAATTAGGAAAGTTGCCCTTATTACTGACCGGACCAATGAACAAATCCGAAGCAGAGAGAACTATCGAATTCATAACCAAGCAATGAGAGGTTATATATCAACTCTCAGGCAGTATGACAGAATGATACTAAGTAGCATTACAAAACTAGAAGAATCACTAAAAGAGTTACAATCTATGTTATAAAAAAGTACTTTTTCATTATGGTGACTTTAAAGACCTCCACTGAAACACCCAAATAGAAATCATTTAAGCGGGGTTCTCTGAAAAGGGGCATAACAAAGTCAGTTAAGCGATAAGGTTGAAATAGTGCAAAAAGACTTTCACTATTATAGTATTTACGTCTTGGCCCGTTGCGCTGGATTTAACAGGGACGATGCCCGTGTCATTGCCTATTCTTCACAGTATGTAGACGATTCCACTGAAAGCGAACCTATCAATGTTGGAGATTTTGTTTTTGATACTGTTAGAACAGCGCATTTTGGCCTCACGTCATATACTTGGGGTGTACAGAAGAAAGTTTATATTCCATTTCACTTTCTTCCACCCGTTCCTCTAAGGCACACTCAAAGAAAATTCTCATATGTTACTAAACCAAATTCACCTTTCGCGAAGCGATTGCTTGATGAGGCCTGTCAAGATGAATCAGATTTAAAATTGCATAGAATCGGGGTCGCTCTCCATACATTTGCGGACACCTGGGCGCATCGAGAATTTTCTGGTAGGTTTAATGAAGAAAATGATGTTGAAGCAATTTACCTTTGGAGAAATAGAAGATGGAAGTATCTTTTTATAGAAAATATTTCTTTGGATTTATTACCAGAGATTGGTCATGCTGAAGCAGGATACTATCCTGACTTTCCGTTTCAGAAGTGGAGGTATAAGAACTACAAAAAAAGGGAGGTTCCACGTGATAACAGAAGAGAATTCTTAGAATCCGCGAAGGAGATTTTTGATAGATTGGTTGTTGTTCCGAAAGTGAAAGGTAAGCCGCCGGCAGATTGGAAGGCAATTAAGAATCGAGTAGAGAAGTTGCTAAGCTTGGGAAAGGGGGATTGTGATAAGCGCTGCCAAAACTGGAAAAAAGAATTTCATGAATTTTTCATTTCTCCGAGGGATGATTACGAAAAAACAGCCTGGCGAAGGGAAGCACTAAAGGCAAAAGATATATCATACTATGACTGGGATGCACTTAGCCCAGACAGACTAAAGTCCCTGAGATTTTCACCAAAGCGAGGCTTTTTCGATTCCAACTGGGTGCGCTTTCATCGTGCGGCATTTCTGCAACGTTTCTTTGTGCTATCGAATCTAATGTAATAAATAATAAAAGAACATAGAAAACATATCCCACTCGTTAGTTCTCAATCTAATATACCAGAGATTAAAACAAAAACTTTTATAGTTAGGGAGCGTGAAGATTAAAAACAATTTAAAACGGGGAGTGAATTTTTATTTTGTTTGATTTTTGCAAGAAGTTTAGATATAATACATTTGCCATTTCGCATGATTGGGAGGGTTGTGGGTGGTTCTTGGCGGCATCCCACAATACAACATCCGAACCCCGCCGAGGCTTATTAATTTTTATCGTTCAAGGCATAATTTCAAAGCCCAACAAAAATTCAAATACCTATTCCGCCGGAATTGGACAGGGATTTGATAATATTTTCGCGTAAAACTAATTTATGGAGAAAATAGAATGCGAGATGAGATACGGTTACTAAGACACCTTTTTAAAAACGGATACCTATATGGGGGGTAGAAATGGATCCTGTAGTTATTGGCGCTCTTATAGGAGCGGCGGGAGCTATCATTGCTGCTTTCGTTAGCGTGTGGGGGAGGAAACAAAAAATAAGAGCTAATGAAGAAGAAAAATTAAAGAGGAAAGCAATACTTGCTCTAGGAGAAAAACAAGATAATGTTCTCGATGTATATTGTGAATTTGACAAAATTCTAGTAAATATCCAAAAGGATGGAAATTGCTCGATGAAAAGAACAATAAAAATTGTTCCAACAGAACAATCTAAGCCTATACCAGATAAAAAGATTATTCTCGCCCACGAAGGAATAGATTTTTACCTCTCTAAAACCGGAAAAGTACTTTCTCAGATCGATCCCGACAAGGAATTTGGAATAGAAGTCAGAGATGTAAAAAATAAAGTTAGACTTGGTTCCTCTACAGACTTTGCAGGCATGAAAAAGGAGCGATTAGTTACAAATGTAATTTTTGATGTCCCTTTAACAAAAGACGATCCTGGGGAAATAGAAATAAAATATTCTTATCTTGACGTGAGTTTTTTTTGGAAGAAATTGTGGGGAATATATCAAGATGAATGGTGTGTCACATGTTCTAATCCTGTTAAGGAATATAATCTAGAAATTTTGTTTCCAGAGGTACTGCCTTTCGGGTTTAGGTTGACAGAAATCGGGGTGGTTTTGATTCCTAGAGAATGGGCTTACGTAAAACAAGATACTATATACAAAAGAAAAAGATTGCTGCTTACAGCAAGCAATCTTGAAGTAGACAAAAGTTATAAATTAAAAATAGATATGTCCTGACCTAAATCCAAGTTCCTGGCATTTTCATTATTTTACCTCCGTTTGTCATATATTTAATATAATATAGCCTATTTATATACTGTTATTTAGTCTTCTGTTTTACCTTTCTAGTATAATTTTAACTTATTTTCCTAAGAAAGTCAAGGATTTTTTTAATTTTTTACCCTAAAAATCTTCCCATCACAAGTGCTCCCACCCGAATGCCTATTCACTAAGAAGGGCAGGGGTATGCGTATGAGATGGTCAAAAGAAGAAGGCTATAAATTCGATTCTAAGACAAGGGAATGGATAAAGAAATAATACGGCTTAATGAGTAGTAATAATGGCTCTAAAACCGCTAACACGACACATGAGGCGGTTTTTTTTATTGGCTTTTCCGGCCGTTTTTTGCTATATTAATAAAAATAAGAGGTTCGAGAAAGGATAGGTGAGAACGGACGGAGTTCTATGAAGCAAGGAGGGTTTTAGGAAAGGCTAAGAAAATCTGTTTTTCCAGAAACATTTGCGGGGCGAATTCGGGGCGGTAGAAAGGAAGGAAAGGGAAAAGAAATCTAAATGATAGAGATATTAACCAAAAGGGGGATTTTATACTATGAAGAAGAAAGCTAAGAAACCAGTTTGGTCTAAGGAAGGATTTGACATTTATGTAACAAGAAAGAAGTCAAAAACTGGCAAGGGGAAAGATAGAGTATCGATTGGAATAAGACAAAGCACTCCACCATCAAAAAAGATGAGAGTTGCTGCAACATTGTCGTACGTTTATGGGGTTGATATTAGATTTGAGAGCAAATAGAAAGGTGTCAAAATTAGTAATAGGGATGAGGTAAGGCGACAAGGTTGTTTGAAGAAAATTAGTGTGGAGGTAAAAAGAAAAAGAGACAATATGAATGAGCTAGAAAGATTAAGAGAAAGATTAAGAGAAAAACTAGCCAAAGCGAAAAAGGAATCGCGCAAAGCTTATTTAAAAGCGAGAAGACATCTTATTACTAAACCTGTAAATATTCCAAAACCACGTAAAAATCGGAATTCTGACCAGATGAAAAAAGATTATGACGCAAGGGAGAAAGCCCGGAGTAAAGTCAGGAAATACAAAGAATTAATAAAATCAGTAGAGAAAAGGATTGAACTCACAAGAAAGCACAAAAGGAAATCTTGAGGTGGTTCCAAGCGTTAAGGTCGCCTCGCTTTTTATTTAGGAGGAGAAAATAGAGGATATGGAAGAATTTATTAAGAGTCGGAGGAATATTTAGCTTATGAAACAAAGATATCCAATTCTAATTTTAATTGTAGCTCTAATTTTTATAGCTGGTTGTGTCAGCACCAATAATTCAGACATACAGGAATCAAATTACATAAAGATAGCGTCTTTCAACATCCAGATTTTCGGACAGACCAAGATAAGCAGGCCAGAAATCATGGACACAATCTCCGAAATAATCAAAAGGCATGACGTGGTAGCAATACAAGAAGTTAGAAGTAAGGAACAAAATGTAATCCCAACCTTATTGAATTATGTGAATGATGCAAATACGAATTATGACTATATAATAAGCCAAAGACTAGGCAGGACAGGAAGCAAGGAGCAGTATGCTTTTGTTTATAATACAAAAACAGTTGATTTGGTCTCTGAGAGCAGTTATGTAGTTGCTGACCCTAACGATGTTTTTGAACGAGAGCCTTTTGTCGCCTTCTTCCGAAGCGGGAATTTTGACTTCAAGGTTATCAATAATCACATCAAGCCAGGAGATGTTGAGGCAGAACTTAGCCAGTTGGCAGTCGTAATAAACGAGATTTATAATAGTTCTTCCGAGAAAGACATAATAGTTCTTGGAGACATGAACGCCGATGGTTCTTACTTTGATGAGGATAATCTAGTTGTAATATTCCCGTTGTGGATACAGCTAATTGGTAATGATGAGGATACGACAGTCGCAATCTCTGATAATACCTACGACCGCATGATGACGCGCGACACGACTGCCAATGTGGAATATACAGGCAAATCCGGCGTGTTTAGGTGGGATGCTGAATATGGAGTAACAGATTTCAGCTTCATCAAGAAAGTGTCAGACCATTATCCTGTGTATGCGGAATTCAGGACAGATTTACCGGACGATGATTAACAAAAAACATATGCAAAACCATAAACCTGGAGAAATTTTTAGAGGGAAAAACTAATAGGTTAGAGGAGGTATGTAATGTCCTTATATGTGATGGTTACTGCGGATTTCACAAACATTGACTCTGGTGAAAGGACAAAGATCTATGAATGTCTTGAAAAGAAAGAATGGACCAAAGTGAGTGACATCGGACGTGATATTTCTACCGTATGGCATGCTTCTTTTAAGGAAGGTATCTCTTATGAGAAAACGATAAGTATTACCAAGAATGATTTTATGAATTGTGCTAAGCCATATACAACACCAAAATTGGCTATCCATGCCGGTCCAAATAAGCCAAGTATATATTGAGAGCGAAACGTATTGTCAAATTTTGTCAAGAATCTATCAGAGAGGAAATGAAGAGAAATGCCTAAGAGATACAGACATAGAGAAAAGGTACCTGTTTCAGGTCAGGATAAGGTTTCCCGCACAAAGAGGGAAGTTACATGCGTTAAGGATGAACCTTTCCCACCGACGCCAGAAAAGGGAGAAACTTATAGACTCGTAGACAGGACGAAACACAAAAAGTAATATCAATATAATGAAAACACTGCTTATCTTTTTATCTTTCATTGTTGGTTTTTGCCATGCAACTCATAGTGCAGATTTGACTTTGCCCCTTGACTGGAATGACCCTGATTTGATTGGTGAGATTCTTGCGACTGATCCAGATGAAATATCTCCGGATTTATTTTATGAATGCAAAGACGCAATAATTGCCGGTTATTCTGGCACTGGAGGATTTGCTCTTGGTGAGTCAGAAATTCAATGGCTCAGAAAAGCAGAAGAATCTTTCAAGAAAAGAAACATAAAGATAAAAGGCCATTGGGACAGACATTTTATTTTTGGCTGTTCATATCTCAACTGGCATAAATACGAAAAAGCATTGCAAGAATTTAAACTAATAAATTATCAGGATGGCATAGAAAGAGCAGAATGGTTTATCAATAATGCAGGCATTACTTCAGGGTATGTAAAAATTCATGAATATCCCGGAAGAATATCTTATACGGCCTCTGAAAATGACAGAGCTGGAAATAAGCATTATCTTTTTGTTGCTTATTTTAGAGGGGGTATTTACAGATACGACAGACAAAAAGATACACATGCTATAATTTACATTCCTCAAGATTCCTATAACTGGTGTGAAGATTTAAAATTTGATGGCAGATACCTTACTATAAAACGAAGGAATGACCCGACTTTTATATTTGATAACGTTGATGAAACAATTCGGATTTGTAAACAAAAATAGTGTTTGAGTTTTTACGTATGCGGAGCCAAACTGGAGCAGTGGATTAAACGCGGGGATTTGGAAAAATTTATTAAGAGCAGGAATAAAATGAAATAGATAGGAGAAATGACAAAATTGAAAGACGAACTAACCAAAGTGGATTTTAGAAAGTTAATCTTTACAAGTAATACAAAAGTGCGAAAAAAATTTAAGGAATTTTTTAGCCATGAAATAGAAAATTTTATTGAGGCAGTCTTTGTTGCTTTTAAAGCTTACAAATTGTTTGATGAAGGATGCAAAGGAGATGAGCAGAAATCATGGACTGCCGCATTTCTATTCAATGCGGTTAGTAATCTAGTTAATTCATTTAATCTTTTGATTTCAGGGTACTTGGTTGCCTCGGGTAATCTTATGAGACATTTTATGGAGTCTTCGGCAATGGCCATCCTAGTATCAAGTAAAGGTTTGGGTTATTTTGAAGAGTTTGCAAAAGGGGGTAACAGATTTCGTGTACACAAGTCTTTAATCCTTGTTTCAAGAAACTTGAGTAAGTTGAAAGTAAAACGTAAGAGTTGGGATAAATTCATGAAGCTAAAAAAATTTTATGATTTAAGCAGTCATCCTTCTGCATTTGCCTTAGCGAGTACATTCAATTTTTCAAGAAGGGGTGAGGTTCATATTGGGGCCCATTTTGATCCTGCAAAGTTAATGCCCTACAGAAAAGAGATTAAAGGCCGTATAAGTGCTGCCGAATGTTTAAAAAATATCATAGATGGAATAGAGACATATACAAAGTGAATATTGTTCTCTATGACCTAGATTGCTGGTATCCTTATTACGAGGAAACAAGAGATGTTTGAACATTTTGGATATATTGTAGCTGTAGTAATTGGTGCAATTCTATATGCTATTGGTTATGAATCGGTTAAGGCAGTTTTTGACCACGTCAAAGAACATGGGCTTTCGTTTAGAAAAAAAATTGAAAATCGTTTAACTCGTGAGGAAAAAGAATTGTTAATAGTTGCTTCAGATAATGAAGATATTTATAAACTTTCAGCGGACCAGCTTAATTTATTTATTAGAATAGGAAAGAAAAATTTCCCCAATGATAATAATCCTGACCGTTCTACTTTATATTCGGGAGCTTTTGATTCGCTTTGCAATCGTGGTTACATTTATAGTATCACGGGCAGCTTATATAAACTTACTGCTGATGGATTAAAAAAGGCAGAAGAACTAAAGGAAAAATAAGGATAATATTTACTTGTAAGTTCATAATTTCGGAAAGATTTGGAAAAATTTATTAAGAGCAGGAATAGTATCTAGAAGAGCAAGGGATAGACAAAATGAGTAGCAAAAAAGTTTCAGATATTAAAGATGACCAAATATAAAACTCTAAAATATCTAAGGCCTACCAAAGCAAGGGTTTCACATTCATGTAATAAATGTGGTAAAGAAATAAAACCTGGCGATACTTATTATTCAGAGAGTTTAAAAGATAAATTTTTACATATAGTAAATCCTAAGACATTTTGTTTGGAATGTTACAATGATTTTGCTGAAAAATTACTAGAAAAATAAGAAATTAGAAGAAACCGAAAATAATTTAAGGAAGGGGATAAAAATGGAAATTCAAATGAAAAGTGCTGAAGTTGAGGAAATAGTAAAGCAATTTCAAGAATATTTACAGACAGAAGAAGCAAAAAATCATCTTGAGAGAATGAATGCCGAGAAGCAGGAAGTTAAGGATTTGATGGAAAAACTATCAAAGATGGATAAAAAAAGTAACGAATTTGTTGATTTAGTTCTTTCTGGATTACTACCTTATTCAAAAACTAAATATGCAAAAAGAGTAAGTTTATTTCCTGCCTTTATGAATATTAAGCTTTTCTTCAAAGACTACAATTATTCTGATGAAGAATGGTCCCTTATAGCAAACAAAATTTATAATCTATGTTTGAATTTCCAAAAAAATCCCGAGGATCTTGACCGATTAATTAATGAGTTTACAAAAGATAAATATGCTAGGCGATTGCAATGCGGTTCAATTACTCCTATTCTATTCTGTTTAAATGATAAGTATCCAGTAGTGAATAATAGAACAATCAGAGCATTCAGGAGCATTGCCAGAATATTGGGTTTAAAGGAAGAGATCCATCAGAAACTGCGAGAATATCCAGAGAATATAACCAAAATTAATAAGTTAGTTAATTTTATAGGACTGGATTTATTAAAAACCCAGGCTTATTTTGATTTCTTTTGCTATTGGTACGATTCAAAAATCTTATATGTAAAAAGAAAAACAGCTAGTGAAGAAGAAAGCAAGGTAGCCATGGGCCATGAAGATGAAGCAAGGATTAAGGAGATAAATATTCCTGAATTTATAGAATCTGTGGGTTTAGAAAACCCTTCAAAGTTCTCTCCGCATTTACTTAGGAACCCAGAAAGAATTAAAATATATCAAATAATGGAGAATGTTTCCAAAGCTAAATGGGTACTTCCTCATTTTCAGAGATACTTTGACTGGAGAAAGAAGCATGTTCGAGATTTTTTAGAATCGATTTTTAATGATTACTACGTTGGTGCATTTCTCTTATGGGATACTGAGAGAGAGCCGGAATTAGATATTATGCCAATAAAAGGCATAGAAAAAGAGAAAGAAGATATAAGGCCAGACTCTATAATTTTAGATGGGCAGCAAAGAATCACTTCTTTATATTATGCCATCGACGCACCTGGCTATAATCTGAAAAGAAGTAATGCACCTTTGTATTTTTATGTAAATCTATCTTCTTTTTTTGAAAACAGTTACTCTGCTGAAATAATAGAAGCACATACTAAGAAATTGACAAAAGAAGAATCTTACGAAAAGTTGCTTTTTCCTTTTTATGAATTAGAAACACTTGATGAATGGATTGATGGTTTTGAGGATTTCTTATGGGCGAAAACAGAGGACAAAGATAGAGTCAAGAAGATAAGGAGAATTATTGAGAAAAAATTAAAACATATTTGGGATGGTTTTGAAATACCATATATTTCTCTTCCACTAACTATGGAGATTTCTCAGGTTACAGATATCTTTGAAAGAATCAATACTAAGGGCAAGCTTTTGAGTGTTTTTGATTTGCTTATAGCAAGATTGTATAAATATGAGATTGGATTAAAGGAACTTTGGGATAATTCTCTTGAAGAATATCCAAATATAAAAAAGTACTATAAGGTTATAGAGAAAATGCCCATTTATGTACTTCAAAGCATGTCTCTCTACTATGATAAAAGTAGCTCCTGTAAACGTGAAGATATTTTAAATATATATCGAAACATCTATACAGATTCAGATTATTCTTTTGAAGACCATTGGGCAGAGATGTTTGGGTATATAAACAAAGCGATAGAAAAATTTAAAAATTTAAGAGACGGTTTTGGAGTTAAAGATGAAAAAGAAATTCCATTTGAACCGATGATTCCTGTTCTCGCTGCCTTATTGAAAGAAATTGATTCCAAAGAAGATAAGGCAGAATGTTATAAGAAATTAAATATATGGTATTGGTCTTCTGTGTTCACAAATGCGTATTCGCAAGCGGCTGACTCACAAATGACTGCTGATTTTAAAGAAATGAAAGTTTGGTTTGATGATAATACTAAAGTACCAAGAACGGTAATCCAGATGAGGAGAGAGTTTGTAATGCTCTCTTTTATAGATGTTCAATCCAAAACAAGCGCTAGATATAGAGGTGTAATGTCATTACTTGCTTTAGAGGGTTCAAAAGATTTTGCAACAAATCAAACATTAGAGAATACACAAAGCAATGATAAAGATCATATTTTCCCCAAGGCAAAAAGAGCTGGCTTTGGTTCTTCGAAAGATATTAATTCTGTTTTAAATATTACTTGGATGTCTAAGGCAACAAATGAGCGTATAAAGCATGCTAAGAAACCATCTGTTTATATCCCAGAATTTATTAGTCAGAAATATAATGGCAAAGAGGTGTATTTTCGTAACGTTCTGGGAACGCATCTTATAAATGATATAGCATATGAATATTTAAAGAACGACAATTTTGATGGATTTTTGCTAGAGAGAGCAAAAGCTATCCTTGAGAAAATAAGAGAGATATTAGAACTTGAGGGAATTGAGAAAGAACAGACATTAATTTCCCCTGAAACACCTTTCACAAACAAAATCATTTTCTACAATACTCTCAAATCTTGTAGACAGCATATATATTGGATGGACAAATATTTTACACAAAAAGGACTTGAATTATTGTCTGAATCTATAGATAAAGAAAATATCAAAGAGATAAAAATAATAACATCCATAGAAAAGGTTAATGAAAAATTCAGAGATTTATTTAAGGATTTTAAAGAGGAAATGGAGAATTCTGGTATAAATTGCGAATTGAGAATTATAATAGATTCAAAATTGAAATCACAGATTCATGACAGATGGATTATAAGTAAAGATAGTGTATTTAATATACCCTCTCCGGATATCATTGCACGAGGGCAGTATAGTGAGATCAAGAAAAC
>JABUBO010000032.1_pt1 | contig 35729 bp, 37 predicted proteins | sample 7240361 | NCBI WGS metagenome assembly JABUBO01 (sample SAMN07256346, study PRJNA390944) | subsurface metagenome | isolation source: Methane hydrate marine sediment | place: Pacific Ocean: Eastern North Pacific, ODP site
ATTTAGTCAAGTCAACTAAAGGAATTGCTTCTGGTCCTGTTTCGTTTATGCGCGTATTCAATATGGCAACAGATATAATCAAACAGGGAGGCAGAAGAAGAGGAGCAAATATGGGAATCTTGAGAGTAGACCACCCCGATATCCTGGAGTTCATCACAGCCAAAACCAGGGAAGGCGCCTTTACTAATTTCAATCTCTCAGTTGCCATTACAGATAAGTTTACGAGATTGCTTGAGGCAGACAAGGAGTATGAGCTAATAAATCCCAGAACAGGAAAACCTACCAGAAAATTAAGGGTCAGAGATATATTTAACTTGATAATAGCGACAGCCTGGAAAACAGGAGATCCAGGTCTCGTATTCATTGACCGAATAAACAAATACAATCCCACGCCCCATATTGGAAAAATAGAGAGCACTAACCCGTGTGGTGAAGAACCTTTGTTGCCGTACGAATCCTGCGTTTTAGGTTCAATAAATTTATCAAAGATGGTCGGAAAAAAGAAGATAAACTGGCAAAAATTGAGGGACATAATAAGAACAGCCATCCATTTTCTAGATAACGTTATTGATGTTAATAAATATCCACTTCCCCAGATAGAGAAAATGACAAAGGGTAACAGAAAAATTGGCCTAGGTGTTATGGGATTTGCTGAAATGCTAATTAAACTGGGCATTCCCTATAATTCCCAAGAAGGAATCCGTATTGCTGAAAAGACTATGAAATTTATCGCCAGAGAAGCGAGAGAAAAATCGAAAAGACTAGCAAAGCTGAGAGGAGTCTTTCCAAACTTCAAAGGAAGTATCTGGGCTAAGAGAAAAGTCAGGGTGCGAAATTCCGCTTTAATCACAATTGCACCCACAGGGACAATAAGCACAATTGCAGGTTGTTCCAGTGGCATAGAACCTCTATTTGCTATATCTTATGTTAGGAGGATTTTGGAAGGCACACAGTTTCTGGAGACCAATAGTCTATTTGAAGAAGCAGCGATGGAAAAGGGATTTTATGATAAGAAATTAATGATGGAGATAGCAAAGAAAGGTTCAATACAACATATGAAAAAGATTCCTCCCTCCGTAAGGAAAATATTTGTGACAGCTTTTGATATCTCACCTGAATGGCATGTGAGAATGCAGGCGGCTTTCCAGAAGTATACAGACAATGCTGTATCAAAAACAGTCAATCTTCCGTATGAAGCCACAGTGGAAGAAGTGGGAAAAGTTTACAAACTCGCCTATCAACTTGGATGCAAAGGAGTTACCATATATCGGTACGGAAGCAAGTCCCAACAAGTACTCTATCTCGGTCCTATCCCTAAAGAGGCAGGGGAAGAGGCACCTGGATACGTAAGTGTAGATTCAGAGTATGCAGGAGGTTGCCCAGTCCCCTACTGCCTCTTCTAAAAAAAGGGGTCAACTCTATTTTTCAGAAAAAGGGGTCAGGTCTATTTTTAATGATCTCGTGTAAAACGAAAGTTTGACTCATAACTTGGAATTCCTGTTGAAAGTAAATGTAAAATTATTTGCCAGTGTTCGTAAGTTTTCCCGGAGAGACAATCTGGAGATAGATATCGAAGAAGGTTCTATCGTAAAAGATCTACTTTCCAAAATAGGGATCCCCCAGAATGAACCTCTTCTTGTTATCGTCAATGAGTCTACCCAAGGAAAAGAGACTCCCCTTCAAGAAGGAGACACCCTTTGTCTCTTCCCGATAATTGCTGGAGGATAAGATGTTTGGTTGGAACGGGAAGATAGCAAAAATTTACTTAACTGAAAAGAAAATAGAACCCATTCCATTAGGCGAAGAATTCCTCGCCGACTACCTGGGAGGCCGTGGTCTAGGGGTGAAACTCGTCTATGATTTAGTGAAGCCTGGTGTCGACCCGCTCTCTTCGGAAAATATCCTCGTGTTTGCTGCCGGACCCCTCACTGGTACTACTTGCCCCACTTCCGGAAGATATGCCACTGTTTCTAAATCTCCACTAACCGGCACCATATTCGATTCTAACAGTGGCGGGAGCTTTGGCCCCGAACTGAAGTTTGCCGGGTTTGACGGATTAGTAGTATTCGGGAAAGCAGAGGAACCAGTATACATAGAGATTCATAATGACAAAATCTCCATAAAAGATGCAAAGCATCTCTGGGGCAAAAATACCCGGGAAGTCACCCGGGAATTATCGAAATTCGGGAGAGTTGCCTGTATAGGCAAGGCGGGAGAAAAAGGAGTAAGGTTTGCCAATATAATGAACGACTATACCCATACCTGTGGTCGTGGCGGATTGGGAGCTGTGATGGGCAGCAAGAATTTAAAAGCAATTGTAGTGAAAGGAAATAAGAAAATACCCATCTTTGACAGGGATAGATACAAAAAGTATTTTCAGGACATAACCAGGCTCCTTGTAGCCAGCCCCGTATCTTCCAAAGGTCTTAACCAGTATGGAACAGCAGTTCTGGTCAATTTGATAAACTATATGAGGATTCTTCCCACGGGGAATTTCAGGTTTTCCCGGTTCGATTTTGCAGAGGAAATTTCTGGAGAGAAGATAAATTCGGTTTTTCCCATAAAAAAGACACCTTGCTATGCTTGTTCCATAGCCTGCAAGCGTGAAGTCAAGGACACGGAAATGGAAATACCTGAATACGAGACCATAAGTATGTTCGGTTCCTCCTGTAGGATTTCCAACATTCAGACAATAATGAAAGCAAATAGACTCTGCAATGATTATGGTATGGATACCATTACTGCCGGAAGCACAATTGCCTGCTATTTGGAACTGAACGGAAAGCAACTCACAGATGAAAAATTATTAAAGTTAGTCGAACTAATTGGTGAGAGAAAAGAGATTGGTCAAGAATTATCCGAAGGCTCGATGAGATATGCCAGAGTCAACAAAAACCCCGATATAAGCATGCAGGTTAAAGGTCTCGAGTTACCCGGCTATGACCCGAGAGGAGTTTTAGGATTGGCTTTAGGATATGCCACTTCCAATAGAGGAGGATGCCATCTGAGAGCATATATGATTGGTCCAGAGATTTTCGGCAAACCCAAACTAGTAAACAGACTTACTTTCTCAGGAAAGTCTGGTCTTGTGCAGGTTATTCAGAATCTGTTCACCGCAGTCGATTCTCTGGTAGTTTGTAAATTTGCCCTTTTCAGCGTGGGAGAAGAAGAATGGGCAAATATTCTAAGTGCAGTGACCGGAATAGATTTTGTCTCAGAAAGACTGCTTGAGATAGGAGAGCGGGTCTGGAATATAGAGAAATTGTTCAATCTGAAAGAGAAATTCAGTAATAAAGACGACACCCTCCCGGAAAGGTTTTTCCAAGAGGATGGAGGAGTGGAGGGCAGGAATATTAAGAAAGACGAGTTTTTGGCATCTCTTCTGGAATACTATCGATTCCGGGGATGGAGTGAAAAGGGCATACCCACAAAAGAGAAACTGGCACAACTCAACATTCAAATGTAGGGGCTCAATTCATTGAGCCCGTATTGTGGTTTTGAACGCGTAGGGGCCCCGATATATCGGGATGGTCGCCCGGTAGACATTGGTTAGGTTGAAAATATTTGTAGGCACAATTTCAAATTGCACAAGGACACTTTAAGAGCCCTTCAAGGAGTCATGATGTGGAGAGAAATTAGCAAATTTGGCAAAAAGATGGTTCAGTGTGGATTGGCCCATTCCCATTTCGGCAATATCAGCGTGAGAGTAGGAAACAAACTCATAATTACCAGAAGCGGTAGTATGCTCGACGAGATCGATGAGAATATGGTAGTAGAGTTAGACCTGGATAAGCCCAGTAGTTTCGACACCATAGCTTCCTCAGAAACAATAGTCCATAGGCATATTTACAAAGAGACTTCCGCTTTAGCCATAATCCATGCCCATTCTCCATTTGCCATAGTGCAATCGATGATTTCTTCCACAAACCTGTTAATCCCTTCCGACTGTGAAAGCAAATACTTCCTACACGAGATTCCTATCATAACAGGAGGAGTAGGGTCGAAAGAGCTTGCCCAAAACGCAGCGAATGTACTTAAAGACCACAAAGGCGCGATAATAAAAGAACACGGACCTATTGCTATCGGAAAGATTGTCGAGGAAGCGTTCGTAACGATATGTTCTATCGAACATGCTTGCAAAGTGAAGTATTTTGCAGACCTTTTTTCTCGGAAGTAGCTGCAGAGCAAAGCTCTGCATCTTTGATGAAATCGGCTCTGGAGTCCTCCCGAAAGGGAGGGTTGATAGAAGGAGGAAACAATGGTCTCTGGGTTGGTTTTTGTCCGTCTATTATCGGGACATGAAGAAGCTGTTATGGAAGCATTAAGGCAAATTAGTGGAGTCCAGAAAGTTATTGCTGTTTTTGGCCGGTGGGACCTCGTAGTTAGCGTGCAAGTAGGAGATACAGATGAACTTGCCTCGCTTGTGATTAATAAGATAAGGGCTATTCCAGGTACTACTGCAACAGAAACACTAATTACCGTAGGACTCAAAAAACCAAAAATTTTCATCTAATCACTGTCAGAGCATCCTTTTCCAATCCCGTCCCTGTTTTGGGATGGGGTAGGACGCTGAAAATTTTCTTGACGTTTTATTTATTTACTAATATAATAAATTCACTCATAGCATAAAAACACAATTGGGCCCATAGCTCAGCTGGTTAGAGCATCCCGATACATATCGGGAGAGTCCTAGGTTATTAATGTTTTACGTATATATATTAAGAAACCTCAAAGATGGGAGTTATTACGTAGGTAGCACATCCAAATTAGGGAAAAGAATACATAGACATAACAAAGGTCATTCCACTTCAACAAAAGGCAAAAAACCTTTAATTTTAGTCTATAAGAAAGAATATAAACTAAGATCAGAAGCAGTAAAGGAAGAGAGAAGAATTAAGAGTCAAAAGAGTAGGATATATATTGAAAGTTTAATAAAAACACAATTGGGCCCATAGCTCAGCTGGTTAGAGCACCTGACTCATAATCAGGTGGTCCTAGGTTCGAATCCTAGTGGGCCCATTTTTCATTTTAGGCCATAAATTAACTGGTTAGAGCATCCCGATACATATCGGGAGAGTCCCCCGATTCATATCGGGGTGGGCCCATTTTTTATTTCCGGTCATCCCTAAAGCTGGAGTCTTCCCCGAAGGGTGGTTGTAGTGAGACCGAACTCGAAGAGGAAAAACACAGATATACATTGTGTAATCGAGAAATATCTCAAGAAGAATATGAAGAATTTAATGGGCTTTGTCAGCATTGTAAAGGAGGTCCGATTCAACGAGGATTTCCTTCGCTAAAGGGTTTTCCGAAGATTTGATAACTGCGAGTTTCTCTTTAAATTTAGCAGAAAGGTGACGGGATGCTTTTAAATGTCAAGGTGATTCCCAATGCCAGAAGGAACGAAATTAAAAGGGAAGGAAATTGCTGGAAAGTTCACCTGAGGGCACCAGCGGAAAAAGGAAAGGCGAATAAACTTTTGATTAAATTATTCTCTCAAGAATTCAAAGTGAAAAAGAACCAGATAAAAATAGTTCAAGGAGGAAAATCGAGGTGCAAAATTGTGCAGATTGGAAAGAACATTAGTGACAGTTGGTTATAATTTTACACTTGATTTTTTTCTATGGACGTAGTATAATAATAGTATGGAAAAAAAGGTGCTAAGAATACTAGCAATAGATGATGAAGAAGGCGTCCTGACACTTCTTAAGTTCAGACTGGGGAAGTTTGGACACGAAGTGATTACCTCTAATAATGGAATAGATGGAATTAGAAAAGCAAGGATGTTTGAGCCAGACCTTATCCTTTTAGACTTGGTTATGCCCGGGATGAGTGGCTTCAGGGTTTGTGAGTTACTCAAGTCTTATAAGAAGACAAAAGATATTCCCATTTTCATATTTACCGCTTTAGACCGGTTAGAAGATGTTGAACGTGCTTTTGAGAAAGGAGCAGATGACTATATTGTGAAGCCATTCGAAGTTGTAACGATTAATAATACCATTGAGAATAAATTCAGCATGTTTATTGAAAAAGCCGAATATAAGGCGGATTTTCAGGAAAGGCGTGAAGAAACTTCTGAAGAGTAATTTTTGAAGATATTTTTAATTTGTAGTATTGAAATTGATCTTCCCAGACGGGAAGATTTTTTTATTTGATTTTTTATCGAGAAATCTATTATAATTACTTCACCGTCGTAGGGGTTAGATTCACCCCACCCCTGTGTAGGGGCTAGGTGAACCCGCAGAAACGGACTCAATAAATTGAGCCCCTGCAGTCTCTTTGGGAGAAGAGTAAATATGCACGACTTAATAATCTTGATTGTTTCTCTGGCAATTATTCTGATTCTTTTCAAATGTAAATTGAATCTGACTCTGACTATGATAGTAGCGGCGCTCTTTCTGGGTATTGCTTACAGGTTTAGCTTAACAGAAATTTTAAAAACTTTTTACACTGCTTGCCTGTCAAGGGAGACTCTGGAGATTGCTGCCATTCTTTTTCTTGTAATTGTATTCAACCTATCTATGAATGCAGCATATACTTTTAAGAAAATAATCAGTAACATGAAAAAAATACTTTTAGACATAAGGTGGGTTATCGCCGTTATCCCGGCAGTGATCGGTTTTCTTCCCATGTTTGGTGGAGCGCTCGTTTCTGCTCCAGTGGTAAAGGAAATTACTCAGGAGATGGGCATATCCAATGAGCGAAAGACCTTTCTCAATTTTTGGTTTAGACATATCTGGGAGTATACTCTCCCACTCTATCCGGGAATCATACTTGCCGCTGGCATTCTGGGCGTGCCTGTTTATAGGATAATTGTAAGCAATAGCATTTTGACAGCGAGTGCAATTATTATAGGAATAATTTGGGGTATAGGGAGACTGAAATGGAGACCTGAACATTCGGGAGAAGTTCCTTCCGGGAAAGGCCGGGCAATCCTGAATTTTCTCTTCAACCTATCGCCAATTATTCTGGTAATGGTTCTGGTCCTCGTTTTTAGGTTAAGAGTTTTATACGCTCTCCTTGTGGCAATAGTGTTCACAATCATCAGCAATCAGATTTCTATTAGAACAGTTTTGCGCTCTCTGGCAAAAGGGAAATATGGAATGATTCTTATAGTTTTTGGTATTATGATTTTTAAGGCGATGTTAGAAACTACAGGAATGATAGAACGCCTGCCTCTTTTCTTTAACACTGTGGGTATTCCCCGATACTTAGTTATTTCTTTTCTCCCTTTCATTGTAGGTTTTTTGACGGGAATGACGATGGCTACAGTGGGTATCACTTTCCCTGTTATTTTGCCCCTTTTTGACGGTAAATTGTCACTTATGACTTTTTCTTTTATGTGTGGCTTTGCCGGGGTCTTGTTGACACCCGTCCACTTTTGTCTAGCATTAACCAGAGAATATTTCCAGGCTGATTGGCTGAAGCTTTACCGTAAAGAATTGATTCTTCCAGTATTTCTGATGATAATGATTGGACTTATTTATACAGTAATAATGTAAGCTGTAGAGCGACGTTCTGCTTTATAATCATGTCACTGCGAGCGACTGAAAAGAGCGTGGCAGTCGACCCGTAGGGTCGTTGCGAGGGCAAAGCCCGTGGCAACCTCGTGCGGAACTGCGAGATTGCTTCACTTCGTTCGCAATGACAATTCGTGTCAAGTCGCTTCACTTCCCTCGCAATGACAGCGCTTTGCTGCTACAAAAAGGAGAGGAAAATGATGAAGAGGAAGCAGGTCATATTGAAAAAACAGCCACTGGAAGATTTCGTGACCGAAGTTTTCAAAAAATTAGGAGTGGACAGTTCAGATGCCAGAATAGTGGCTAATATTCTGGTTGCTGCTGACTTAAAAGGATTTAGTTCACATGGAGTTTCTCGTCTAAAAAGATATGTGGATGGGATAAAAACAGGAGGCATTGAATCAGTTACCAAAATAAAGGTAGTAAAAGAGACGCCAGTGAGTGCTTTAATTGATGGCGGAAACGGTTTGGGTCAGGTAGTAACATACAAGGCTATGAGGAAATGTATCGAAATTGCCGAAAAGACTGGAATGGGTTTTGTCGGCGTGAAAAATAGCAACCACTTTGGAATCGCTGGTTACTATTCAACAATGGCTTTAGAGAAAGATATGATTGGTATTTCTCTCACTAATGCTCGTTTCTCGGTCGCTCCCACTTTCGGAGTGGAACCTGTTCTGGGAACAAATCCTATAAGTGTGGCTGTACCTACTGGTGGACCATTTCCCTTTGTCCTGGATATGGCAACGAGTATTATCCAGAGAGGAAAAATGGAAGTTTTGGAGAGAGAAAATAAAGAGATGCTCTCAGGCTGGGCAATAGATGAAAGAGGCAAGACCCTCACCAATCCCAAAAAGGTTACTGAAAACATCGCTACAAAAAAAGCGGCTCTTCTTTCTCTGGGAGGAATAGGAGAAGAGTTGGGTGGGCATAAAGGATATGGACTAAGTCTGCTTGTAGATATTCTATGCGCTTGCCTCACAGGAGCTGATTATGGTTTGCATCTTTCACGATTTAAAAAGGGAGGGTATAATCTTGGCCATTTCCTGGGAGCAATTAAGATAGAACTTTTCCGCCCACTCGATGAATTTAAGAAAACGATAGATTCCATGTTCAAGGAAATAAAAAGTTCTAAGAAATTTCCCGGGAAAGAAAGAATCTATATTGCCGGGGAAAAAGAATTTGAGATGGAAAATCGGAGAAAAAAAGAAGGGATTCCAGTACACTCTGAGGTATTTGAATATATGAATTCCCTGAAGGAAACGCTAAAAATAGAAAAATTCGACATTCAATCGTAATCTTTTTATTTGATTATTTAAAAGAAAAAATATAGAATACTCTAAACTATACAAAAATATGAAAATAAAACAAAAATTTTCCCTTTCGTTTTTTATAGCTATTTTTTCCCTCCTTCCATTAATCTTCCAGTATGTAAATAGTTCTCCTTCACCTATTCAGGAAAAAATAGAAGCTTTAAGGCAGGTAATTAAAGAGACAGAAAACCTCTATAATCAGGCAGTTATAGCCTACGAAGAAGGAAAGATTGATATCGCAGAGAATCTTTATAAACGAGCTTTGAAAAAATTGGCGAAGTCCAATCTGGATGCTGTTCTAAACTATCAATTGAAGGAGGAATACGATAATCTCTTTGGCAAATTGGATGTGCTTCTGGATGAGATGGAGAGAAATTCCCAATCGATTCTTGACGTTTCTAAAGAAGAGCTGAAAGGAACAGAAAATCTGGAAGCAGAGGAAATAAAAGGAAATTATACCATACCCATAGATATTGAAAATAGTTTAACAAAGAAATATATGCAACTTTATACTAAAGGAAAAAGAAGAAAAGCAATTGCTGAAGCACTGGAAAGGTCGGGAAGATACCGAGAGATGATATTTGGAGTTCTGGAAGAATACGACCTTCCTCGAGAACTGGTCTATTTACCTGTAGTGGAGAGTCTTTATAAAGTGAGTGCCTATTCTCGGGCTCGGGCAGTGGGTCTATGGCAGTTAATGGAAACTCCTGCCAGAAACCTGGGATTGGTTATTAATTACTGGATAGACGAGAGGAGAGATCCGGAAAAGTCTACCCGTGCTGCCCTTAAATTCCTCAAAGACCTCCATGCCTGGTTTAATGACTGGCATTTAGCTCTGGCCGCTTATAATCGGGGACAAAGTGGAATTGGTCGTGATTTAAAATTTTCTAAGGCTGTCGACTTTAACCAGTTGGTAGAGAGAAAAGCTCTGCCCAAGGAAACGGAAAACTTTGTTCCTAAATTTATGGCTTGTGTAAGTATTGGAGAAAATTATCAGGATTACGGTTTCCCCTTAAATTTTGAAGAGCCTTTAAGTTATGATGAAGTAGTTTTAGATAAGGTGATTGACCTGGAAGTTATTGCCAAGTGTGTGGGCACAACAGAAGCTAAGATAAAAAAACTGAATCCTGCTCTACGAGTCTGGTGCACTCCCAAGAACTATCCCAATTTTAAGTTAAAGCTTCCTTCCGGCACAGAGGAGAAATTTTTTACTAATATCGTCAAGGTAAAGGATTTAACTCCGGGAAGGGGATTTATTCGCTACAAGGTGAAAAGGGGAGATGTTTTAGGAAGAATTGCTCGAAAATACTATACTACCGTCTATGCAATAAAAAGAGGCAATAAAATAAGAAATATCAATAAAATCAGGCCAGGACAGCTCTTGATTATAAGACCTGGGAGAAAATACTTCCGTAAGAAAAAATAAATTCAATGGAGTCCTTGCGAAAGCGAAGTCGATTCAAAAATGTAGCAGCAAAGCGTAAGCTTTGCCTCCTTGTAGCAGAGCTATCGCTCTGCAGCTACAATATTTAAAAGATAGTAATATGGGGTTCCCCGATGAAATCGGGGGTAGTTTGAGGGGTTGAAATGATGACTCAACATACTCAAAACGAAGGGATGAAGCCAGTATATATCGAGGCCTTCGACCTCGACGATGCCTGGTTTCAGTGTCTCTCAGCAATACTGGAGAAGGGACAAGTATACACGATTACCAGGGGTAGCTATAAGGGTCAGAAGAGGCTCGAATTCGACTTCATTACCCTCAGAGTTAAGAAACCTTCCCATCAGATAATACCCCTCATTCCCGAAGGTTCAGGCATTCCTCCCCCAACCACCATGGAGTACGTTCAGGGCTATCTGCAATACCTTTTGACCGGAGCCAAGACAGAAACCGAAGACTATACCTATGGTGAAAGGCTGGTTGACCCCAAGGTGAGAATAGAGGAAAATGTTGAGGGAAAAAGGATGATGAGAGAGATTCCTCTTAATGTTAACCAGGTAGAAGAAGTTATAAACATGTACAAGACAGAGGGACATGGCACAAATCAGGCGATAATGGAGATTGGAATGCCTTCTGACGTTAGTTTAAAAGACCCTCCCTGTTTGAGATTAATAGATACCAGAATCAGGTATGGCAAACTCCATTTCATACCTTATTTCAGGTCCTGGGATTTATGGGGAGGTTTTCCCTCAAACCTTGGGGGACTGCAACTGGTAAAACAGTATATGGCAGAAGAGATTGGAGTTGAAGACGGAGAAATTATAGCAATAAGTAAAGGGCTCCACTTGTACGATTATACCTGGGAGTGGGCTAAACAAAGGACAACAAAATACGACAAGAAAATAGAGTGAACTAACGATATATTTCTCTGTTTAAACGGAATTGAGTTCAAAAGAGTGCTAGAAAAACTTTTTGTCCCTAAATCAATAGCAGTTATCGGCGCTTCCCGCCAGGAAGGAAAAGTTGGCCATAGCGTTTTGAAAAATCTCCTCCAGTACGGTTACCCAGGAAAGATTTATCCCATCAATCCCAAAGCAGAAGAAATTTTGAGAATAAGAGCATATTCCACAATTTTTGCTGTGGAAGGGGAGATAGACCTCGCTGTGGTTGCCATTCCTTCTCAATTTGTTCCTTCTATCCTTAAAGATTGCGTGAACAGAGGAATCGGCGCAGTAGTTATTATTTCAGCCGGCTTCAAAGAATCTGGTAAACAGGGTTCTCAACTCGAAAGAGAATTAGTTGAAACTATCAAAAACTCAAGGATAAGGGTACTCGGTCCGAATTGTCTGGGAATTATCGATACTGCTTCAAGCCTCAACGCCTCTTTTGCCGCAGGTATGCCTTCCCCAGGAAATATTGCCTTCTTTTCCCAATCTGGCGCTCTATGTACTGCCGTTTTAGATTGGGCACTTGGGGAAGATGTCGGATTTTCAAAATTCATTAGCCTGGGAAACAAGGCAGATATCGACGAGGTGGACCTGTTGCTTACCCTGGCTGATGACCAGGAAACCAAAGTCATCCTCGGCTATCTGGAAGGAGTAAGCAATGGGACTAGATTTATGGAAGTAGCTAGAGAGGTTTCCCGAAAAAAACCTGTTATTATTATCAAATCTGGACGGACACAAGCCGGTGCAAGAGCTGCCTCTTCACACACAGGAACCTTGACAGGTTTGGACACCGCCTATGAGGCAGCTTTTAGACAATGTGGGATAATCAGAGCTGAGACAGTACAAACTCTTTTTGATTACGCTATTGCCTTTGCCCATCAACCTCTTCCCCGAGGACCAAATCTTGCTATTCTGACCAATGCCGGTGGTCCGGGAATTATTGCAGCTGATGCAGTAGAAAATTCTATTCTCCAGATGGCTTCTTTCAGGGAAAACACAATTAGTAAACTCCGAAAAGAACTCCCCTCTAACGCTTCCATATATAATCCAGTTGATGTGATTGGCGATGCAGGAGCAGATCGTTATGAGAAGGCAATGAAAACCATCGTTGATGACCCGGGAGTTGATAGCCTTACTGTGATTTTGGCTCCTCAAGCGATGACTGATATAAAAGAAACAGCAGAAGTTATAAGCAGGATTTCCTCAGCTGTCTCTGACAAACCCATCGTCTCTTCCTTTATGGGACGGTTGGAAGTTAAACAGGGCATAAGGATTTTGCGTTCGGGAAAGATACCTAATTATTCTTACCCGGAGCGTACTATTTCTGCTCTGGAGGCTATGGTTAAGTACCGAAAGTGGAAAGAGACACCTTTTGGCAAGATTCTGTCTTTTGAGGTAAATAAGAAGAAAGCAGAGAAGATTTTCACAAAAGCAAAAGAAAAAAGCGAAGCGAATTTGACTACCGAAGAAACAAGAGAAGTGCTCTCAGCCTATGGTTTTTCTCTTCCCCAGAGAATCGTTACTGAGACTTCCCGTGAGGCAATATCTGCGGCGAACTCCCTCGGTTACCCCGTGGTGATGAAGATTGTCTCACCCGATATTTTACACAAATCTGATGTAGGGGGAGTTAAGGTGGGAATCACTGAGAAGTCTCAAGTTGCCAGAAGCTTTGAAGACCTCATCTCAAATGCAAAGAGATTTATGCCAGAAGCGTTAATCATGGGAGTAACTGTAGAAGAGATGATTGTACCAGGGAAAGAGGTAGTATTAGGCTCCTCCAGAGATCCGTCCTTCGGTCCTCTTCTTATGTTCGGGCTTGGTGGAATCTATGTAGAAGTCCTTAAAGACGTATCTTTCAGGATTGCACCATTAACTTTCAATGAAGCAGAGTTAATGATAAAAGAAATTCGTTCATACCCAATTCTTAAAGGAGTGAGAGGAGAAGAACCTTCTGACTTAATAGCAGTTAGAGAGTCTCTGTTAAGACTGTCTCAACTGGTTACAGATTTTTCCGAAATTTTGGAGATTGATATAAATCCATTGATGGTTTTACCTGCGGGGAAAGGAGCTGTGGTAATAGACTCCCGCTTAACAATAAAAATTTAATTTGGGGGCAGAGTGAATCTTTGCATTGTAGGGGCGGCACTCCGTGGCCGCCCAAAGGAAGGGACGGCACGCCGAAAAATCGGCATAAACTGCGTCCGTCCCCTACAGAGAGGCAAAGCTGACGCTTTGCTGCTACAAGCTACATTTTTGAATGAAGGAGGATGAAATGGTCTCTCTATATGTAGGTTCTACTTCCGAATATTCCGGAAAGACTCTGGTTTGTATAGGTTTGGGAAAGAGGTTTCAAAACGATGGTATATCTGTTGCCTATTTTAAACCTCTGGGAAAACTTCCTGTTAGAGTAGGAAAGGTATTAACTGACGAAGACGGAGTCTCCATGGAGGAAATTTTGGGACTCCGGGACCCACTCGATTTAGTTTGCCCGGTTGTTTTGACTCAGGACCTCACCATTCAAGCCTATACGAAAAAAATAAAAAATATCGAGGATAAAGTGATTGACGCTTATAATAAAATTTCTAAGGGTAGAAATTTGGTTCTAATAGGAGGAGCGGGTAATCTCAACGAAGGTTCATTCTTAGGTATCCCCGGAAAAAAACTAATTAAAAAAATGAAAGCAAAAACCGTATTAATTAACAAATGCGAAACAGATATTTCAGTAGACCCTATTCTTGCTGCCAGCGAGCTTCTGGGAGACAGTTTTATAGGTGTCGTTCTAAACCGCGTAGCCTCAGACAGGATTGACTACTTTAAAAGAAGAATAGTCCCTTTTTTAAAGAGAGAGGGAATCGAAGTTTTGGGCATGATTCCTCAAGATACCTTATTAAATGCTATTAGCATTGGCGAACTCTGTGATAACCTGGGAGGAGAAGTTCTCTGTTGCGATGATAAACTGGATGAGCTAGTGGAACATTTTATGATAGGGGCTATGAATGTCGAAGGGGCTTTAAGGTATTTCCGAAAAGTTCAAAACAAAGCGGTTATTACCGGAGGTGACCGCCCGGACATCCAGCTTGCTGCTCTGGAAACTTCGACGAGATGCATTATTTTGACAGGCAACCTTTTCCCCGGCAATAGTATAATTTCTCGAGCAGAAGAACGGCAAGTACCGATGATAGTGGTTAAAGAAGACACGCTCACAACGGTTGAAAAAATAGAGAGTCTACTGAGACGCTTGAGAGTTAGCGGGAAAAAGAAAGTAGCCAGAGCAGTAGAACTGGTTAATCGGGAGATAAACTTCCGGTCTTTATATGATAAATTAGGTATCAAGGCAAAATAAAATGTTGCCGCAGGGCGAAGCTCTGATATATACTCATGTCACTGCGAGTGACTGAAAGGAGCGTGGCAATCGACCTGAAGGGTCGTTGCGAGGGCGAAGCCCGTGGCAACCTCGTTATGAACTACGAGATTGCTTCACTTCGTTCGCAATGACAATTTGTGTCAATTCGCTTCGCTCCCTCGCAATGACAGCGTTTTGCTGCTACAAAAAATAAATATAGAACAAAAATGATTCCACTTAAAGACACCATACCATCAGAAAGATATCCCATTATCACCGTATTTCTAATTGTGGCAAACATTTCTGTCTTTTTTTATGAGATTAGCCTCGGTAGACAATTGCCAGAACTTGTGAAATTTGCCGGTGTGGTTCCCGCACGATTTTTTGATTCCCGCCTCTATGTATCTCAAGGACTTCTTGGACGTTACTTTCCAATATTCACTTCCCTTTTCCTGCATGGAGGATGGGTTCATCTTCTGGGCAATATGTTGTATCTCTGGATTTTCGCTGATAATGTAGAGGATAGATTGGGACATTTTAAGTTCCTGATTTTCTATCTCCTTTGCGGATTGGGGGCAAGCTTAGCTCATATCTTTGCCAATCCCACTTCTTCTGTGCCCTCAATTGGTGCCAGTGGGGCTATTGCCGGGATTTTGGGTGCATACTTTATCCTCTATCCTAAATCCCGGGTCATCACTCTTGTGCCAATCTTTTTCTTTTTCCAGATAATTAAGCTACCTGCTTTCATATTTTTAGGAGTTTGGTTTTTAATGCAGTTTTTCAGCGGAATGTTAACCTTAGGGCCGGGGACTGCCCAGGCAGGAGGAATTGCCTGGTGGGCACATATTGGCGGATTTTTAAGTGGAATATTTTTTATTCTACTCTTAAAAGGCAAAAAACATCCCAAAAGAAAGTAAATAGAATTTTTTGCTATGTATAAAAAATATCTAATAGATAACGGTTTGAAAGTCATAACAGCTCCAATGAAAGGGACGCGAGCAGTCACTGTTTTGATTTTAATTGGAATAGGGTCTCGCTATGAATCTGAGCAACTGAACGGCATTACCCATTTTTTGGAGCATATGCTCTTTAGGGGAACGAGCAAGCGTCCAAGTGCCAAAACCATTTCCGAAACTATTGATAGAGTAGGAGGAGAACTAAACGCTTATACCAGCGAAGAGAGCACTGGTTTTTTCATTCACTTAGCCAGTCCTCACCTGGAGCTCGCTCTCGATGTTCTTTCAGATATGTTACTTAATTCCAAATTTGAAAGAGAAGAGATTGAAAAGGAAAAAGGCGTGATTTTGGAAGAGATTAATATGCATCAGGATAAACCAGATATTCAGGTTGTAAATATTTATAAATCTCTACTCTACGGCAACCAGCCCCTGGGCTGGGAAGTAATCGGAAAGAAAGAGATAGTTAAAAATATCGATCGGGAAAAATTACTGGCTTATAGGAAGAATAATTTTTCTTCCAATAATACTGTAGTTTCCATTGCTGGTGATGTCCAGTCTGGAAAGACTTCAGCTTTGGTTAAGAAGTATTTAAGAAGATGGAAAAACAGAAAAAAACCTTCTTACCTGCCTTTAGAAGAAAAACAGACCGCTCCTGCTACAACTCTTCAATATAGAAAGACTGATCAGGCTTATCTATGTCTGGGAGTAAGGACTTTTGCTTATAAACATCCCGACTATTATGTGCTCAGGGTTTTAAATACGATTCTGGGAGGAATGGTAAGTTCCCGGCTCTTCGTTAGGCTTCGAGAAGAAGAAGGTATAGTTTATTCAGTTGATTCTTTAAGGGAATCTTATCTGGATGGGGGGAACCTGCGTGTCAATGCGGGAGTGGAGATAAACAAAACAGAAATTGCCATTACGACCATTTTGGAAGAGTTTAAAAGAATGTGTCAGGAAATTGTTGGAAAAGAAGAATTGGGAAAAGCTAAAGAATACTTGAAAGGCAGACTGACTCTGGAACTGGAGCTTTCTCCAGGGGTAGCAAGTTTTCTGGGCCATCAAGAACTTCTTTTAGGAGAGATTAAACTGCCGGAAAAACAAATGAAAGAAATTGAAAAAGTTACTTCAGACGACATAAACAGAGTAGCCAAAAAGATTTTCGTTAAGGAGCACCTTAATCTGGCAGTAGTTGGTCCTTTTACAGATAAAGAAAAATTTGTAAAATTATTGAAATTTTAATTTTTCGCTTGATGAACAGCCCATTTATATATATAATTCTATGGTGAAAGGACAAAAATGGGTAAAATAAAAAAACCTCTACCGGTAAAGTTAATAATTGGTATGATATCTCCGAATGTAGACCTTTTCGACCAGCTAACACAAATTTTAGTTGAGAAATTTGGGCCGGTAGATTTGAAAAGCAATGTATTCAACTTTGACAAGACCGATTACTACGAAGAAGAGATAGGCAAAAATTTAAAGAGACGATTTTTAAGTTTTTGCGAGTTAATTGAACCAAGGGGGTTAGTAGAGATTAAATTATTTACCAACAGTCTGGAAGAAAAGTTTTCGCTTTCCAAAGATGAACCAAGCCGTCTTATTAATCTTGACCCGGGTTATCTCGATTGCACAAAGCTGGTCTTAGCCAACACTAAAGATTCACCAAACAGAATTTATTTAAGAGAGAGAATCTATGCAGAGATAACTTTATATTTCAGCCAGGGAACTTTTAAGTTCCGACCCTGGACTTTTCCCGACTATAAAACCCGGGAGTACATTGAAACGTTTAATCAGATTAGGAAACTTTACATTAGTCAAAGGCGCAATATTATTTCCAAAAAAGTAGATAAAAAATTTTAAACTCCTTGACAAAATTTCATTATCGCATTATAATTATTTTAAAAGGAGTAAGGAAAGATTGTTCTGCGTTATTAACGTCCCGATTCATCGGGACTACTCCAAAAGACTGTGGGTCTGCATTGGAAAATTTTGAAAACTCTTTTTAAGGGCAATTAGCTCAGCGGGAGAGCGCTGCTTTCACAAGGCAGAAGTCGCTGGTTCAACCCCAGCATTGCCCAGGTTAACGATTGGAATTTTAAATTCCTAATTTTTTTTAAGGGGGGAGGTGAAATAGATGGCAGTTAAGAAGAGAGAGAAAGCCAAGAAGAAAAAAAAGGCCACGAAGAAAAAGAAAAAGAAAAGATCGTGCTAAAAAAGAATTACATCTTAAAAGATTTTTAAAAGAAAGGAGCGACTCCCTCCAGAGTCGCTCTTTTCTTTGGGCAGTTACTTCTTAATAAACGGAGAAAAAACTCCCTTTCCTCTCTGGGGAGAGGGTTAAGCCTGCCCGTGCCTGGCACGAGCCACGGCCAGGGGTGCGGGGAAAATAATTTTATGGCAGATGCAACTTTATTGGAAAGGAGGACTAAATTGAAAAAGAATTTCTGGAAAATTATGGTGTTAAGCTTTGCTTTTGGGATCGGGTGGTCTATAATGTCGTCATGTTTTGCAAAAGAAATATCAAAGTCCACGCAAGAAGGGTGGAAATTACCAGCCCCTAAGAAAAAAAGCAGAGTTAGTCTTGAAAAAGCACTGAATCTTCGTCGGTCGAGCAAAGAGGGTTTTTCCAGTAAGGAATTAAAGGAAAAAGAGATCGGACAAATCCTGTGGGCAGCAAGAGGAGTTAATCGTCCTAATGGGAAGCTTACTTCTCCTTCAGCAATGGCTCGCTATTCGGTCTCAGTTTATGTTGCTACAAGCAAAGGCACCTTCCTCTACATTCCCGAAAACCATTCTCTCTTATCCATTAGTAATAGAGATATACGGAAAGGTATAGGCACACAGGAATACGTGAAGACCGCTCCTGTTATTTTGATGTTTGTTGCGGATTTCTCAAAATTGTCTGAGTTTTCTATGACCAGGAAAATTTCTTTCGTCAGTGCAGAAGCAGGAGCCATTGGAGAAAATGTTTACTTGCAGTGCGCGGCATTAAAATTAGGAACCTGCTTTGTAGCTTCTGTAGACAAAAAATTCGTAAAGACAGCTCTTGAGTTCGAAAAAGACATAGAACCCTTATTTATAATGCCCATAGGTCATTCCAGGTGAAATCGGATAACTTTTAGAGGAACTTTCAAGTTGACTTTCCCCTAAAAATTTAGTATAAGTAAGGTAGATTTTTTTTGGGGAGCGGATGTGAATGAACAATTAGAGAGATTAATCGAGTTGCAGGAAGTCGATTTACTTCTTGACCGCATTCTAAGTGAAATCGACCAGATCCCTAAGGAAATTGACAGATTGAAAAGAGAGTTTGAAGAAAGCCAGGCGTCGCTTAACGAGTTGAAAAAGAAGATGACTGAACTACAAGTAGGTAGGAAAAGTAAAGAACTTGAACTCAAGACCAAAGAGGAAGAACTTAAAAAACATCAGAGCGAACTCTTTTCAATAAAGACAAACGAAGCCTATACTGCATTACTGAAAGAAATTGAGGAAGGTAAGAAGTTAAAAAATGATATTGAAAATACAGTTCTTGCAGTGATGGAGCAAGAGGATGCTTTACTTACCGAAGAGAAGATAAAAAAAGAAGAGCTGGCTAAGAAGAAAGAAGAAGTTACTAAACAACAAAAGGAATTAGAAGACAGATTGCAACGCTTAAAGCAGAATCTACAGGAGGTTCAATCGGAACAGAAACAGAAAATAGCTAACATCAAATCGGAAATATTTAAAAGGTATCAGAGAATAAGGGAAAAGAAGGATGGAGTGGCAGTTGTTCCGTTAACTAATGGATTTTGTGGAGGGTGTAGCATAGTCTTACCCCCTCAGCTTATAAATGATGTTTTGAAAGGGGAAGACCTGGTAGCTTGTAGAAATTGTTTGAGGATACTATATCTGAAGGAAGAAAAGTGAATGAATCTGAGTTAAGGGAAGAGACCTACAGGATATTGAACACTCTTGCCCAGGAGAAGTCTTTTCGCTCAGCAAAGAAGAGACTTCCTGGGCTCACCGATAAAGAAATATGGAAAGCTATCTCCGTTGCAGCTTCTATGGTAAAACCTTTCCCCGGAGTTAAAAGATACAGAAATCTCAAAGTATATGTCGATGGATCTGCAGAGCCCAATCCCGGACCTTCCGGGATCGGGGTAGTTATTTATGATGAGAAAAAGAATAAAATTAAAGAGGTAAAGAAATATATCGGTTTAGCAACTAACAATGTAGCTGAATACAAGGCTTTGATTCAGGGATTGAAAGAGAGTAAAAAGCTATTAGCGCAAAGTGTTAACGTATTCAGCGATTCCCAATTGTTGATTAATCAGATGGACGGAAGGTTTCGAATAAACAACAAAGACCTACGGAGACTATTCCAACAAGCAAAAAACCTCGAAGGCAAGTTTGAAAAAGTGACTTATTGCCTGATAGGTAGAAATAAGAATAAGGTAGCCGACCAACTTGCCAATATCGCAATAAAAAAGTAGTAGCTCCGATTCATCCAGCCCCTGCTCTCAGGGGCGGGATTCATCGGAGCGTCTTAGGAGTAGCAGACTTTAGTCTGCGTATATATAGGCTTGAAGTGAACCGGATGGTTGCTCCGATATTTATCGGAGAGGAAAGTCCGAACTCCACAGGGCAGGGTGTTCCGTGTAAACGGAAGGGGAGCGATCCTACGGAAAGTGGCACAGAAACCAGGTACAGGTAATGCTGTAGTGAAAAGGCTAAACCCCACTCGGAGCAAGACCGAATAGCAGAGGAGAGACGGCCCGTCTCGTTACTACTCTATGGGTTGGTCGCTTAGATAAATAACCATCGTTCCGATTTGTAGTCGGAATACAGGATTCGGCTTACAGGTTCATTTCAAGCCTTTCTATTTTATTATTTGATAGTGTAAAATTTAGTGGGGGGATTGTCCTGGAGTGTCAAACGAAAGTTTGACCAAGTAAAGCTCTCACTTTATACTCCAAAGCAAAGAAGCTCCCAAGTTCTTAACACTAACTTATTATTTGGAAATATTGACTTTTTTTCTAAAAAAATATAAGATAAAAGACAAGAAACTACCAAAAATTTTATTTGATAAGGAAAATAACTATGGAAGCAATTGAAGCGTTGAAGACCAGAAGGTGTAAAAGAAAATTTTTGCCTACGCCTGTCCCCAAAGGAGTGGTTGAAGATATCATCGATTGTGGTCGACTTGCTCCCAGCGCAGTGAACATACAGCCTGTAGAGTTCATTGTGGTCATTAAAGGGGAAATCAGGAAGAGAATAGCAGAAATGGCCGATTATGGCAGGTTTATTGCAGAGGCACCTGTCTGCATTGCCGTTTTCTCTCGCCAGACGAAATACTACTTAGAAGATGGTTCTGCAGCAACAGAGAACATACTCTTAGCTGCTCACTCACATGGATTAGGGGCCTGCTGGGTGGCTGGAGACAAGAAACTCTATGCAGAGAAAGTCCGCCAACTGCTCGGAGCACCTCAAAATTTTAAACTAATCACCCTCATTCCTCTGGGCTATAGTAAAGAGGAGCCAAAGCCGGCCAAGAGAAAACTGAAAGACGTCCTCCACTGGGAAAAATATTGAGTTTGAGATTCAAAAATGCTCATTGTAGGAATTGATGAGAATGGATTAGGTTTTCGGAATCAGAGAATGTTGGGACCTCTGGTGGTAACCGCTACTGCCTTTAGAATAGAAAGAGGTTATGACTTCAATAAAGATTTTTTCTGGAATGAGCTTAAAAAGGTAGTTTCAAAAGATAAAAGTGATAAGAAGAGCCTCATTGTCTGTGATAGTAAAGAACTTTTCAAGAGCAATAACCAGAAGACATATAAATTAGCAGAGGCTACAGTACTTGCTTTCTATTCTCTTTTGAATAGAAAATTGCCCCAGGATTTCGATAACGATTTTTTCTCCGAAATAGTTCTCAATGGACAGGGTCTTCTTGGCGATTGTCCTGTAAATTGGAAAAGCTCCCTCTGTGGAATCGGTGCTCCCTACAGTCTCCCCGCCTGGAAAGTAGAAACTCAATTTATAGAAAATATCTCAGAAAAATTGAAAGAGACGTTAAGAAAAAAGAGAATTGAATTCATTTTTTGGAAAAGTGGAATATTTTGTCCTTCCATTCTTAATAAGACAGGAGAGAAAAATCTGGATAAGTACTGGCTTGAGGTTCAAACAATAGGTGATTTTATTAATCTATTTCTGGAAAACTACCCAGAAGAAGAAATTTCCTTTTTTTCAGGGAAGATAGATGGCTGGGGAAAGAAGAAAATTTTGAGTTGCCTGGGAGAGAGATTTGAAATTCAACCTGTTCCTACAAAAGAGGGAATGGATATTTTTACAGTCTTCCATAAAAAGAAAAAATTGAAGCTCTATTTTATCAAGTCCGGTGATAAGTTCATCTTTCCCATCTCCCTTTCCTCAATTTTTGGCAAATACATCAGAGAAATATTTATTAGACGGATAAACGAATTCTTTCAAAAGTTTGATAGTTCCTTAGATTGGTGTGGAGGATACAGGCAAGGCAGGAGATTTGATGGCTTCCTGAAAAGGGCTGCCGAAATAGCAACTATGGAGAGAATTCCACAAGAATGTTTGCTCCGGTAGAAAGGCAAATTATGAAAGCTTTTCTGGACATTGAGACCTCATTTGAAGGAGAAATAACTGTTCTGGGAATATATCGCGGGGATGGCACACTAATTCAGTTAGTGGGAAAAGAAATTACCAAGCCAAACTTGCTTAAGAGCCTTGTGGGGACAACTGCCATTTACACTTACAATGGGAGCAGGTTTGATCTCCCGGTCATAAAGGAGAAGCTGAGTGTAGATTTGGATGATTTTTTCGCAACCTACGACTTGATGTACGACTGCTGGGAAAGAAATCTTTATGGTGGTTTAAAGAAAGTCGAACAAATACTAGGAATTAAAAGACGTCTGAAAGAGGTAGATGGCTGGGTAGCTATGGAACTATGGTACCAATACGAAAAAGAAAATAACAAAAAGGCCTTACAAGTGTTACTGGAGTATAATAAAGAAGACATTGTTAATCTTCCTATCTTAATGGAAAAACTTGGGAAAAGGGGTGGTGATTAGTATGCCAGGGAAAGTACCGGCCAAGAGAGAGAAGAAGAAGCCAAAAAAGAAGAAAAAGTAAAGGAGTATAGGCACTCATTCTGGTAAACGAATGTAGCAGTCCCGATGAATCCCGCCCCTGAGAGCAGGGGCTGGATGAATAGGGACGAAGTTCTGCTTTATTGGCAATGTAGGTCTTTATGTCCGTAACGGTTTCTGAAAGGAGTAGCGGAGCAAAGCTCCGCGTCAATGTAAGTAGTGTAGGGGCTTGTTCCCGCCCCGATAAATCGGGGCGTCCATAAAGGGCTACACTACGGATAATGTTTTGGTCGCGTAGGGGCGACCTTTATGGTCGCCCAAGGGTTTTATGCCCGCAATTTAATTATGAAAAAACAGAATTTACATCATAAAGCAAGTTTACTGGGAGAACTGGCTGGCTTCGATGTAACTGGTTTCCCTCTGGCTATTTTCCCTAAGAAACACATTGCCCGTTCCAGTCTCATCTATCCTGCGGCAGGACAAAAAGGTGAATGTATAAATCTGTTTAAAGTTCTGCAAACTAATTTTTGCGAGAACAACTGCTTCTACTGCGTAAATAGGAAAGACAGAGGTTGTCCTCGAATAGAATTCGCACCTCAAGAGCTTGCTTCTCTTTTCCTGGAATACTATAAGAAAAGGTGGGTTAAAGGGCTTTTTCTTTCTTCAGCAATAAATGTTTCTCCTAATGCCAGTCAAGAAAAGATGCTGGAGACTCTAAAGATTTTAAGGCAACGGTATAATTACCAGGGATATATACACTGTAAAATTCTGCCTGGTGTAGATACTGGCCTCATCGAAGCCACAGGAAGATTAGCAGATAGGCTCTCTATGAACTTAGAAGCACCAAACCAGAAATGCCTTTCTGAACTATCTGCGGATAAGAATTTCCATCGAGAACTGCTCAATGGGTTGGAGAAGATTGCCTCTTTTCATGGGAAACATCCCTTGAAAGGAGGAGTGACCACTCAGCTCGTAGTAGGAGCGGCAAATGAGGAAGATAAGGAAATCCTTTCTCTGAGTCACAATCTTTATAGAGGCCATAACCTTCGTAGAGTCTATTACAGTGCTTTCACTCCGGTAGAAGATACTCCTTTGGAGAACTTGCGTCCTTGTCCTCCTTTGAGAGAATTCCGTCTTTATCAGGCCGATTTTCTCTTACGGAAATATAATTTCACTCCAGAGGAATTGATTTTTGATGAGAAAGGGGATCTCTATTTAGATAAAGACCCCAAGTTAGTATGGGCTTTAAGTAATATAGACAGGTTTCCGGTAGAAATAAATAAAGCTTTGTTCGAAGAACTGATCAGAGTTCCTGGAATTGGTAGAATATCAGCCAGGAAAATTCTGGATATAAGGAAAAACACTAAATTGAAAGAACTGGAACAGTTGAAAAAGTTGGGCACGGTTGTTAAACGAGCACGAAAATTTATAACTCTAAATGGAAAATTTTATCCTGCAAAGAAGGAACTCGAACCAGAAATAGACAAACAACTCTTCCTTTGGGAAGAGATATAAAGAAAAAGGGGTCAGAGTCATTTTTGAGCCGTCTTTATCGCTACCGGAGTGTCAAACGAAAGTTTGACCAGGTATCCCGACTTATTAATAAAAGGAGGTTCAATTGGAAATAAGAGAATTTCAGAATCTAATGCACAAACTCTACTATTCCAGAGACTCAAAGAGAGGACTTGCCAGGACTTTTGTCTGGTTTATTGAAGAAGTAGGGGAGTTAGCCAAGCTAATTCGTGAAGGCAAAAAGAGTGATTTTAAGGAAGAAGTAGGAGATGTTTTTGCCTGGTTTTTAAGTTTAGCCAACCTTTTAGATGTGAATGTAGAAAAGGAAATCGAAAAGTATAAAGAAGGCTGTCCCAAGTGCAAAAAAATTCCCTGCCAGTGCACCTATGACTTCCCCAGCTTCCAATTTTAATCCATCACCCATCAATTCGTCAGTCACCCCTGAATTCCTGTAGCAGCAAAGCGTAAGATTTGCCTCTCTGTAGGGGACGGACGCAGTTTATGCCGATTTTTCGGCGTGCCGTCCTTTCATTTGGGCGGCCACCCCGCTTTATCGGGGCCCCTACAATGCAGAGATATCGCTCTCGAGCTACAACTTTTTGCTTTCCTCCCTTTCGGGAGGACCCCAAAAACTAAAGCCTGCACAGCTTCCCAGAAAATCAAGCTCCCTCCACTTAAGACCCTCAAAATTAGTATAAGCAATCAAGCGGAGGGTTTTAATTGACAAATTTTAGTTCTTTTGCTATTCTATCCTATATCGACGATAAGAGGAGCGAATGGAAAAAGATGAAAAGGCTATTCAGCGAGAAGAGAAGATTTATATTCTTCTGATAGCCATTTTTGTCGGTGGCCTGGTCATTGCCGGGGTTCTGGCGAGCAAGATTGTCAATATAGCTGGTCTTATAGTCCCGGGAGGAGTTTTTGCCTACTCCATAACTTTCCCCATTACTGATATAATTTGTGAAGTTTGGGGTAAAAAGAAAGGGAAATATGTGGTCTTTAGTGGGTTCATCACTCTACTGGTCGTCCTGGCACTGATTAGACTTACTCTCATCTTTCCCAAAGCTTCTTTCTGGACTGGAGAAGAGGCCTTCACCAAGATTCTGGGTGGCACCTCGCGGATTATTATCGCTAGTTTTATTGCTTATCTGGTAAGCCAGTACCACGACGTCTGGGCATTCCATTTCTGGCGCAAGGTTACCAAAGGAAAGCATCTCTGGCTGAGAAATAATGCTTCAACATTTGTCTCACAGTTCATCGATACAGTTGTCTTTATTACCATTGCTTTTTATGGTGTAATGCCAGTTTTTACATTAATTAAAGGACAATATATTATCAAACTACTAATTGCGTTATTAGATACACCGATTGTATATTTTGGGGTTTGGTTAATAAGAAGGGGAAAAAGAGATGAAGATAGGCATAGTGGGAGTTCCTCCACAGGAAGTTTTAGATAAATATAGAGGGAACGATTTCATAGACCTGGACACTCTTTTCGATTTTACTGATAACACCAAAGCTGAATCCTACTTACCCAAGATATATTGTGCTACAATTAAAAGCATTATCGCCAATGCTTTGACTATAAAATTAGACCTTATCATTTTCGATAACGGCTATAGCAAGTGTGACAATGGTAGGTTCGTCAGTGAAATTCTTAAGCGTGAGCTTAATGTGCCTATAGTTACCACTCAAAATAATGCTACTCGTAGACATCCCCAGACAGTATGCGAAAGCGACTTGGAATTGAGAAAGAAGTTTGATTTGATAGTGGACAGTGTGGTTAAAGATGTTGATAAGTCAAAGTTGAAGTATGTAAAGCCAAATTATGGTTTCTGGGGAGTCCCTCCCAATGATTTCAGCATACTTGACCTATTTCCTAAAGAGACCCATGTTTTCGGCTGGGCAAGGTGTATGGAAGCAAGAGTTCCTGCAGACCTGGAGTTGGAAACCATGGTAAGGGAGGACCTGCCTACGGTATTCTATGCGCAGGCTTTCTGTAGCAAGAACTCCTTAGCGAAATATCTGGCAAAAAAGCATAATGGACTTTATGTTGAAGTTGACGATGTTCTCGATAATTCCGTAAAAAGCAAAATCGAAGCCTATCTCTTATTAAACAAGTGAGAAAAGGGACATTTTTTGTGGGAGTGGCATTTATGCGACCCGCTGGATGGAGTGAAGCGATATGCTTTTAGGCGATGTGGGAACCAGTTATACCAAGATATTAGATGTAGAAAAAGATGAGTATAGAGTTATGAAGACTCTCGACTTGCTTAAGAGTGACTTAAGATTCGATATAGCCTGCGGGCATAATGCGAAATTGAGAGCGGATAAAGTAGCCAATGAATTGGTTGCTCTGGAAAAGGGTAGCAGGAGATTGATTGGAAACGGGAATTTTCTGGTGGTGGATGTGGGAAGTAGGGACATCAAATATGTAAAAATGAAAAGTAGTAAATATGAGGAGATGGATTGGAACGCTCTCTGTGGAGCAACTTTAGGATTTTCTATTGAGCTTCTGGAGAACCATTTTAATGTAAAGACATCAGAGATAGAGAAAACTTCTCAGTCCCTGGGAGTGACTTGTGGAGTTTTAGGTATGGCTAAAATTTTCGATAAGATTTCAGAAGGGTATGAGATAAATGATGTTCTGGCAAGCTTTGTCAAAGGAATAGCAGAGAACGTCTATAAATTCATAGATGAACCTGAATTTTTCTATTTAAGTGGAGGGTTATGTAACAACAGTCTATTTATTAAAAGTTTTCAGTGCAAGGTTAAACCTTTGGGAAGGTTTGTTCTTTTAGAAGGATTAAGAGAGATTGGGGATAGTGGAGTTAGATAGTATGCGTTTTGGATTTCACATCTGGATCGGTGAAGGATTCTCTAAGGTGCCTGAACTGGCACGCAAGAGAAGAGCCAGGACAATCCAATTCTTTTCTCGCAACCCCAGAACATGGGCGGTTTCTCTTATCCCCGAAGAGGAAGTCAAAAAATTTAAAGTAGGAGTAGAAACACTGGGAATTAAGCCCTTATTTCTCCATATGCCTTATCTTCCCAACTTAGCCTCTCCCAGGCAAGATTTTTATCTTAAATCAATCGATGCACTGAGTATAGAATTGGAGAGAGCAGAAATACTCGGCGCCCGATTTCTAATTACCCATATAGGAAGTCGCGGGGAAGCAAGTGAAGCAGAGTCCATAGAAAGACTGATTAAAGCAATAAACTACTCTCTGGATAGAGTCCGAAACAAAGTAACTATAGTTGTTGAAAATACTGCCGGACAGGGAAAGCAAATTGGGTATAAATTTTCACAAATTAAAACTGTTATTGCTGGAATAGAAAATGGAGAAAGAATTGGGGTTTGCCTGGATACAGCGCATGCGTTTCAGGCGGGATATGACCTTTCCCAGAGAGATGGTCTGGAGAAAACTTTAGAAGAATTCGAAAGACTCATTGGATTTGATAAATTGAAACTTCTTCATCTCAACGATTCCAAAACTCTTCTCGGTTCCCGGGTAGACAGGCATTGGCATGTCGGCGAGGGATACATAGGGAATGAAGGGTTTAAAAACATCGTGAACCATCCAAAGCTATTCCATTTTCCCGGAATCATGGAGACACCCTACAAGAGAGAAGAAGACGACATCAGAAATATGTCGAAAATAGAAAGTCTTGTATCCCCCACCCCTCTCTTCTAAAGGGGAGGATATATCAAAGGAACCCCCTCACCCTGACCCTAAGGGGAGAGAGGACAAAGTGAGTGACTGTTTGTCACAAGGAGAATAAGATGGCTAAAAAAGGAAAGATTGCAATTATTCCAATTAAGGGAATGGTTATTTCTGAGGAAGGCCCTTCTTCGCCTTTTCCTCTCCTGGCTATGACCAGAGCAGTATCCTCAGCTGAAATAATCCCCCTAATTGAAAGTGTAAAGAAGAATCGCCGGATTAAAGGTTTGATTCTGGAAATAAATTCTCCCGGAGGAAGACCTTTCCCCTGTAAAGAGATTGCAGAATGTATCAAAAATCTGGGAAAGCCCACGGTAGCCTGGATAAAAGAATATGCTGCTTCTGGTGGCTACTGGATTGCCTCATCTTGCGACAGTATTGTAGCTGACCGCTTAAGTACCCTGGGGAGTATTGGTGTGGCGTCCATTCGACCCGACTTCTCTGAGCTGATGAAAAAGTTCGGGATAGACGTGGAGACAATGGCCTCAGGTGTCTACAAGACATTTGGCATACCTTATAAGAAGTCGACCCCGAAAGAGAAAGAGTTGCTAAAAGAAGAACTCGATACCATTTACAAAAATTTCATAGAAGAAGTCACCAAGAACAGAAAACTAAGCGAGGAAGTAGTAAAAGAAATATCCACGGGAAAGATTTACTTAGGGGAAGAGGCAAAAAAGCTTGGTTTAATAGATTTTCTGGGGGGGAAGACTAAAGCAATAGAACTTATTATGAAAAAGACAGGAATTGAAGTATACAGGATTGTAGATTACGCCAAAAAGATGAGGAGACCTTTAAGCTTTTTGAAGAGAATATTTGGATAAAAAAGGGGTCAACTCTATTTTTCTCTTTCTTCAAAAAAGAGAGTTGACCCCATTTTCTTGACCGCATTTCCAAAAGAGAGAGTTGACCCAATTTTTTATGAAAGGTTTAATTCTGACTGCTGGTATTGGTAAAAGACTTCGGCCACTGACTAATTCTCTTCCTAAATCTTTAATCCCTGTGGCAGGGAGACCGATGATTGAGTACAGCCTTAGAGGTTTCGGGAAGGCAAAAATTGGCCAAGTAGGTATTGTTGTCTCTCCAGAGGATTATAAAACCATTTCTGAAAGATTGAGTGATGGACACCAATGGAATATGAAGCTCACCTATATAGAACAGGAGAGACCATTAGGCACAGGAGATGCAGTGGCAAAAGCTCAAGGGTTTGTCGGTGAAGATAATTTCTTGTTAGCTTATTGTGACCTTGTCTCCTTTTATGACTTCACAAATCTCATCGAGTCCCATCTAAAATTTCGTCCTCTGGCGACTCTCCTTATTAATAAAGAAGAGAATTCTGAGATCACAGGTCAGGTGGTTTGGGAAGGAGATTTGGTCAAAAAGATAGTGGAGAAGCCAAAGGACAAAATTTCTGATTATGGAATAAGTGGGCTATTAATTATTGAGCCCGATATCTTTAAAGCCATCCCACATATCAAACCGTCAGCAGTGGGAGAATACTACATTGGAGATGCCTTACAGTATTTAATAGATAAAAAATTTGAAGTACGTTACCGAAAAATTGATACCTGGCGGGTCAATGTGAACTCTCTTGAAGATATCAAGAAAGCTGAGGCTTTAATTCTAAAGAATCGAAGTCAGAAGGAATTATAAGGTTTCCTGAAAAATTCTTTTTTATCTCGTTTTCTATTTCTTCCATTTTAAATTCGATTTCAGTAAGAAAATGAATAGGAACGAGGGTCTTAACTTGAGCTTCCTCGGCAATTTCTCCTAAAGCCAGAGCTGAGGTGTGCATTTCTTCAAGCTCTTTGGCAAAGCGTGATGGACAGGCGCAGTCGTGTATGAGATAATCGGCATCTTTTGCTTCCTCAACAATTGTGCGGCTAAAAGCTGTATCTCCTGAGTAGACACAGGTGAGTGGGGGATCTTTAAGATAAATTTTGAGTCCTATGGAATCAGGAGTATGCTTTACTGGAAAAGAGGAGATGAGGGTCTTTTCCCTTTGGAAAAAGAGAAAAGTGTCCTTATCAACTGGTATGGTCTGGAAAGAAACTTCAGGAAATTTCTTAGGGTCTTCAAGCCGGTGAAAAGAGATAAGTCCTCTGATAAGAAGAAGGCATTCCCGGGTAGCAAAGATATTTACTTTATTTCCTAACCTGTACTGGGAATGTAAGAGAGAAGGTACTCCATAGATATGGTCAACATGAGTATGGGTTAATATGAGGTTAGAAATTTCGCGATAATCGAAACCCAGTTTAGCAAGTTTTGTTACAGGACTTCCGGGACAGTCTATAAGAAATTTCTCTCCGGAATCATCCATAAAAAGCAAGGAAGTATTATCTCTTTGGGCTGAGGCTACTGCCCCAGCAGTACCTAAAAATATTATTTTTGCCATTTTATATCACGAGGATATGATATAGAAAATATCTTCAATTGTCAATAATTTTGTATAGGGTCTCTGAAAAAGCCCTGATTTTGGTCTGTCATTGCGAGCCCAAAGGGCGTGGCAATCGACCCAAAGGGTCGTTGCGAGGGCAAAGCCCGTGGCAACCTCGTGCCAAACCATGAGATTGCTTCACTTCGTTCGCAATGACACTTCGTGTCAGATTGCTTCGTCGCCCTGCTCCTCGCAAAGACAGCTAAAGCGACTTTTTCAGAGACCTCTGTATAGGAATGTAGCTGCAGAGCGAAGCTCTGCTTAATGTAGGGGCGACACGCAGTTTATCCCGTGCAAGCGGGGTGGTCGCCCAATAAAACGTATAGATAAAATGAAGAAGAACATTCTCTTCACCGGTAGACCCGGCGTGGGAAAGACCACAGTTATTATGAAATTGATTAGCGGGTTGAAAGAAGTGGGAGGATTCTATACTGAGGAGATTCGCCAGCAAGGGGAGAGGAAAGGATTCAGGATTATTACTCTCAGGGGTAAAAAGGGAATCTTAGCTCATAAAGCTTTAAACAGTCCTTATCGAGTAGGGAAATACGGAGTTAATATTGAAGATTTAGAGAATATTGCCGGGAGGAGCATTTCTCTTGCTGTAAATGATGATAAGAAAAAGATTATCCTCATCGACGAGATTGGAAGGATGGAACTCTATTCTCCTAAATTTCAGGAAGCAGTAATTAAAGCACTCGATAGTTCCAAAAGAGTAATCGGCACACTCCAGGAAAGACACAATAAGTTTATTGATGCCATTAGAAAAAGAGAAGACGTAAAACTCATTGAGGTAACTTTAGAAAATCGAAAGATATTGCCAGAGGAGTTGAAAAAGGAACTCTTGGACGCTCCGATGAATCGGAGCTACTCCTAAAATACTCCGATGAATCGGAGCTACCAAATACTAAAAGATGAGCGTTATTGGTTTATTAACAGATTTTGGATTAAATGATAATTTCGTAGGAGTTATGAAGGGAGTAATATATCGTATTAATCCCCAGGCAAAAATTGTTGACCTCTGCCACGAAATAGAATCCCACAATATCCACGATGCAGCATTCCTTTTGAAAAGCTCCTACCCATATTTCCCTGAAGGCACGGTCTTCCTCATAGTGGTCGACCCCGGAGTGGGAAGTGAGCGGAAATCTGTAATAGTGGAAACAGAAAAGTATATCTTTGTAGCACCCGATAACGGAGTTCTATCTTTTCTCACAGAAAGAGACATAAAAAGAATTATCCAGATAACCAATGAAGAATATTTTCTGAAACCAGTGTCTCGCACTTTTCATGGCCGGGATATCTTTGCTCCGGTAGCAGCACATCTTTCCAGAGGAAAAAAAATAGAGAAATTTGGCACGGCGATAAAAAAGATAAAAAAACTAAAATTTTCTGAGCCTCAAATCAAAAACAATCGTCTAATGGGTGAGGTTATGTATGTTGACCATTTTGGAAACTTGATTACCAATATTAACCAGGATGCTTTTCTCCGATTCATTGAGGGCAATAAGTTCCAAATAGTCATAGGGAAAGCAAAGATATCAAAAATTAGTTCTTCCTATCAAGAAGAGAAAAAAGGTCTACCCATTGCCATATTTGGCAGTTTCGATAATTTGGAGATTTCGCTTTATGGAGATGATGCCTCACAGCGTTTGAATTTAAATAAAGGCAGTAAAATTTACATAGAGAAAAGAACCACTTAATCCCTCAGGTATCCTCTCCCTTGGGGGAGAGGGTTAGGGTGAGGGGGAAATCATATTGGGGAGGTAGTTAGTAGAATGGAAATTGTGGGAATAATCGCTTTTATAGCCGTCCTCCTTTTAGGGATTATCTCACCCTTTTTCGGACTGCCGGGAACCTTCATTATTGTTGCTAACGCCCTGGTTTACGGATTAATTACCCGTTTTCAAACAATAACAGTCTGGTTCTTACTTCTCCTCTTGGGATTGGCAGTTGTGGGTGAAATTTTCGAATTCTTTTCCAATATCTTTGGAGCAAAGCATTATGGCGCCTCAAGATTGGGTTTGATAGGTGCTTTTTTAGGAGGCATTGTCGGTATTTTTATAGGTAGTTCTTTCCTGCCTATTCTCGGTCCCTTGGTGGGCGGATTAGTAGGTGCATTTGTGGGAGCTTTCCTTTTTGAACTGTTCAAGAAAGAGGGTTCCAAAAGAGCTATTACTGCTGGACTGGGTGCTTTTCTGGGAAGAGTGGCGGCAATTTCAGTAAAAGTATTCATCACTATTATAATGGCCGTCCTGATTTTAATGAAAGTTTTTTAAGGGAAGAAACTATGCTTGAGTATATTGTTCGTAGACTATTGTTCATTATTCCGCTTCTCCTGGGAATTACAATCATTACTTTTGTAATCGTTCATCTCTCCCCCGGAGGACCTGCCGATATGCTGACTGGACTCAGCCCCAAGGTTAGTGCTGAGGCTAAAGCCCGTCTCCACTCCTTATACGGGTTGGATAAACCGCTCCACGTCCAGTATTGGCTCTGGCTAAGTCGGTTAGTGCGCTTCGATTTTGGAAGGTCTTTTAAAGACGGACGCCTGGTGATTATAAAAATTTTGGAGAGGCTTCCGGCAACTTTATTATTAAACGTCCTTTCCTTACTTCTCATCTTTTTTATTGCCCTGCCCATAGGGGTTATCTCTGCAGTGAGACAAGATTCATTTTTTGACAAGGGGATGACAGTATTTGTTTTCTTGGGTTTCTCCGTGCCTGCTTTCTGGCTCGCCTTGCTTCTAATGGTACTTTTTGGCGTTGTTCTGGGATGGCTTCCCATTTCAGGTATGCATTCCGTTAATTTCCCTTATTTTTCTTTCTGGGGAAAGCTTTGGGACATCATTAAACATTTAATCTTACCTGTTTTTGTTTCTGCTTTTGGTGGACTGGCATATTTATCCAGATATTCGAGAACATCTATGCTAGAGGTACTCCGCCAGGATTATATCCGCACCGCCCGCGCCAAAGGATTGTCCGAGAAGAAGGTAATATATAGACATGCCCTACGTAATGCTCTAATTCCCATTGTTACTCTTTTAGGACTATCACTTCCCGCTTTAATTGGAGGCGGATTTATTTTTGAAACCATTTTCGCCTGGCCGGGAATGGGACGCCTCGGTTATCAGGCGATTATGGCCAGAGACTATCCGGTAATTATGGGTGTGGGAGTTATTGCTGCTCTTCTCACTCTATTGGGCAATCTAATCGCCGATATAACTTATGCTTTTATCGACCCCCGCATTAGATATCGATAGAAAGAGGTCTCTGAAAAAGTCGCTTTAGCTGTCTTTGCGAGGAGCAGGGCGACGAAGCAATCTCGTTGTTATCGTTGGGGAATGAGATTGCCACGCCCTTTGGGCTCGCAATGACAGACCAAAATCAGGACTTTTTCAGAGACCTCAGAAAAGGAAAAATAGATGTGGAAGATTTTCTGGAAAAGATTTAGAAGGAATAAGTTGGCTATGTTGGGAGCTCTCATTATTTTCTCCTTAGCACTGGTAGCAGTTATTGCTCCTCTCATTGCCCCTTTCAGTCCTCACCATCAGGATATTCTCCACAGGTTAGAACCACCTTCTACTAAACATCCTTTAGGAACCGATGATCTGGGAAGAGACCTTCTCTCCAGAGTAATCTACGGGACTCGAATTTCACTTCTTGTGGGATTTGTAGCAATAGGAATTGCCATTATAATCGGGAGTATTCTCGGGCTTCTCTCCGGATACTTTGGAGGCTGGCTCGATACTGTAATTATGAGATTTGTAGACATAATGCTCTGCTTTCCCACATTCTTTTTAATCTTGATGGTAATCGCCTTCCTTGAGCCTAATATCTGGACTGTAATGGTAGTTATCGGGTTGACAGGATGGCCTGGTTTAACCAGACTCGTCAGAGGTGAATGTCTTTCAATAAGGGAGAGAGGGTTCGTTCAGGCAGCCAAGGTATTAGGTTTGTCAAACACAAGAGTGATGTTTGTTCATCTATTGCCCAATGTAATGGCCCCCATTCTGGTTACAGCCACATTAGGGATTGGCGGAGCAATTTTGACTGAATCGGCTTTGTCCTTTCTTGGTCTGGGCGTCCAGCCGCCAACTCCCAGTTGGGGTAATATTTTAACTGCAGGCAAAGATTATATTACTGTGGCGTGGTGGCTTTCTCTCTACCCCGGCCTGGCAATTCTTATCACCGTTCTGGCTTATAACCTCCTTGGCGAAGGATTGCGCGATGTCCTCGACCCCAGAATGATGGCAGAATAGGTAAAGCTTTCGCTTTACACTCCAAAATTATTTAGTCCTTTGGAGTGTCCCGATAAGTCGGGACCCTTAAACAGAAGGATATGTGAATAGGAAAAAATAGCAATGGAAAAAATTTTAGAAGTCAAAAATCTTTCCGTCGAGTTTTATAAAGGAGGAAAAGTTATCCAGGCACTGAGAGATACTTCGCTCACTCTGAAAAGGAACGAAGTCTTAGGTATAGTTGGTGAATCTGGCTGCGGAAAGAGCACGCTTGCTCTGTCCATACTGAAATTAATTCCGGAAAAGGAGGGTAGGGTTATCTCGGGCGAAATCCTTTTTAAGGGAGAAGACCTCCTGAGGTTATCCGACGAGAAATTACTCCAGATAAGAGGAGATAGAATCTCTATCATTTTTCAAGACCCCTTTACTTCTCTAAATCCCGTATTCAAAATAAGTAAGCAGATTGCTGAATCTCTCGTTCTTCACAAGAAAGAGAACTTGTCTACTCAGCAAATGGAAAAAGAGGTAATCGAACTCCTTGAGCTGGTTAAGCTACCCAAGCCAAAAGATACGATGTTGTCCTATCCGCATCAGCTAAGTGGAGGAATGCAACAGAGAGTAATGATTGCCATAGCTCTCTCTTCCAATCCAGAAATTTTAATTGCTGATGAACCAACCACAGCGCTCGATGTCACTATTCAAAAAGAGATACTAAACCTTCTAACTGAACTACAAAAGAAACTGGGACTTTCAGTAGTCTTGATTACTCACGATTTTGGCATAGTTGCCGAGACCTGTCAAAGGGTCTCAGTTATGTATGCAGGAATCATAGTTGAGGAAGCGTCAACTTCTGAAATTTTTCATAATCCTCTACATCCTTACACTAAAGGGCTTTTAGAGTCTCTTCCCTCAAGAGAAGAACTGCCAAGTTCTTCCCAGGGTAAGAAGAGAAGACTCAAAGCAATCCCCGGACAAGTCCCTGACCCCAGTAATTTACCTTCAGGGTGTAAATTTCATCCCAGATGTCCAAAAGTTATTGAGGACTGCAAACCCGAGGAGCCAAGACTCAGGGAGATAGTCAAAAATCACTGGGTAAGGTGTATTCGTGCCGTCTATTAGACGGTACCATATTTATCCCCTCGGGGGAGACGGTAACATATTTACCCCCTCTCTCCTTGGGGGAGAGGGGAAGGGCGAGGGGGATCTTCTCTAA
>JABUBO010000033.1_pt1 | contig 35477 bp, 29 predicted proteins | sample 7240361 | NCBI WGS metagenome assembly JABUBO01 (sample SAMN07256346, study PRJNA390944) | subsurface metagenome | isolation source: Methane hydrate marine sediment | place: Pacific Ocean: Eastern North Pacific, ODP site
GATTGAAGGGAAGAGAAGAAAGAGGAAAAATATCCATAGCCCAATTGCCTGTAGAGCCCACTGGACCCATCATAAGCCCCTATCCCTCTCCGGTGACCAGGATTTATCCCTATAGATTCAAGGCATCCACAGACCTCATTTTTCCTATGCTTTTTTATTCCACAACAGAAGGTCTGTATACAGCTGGATACTGGCAGGCAAGTGATATGCTGGGGAACCATGGGATGATTACTTATGTGGAGTATGCCTCGGAATATGACTGGCTAACCTATCAAGTAGGTTATATTTATCAAAGGTGGCGGCCTGCTTTAGGCTTTTTCGCTTATGGAAAGACGAGACGCGAATCTGGGGACGATGATAATAATATAGTCCGTACCAGTGAATTTACCGAAGAGATGGTGGTCAGTTATCCTTTCGACCGTTTCCGGCGGGTAGATCTGGGACTTATTACTGAGTCTAAGCGAGAGTGGAATGGAGATAATATCAGAACCCGGGAGAACGGGATTGCTCTTTCTCTGGTAAGGGATACAACCCAGGGAAAGATTCTGGACATAATGAGCGGTAGCCGGGCCAATTTCACGGTCTATCAAGCCTTTAAAGCGCTTGATGGGGACCTTGATTATACAAAGTATATTCTCGATGCCAGGAAATATTTCAAATTATCCGAACGCAATGTTTTAGCATTTAGATTTCTGGGAATGTTAAGCCAGGGAAAGGATAGAAAAGAGTCCTCTCTAGGGGGAGAGAGTAAGTTGCGCGGCCTTTCTAAGGGTTACTCCTCAGGAAGCAGGTTAGCCCTGATTAACGCTGAGTGGAGGTTTATGCTCTTTCCAGAAATAAATTGGAGGTTCAGGCTTCTGTGGCCGGAGATATATCTAAAGAGCCTGCAACTTTCTCTTTTTACAGATTCAGGAGCAGCCTGGAACGAACCTGAGGAGATGAGGACAATTTCAGACATAAAAAATACAATTGGAATAGGGTTAAGAATAAACACTTTCCTCATCCAGACGTTTCCCTTTACACTCAGGTTAGATTATGGCTGGCGGACGGATAAATTCACTGGAAAATTCTATTTTTCCTTGGGACCCACTTTTTAAATATTGTAATTATGGTCCCGATACATCGGGATGGTCGCCCAAGGGCTTTATGCCCGTAATTTGAAATTTGTAATCTGTAATTTGTGTAGTATAGTTGACAAGATTTCAAAAATTTATTAACATACAAAAATGTAAATAGAAAATTAAAGGCATTAACCAATGAACTCTCTAATAGTAGCTATTTTTGCGGTTCTGCTTCTGTGGTGCGGATTTAAATTTTACGGAAAGATTATGGAGAAACTATGGGACATTAACCCCCAGAGAAAGACCCCAGCAGTGGAAAGGACCGATGGTATAGATTATGTACCGGCAAAGCATTGGACAATTCTCTTCGGACACCATTTTGCCAGCATTGCCGGGGCTGGACCAATCATCGGACCAGTGATTGCAGTAGCTATTTGGGGATGGGTGCCAGCTCTCATCTGGATAGTAATAGGTTCCATATTTATAGGTGGTGTTCACGACTTTTCTTCCTTGATGGGCTCTATAAGACATAAGGGCAGGTCGATTAGCGATGTTGCCGAATCTACAATGAGCCATCGGGCGAAAATGCTATTTGCTACTTTCTTGTGGCTGACTCTTATTCTGGTGGTGGCAGTGTTTGCCGCTGTCACCAGCAGGACTCTGGTAAGCGAACCAAGGATAGTGATACCCACTTTTGGCCTTATTTTGGTTGCCATTCTTACTGGGCTTATGATTTACAGATGGAGAGTAAACCAAGTGGTTGCAACAGTTATAGGCCTGGTTCTACTGGGAAGTCTTCTGATTCTGGGCTACCATTATCCCATATCTCTGGGAATAGAAGGAAGCACAAGAATCTGGATAGTTATATTATTGGCGTATGCGTTTATTGCTTCTATTACTCCTGTAAATATTCTCCTCCAACCGCGGGATTATCTATCCACTTTTATCCTGTTTTTTGGACTAATTTTTGGCTATTTGGGACTATTCTTTTCCCATCCCAGGATGCATACTCCTGCTTTCGTCCAGTGGTCTAGCGGTCAAGGAGCTCTCTGGCCAATGCTATTTGTAATCATTGCCTGCGGAGCAATTTCAGGATTCCATTCATTAATTGCCAGCGGAACAACGTCCAAGCAATTAGCAAATGAGAGAGATGCGAAGAAGGTTGCCTATGGAGGAATGGTTTTGGAAGGTGTTCTGGCCAGCCTGGCTCTTCTTGCTGTAGCAGCTGGTCTTTATTGGACGGGAGGAGCTGGACGGGAAGGATTGGTCTATCCAGAATTAATTAAGGGAGGGAACTGGATTGTGACCTTTGCCAAAGGTTTTGGTCGGATAGCAGCGCCTCTTCTGGGCACAACTTTCGGCCCATTAGTTGCCATGGTCATGCTAAATAGTTTTGTAATGACCACTTTAGATAGTGGTACAAGAATTAACCGCTATATAACAGAAGAGTTATTTGGTGAAGGTTTGAAATGGAAAATATTCAAGAACCGTTATTTTTCTACAGCAGTTATCATTTTCTGTGCAGGATACTTAGCATTTGGCAATTGGAAGGCAATCTGGCCAATTTTTGGAGCTTCAAATCAACTGGTAGCAGCATTGGCTCTTATGGTAATTACCATTTATCTCTGGGCGATGAAGAAGCCAACAAAATATACAATTTACCCTACCCAGGAATTTTTGTTCTACTCACCGCCACTGGAGCCCTGATATACCAGGTGCGTGGCTTCGTTGTAAATAAGAACTACTTGTTGGCCATAATTGGCATGATTTTGCTCATTTTGGCCATTTTTATGGTCAGGGAGGGGGTAATAGTCGTTCGGAAAGTAAAACGGGCCTAAAACCTGTTAAACAATCCCTGTCCCTGTCCCGGAGTGGCTTTCTTTGGAAGCCAGAACTCTTTAAAGCTATAATTTTAATTTTTTCGTGCATTTTGGCTGTTTTTGTGATATAATAGAAAATAATCTAGAGGCGAAAAACAAAAGGCCCTCAGAAAGGGAGAACTATGGCAGAAGAGTGTGCAATCTGCGAGAAAGAGGTAGAGAAGACAGTCAAGTGTCCACTACTAAATAGAAGTACCTGCCTTTCCTGTTGTTTTGCCATATCTTCTGGAAGAGTCGATATGATCCAGAGGATAAGGAAAGAGTATGAGCTGCAAAAGGAAGATATCCTCAAGGCATGCAGTACTTGTCTGGAGAAGGCCGGAGGATTAGGCGAATAATCACTCAAGAACTCTGAAAAACTGTCGTTTTCTCAGGGTTCTCCCCTGCTACCAGTCACCCTCTTTAGACCCTCCGAAAGGTTCAAAATAAAAATCAACCTTGATACAAAACAGTTTGATGTCCTCAAGGCCACATTCGATAGTTTCTCAGAAGTTTTAGCTCGCTTGGGATTCGGGGGACACAATACTTAACTATTTCAACCATTAGCTGATGTGACATTCCTTAGCGAAATTGAGGGAACAATCAGAAAGGTATTGAAGAGGAGAAAGGGAACCCCAGAAGAGTAATTAAGTATTGTGTCCCCAGAATTGTGCTTCGCGGTCGCTCTGGCATCTTGAGCGACCAAGGTCACTCTTAGTAATTTCACCCTCACCTTTATTCTCTCCCATATCAAGGGAGAGGATTACCCAACTTCCCTTTTGGGAGGATTCCAGGTCCAATCTGCGCGATTTAAGAAGAAGTTAAAGTAAATTATAAATGTATATTTATTTTTCTATGAAATTAGAAGACTTTCAGGTAGAAGTTAATAGTTTGGTTTAAGCCATCTTAAATATTGAAAGTTAACATAATAATCATTATATGTCGGAGTGCGACATCTGAGGAGGGAAACTTTGGGAGTCCTTTAGGGGTTCTAAAGATTCCGTCTTTTCTTATTGAGTAATTTCCTTATCTGTTTCAATTTTTCTTCGCTGGGGATAGCCTTTCCGCTCAGCCAGCGCTGGACTGTCCTTGTGCTAACATTGAGCTCCCTGGCTATCTCCCCGGTCTTATAATCATAGTATAAGTAGAATTGGTGAAGTTCTTTGAGTTCTTGAAGTTCTTTTTCCATAAAAGTGGAATCCGGTCGTTTGAGGGTTAATTCTGGAGTCCTTGCGAAAGCAAGGTAATTAAATTCTGGAGTGTGAAACGAGAGTTTCACTTGGTCAAGCTTTCGCTTGACACTCCACCTGCCCTTTCGGGCGGACTCCAGAATAATGAGCCATTTTTAATGGGGATGCCTACAAAATAGGGTATAAAATGGATAAACAGATACTCTTGGAGCAGTTTATTGGGAAAAGTGCCTTAAAACGCAAAATTCAGCCTTTTTTAAAGGCTGATGCCCAATACCCCTTATTAAAGCCTTTGATCTTTTCCTGTTTTAACTTCCTGTTAGTCAGCGAGCTTCTGGTAGGTGGCATCGTGGGTTCTTAAACTATAGTCAAGTAATTCCATGAATCTTTCATCAACTGCGCCTTGCTGATACATCTGACTCATACGGTCATACCGCTCTTTAAGCAGTAAAATAGCTTTCTCGGTTAGGACGCGAATAGGTATGTGGGTTTTTTTTATGATGAAGCTGACTTAATATCTGCTTTACCTTAGGGTCAATTCTAGTTGAGAGTTGAACAGTCATCTTATATCTCTCCTTTGATAAAAGTAAATGCAAGCATTTTCTATTATTTTCTTTCAAAAATTAATTTTAGGGTTTATAGTGTCTAGTTCCATCTATGCGTAAATGGACTCTACGGTACACTTCTTTTCTGTGGCCTATTTTAAGAATGAGGATGTTTTCTTTATCAACTTTATAAATAACTCTGTAATCTCCAACGCGCAGTTTTCTATATCCTTGTAATCCTCTCTTTAATGGTTCACCATATTTTCCAGGGTCTGTTAATAGTCTTTCTTCGATAGCTTTACGAATCTTCTCTTGCATATTCCTGGGAATCTCAGGAAGGTCTTCTTTGCGGATATCTGGGTGGTAAAATAGACTATAAGACATTATTTCCAAATTTCTTTATGTGACAAGGATTTTTTATAAGAGAATGTTTTCTCTCTTTCCCGGGCAACTTGTTGCCAGTAAATATCTTCATGAAGCTCTAATGCTTCTTTTATCAAATCCCTTGCCACCAATGATAAAGAGACACCTTCCTTATCAGCCAATTTACCTAAGGCCTTATATAAACTCGGCTCAAGCACTACATTTAACCGGGGATTTTTTGTGGGCATGATTTTCACCTCCACATTAAGTGTATCACATATGATGAACCCTGTCAAGTCTTTTTTGATTTTTTTATTTCTCTCACATTCTTAAACTTTTAATTTCCACCCACCTTAAGCTTTCGTTATGTTCTCCAATCGTAACCACAAACCTTTTAGGTTGTTAACGAAGTTAACGAATGATCCTATCTCTATTGTTAGATTCTAAGACCGAGGCGAAGCTCAATGCGGTCGCAGAATTCTCCCATACCTGTGTAGGGGTCCTGTCCCTCATTCCGGTCGAAAACTTGTTTACCGTAGCTGACGTAGCCAAGTGAAAAAGCCAAAGCGCCAGACTTGAAACCTACCGCCACGTTAGTATAAGCATACTTGTCTCCACTGTAAGGATATTTTATATCCGTGCCCTGGACCATCATTCCAGATGTAATCTCAGAAGTTCCAAGTCCACACGAACAAAACATATCACCAAAGTCTACTATGAACTCCACGCCGACATCCATCATTTCCTGATGGACGCTCTCTGTAACACTATACGGCTTATTTGAATAATTAGCCTGCCAACGGCTGAATCCAACGTGAGGTCCGACAATAAACTTCCAATCGTCAATCTTGATTCCCACTCCAAGAGTCCCACCAAACCCAAGACCAAACTTCGGGTCATCGGGATCTCCGATTTTCGACCACCACTGGGGTGCAATATAAGCATCCAGACCAAGTGCAAACTTCACTCCGCTCTGCTTCACAGGTGCTTTTTCTGCTTCCGCGGCCAAGAGAACACTACTACCAGATAGCAACAGAAGAGCCATCACGACCAGAACCAACCATTTGATGTTTTTCATGGTAAATCTCCTTGTCTAACCATGTTTAGTTGTTAAAGATGGGAAAACTGAAATTTAGCTTTCTGTCTTTCCAATCTCATTGTAATACACTTCAAAGTTTTTCCATCCTTCTCGAGTCAGCGCTAGAATTGTTAAGAATTTCCTTGCCATTTTTCCTTCCCGTTCAGGGTTTTAAGCTCTAAACCTAAAAGCGAACGCAGCCTTTAGGATAAAAAAACCGACTTGCCACCTGCTCGGCGTAAGTCGGCCGAAATTCTACTATATGCTGTCTTCGGCAGCCCGGCGGTCATGGCTCCTCCAGACCCGTAGCTTTGCGTTCCCTGCGAATGGATTGCCTTTGTCGGACTTTTGTATAGCTTCAAAAGTAAGTATATCACGCTTTACAACTATCGGCAAGTGCTTTTTTATTTGAAGAATTTAACATATCAGAGGCTAAAATTTCACGTTGAGGGGAATTCTATGCGTATTGCCTAAGTTTTGGTCATTTTTATGATATAGCACAAAAAATAAAATTTTGAAAGATTTTTTGCTCTAAATGGATAGACAGATACTCTCGGAGCAGCTTTTTGAGAAAGTGCTTTAAAACGCAAAATTCAGCCTTTTTTAAAGGCTTATGCCTTATAAACGGCCGTTTTTACATCAAAAAGGCATTGCCAGGGCAAAAACAGCGAAAAGTAGCTTTAACACAATTATCGTGAGCACTACCAAAAGGATGTAATGAACGATGGCACTACCAAGTTTCTTATTTTTTCGGAACTCTCTGAAAGCAAATAGTGCCCCGATAATCAGAAGTACTGCTAAGAGGATTACCACAAACCAGAATGACAAACCTGCCATTTTTCTCACCTCCTTTCGCTTCGCTTCAGTCAGTGACCTGTTCCGATTCATTCATCGGAACGTCGCTAATCCGTTCCTCCTTATTCGTCGGAACAGCGACCCTCCTTTACGGGCATGAAGCCCTTGGGCGACCACTCTCCCCCTCACCTTCATCCTCTCCCCCAGGGGAGAGGAGTCCCTACGCGACTAATTCTCAAACCGACCAGTACTCGAGCGAAAAGTCCTCTCCCGGGACAAGAAAACTTATTGTGCCACGGGAGGGCCATCTTTCGAGTTCCATATTGTTTCGCTCCAAAACGACTACCATCTCTATTGCCTGACCAACTTTTGCTTTTAAATCGACAAAAGGTATACTCAATTCTATAATTTTCTGATAGCTTATAGAAGTCAAATCTTTAAACTTCTGATAATTCTCCCTGTGCTCTGCTTGGACTACGTCAAAAAGAGAAAAAGCAAAATTTCCATCCTCAAGCATTTGAATTCTTACCTGTTGGGGAGATTCCTTGAAGAAATTGATTTTGATTGTGAGGTCTTTTAAACTTTCATAAGAAAGTTCCATATTTGTGTCGATGCGCAGGTACAAATTGCTCAGGTCGAAGCCGTAATAGAAACTTCTGACAATGTTTCCTCGATGGTGCATCGGTCCTATAATCTCGGAGACATCGTATTGTCCCGCCCCCTGCCATTCGAAATAATCGGTTACTTTACCGTCTAATATAGGGTTTATGAAGTCGGCAGGCTCGCGTTTGGGACGGGGTTTCTCGTGGCCAGAAATGGCAATGTGCAGCCAATCGGGCACTTTTTCCCCAAGGAAAGTATACACATTCATCAGGTGCTTTCGATAGAGATTATCAAAAGCGAGACTATTGACAGAGCGATACTCATCTCCATACCACCAGTTCCAATCACTACCTTCGGCAATATATACCCCCTCTTTCGCTTTCTGTATCTGTTCATGTTTCCCGGGGTATCTTTCTTCAAAATGGGCTAACATATTACGAGTCCTGGCGAGATAGTCCCAGGCAAGATTATCCTCCTCATGTCCAATCCACACACCAAAATTGTGATTTATCCAGGAACCACTCCATAACCTGGGTAGGGAGACCGGTTTTGTGTACTTTTCCGTAAATTTACTAATCGTTGTCGATTCCAGTAATGGGTCATCACTGATTGTTTGATAAAGCCTCCTCAGAAAGTCCCCCCCATCATTCTTATAATACTCCCAGCAGTTCTCTCCATCAAGTATAATGCTCACCAGATGGGGTCCAGGGAAGTGGCTTACTCGCTTATGAATATTGTGAAGTTCCTGCATAAAATGCCTCACTGCCTGTTCAGGGGGAACTTCTGCATAGGTAAAACCGATCAGGTCGGATAGTTTCCTATTTCTAAAGACAATTTTTATGGAACTATCGTCCGTGCTGAACCGATAGAGCTTATAAAGAATATCGGCTTTATGAGGAGAAACACCTATTGAGGATGCTAAAATACCCTCATCAGTAGCAATCCAATCTATTCCTGCCTGGGAAATTAAAGGGACGATTGCTTCGGAAACCGCACCCTCGGAGGGCCACATCCCCTTCGGTTTCCGGCCGAAGAACTTCTCATAACAGGCAACTGCTCGTTCAATCTGAGCTTTCGCGTCTTCCCGGTGGCGAAACTCTTCTTTGGGCAGAGCGATTTCAGGAGTGGCCATCTTTGCTGCCTTAACGTCAATTAGAAGAGGCAAAATGGGATGGTAGTAAGGAGTAATGGAAATTTCAATTTGTCCCTGTTCCTGTTTCTCTCGATACTTGCCAATCACTTTCTTCATTATTCCCAGTTGTTTATCTATCACCAATCTCTTCTCTTCTTCAGTAAATCCCTTCCCTTTCTTCCCCAATTCTCTAAGTTCAGGGTCTTGCCTTCGTAGATAAGGGTCAATCCAACAGAGGTTGAAAAGCAACTGTAAATCTAAAAAGTCCTGTGTGCTGAACCTTTTCTGAATCTCTTTCAACTCTTCCCCAGCCACATACCTTCCCCTCTTGGACAAAAGGTCCCAATAGCGAGGAAAAGGCTTAATCATGTTTTCCCAGTTGGCTGTAAAGAAGTTTTGGAGAATAAAGGTTCTCTCTTCCGGGGATAGTTTATTGGCGGGTTTTAAAGTCAAGTCCAGAAACTGGTCAGTCAGATTATTCTGGGCATAATCGTTTATTTGGTCTATCAAGGAAGGGACAAGATTGAAATTTACATGAATCTTAGGAAAATCGTCTAAGGAAGCCACCATATCATAATAGTCTTTAGTCGCGTGAAGCCTCACCCAGGGAAGGACAAACTTATTTTCCAGGAGGTCCTTATAATATGGCTGGTGCATATGCCATAGAAATGAAATATGGAGAATGTTATTTTGAGACATTCTTACTACTACTTTTTCTTTTTAGCAGGTTTTTTAGCAGGCTTTTTAGCCTTTTTCGGGCTACCAAAATAGTAATGCACAACAACCCTGCCATAAGTTGTGGCGAAAGCTGAAGCAGCGCTTTGATAATAGAGACCGATTTCCGCTCCCAGACCCAAATTTGGAAGCTGCATCATAAAATACTCCACCCCGGCAAATGGACCTATAGAAAAATTATCATCCCTATTTTGTCTTAAGTCTACACCAATTTCTCCCCCTAAATACAAATTCATGCTCTTCTCATCTTCAACTTTATAGAGTATTCTTCCTCCCAGAAGAAATTCGTTGTTATCCGTCTCCAGATGGAAGTTAATAACTGGGTTCACGGCAAATTTCTCAGTCAACCAATACCTGAAGGACCAACCGTCCAGAGGTGAAAGAGCAGAAAAACCCACGCCTAATCTCTTCTTCAGACTAACCGCTTCCCCCTTAAGGGGCAAGCAGAAAAGAATACTTACCGTTACCAAGCCAACTACTAATTTTTTCATTTTACCTCCTTTGATTTAATTGCCTTTCTCTACCCACAAGATTATCCCCCTGTGGGGCATTAGAATTTTACCATCACCTCCCCCAGAACTTTATCTGCACGGTCCTCAGCAAGCTTTCCTGCCATAAAAGCACTATACACCAGGCGAAATGAAAGATTTGCTGAATAATAGTACTTAACGAAAATGTCCACTTCATCTCCTATGCTCCCTTTCGGAGTATGAGAATTGTAAATGAAATAGTTAAGTCCAGTTTTTAATTCTGGGAGGGGAAAAACGGACAATCCCAATTTAAATAGCTTCAAGTTAGTAGTTGTATAATCAGGATCTCCACTCCTGACCTCGCTTCTATTTTCCATATAATATTCCCCATATTCTTCTTCTGACAGGTGGGCGTAGTCTGAAAGGAAATTTTCATCTTTTCCTGCTTGGACATCTTCTCCACTGCCAACGAGATATTCACAGACAACGATGCCTTTACCAAATCTGGTATCAGCTTGAAAGTTTCCACCTAATATATAAGCTAAACCTTTATAATCTCTTCCTCCCCCCTTTCCCGATTGAAGAATAATGCCACCCCGATAATCCACTTCCTTTCCCAGTTTTCCGCTCAAATGGAGACCCAGAAAGTTCTTATCCACGCCACTATCGCGGTCTCTCTGCCAGAAACCAGAAATTTGGGGAGTAATCCTTTTCCATCTTCTCTTAAAAAATACTCCATAAGCGTTCTTCTCTTTCCAGTTATCAGGGCTAACTCCCTCACTCCCTGTAGGTTTTAACATCATTAGCTCGCAGTCGACCTGCCAGGGCAGAATGGCGGATAATTTAATGGCATCGTAACCTGACGCATTGTCATCAACCAATAGCCCATCTCCGTATTGGAGAGGTTGTCTTCCAAAAGCTAAATATAAAGGAAGTCCAAGAAATTCATCAACTTTCACATAGGCATTTTCAATCCAGGGCAGCATATTCCTGCGAGTCAATCCCTCGATGGTTACTGTGGAAGTGTTCACACCCCAGAAACCTCTCGATTGCAACTTTACGCCAATGGTAACTCCCTCTGCTAATACTCCCTCCACCAAGAATCTCGTTCGTTGATAGATATAACTGGTATCTCCATTGTTTACCGGCACCCACCTTATCCTCACCTCTTCTCCCACTCTCACGCCCGCCAGACAAACTTGAGAAGATATGTGAAGGATGGAAACTACAAGAAGAAATAGAATGGTTCGTTTCAAAACTTTCTCCTTATCTAGATACAGATGGAGTCCTTACGAAAGCAAGGCAATTAAATTTTGGAGTGTGAAACGAGAGTTTCACCCTGGGTCAAGCTTTCGCTTGACACTCCACCCTCCCTTTCGGGAGGACTCCAGCACGATTTGAAGTCCTGCCTATTGTAGGCACAGATTTCCCGATTGAAAATCGGGATGCTTATATTTTAGCATACCATATAAAAAAAAGAGGAAAAAGTCAAGAAAAAACTTGACTTCCCCTCTTGAAAGAATCTAATTTATATTGAATTCACGGCGTAGGCGACAATGCCTTTATTTTCGCCTCAGCCATATCCTGCCATATCCTGCCAGAGTAGAAATGGGACATCTGTTGGTATATTTTAATTGCTTCATCTTTCTGTCCCAGTTTCTCATAGCACCTTCCCAGGCCCTGGTAAACCCCCGGCAAAAGGTAATGCTGGGGAAACCTGTCCAGAAATTTCTGGTAAGTTTCCTTAGCTTCGTCGAATTTTTCTTCCTGTTCCAGACTATTACCCAGGCTTAGCAGGACTTCAGGGGTGAACTTCCTGGTTTCATATTTATCCAGATATCTTTTATAAATAGAGGTAGCTTCGCTGTACTTCCCCATTTCATAGAGGGTATTACCTTTATAGAGAAAGACTAAGGGAGTAGCCTTTGAGCCGGAATGTCTTAACGCTTGGTCATAAAACGAGATAGCCTTATCCGGCTGATTCATAAAATATTCCTGTTGTCCTCTCGCCAAAAGACTAAATGCCTGTTCATTCATCTTGGCACGACGAGACAAGGAGAAGGGAATAAAAATAGCCACAGCAAGGATAACTATTCCGCCAATTAGAGCATTCTCCTTATTCTCGTTGACCCAGGTAACCGACCTTTCTACCCAACTTACCAAACGGTCTTTTTTAAGCTCTTCTTTTACCCATCTACGAGGCATTCAAGCTCCTTTAAGTGCTTTACCAATTAATGACCTGGCGTTTTCCAACATAAGCTCCAGATCTTCTTTCGCCATTCCTGCTTTGTTAACCACTTCCAAAGCCTGTTGTTCAGTAATTAAGTCTTCCGGTTCATGCGTATCAGTATTAAAAATTAGCTTTGCTCCCCTCTTTTTCGCCAAACTCCCCACGTGTTGATTGGTTAGAGAGTGTCCCTTGCGGGAGGTAATCTCAAGAAGTACATTTTTCTCTTTTGCCAGGTCTACTTCTTCACTACTTATTTTTCCTGGATGGGAAAGTATATCTATCATGCTGGATGAGGCAGCCCGGTTTGTGCCTGGAGGAACAGATTCGACTGTAGTTTCTCCGTGCACCAAAATAATTTTTGCTCCCAGCGCTCTACATTCCTCAGCAACCCGGGAAATTAAATTAGGAGGAACATAGGTCAGTTCTGCACCCGGAAGGACCTCTATTTTATACTCAAGAGTGAGAATTGAAGAGACCTTAACGATATGCGGAATTACGAAACTGAGATTAGACATATCAACATGGTCGGTAATAGCTATTGCTTCGTAACCCTTATTCTTGGCACGAAAGACAAGTTCCGAAGGGATTAATGAACCATCAGAAAAGAAGGAATGTGTGTGAAGGTCAATCATCTATAGTATCCAATATGATTTTTTCTGGCGCCCCCGGGGGGATTCGAACTCCCGACAAACGGTTTAGGAAACCGCTGCTCTATCCAACTGAGCTACGAGGGCGACTCTTTCTTCCCTATTTCAGGCGTAAATATGTATTTGTCTATCTGCTTTTCCTTTCATATTATACTTTCTTTCAAGGTTTCGTCAAGAATTTTTTTGGAAAATGTCATAAGTTCCCACATAAAATAAGAAATCCCAAATCGCTTTGATTTTTCAAGCAGATTCGGGATTTGTCTATCTTTTTGTAAATAAAAGTTACTCAGGACTTCAATCCCTGAGTTGTGGCTCTGGATTTCTTTATTTTCCTACCATGCACAAAGTGATGAGAAGGAGTATTATAAGGATTAGTGCAGCTTCCATTGTCTTTTTGAACAGCTCCAGTTCCCCCGCTATCTATTTTCCCCAGCTAAAAGTAAGGGCAAATTTGTGGAGATTTCCCAGGTCATGAGAACTAAATGCATAATCCACAGTGAAAATTTTTATCTTCAGTCCTATTCCACAGGTAAAGGTTTGCAGATGGTTAATTCCTGCCCTCAAATCGATCCTTTTCAAAGAAGAGGACGTAGCCCCCTCCCAGGGAGAAAACTCTACTCCTGCACAGAAGTATAACTTCTCATCAGCGAGCTTATTGATATCTGCAGTCAGGGTGAGACGGTTAGAGAATGTTTTCAATGCCACACCACCTTTCAAATTCATCTCATACACATCGGGCTCATCTCTTAGAGTCACCTTTGGCTGCAAGACATTTTGCACGGCTAAACCGATGTTCAATACATCTAAGGGCTGATAAAGTATCCCCAAATCTATTCCCTGGCCATTCCCTGAATATTTCATCACTCGCTCATGAATCAGTTTTAAACTTGCTCCCAGGGAGAGTTGCTCATAAATTCTATTTGCGTAAGAAATAATTATTGCATTCTTCAATATCGACTTATTTATGCCAATCACATCTCCGGTACCGTCAACTTCTTCATACCCTCCGGAATGGAAGAGAACATCGGAAATAGCTAAAGTCCCCAGCCTTCCCAGGGGATGAACATAAGAAAGAAAGTTATAACTCGTCTGTTCGAAGAAGGGAGCATACATAGCAAGGAACTGATGTTCATTAATCTGCGTTAAGCCTGCAGGGTTCCAATAAGGCGCGCTCGCCTCATTTGCCAGTGCCACATATGCTCCCCCCATTGCTAAAGACTTTGCTCCTGTTCCATACTGTAAATAGTCATTGGCCATTCCGTAGTAATTATCTGCCCCGAGAATCTGCCACTCCATCCCTAAAATCAATACAGAAACAAGAAATATTCTAAGAATTATTTTTTTCATATATCTACACCTATTTAGCAACGGCAATCTTCCTTAACATATGCCTCTTCTCTTTCTCCACCCAGATGCGACAGATATAACCTCCATTTGCCACCACTTTTCCAGAGAGATTCCTTCCATCCCAGGGAACGGTATTCGCTTCCTTACCACCGTTTCCTCCTGAGCGATAATTTTCCTGCCACACCTCTTGACCGAGGAGGTCGTAGATTGTAATTGTTACATTGGAAGGCTGATTTAGATTATATTTTATGTAAGTGTTCTCTCTACCCGCACGGAAGGGATTGGGTTGATTGAGAACTCCAGCCACGTCATCGCCAGGGGAGTCAGTTTCTGTGGGATTCTCGGATGCAGAGTCAGGTTCTGCTGGATCCTCGTAAACAGGGTCCGGTTCTGCCGGGTCCTCGTAAACAGGGTCCGGCTCTCCCGCCCCGTAAGCTCCCATATCAACTCCATTCTCCCCCGCACCGATGCAAGGACTATCTGGTTGGAGATGGAAGTCATGCTTTTCCATATCAACAAACAGCGGGTCTTGAGAAATACTGTGGGGTCCTGGAGTACCTCTTACAGGGTCAGGATTCAGAGGGTCAAACCAGTCGTTATAGTCTGTATCTGCCGGATTAACAAATAATACCACTCCAGCACTTAAGCCATCACTTCTGTAACCAATATTATTCCGCACAACATGGTTTGAGCCTTCAATAAAGTAGGTTACAGGTGCTCCAGAACGAGAGATTGCAGTATTGCCTTCTATAACAAAATTCGAGCCGCTTGCAAATATCTCCCAACCGCCGCTGGATCCAACATGACGCACATCGTTGTTATAACATAAGTTTCCTTTAATCACACCATCTATGTCCTCCCCTGTATACTCTATCCCTGTTTTCCCATTATTGTAAACGATATTATTAATTACCTGCAAACCTGTACCCCAGGCAAGGCCCAATCCGTTTAGCCGATTGTCATAAACAACGTTTCCTCTAAATACTTCATTCTTAGTGCTCCCGGAAGTATGAATACCATGGTCATCGTGACCGTAGATTTCATTGTACTCTATGATGTTCCCTTCTGAATTGTTAGAGAGGTCAACGCCACAAGAAGCAGAGTCTCTGATTATATTATTGGAAATTATGTTGTATTTATTGCCAGTAATCATTTCAATCCCACCACCGCTAGAATTCTGAAGAATAAACCCGTCTATTTTGTTGTAACTTGCACCATTATCAAACCAAATCTCTCCATTGATAATAGGAGTATCTCCTGGGTAAGCAAGATAGTTGACCATGTTGTTAGCGGTTCCAGAAGTAGTCAATGCAAATCCGCTATAAGTTCCTTGTTTAACATAGACAGTATCACCAGCAACCATTGTATCGGCAGCTTCATCAACACTTGCCCAGGGCGCTGCTTCTGTTCCGGGATTACTGTCATTGCCATTTTCTGCTACGTAATAAGTCGTTGCTTGCGCCAAGGTTGAAATACATAATAAACTTATTAAGGCTAAAGAAAACACTAACAAATATTTGAAGAGGTCTTTGAAAACACTCATGGCACTACCCTATCTCCCCCATTAATACGCAAACCATCGTCATTGCAGCAAGCTAATAAAATAAAAACCCCTGGCTTTCCATTCGAAAAACCAGGGATCTATTACTTTTCTGGCTTCGGCAGCCCGGCTACCCCCCACCCAGCATTCTGGGTGTGGGGCCCGTGGCTTTACGTCCCACCCTTTCGAATGGTTTGCCCTTATCGAGCCATAAAATATTTGGTTTTAGAACAGTTTAATTTTGAACTCAAGCCCCCTTGGCTATATAAGTAATTCCGGCTAGTTTCTTACCCCTTGTTTTCTGACCTACCTTGTTAAGTATAGCACAACGATGTTAAGTTTGTGTTAAGAAAATGTTAAGTTTTTGTTAAGTTTTTGTAAATTTTTAGATGGGTTTTTCTTTAAGGCGGGAGATTGTAAGGCAGGTATTATAACGCGGGGCTACTACTTTGCCACTATTTTAAGTCTCGAGGGATTTGATGCACTAAAGGCTCTATTTGTCATAGCGGAGCTTTATTTCTCCCCTATCAATCCATTGTCTACCGTTCTTATAAATAACAGTAAATTCGTAGAAATAATCTCCATCCTTTACCAGCCTTCCCTTCTGGTCACGGAGATTCCACCCGATAATTTTAGGCGTACGCCTCCTCGCCCTGAAGGTTCTCAGCACTTCTCCATTTTCATCTTTTATCTCCAGAGCCCATTTCTTTACAGTAATTGGTGGCATATCGGTAGAAAATTTGAGAGGCTCACTTGATGCGCCAAGCCAATAAGTATTTCCTGACTTCAAAATTGGTTGCACTCTGGCTTTATAAATACTTCCCCAGCGAAAAGTAAGGCCGAATCTATGGAGATTTCCTATCTTGTGAGGATTAAATGCATAGTCTAATGAAATAAATTTCATCTTCAATCCGATTCCCAAGGTAAAGGTTTGCAAATGGTTAATTCCTAATCTCAGGTCAATCCTTTTCAAAGTAGAGGGGAAAATCTTCTCCCAGGCAGAAACTTCCACCCCAACACAGAAATATGCCTTCTCATCAACGAGCTTATTGATATCTGCAGTCAAGGTGAGACGGTTAGAGAGTATACTCAACGCCATACCACCCTTCAAATTTACTCTGTACACATCGGGCTCATATCTCAGAGTCACCTTTGGCTGGAGAACATTCTGCACTACCAGCCCAATGCTCAGTGTATCCAAAGGCTTACAAAGTATCCCCAAATCTATTCCCTGGCCACTCCCTGAATATTTCATCACTTGCTCATTAATAAGTTTCAAACTTGCACCCAGAAAGATACTTCTATGAACTCTATTTGCATAAGAAATTATTACTGCGTTCTTCCATACTGAACTGCTCTTGCCAGTAACTTCCCCGGTAGCACTGACTTCTTCATACCCTCCCGAATAGAGAAAAACATCGGAAATAGCCAGAGTCCCCATCCTTCTCAAGGGATGAACGTAAGAAATAAAATTATAGCTCGTCCCTTCAAAAAATGGAGCGTACATTGAAAGGAACTGGTGTTCCTCAATCTGTGTTAAGCCTGCAGGGTTCCAATAAGGAGCACTAGCCTCATCTACCAGGGCTACATATGCTCCTCCCATGGCTAAAGACCTCGCTCCTGCCCCATACTGCAAGTAGTCGTTAGGCATTCCGTAGTAAGTGGCTGCCCTGCTAAGTTGCCACTCCATCCCAAAAATTAATACCGAAACAAGAAATAGTCTAAAAATCCTTTTACTCACTCTTTTCCTTTGCTTTCTATTTAGCAACAGCAATCTTCCTTAACATATGCCTCTTCTCTTTCTCCACCCAGATGCGGCAGAAATAGCCTCCATTTCCTACCACTTCTCCAGAGAGATTCCTCCCATCCCAGGGAACGCTATTCACCTCCCTGCCACCGTTTTCCCCTGCCCTATAACTTTTACGCCAGACTTGTTGACCCAGAAGGTCGTAAATTGTAATTGTTACATTGGAAGGTTGCTTGAGATTATATTCTATTAGAGTTTCTTCTTTACCTGCACGGAACGGGTTGGGTCGATTACGGACTTCCACTTCCTCGCTAGGGAGACTGGGTCCTGGATACTCGTAAGCTCCCATGTCGACTATTGGAGCTCCGTCTCCATCACCATCTCGAGGCTTATACATGCCGTCAAGGTCGTAACCAGGGTCGGAATCAGGGTCACCAGCATCTACGCAAGGGGAGGTCTTTTGCAGATGAAAGTCATGAGCTGCGACATCAACAAATTTTGGGTCTTTAGCAATCGAATGCTCTCCCGGACCTGTTACAGTACCAGCCCTATTGTGGTAACAGTTATAATCAATCACTGCACCACTACTGGATAAACTATCCATTATGATCGGAGATTTATCTCCACTTATGCTTATAATGTTATTTTTGATTTTTGAATTAATGGCGCCTTCAACGAATTGGGTTGCATCATAGTTTGGATTCATATAAATAGTATTGTTATGTAATTTTATGCCGGTTGAACCTTGGAAATAGAATGGTACGCGATAAGTACCGTGGGTTCCTATGTTATAGAAAAGGTTGTTATAGAATTCATGGTCTGACGAAATCCCCTCATTTCCCTGCCAATCCCATTTGGTTTCATAAATTCCAAAACCACAGTTATAAACTATGTTTCTATACCATTTATTTCTGGCATGGGCTTCGCCGTTTGCAACAAAACAATAACTATACATTGTTTCGTCTTGAACATCGTAAATGATATTGTCATAAACTTCAGAATCTTCATTAGAGCTAAGGGCAATGCCAGTTTCGCATTCGTAGACGGTATTGTTTCTTATAATGTTTTTGTCCCCACTTCCGATATCTATACCAAGCTCATTGTTATAACAGATATTAGAATCAATTATTAAATTATCTGCCTGTTCACTGGCTATGCCAGCAAATTGCTGATTATGGTGTGCAACGCAATTCTTTACTATGACATGATGTGGTCGGCCATTATTATATTGATAGATATCTATGCCAGAATAATCTTGGCTATGACTGACTTCACAGCTTTCTACAAGAACCTGACTGGAATCACCTCTGATTTGTATATTTTCCAAATTACTATAAGAGACTTTTGCATTTCTTATCTCAATGTTTCGGGAATCTTCTACAAGTATACCCCAATCACCAGCATTTCTTATCTCGAGGTCGCTTATCTTTATGTGACTTTTACCGACGATACTAAAGGCCGTGCCACTTCCCCCTGCATCTATAACTGATTTATGTCCGGGATATGCCATGTAGGTTATAAATTTATCAGGAAGGCCTGATTGTTGAGTTATGACCCTTTCAGTATAAACTCCTTCCTTAATGTAAACGGTATCCCCAGCAACCATTGTATCCGCAGCTTTTTGAATGGTCAGCCAGGGATGCTCAAGAGAGCCGTCCCAACTGTTGCTACCATCTTTTGCTACATAATAGACATTGCCGGTTGCTACTACTTCGTTTACCGCGTATTGCAAATAGTCATTGGGCGTCCCGTAATAATTATCTGCCCTGGCAAATTGCCACTGCATACCAAAAATTAACAGGGGACAAAGAAATAATCCAAAAAGCCTCTTTTTCATTCTCTTCCCTTACTATCTATTTGGCGACAGCAATCTTCCTTACGGCATACTTATTTTCTCTCTCGACCCAGATGTGACAGATATAACCTCCATTTGCCACCACTTTTCCCGAGAGGTTTTTTCCATCCCAGGGAACGCTATTATCTTCCCTACCACCATTTTCTCCTGCCTCATAACTTTTACGCCAGACTTCTTGGCCCACGAGGTCATAAATTGTTATGGTTACGTTGGAAGGTTGCTTGAGATTATATTCTATCAGAGTCTCTTCTTTACCTGCACGGAATGGGTTGGGTCGATTGCGGACTTCCACTTCCTCAATAGGGAAACGAGACTCTCGATACCCATAAGCTCCCATATCAACTCCACTCTCCCCCGCACCGATACAAGGACTATCTGGTTGGAGATGAAAGTCGTGATTCGCCATATTAACAAACAGCGGGTCTTGAGAAATACTGTGAGGCCCTGGAGTACCTTTTACAGGGTCAGCATTCTGAGGATCGAACCAGTCGTTATAATCTGCATCTACAGAAGAAGGTAGCAATACCACCCCAGCGCTTGAACCATCGTTTCTGTAACCAATATTATTCCGCACAATATGGTTTGAGCCTTCAATAAAATAGGTTACAGGTGCTTCAGAACGAGAGATCGCAGTATTGTTTTCTATAATAAAATTCGAGCCGCTTGCAAATATTTCCCAACCACCACTGGATCCAACATGACGCACATCGTTGTTATAACATATGTTTCCTTTAATTACACCATCTATGTCCTCCCCGGTATACTCTATTCCCGTTTTTCCATTATTGTAAACGATATTATTAATTACCTGCAAACCTGTACCCCAGGCAAGACCAAGTCCGTTTAGCCGATTGTCATAAACAATGTTTCCTCTAAATACTTCGTTCTTAGTGCTCCCGGAAGTATGAATACCATGGTCATCGTGACCATAGATTTCATTGTACTCTATAATATTCCCTCCTGAATTTTTAGAGAGGTCAACGCCACAAGAAGCAGAGTCTTTGATTATATTATTGGAAATTATATTGTATTTATTGCCAGTAATCATTTCAATCCCACCACCACTAGAATTCTGAAGAATAAACCCGTCTATTTTGTTGTAGCTTGCACCATTGGCAAACCAAATTTCCCCATTGATAATAGGAATATCCCCAGGATAGGCAAGATATGATATGTAATTATCAGCAGTTCCGCTCCTGGATACCATAAATCCACTGTAGGTTCCCTCCTTAACATAAACAGTATCTCCAGCTTCCATTGTATCCGCCGCTTTATCAACACTTCGCCAGGGCCTTGCTTCCGTTCCAGGATTGTCATCATCACCATTTGTTGCTACGTAATAAGTTGTTGCTTGCGCCAAGGTTGAAATACATAATGAAATTGTTAAGGCTAAAGAGAACGCCAAGCAATACTTGAAGAAATTTTTGGAAACACTCATTTCAATACCTCCTGAGGGACTACTTTATCTCACTGGAGTCCTTGCGAAAGCAAGGGATATTCAAAAATGTAGCAGCAAAGCGCTGTCATTGCGAACGAAGTGAAGCAATCTCCAGACTGCCGTGCTCCTTTCAGTCGCTCGCAGTGACACGATTATGTAATAGAGCTATCGCTCTGCAGCTACAACTTTTTGTTTTCCTCCCTTTCGGGAGGATTCCAAAAATTCTGGAGTCATTGCGAAAGCAAGGTTCCACTTTTATCGCCCTCCCTTTCGGGAGGATTCCAATCAATTTTTTGTCAATTTTGAAAGGCGGGCTTAAAGGTGGGATATTCTGACGCCACAATGTCAGCACCCGGTTGTATACACGCTCCGCAGTCCATTAAGCAGACTCACAATCCTCAATTTCACCTTGCTCCAGTCCCAAAAAGAACAACAGGAATTGTCTTAAGGAGGATTTTAAAATCTAGCCACAAGGACCAATTATCAATATATTCTAAGTCAAGTTTCATCCACTGCTCAAAATCAATTTCATTTCGGCCACTAATTTGCCAAAAACAAGTTATGCCAGGCCTCATACTCAGTCTTCTTCTTTGCCATGTCTCGTAGTTAGTGACTTCCCCAAGGATGGGTGGACGAGGACCAACGAGGCCCATATCGCCTTTCAAAACGTTAATTAACTGAGGCAACTCATCTAAGCTGGTTTTACGTAAGAACTTGCCAACTTTTGTCATTCGCGGGTCGTTCTTAATCTTAAATACAGGGCCGTCCATCTCATTTAAAGCAAGAAGCTCTTCTTGCATTTTCTCGGCGCCAACCACCATACTTCTAAATTTTAGTAAGGTAAATTTTCTGCCGTTCATTCCATTTCGTTCTTGCTTAAAGAATAATGGCCCGCGAGAGCTTAACTTAATGGTTAATGCTGTTAATAAGAAAACCGGTGCTAAAAGAACTAATCCAACAAAAGACACAATAAAATCTGTACCTCTCTTTATAAACAATTGCCACGGCAAACCAGGAGTTGTCTCCAGTCGCATAAGGGGAATACCGCCTAAATCTGTTGCTTGTAGTTTGCCAATGTTGAAATTAAATAGGTCTACGGCAACAGATATTTTTATTCCCTCTCTCTCGCAACTTAGTATACTTTCTTCAATACGGCTCAGCCATAACCGGGGAACAATGAATACAACTTCATCAACTATTTTCTCATGGAGAAAGTCGGGAATATCCTTTAACAACCCGATAACCTTAATGTTTGAGACCTCCTTACCCATTTTCTCTGGTTCATCATCTATAAGGCCAACGATTTTTATGCCCCATTCGGGATGTTGTTTAACCATTTGAACAAACTTCTCAGCTCTTTTTCCAGTTCCCACAACTAACAGGTGTTTATAACTATTTTCTCCCAGACGAGCGTGCCTGAAGCCCTGAATTAGCATTACCTTCTCTAAACTTAAAAGGCTAACACTTATGAATGAGAAGAAAAATGTGAACAGTCTACTAACATAGGTAAGCTTAAAAATGAATATAAAAGCTCCAATTATTAAAGTAGCAAAAAACCCTGTCTTTATGATAATCCAGAGTATCTCTGTAAACCTTTTAGTTCTAAAAGATTCATAGATGCCTTGAAAATTCAGTAAACCCCACCATACGGGAAGAATAATTAATAGTAACCACAGGTACTTATCCAGGGGATAAATTGTCCCCATAACCTCTCTTGAAGGAAACAGGTCAAGTTTATAAAATAAATAGATATTCTCTCGAAGGAAATAGGCTAAAATAAAGGAACCGGCCACTATCAACACATCGGCGAATATCATCATTTTCTTTAAAAATGATTCATATTCTTTTATCATAAAAACTAACCCCTGCCGTAAATTCGCTGGCTATGACCTATGTCTAAAATTTATTTACTAAATACTTTTTCGTAAGCTTTTATCAGTTCCTTTTTCGTGTGACTCCAGGCAAGCTTTTCTTCGATTCGTTTTCTTCCATATTCTCCCATTTCTCGCCTTTTCTTTTCATCGCTTAATAACTCCAAGATCTTATTAGCAAAATCTTTTGTATCATTTGGTCTGGCGTATAGGGCAGCGCTTTGAGAGGAAAAACGCGTTTCTTTTAAGTCAAATGAGACAATGGGTTTAGCCATAGCCATATATTCCATAATTTTATTCATTGTTGAGTTATTGTTGAGTTCGTTTTTCGGGTCAGGGCCAACGCAAACATCTGCTGTAGAAAGATATCTTACTAACTCTTCGTCTGGAATTCTGCCTGTAAATAGGGTATGCTCTTGCACGCCCAATTCACTACTCATCTTTTTTAAGTCATTAAAGGAATCCCCTCCACCGATTAATACAAAAAGGATGTCATTCCTTCTATGATTTCCTGTTATGAATTCTATAGAACGCAGAAGATAATCTACTCCATCTTGAGGCCCCATTACTCCCAGATAACAGACCATATATTTCCTTCCTTTTTTCAATTTTGGCTCGGGTTTCAACCGTTTAAGTCTTTGGAAATCCGGCCCGGTTCTTACCACAAAAATGTTTTCTTCTTTCACTCTACCCCTTTCTGCGGCAATCTTTTTGTAAGACTCATTGGTGGCGATTACCAGGTCGGCTGTCTTATAAGTTAATTTTTCTAAAAGTAGTAAACCTTTGATAAGTAAACTTCTTTTTGCCGAACCGAATCTTGCCCGGTAAACCTCAGGGCACAAATCATGCTGGTCAAAGACAAATTTCTTACCCGACAGTTTATAAAATGCTCCTAAAAGAAAAAATGTATCCGGAGGATTACATGCGTGAATAACGTCGAATCTTTCCTTAAACAGTATCTTTATGGACAAGAAAAAGGTCATAAACCAGCAATATGTAAACTCCCACAGGTAACTGAGAAATCCCCTTGTGGGAGGTGACATGGGATAGCGGTAAAGACTAATTCCATTTAGCACTTCATATTTGGCATCATCTTTTCCTCTGGGTGATATCACCGAGACCTTGTAACCCTCTCCCGTAAGAGTATTGGCTTCTAACCAAACTCTCCTATCAAAAGGAACGGGAAGATTTTCCACTATGATAAGTATTTTACCAACATATCCCTTCATATTTACTTTTCGTTTCATTTTTTCCATCCACAATTCTGGCCAGATCAATTATTATCTGGTCTTCTCGTATTAACTCGGGGATTTTTTTAAATTCCTCAGAATTATTTCCAATCACTAACACTTCTGAATCACTCAAAACCTTCTTGATAGACGAGCACATCAACGATGATATATGAGGAATTTCTTTTTCAATATACTGTTTATTGGCACCGAATATTTTTGCAATGGAAACATTTTTATCATAGATACTAATCTTGTACCCTTTCCCCAATAAAGTCTCAATTAATTCCACCATAGGACTTTCTCGAAGGTCATCAGTGCCCGGTTTAAAACTAAACCCAAAAATTCCTATCTTTTTCTTCTTAGTTTTGGTTATTAAATTTATTCCCATCTTTACTTGGTTCTCATTGCTATCCAGGATAGAATTAAGCAACGGCAATTTTAAATCTTCCCTTTGGCCTTTATACAGTAAAGCCCGCAAGTCCTTGGGCAGGCAGGAGCCCCCAAAGGCAAATCCTGGCTTAAGATAATACGGAGATAAGTTAAGTTTTTTATCCAAACAAAATATTTCCATTACCTGATGACTGTCAATTCCCAGTTTTTTGCATATATTGCCTATTTCATTGGCGAAACATACTTTAAGTCCATGAAAGGCATTATTCACGTACTTTATCATCTCCGCAGCTTTTATCGATGTCCTAACAACCGGAGCATCTATATTAGCGTAAATCTGTTCAACAATGTCCCCGCTTTTCTTGTCCAGCTCTCCAATAACTATCATCGGAGGATGATAGTAATCATAAATTGAGCTCCCTTCTCGCATAAACTCGGGGTTCATGCACACTCCGAAGTCGGCTCCTGCTTTCTTACCCGAAGTTTTCTCTAAGGTGGGAATTACTTCTCCCTCCACACTCCCGGGTAACACAGTGCTCCTGAGTACTACGGCATGATAATCATCTTTTTCCCGCAAGCCAGCGCCGATTTCTGCGCATACTCTTTTAACATAGTTCAGATTCAAACTGCCATTGTCATTACTCGGTGTACCCACACAGATCATAGATATTTCAGAGTTTTCTACTGCTTTTCCAACATCTGTTGTAGCTATTAATTTCTTAGTTGTTACGACCTCCTTAATGATTCCATTAATATCTTTTTCTACGACCGGACTTTTTCCACTGTTTATGATATCGACCTTATTTTGGTTTATATCCACTCCCATAACCTTGTGTCCATTCTCTGCCAAACAGGCAGCAGATACACATCCCACATATCCTAATCCGAAAACACTTATGTTCATCTTTAAAGCTCCTTATTGATTACCAGTCTTTTCGCTTAACTTAACCTTGCTCTAAAATGTTTTTGTGCATAGAGTTTAGCAAGCCACTTTGGTATTAAGTTCTTTTTATAAACTTTTAAAGCAATGTTAAATAGTCTGTTTTTTATCGTTTTTTCCTTAGACCTCGTTTTTATTCTTGTAAATTTTTTTTCTGCTTCCATTTCGGCAAGTTCGACAGGACTCATATTCTTTTTCCTGGAAACTTCGATTGTTTCTGATATTTTGTTACCAATTTCTTGAATAATAAAATTTTCAACCAACTGACTACTCAACCCGGCATTCTCCATATTACTCCCCAGTATTCCCCCACAATTTGTAACGAAGTCTGGAAGGTATAATTTTCCCTTCCGCCATAAAACTTGTTCCGCTTCAGGAGTTACTGGAATGTTGGCGCCAGCACAAATAATCTTGGCTTTTATTTTCTCCACGTTTTTTAGATTGATACTGTGGGGTCTGGCACAAGGTGATAGTATGTCTACATCTAACGTGAGTAATTTACTTTTCTCAATTTTCATTGCTTGTTTATAAATGTTTACTACATCCTCCCCAACCTCATTTTTTATCTGCATCAATTTATCCACATCTAACCCATTTGGGTTATATATTGCTCCCTTGATTGTGGAGATGGCCACTATCTTCGTCCCCTTCTGCGAGAAAATTTTAGCTACAGAACTTCCCACTTTTCCAAAACCTTCTATTGCCAGGGTAGATTGAGATAAGTCTAAATTTATATGCTTCGCAGCTGCTCGGGCGCCCGCAAAAACGGAGAAACCGACATAAAATCCTCCTTCTTCCTTTCGTTGGATAATATTTTCATGCACTTTTAGGCCTATCGACTTTAACATATATCTGATTTCTTCATTGGTGGTCCCCATATCAGAGGCAGGAACGTAGGCATGGGTTTTCAGGAGAGGACTGGCAGCTTCTGCAAAAGTTCTAAGTATAGCCAATTTTTTTTCTCGCGGCATAGATGGGTCGGCAATTATTCCTGCCTTTGCTCCACCTTCGTTCATTCCCAAAAAACTGAATTTTAAAGTCATTACTCTAGCCAGGCCCTGTAATTCTGGAATAGAAACATCGGGTAGCATTTTTAACCCACCGCACGCGTGCCCATCGATGGCGGAATCTATGACTATGTAGCCTAATAAACCTATTTTTTTATCTATAATGCTACATATCAACTGGGAACCAAAATCGACTTTGTAATCTTCCATTTAATAATCCTTATTTCCCGTAGAGATTTACGGGTACTTTGGAGACTATCGGACGCACCTTACCCGATTTTTCTTTCAGTATTTCATCCACAATATTTATATTGATCCGAGTATCCTTGCCAAGTATCTCTCTTAACACATTCTCAAATTCTTCTATTGTAGCCTTTCTAAAATCCTGCCCTTTGACTATTTGAACATCAAAAGTATTTATGCTTTCCTGTATTAATTTATATTGGCTAATTCCATCTATCTTTTTTAAGCTCACTGAGAGGAGGCGAGGAGAGACAATTCTTCCCGAAGGTAAAGTAATGAAGTCATCAGACCTACCTTGTATCAATCTTATCCGTGGAAAACTCCTGCCACAACTACATTTTTCTTTGCTCAATACAGCTATATCTCCCAATCCATACCTTATGAAAGGCATAGTATAATTAGTTAAATCAGTGCAAACGATTTCCCCCTGTTCTTCGTGTACTTGCTGATTATCTTTTATTGCCTCCACCACTACAATGTCACTATTGATATGATACCCTTGATGTTTTTCGCATTCCCAGGCAATAATGCCGAACTCTATGGTGCCGTAGAGGTCAGTCAATTTGGTGTTGAAAACAGCTTCTATTTGTTTTCTATCTTCTCTACTTAGTAACTCCGCCCTGGTGAAGATAAATTTAGGGAAAATCCCGGTGATATTATTTTCCCTAACAAATTTAGATATCAACTTCAATGTTGACGGCTGAGTCTCTATAACATCGGGTCTAACTTCCAGTAGTTTTGAGACCAGTTCGCAAGGCTCCTCGAAAAGGGAAAAGTAATACCTCCTCCATAATCCCAGATAATTCAAATATTGCTTGAGTTTTCTGAAAATCGTTGCTGGTGAACCTTGTGGAGGAAGAGGCTCGCGATCAAGTATGTTTACCTTTTTATGGGTTAAGTCCAATCCATAGACTCTGGTTTGCATGGCAATTCTGTAGCTCATTTCTTTCTTGCTAAGAAACACATCCAAAGGCTCTCCTGTAGAGCCACTTGTCCTACATTTTATACATTTATTTATATCCACACCCTTTGCCACCCGTTCGCTAATGGATAATTTCTGGAAAATTTTCTTGGTAGTTATCGGTATTTTTACTAAGTCTTCCTTTGTTTTAATGTCTTCCGGTTTTAACTTGGCAGAATTGAATAACTTACGGTAATAAGGGACATTTTCGTAAGCGTGTTTAACTACGGCTCTTAATCTTCTGTTTTGCAACTTTTCCAGTTCAGATGGACTGAGCCGTTGAGCCTTTCTTATTTTCCACAAATAATAAAGAAGACAAGGTGCAGTTCGTAGAGGCAATTTGTATTCTCCTTTTATAGAAATTACCTTTTTTCTATTTTCCTCCCACTTTTCTCAATCTAAATAAGCACATATTCCCCAAAGACCTAATAACAGGGATGTTTGAAAATTTTTCCAAAAAAGTAGTTATATTTATGTTTATTCCCTTTGGAAAAATCTTTCGACCAAAAAATGTCAATGGTCCGTATTGAACCGTCATACAAGCTAATTCTGTAAACCCGGCAGTCTTTAGTGCATTTCTTAAACTTGGAATAAAATAGCTTTTTATGGCAAAGTGATTTTCTTCAATTTCTGCTCTCTTTTTCCAGGATACAATTCTATTACTCACCATCCTTTGCAGTCTTCGTTTTACAAGAACTGATATGTCCAGACACTTGACTAAAGAAAATTTATTTAGAATACTCAGAATCATCGTCCCCCCGGGTTTTAGAATCCTGGACATTTCCTGTAATGCCTTTTGTTCAGATTTTAGATATGTAATCACGCCCAGGCACAACACCATATCAAAAACTGAATCCTCAAACGGCAAGGATTCTATATCTCCCTGTAAAAAATTTATATCCACTTTCGCATTACAGATGTCCTTAGCCTTTCTAATCATATTATAAGAATAATCCATTCCCAAAATTTCATATCCTCTATTTGCAATTTCCTTAACCGTCATACCGGCACCGCAGCCAACATCTAAAATTTTGGAATTTTTGGATAAATTTGAATTATCTATCCATGATAATGCCTGGTACATTCTTCTCCGGTAACAAACTCCCAAAAAATCTTGTCGATTGTAAACGGATTCCCAATAATCTATATTAATGCGATTAGAAAATAATTTATGAAAATATTCTTTTTTCTTGAGTTTTTCTGATTTTTCTCTTAAAAACATTTAGCTCTCCACAGAAATTCAATAAGCCGTCCCCGTCTTGCTGTATGAAAGTGAATATAATCTATTTACCAAAGCTTCCGTAAGTTTACAGGCCCGGCCTTTGTTAAACACACCACAAACACATTGTTTACTCATCACTCGTACTGCATCCTCGTGGGATATCTTTCCGTTCTCTATATCGCTTGCCAGTTTTTCTACCAGATTTGGTGATATCATATGATGGCCGCACATAGTAGTTATCTCCAGAATCTCTCCCTTTGGTAATAACTCTTTTTTGCCAAAGATTCCCAGGGAGAATTGAACGGTATGGGGAGATAGGTTTAGCTCCTTCAGGCACTCGGTAACTTCGTCAAACAATCCAGAGACAACCACAGACTTCCCCGTGTTTCTTTCTTTTAATTCTTTCAGATAACTGGTTAATTCTTTCTTGTTATTAAATACAAGGCCTCCATGTGCCACGACTGGTTTGGTTCTCTTAATAATCCTGAGCATCTTAGGAATTCCAAAGTATAAAAATGTTCTTTTAACTATTGCATAGATACGGGGAAATTTTCTGCGGAAGCGCATTCTATGTCTGCCCAAGGGAACATCAGTACCTATAATAAGTACAGGATAGTCCTCCTTTAACGAGTCTACGCTTCCCTGTCGATGCAAAGTGTGTGTCATAAACATCCTTCCTTGTTATGGAGCCAATGGACGTCCCAGTCCAATGTTAATCTTCCCGTTTGGTCGATAAAAGATGCCCGCTTCCTCTAACATAGTTTTAACAGGTATCGTGCCATCAGGTCTACATCTAGAAATACAACCCACGCTAAAAACCGTGTTAACCAACTTAGAAACATCCATAAGAGCATTTATAACGGAGACTGCTTTAGTATCCTTGGTTTTGAATTCTAATATACATGAGAGTAATCGCTCTCTCTTTATATCGTCTCTGAGTTTGCCTGTAGTCTTATCGGTCATAAGTTTTGTCACCGGGTTCATCTGTTCAAATTCAACACCTACTTTAGCCACTGCCAGGGAAATTTTTTCCACATCCTCAAAAGTCGTGCCTACGCCAGGTCTCCCTACATCTACTGTGAACCCCACTTCGCCGTGACGGTAACGGCCGGTAACATCATTAGTCTTCATTTCAGCAGTTCCTCTCCCATCTATTCCCGTCCATTTATGCGCCATAGTCACTGAGCTAAAGATATGCCTTAATATTCTCGGCCATTTTAATGGTACTTTCTCCAAGGCATCTACAGGACAAATTCCCGATGTAAGGCACGCATAACATTCAAAGCATCTCTGTTCATCAACCGCGCACTTGTTTCCCGTTGCTATTATTGCCCTCGCAGGACAATAGGGTATGCATTCCATACAGCCAATACATTTCTCAAGGTTTATACGCATTTTTTAGCTTCTTCCTATGATTTTTAGCGTTTGTCAGAACGCGGATTACTTTTTACTAAATTTTTAAACTTATCTGGTAAGAATTTCTCTTTATTCTCCTCAAACTCATCTATGGCTCTTTGGTAATCATCATAACGCCCAATATCTAACCAGTAGTCGTTGTTGGGATAACCAATGACCTTTTCATTATTTCCCAGTAACTTTTTTACTAAATCAGGGAAGTCTAATTTCTCGTTTGGCTTGATATAACTCAGAACCCTGGTTTCAAAGATATAAATTCCCATACTCACCAGATATTTTAAGTTAGGCTTCTCAATATAATTGGTAATCTCACTGTTCGTATTTAACTCGATAACACCGAAATCAACATCGACTGTTCTTTTATGCATAGCAATTGTGGCAATAGCCTCTTTTTCTTTATGATAATTAATAAGCGCTGAATAATTAAGCGTTGTCAAAATATCCCCGTTCATAACCAAAAAAGGACTTGTTAAGTTTTCAATTAGAGAAAGAGGTCCCGCGGTTCCCAGTGGTTTACTTTCGTGCGAATATTGAATATCGATTCCGTATTTGCTTCCCTTCCCAAAATAAGTCTCCAGAAGTTCCGCTAAGTAACCTACCGCCATAATTACCTTGGTAAATCCGTGACCCTTCAATTGCCGCAAAACTACATCCAGAATAGGCACATCCCCTATGGGCATTAACGGTTTGGGGAAAATCGTTGTATATGGCGCTAATCTCGTTCCTTTGCCCCCTGCCAGAATAATTGCATCCATATTTCTCTCCTAAATATTGTAGATATCGGGTTTATATCTGTTTTGAAATTTTGAAAACCAGTCTATCGTTTTTCGTAAACCTTCGTCTAAAGAAACCTTAGGTTCCCAATTAAGTAATTCTTTTGCCTTAGAGTTATCAGCCATTAGTCTTCCCACTTCACTTTTTGGTGGCCTGACCCGTTTTGGATCGGAAACTATGTTTACCTTTTTCCCTATCAAAGAAATAATCTTATTTGCTAAATCATTAATAGAAATCTCAAAACCAGAGCCTATATTAATAACTTCGCCAGTAGACCTTTCCGATTCCCATGCTTTAATGAAGCCATCAACCACATCGTCCACATAAGATAAATCCCTTGTTGGCTCTAAAGAGCCCAGTAATATCTTATTCTGAGCCAATGCTTGAGTAATAATTGTGGGAATAACCGCTCTTGCCGATTGCCGTGGGCCATAGGTGTTAAATGGTCTTAACGTGGTGATTGGTAAATCGTATGACCTATAAAAGCTTTCGGCGAGCTTATCCGCACCTATTTTACTGGCTGAATATGGCGATTGCCCCTGCAGTGGATGTTTCTCGTCAATGGGTACGTATTGAGCTGTTCCATAAACTTCGCTTGTAGAAGTATGAATTATTTTTTCTGGCTTGTATTCTTTTGCAGCATTTAAAATATTTAAGGTGCCCATAATATTAGTTTCCACCACTTCTCTGGGATGAATATAAGAGTAAGGAATAGCGATTAGAGCTCCCAGATGGAAAACTGCATCAACATCTTTCATCACACTTCTGATGGTTTCGGGGTCTCTTAAATCTCCCATAATCACTTCAATTTTCTCTTTTGTATGTGCAGGCAAAGTCCCTATTAAGCCCCAATCGTTACGGGAGTTGTAACGAACGAAAGCTTTAACTTTCGCTCCTGAGTCAACTAACTTTTCTATTAAATGGCTGCCAATAAATCCACCAGCTCCAGTTACGAGAACCATTTTTCGTTTCCAGTCCATAAATTCTTTCCCCTTGTCTATCAAACTTTTTGCCGCCAGTAGTTGAGCAAGTCTTTTAATATTTGTACAAGAGATATAATAGGCATCCAGCCCGTTTGCTTGTGAAATTTTTCGAAACTTCCAACTTGTAAAGGGATATCGGATGGCCGCATTCTTTTTTGGTCCTGTGTAACAGTGATATCCTTTTTCGTCATCCCTAACAGAATGTCCAACATTCCGCCTATTGAGTATGCCTTTCCTGAACAGAGGTTATAAACTTCTCCTGAGATTCCTTTGTCTAATGCTAACCAATAGCCTTTCACGACATCTCTAATGTCTACAAAGTCTCTTTTGGCATCTAAATTACCAACATAAATTGTTGCTTCTTGTTTGCCTTTTTCAATCAGTGCTATTTGGCGAGCAAAGTTAGAACAGACGAAATTTTCCTTTTCTCCTGGTCCGGTGATATTAAAAGCTCTTGTGCGAATAATTCTTAATCCATAATTCTCATAATATTGATACCCAACCATATCTTGAGCAAGCTTACTTATCGCATATGGGCTTATTGGACGAAAATGGTTAGTTTCCCTGATAGGATTCTCATTTTCAAGTATCAATCCATATTCAGCACTTGAGCAAGCGATATGGATTAGGGGATTAATTTTTACTTGTCTAACTGCTTCCAGCAAATTGATAGTCCCGAAAACATTTATAATATAAAAGTTCTCAGGAGACTGGTAGGAATTTGGGTCAAAAGTTAAACCTGCTAAGTGGAAGATTCTGTCAGGTTTAATCTCCGCTAACGTTTTTTTCATTTCTTCTTCATCCAGGATGTTACTAGTGAAGACCTTTGCCTTATCCAAAATAGGTTGAGCCTCTTTGCTGACATTCCTAACAGTATCAAGGCCGTACAAATCTATATTGTCATTCTCCCTGTCTTGAGATAGCAGGTATTCTGCTAAATGGATTCCTGTAAAACCGGCTATTCCTGTAATTAGTGTCCTCATAAAGCACCTTAGATTATTTTTTTATAAAGTTCTATTATCTTCCTTGCGATTTTCTTTGCTGATAAATGTTTGATATTATTTCTTGCGGCAGTTCTTATGCCGTTATTAAGAACTAATTTTATCCCTTCAGCGATATTAACGGGCTCTTGTTTGCAAATGTAACAGTTCGCAGCATCTTTAATTACCTCTCGAGCGTCACCAACGTCAACAGAGACAATAGGCAAGTTACAGGCCAGGGCCTCTTTTATCACTGTAGGGGAACCTTCTGAGTCAGAGGTTAACACTAATACATCACAAGCATTCATAACCAGGGGAACTTCAGAATAAATAAGGGCGCCTGTTATTACTCAAGATTACGGGCATAATATTGTGATTCTCTTTCTGAAGCAATTCTACGGCTCTGTTAAAGATATCGAATCTTTTTTCAATTCTTTGGGGATTACTGGGGAACAAAACAAGTTTCTTATCAGATGGAAAACCTAATTTTTCTCTCGCTCTAGCCTGGGGTATTGGTTTAAAAAGGTCAAAATCGATTCCAAAAGTAATCACCGATATCCTATCAGAGTCTGCTCCTAAATCAGAAATAAGGATATTTCTTATCTTACTGCTCACGGCAATGATATGGTTAGCCCGAGATACAACAAATCTTTGTAAGATACGATAGACTTTATTACGTGAAGGTTCTTTTACAGCATCACTTCCCACAAAAGTTATTATAAGAGGTCTTCTTTTTATGATTGCTGCAAGCAGGGCAGAGTGAAACCCGTAGTATGCATGAACTATGTCGTAAGAACCTAAAAGCAAATAAAAGATATTTTTTAAAATAAAAGGCACGTAGGCAACAGAACCTTTCCGATTCTTCACCACTTTTATTGTGCACAAACCCTCATTTTCCATATCTTCTACTTGTCGCTTTATAAAAATTCCCAGGTAGGAATTTTTTCCGGGATACATATTGCTACTAACTAAAACCTTCATCTCTTATATCCTGCCTTAATATCTTAGGAGTAGCAGACTTCAGTCTGCGTATTAACGCAACCTAAAGGTTGCGGCTACCTTGTTATTTAATTTGGTAGTCGCAGACTTTAGTCTGCGTCCACTGTCTAATGGATAAAAAGTTGACTCCATAACTCAAAAGTTAAAAGTCTGGAGATAAGTTCCATATGATTGGATTTGCCACTAATATGTTCTTTCAGGAGACGTTCCACGGTTTTAATATTCAAAATACTTTTACTATAACCTTTTCCATCTAATAATGTACTGTAAATAAAGCTGATTAAATTTTCATTTTCCCTCGACCATTGAGTATACTTGGCAAAGAGATTAATCGAGGGAGTTTTAAAATACCTGTTGCTGGTCAGTTTTCTATCGACCATGCCTATCTTTTTATTTAGACGTTTCTTAATCAAACATAGAGTCATTTTGGCAAAGGTATTGGTAGCATCAACAGGCAACCCGGTTTTTTCCCAGGGGATTTTAGACAGTTCGGGAAAAAGCCGTGAAAAAGTTCGAGTATATAGATATTGATATCTTCTTTCGTAAGGTGGAGTATTAACCATGAAGTCAACGAGATCGTTGTCGAAAAAAGGACTTCTAACTTGCACATGAGCCCTCTTAACAAGATTGCCATAATTTACAAAGCGGCGCACGTATTGAGTAGCAATAGAATAATCTATGATGCTACTCGTAGATGTCGATTTACATTTCCGGGAAATATTTTCCACAATCCGCCTTGGATAATCTCTGATTTTTTTGTAATAAGAATGGATAAAAAGAGACTTTGCCAAATTTGTGGAAATTGGCCGGAAAAGATAATCAGCAATTAATAACTTCTCTTTTCTTTTGAAAATAGCAACGGGACTGAAAAAACTGCCAAAAGGCTGCATTCCGTCGAGGCAAACATTGGTGTAATCTTTTATTAATTCAAATTTCATATTTCCGGTAGAATGGAGAAAAGATATCATTCCATCAGTTATATTTACTATCTTTTTCGCATTATTAATAATGTCCTCTGGCGAGATCTCAAGGTAATGATGGTTAACCCCTGACGCATCGGATACTCGCTGGGCAATTTTGACATCATCCATATCTTTTGTTCCAAAGGTAACGGTATTTATTGGATAATGTTCTTTAGGTATACTTGCTAAAATAGTCCGGGAATCTAATCCACCACTCAAAGGAACAGTAATTCTAACGCTATCTTTTACATGTCTTTGTATTGCTTGTAATATAAGGTTTCCCAGTCTTTGTTCATAATAGCCTTGAGTTTTGCCTTCGTTTCTGTCTAAAAAATTGAAGTCCCAATAAGTAAAGATAGAAATTTTATTATTTTTAAAGACTAACAAAGATGCAGGCGGCAGCAATTTGATTGATTCAAAATAAGTTTTATTTTCCATTACGAAGCCAAAAAAGAATAGACTGGCAATAGCAGAGTCATCAACATTTTTTGAAACATCATTACAGGTCAAAATTGCTTTCACTTCTGAAGCCAGGTATAATTCATTGTTATGTTGTGAGTAATAGATAGGCCGTAGCCCATACCGGTCATTGATAACGGTTAATTTTTTTTCTTTCCCATCCCAGATAATTATGTTAAAGGCTCCTTTTAATTTAAAAATAAAATCGTTTCTATATTTTTCATAAAGGGCCAGGAGAAGTTTTGAAGTGGAAAGAGATTCTTCGGCGCCAATTTCGTCTTTTAGTTCCTTATAATTGTAAATTTCCCCGTGGAAGAGTAATGTATAACGGCCATCATTGCTATTTACAGGCTGTAAATCTCTGTTAAGTATCCCCACTAAAAAAGGGGACAGGCTACTTTTT
>JABUBO010000034.1_pt1 | contig 34762 bp, 33 predicted proteins | sample 7240361 | NCBI WGS metagenome assembly JABUBO01 (sample SAMN07256346, study PRJNA390944) | subsurface metagenome | isolation source: Methane hydrate marine sediment | place: Pacific Ocean: Eastern North Pacific, ODP site
GAAAGGTCAGCGCGGTGCGCCACAAGCTCGTAGAGACCTGAGAGAATTGATCTCACGAAAGCAAGTGAAAGTAGAAACAGTTGCTAGGGACCCGTATGGTAGAGTAGTTGCCCAAGTTGAGGTAGGCAACAAATCAGTAAACAAGGCTATGCGCGACAAAGGGTGGAAGGCAAAAGGGAAATAATGTCTTGTTACTAAAGGGAAGGCTTATGGGCAGGAAGAGATACATAAGGTTTAGAGAAGGCGAGGCAGCAGGCAGTCTTAATATGGGTGACTCGCCTCAATGCCCCCAGTGCGGGAGGCGTTACTGCTGCCACTATCACGACTATGTATACCGCCCTTGGTGGGAGAAGATCAAGCCGCACATCGAGAAAATGAGGGAAATGCGTCTTAGATATTAACGAATGCCTGTTTAACAGGAGGTGGTAAATGAGTACCATCGCTGAGCTTCTGTCTGAAGTAGAAAAGGGGGAACTAATCCTCCCAGAGTTTCAACGCGGCTTCGTCTGGTCTGCAAGAAAGGTGAAAGACTACATACAATCAATCTACAATAATTACCCCACTGGACATTTTCTCATCTGGAAAACGTACAAACCTCAGAAATACAGGGGAGATGGTCACGACTCAAGCGCTAACTACTATAGATTGATACTTGATGGGCAGCAGCGACTTACTGCCTTATACACAGTTTTTAGGGGAGTGCCACCACCTTTCTTTGAGGGCAGCAACCTATATTTCCGCCTCTATTTCAACGTGCTAACCCAGGAATTCGAATACTGGCAGCCAGTAAAAATGCGTGGGAAACCCGAGTGGATAGAGATCACTCCATTCTTGAAGCAGGGGGTAGGTAACTTTTTTGAGCAGCGAGAGCTGAACGAAGAACAAAAGACCTTTTACTTCAAGCAATTGAAGTACCTTAACAAACTAGACCAGATGTGTAATTACAGTTATCAATTGGAGACCATCCCCAAGAGTGGTGCCGAGATGGAGACCGACGAAGTGGTGAGAATATTCAACCTGGTCAATTCAAGTGGAATGACGTTAAGCAAGGCTGACCTAGCCTTAGCCCATATTTGCGCATCTTGGCCGGAAGCACGGCAGAGTCTAAAAGCAACTCATAAAAAACTCAGTGACGAAGGGTTCAACTTGATGTCACTAAAAGGCAGAGAGCTTGAGTTTTGGATCCGGTCCTTAGCAGCAGTTGCTACCGATAGTGTGCTCCTTGACCGGTCATTTTATAAGAGTGATATAGACGCCATTAAGGATGCTTGGCCCAAGGTTACCAGGTCTGTCGAATACTTGATTAATATCCTCCGAACAGATGCATATGTTTACTCCTCCAGCCGATTAAGTACGCCCTACGTTTTGTTGCCTTTAATCAAGCATTTGAGCACACATGGTTATGCTTTCAGCTCTGAGCTTGAAAAAAGGCGTTTGCTATACTGGTTTTATGCCGCTCAGATGTGGGCTAGGTATAGTGGTTCTATGGAATCAGCCTTGCAAAGAGATATAAAAGCCATTTCGACTGAACATGCAACAGACGAACTAATTTCGAACATCGTTTCAAAGGTTGGTCGTATCAAAGTGGAACCAAAAGACCTCAAGGGTAAAGGTCGAGCCAGTCCGGTCTTCAATATAGCCTATGTAGCCGCATGTAACTCGGGAGCTATAGACTGGTTTAATGGTATGAAACTCTACACAGGTCATATGGGGGCTAAATACGCGATTGAGACCCATCACATTTTTCCGACATCCCGTCTTTACAAAGAAGGTGGTTTAGACAGCAACAATAAAGCCGACATAGCCAGAGCTAATGAAATTGCCAACCTGGCGTTCTTGACTAAAGAAGCAAATTTGAAGGCTGCAGACAACCTGCCAAGTATCTATTTGCCGCGTGTGCTTGAGAAATATCCTTCGGCACTAAAAGCCCAATTTGTCCCAGAAAATCCTCAATTGTGGGAAATACAGAACTACGATGCGTTTCTCGAAGAGAGAAGAAGATTGATTGCCGGGGGTATCAACAAGTTTATGGAAGATTTGTTGAAGAAGGGCATTCCCGCTGAGGCTGGAGTCAAAGGCATAGCTGATATCATAGCTAAAGGGGAAAGCAACATGTTGGAGTTCAAATCATCACTAAGGTGGGACCAAAAATTGTCTCAAGTAAATAAAGCTCTCGAGATGTCCGTTATCAAGACAATCAACGGCTTTCTGAATACGGACGGAGGGGCATTACTGATAGGGATCGATGATTCCAGGCAAATAGTCGGGATTGAAGACGATTATAAGACCCTTCAGAAGCCTGATCGGGATGGCTTTGAACTGCTACTCACTCAACTTATCTCTAGCTATATTGGAAAGGAGCGATGTCTTAACACTAGCATCTCCTTCCACGAGTTTGATAGTAAAGACATATGCATGATTCAAGTGGAACCGTCGCTGAAACCGGCGTATGTTAAGGAAGGGCTGGAGTCCAAATTCTACATCCGCACCGGGAATCAAACACAACCTCTCGGTATTAAAGAGAGCATCGAATATATTCAGGAGCACTGGCCTGCGTAGTCTATTGTAATTCCGTAGCAACACCTTGATTCCCAATCACGGCGGCTCACTTGTCAAGCGAGAGAGTATCACCAGCCATCTCATTAGATCGACTTTGCATCCGTTAGTAGACTTTCCGCGCGCTTGTCTCCTGAGAATTGAACATTTCGTCATTTAGTGCAGTAACCTAGGTTCTGGTTTTCCGATTCCACTTATTGTAGTAGTCTACTCCTTAGACAGCAAAACAATGCTCACCCAGGGCTGCAGTGTGAATTGTATCACGCGAGTTCAGCGTGATAATATGCTGACAGGGTAGATGAATGGACACAACTCAACAAATAATCGGTTTTGCCAGCCGGCTATTTGATGTCGTTGGTTGCAGTCGTAGGCTATCCAGCATTAATAGACTACTGATTCTTGGCCTCGAGTCAACGCCGGAACGTAACCTTGACGAATTCGGCCGTCTGGGAGGTCTTCCTCAGATGTATGGTTTTAAGAAGCACGTTAGCCCCAGGCTGGAGTCAATGCTGAATTTCATTCGTGGTAAGGGGTTTTGCGCCGAAGCAGTTGGACGATATGGCTATCCTCGCGATGGAATGCTCAACCTAAAGGAAGAAGCAATACGAGCTGGCTTGGGTAAGCGGGGCAAGAACACTCTGGTATTGCATCCTAAATATGGCCCTAGGCTTCGTTTTGCGGCAATCAGAACAGATGCACCACTAGAGCCGACTGTGGACTCGGTTCTGACGGAGGAAGGCAGCCCATTTTGTAGCGGCTGCTCGATATGTATTGATGCCTGCCTGGTCAAAGCCATTGAACCGTATCGTATGCCAGATACGTCACTTTGTCTCTCAAACATTTCTATGATGGCCGAGGAGCATGGTCGGCTCATCCTATGCGACAAATGCCTTAGCATGTGCCCGGCAGGCAAAAAGTGATAATCCCTCATATAAGCCAACTATCAAGTATTCGTATGCGGGATAATCTGACTTCTCAGCGTTAAACATTAAGCCCATTTGTGATGCATCAAATGTCCTTTGTTAAAACACTCCTACAATGTGAGTAGGAGATTAGCCAGTTAATTATTTTTCTACCTCTTCTAGTTCCTCTTGCTTATCCTGAGTCAGAATCACCAGCTACTGTTTCTACTCCTATCCCCTTCTTCAAATCCCTCTCCACTAGCTTCTTCAGCTTGTGCCCATCATAATCCTTAGCCTTTCCCGGGATAATGCTAGTCACTAGCTCAGACTCAGCATTAAGACTCACCTGATCTTTATATCCATAGTAGTACTGCGTCTCCTTGTGCCTTTTGCCATCCTTACCTGCTACTAGCCTGTTACCCTTTGCTCCCCGACATGCATCAGCATCCTTGGGAGGTTTCCCTTCCTGTTTCCTTCTCTCACCTTTAATCAGATTAACGTTGGCTATAGGTGTGGACACTATCCACTACCTGGAGCTTGCCAAATCTAATCCCTTTCTCTTAGGCTATGATGATTATCTCATTTAACACTAGCTATCAGCCTTCAGCTATCAGTTATCAGCTAATCTGCTGACCGCCGAATGCTTCTCTATTAAGCCAACAAAGAATTTTACCGGCAGGTTTTCGTTGACCACTTCCTCTGTTTGCCTTTCTGAAATGCTAAATAAAAAGGAGATGAGAAGCATTTTGAGAATGATAGTGGGATTATAAGGAGCCTGACCTACCTTGCCTTTCCCTTTATAGTATTTAAGGAGCTTCTTAGTGAAGCGTTGCCAATCTACAACTTCCTTTAACTTGACCAAAAAGTGACCTCTGGGAACTGCTTGTTCATAGAGAAAATTACCAAAGAAGGAATCTGTAGTGGTTTCTTTGCAAGGTGCATTCCCTATCTTGTATAATAAATGTAATAGTTTCAGTCTAGGTTATTGCACACTTAAATCGCTTCATATTTACGTCAGTGTCGGATGACCGAAACTCTAACTATCTAAAAGAAACGAGGGCGTCCGACGGGCTTTCAGGACGAGTGAATTAAATGTGTTATCGTTGGAACTACATTTACCTTCATCGCTTCCGAACAGGTGACCTTCACCAGTATACGCTTTGCTAACAGCGTAAAAACGCTGCCTCGATCGCTGAAGACCAGAGACAATAAAGTCGCATTTTGCATATTGCAATAGCTATCGATAGCGAAGTGGAATACGCCACTGTCCTATGGAACTTCTCGTAAATACTACGAATTGTCCCATTTGAATTTGCCAAAGTCAGAACTGGCTATTGTGGCGATAACCCTGAAGCGATGACGCTGATGCAGAACATCGGTGGTTATAGAATAGAAATAAGACTGAATAGATGAGAGGATTTTACTATATATGAATTATCGCAGTGACATAAGAAATATAGCTATTATCGCCCACGTTGACCATGGTAAGACTACCCTGGTAGACGCCATGCTTAAGCAAAGCAGGGTGTTTCGGGATAACCAGAAAGTGGGCGAGTTAATAATGGACCAGGGCGTCCTGGAGCGAGAAAAAGGCATTACTATCATGGCTAAAAATACAGCCGTAGTTTACCGGGGAGTCAAAATCAATATCATCGATACTCCAGGCCATGTCGATTTCAGCGGAGAGGTGGAGCGCGTCATAAGTATGGCTGACGGTTGCCTGCTTCTAGTGGACTCTATAGAAGGTCCCATGCCCCAGACTAAGTTTGTGCTTCGCAAAGCTCTGGAAAGGGGTCTAAAACCCATTGTGGTTATTAACAAAATCGATAGGCAAAATTCGCGGATAGCAGAGGTGCTTCGGCTTATCCAGGATCTATTCTTAGAATTAGCTACCAGTGCTGACCAGCTTGATTTCCCAGTGATATATGCCAGTGCGAGGGAAGGTATGGCCGTAACCGAGCTAAGTATGAAAAGCAAAGACATCACCCCTCTCTTCGAATGCATCTTAGAAAAAGTACCACCACCGCAAATTGAAAGCGGACTATTTCAAATGCTGGTTTCTAACCTGGACTATGAAAGCCACAAAGGTAAAATAGCTATTGGTAGAATCTGGAGAGGCAAAGTTGCCACCCACGACCCAGTAGTTAATATGAGTGCTGATGGGAGCATAACTCGTTATGAGATTAGTGAAGTATTTACGTATCTCGGTCTCAAGCACTTGGAGGTAGCAGAAGCCGAGGCGGGTGACATAGTAGCTGTAACCGGACTCGAAAAGGTCAGCATTGGAGATACCATTGCCAACCCGGAGCGGCCTGAAGCTCTACCGCGCATAGAAGTTGGCGAGCCTACGGTAGAGATGACCTTTGGAGTAAACACCTCACCGTTCGCCGGCCGTGAGGGGCGCTTTAGCGCCACGCGCCAGCTACGGGAGCGACTCTATAAAGAATTGGAGACTAATCTTAGTCTCAGAGTCCAAGATACAGATAGCCCAGACATTTTCCTAGTAAGAGGGAGAGGAGAACTACACTTGGCTATTCTCATTGAAACCATGCGTCGGGAGGGCTACGAATTTGAAGTCTCCAAGCCAGAAGCTATTACCAAAGTAATTGACGGCGAGCTTATGGAACCCATGGAGGTTCTTACCCTTGATACCAAAGATGAATATATTGGAGTTTTAACCGAGATGCTGAGCAAGCGGCAAGCTCAGCTTACGGATATGCGCAACGATGGCCATGATAATGTACATTTAGAATTCCGTGTACCTACAAAAGGACTCATTGGTTTCCGTAATTCATTTATTACTGTTACCAGGGGTGAAGGAGTCATGAATACCACTTTTCTTGACTATCAACCCTGGCATGGAGATATTGTTTCAACTCGTAATGGAGCACTGGTAGCATCGGAACAAGGTATAGCTGTTACCTATGGTCTAAATAACGCCCAGGGGCGGGGCTTAACCTTCGTTGAACCCGGTACACCAGCCTATGAAGGTATGATAGTGGGGCTGAATTCACGGCCACAGGACATAGCCATCAACGTATGCAAAGAAAAGAATAAGACTAATGTACGCTCGTCAACGTCAGACATCGCCGTAAGGCTGACTCCTCCCGTGAAACTAAGCTTGGAGCAAGCCATTGACTTTATCAATAAGGATGAACTGGTTGAGGTGACTCCTGAGAATATCAGATTGAGGAAGAAGTTACTCACCCAGACACAACGGCTGAGAAGTATCTCTCTTTCCCGTCGGAGCACAAAAGCATAGACTATGGCCTACCATTAACATAATTTAAGGCTCGAATTGATACCCTAGTTCCCACGATATCCAATACGTCATCCCTGAAAACGCTGACTTTGTCAAGAGTTAATAAGTTAGGGTTCTACTAAGCAGATATTATCGAGGGTAGAAATCCTGTAATTGAGGCACTGAAGACTGGCCGTCCCATAAATAAAGTATTGCTCGCCTGCAATATTAGGCTTCATTCGGCAGTTGCCGAAATATTGAACCTTTCCAAATCTAGAAGGATTCCCGTTGAATACGTGGAAAGACGGTATATTGACAAGTTAAGCGCAACTTCCTCTCACCAAGGGGTTATTGCTTACGCCTCAATCAAGGAATATGTCGCCTTGGAAGATTTACTCACCATCTCTAGCGAAAAAACGAATCGCCCTTTTATTGTATCCTGGATGGTATTGAAGACCCGCAGAATCTAGGAGCAATTATAAGAACTGCCGAAGCGAGCGGTACTCATGGTGTGATTATCCGCTCAAGAAGAGTTGTGGGACTCACCACAACGGTGGCTAAGGCATCGGCAGACAACAAAAAGCCAGACCGTTCAATTGAAAGTCCACTTATAAAAAGCACACCAAATCCGGTACCGTCCCAAATCTATTGATGTGTTTGAAGGAGTGAACATGGAAGAATCAATAGCAGAAGGATTAGTTGTACCAGAAGGTTTCTTTTACCTTGTACTTTTACTTCTTATCTGAGGAGTTGCATGGTCTGTATGTTCATTGAAACATATAGATAATAGACTTAAACAACTAAGCAGTAAGCTAGACATCGAAATACAACAAGATGTTAAAAAAACTACGTAAATATTGAGCGTAGAACATTATAAATGTTATCAGACAATTGTGCTCCTGTTTTGTTCATGTGGAGCTGAGGGGATTCGAACCCCTGACCTCCTCCGTGCAAGGGAGGCGCTCTCCCAGTTGAGCTACAGCCCCAAGAACAATCAGTTATTATACCAGATTATTGTGCAGCGAGGTAACTTTCAATATATGGCAGATTATGCTGGAAAGGGCAAGCCTGCTATGAGGAAATCTGGCTATATCTGGCAGTCCTCATTTGATTTGATTATAGTATAATAGGGCTTTAATCTTATCAGTAATAACTGCTTCTCAGAATAGCTTACCCCATGACATTGGTGGGAGTGTTATTTGACAATAAGGAACTATAAGGAACTATAATCGGACAGTTAGGAGATGTCTGGATGTTAAATGTAACCTTCCCGGTAGCTTTTGTTGCGGGGATACTTTCCTTTCTATCACCTTGTGTGCTGCCACTGGTTCCAGTGTACCTGGCCAACATAGCCGGTATGTCAGTTCTCACTTCTGACCCTCCAGGTCGGAGGCATATTATGCTTCATACCATTAGCTTCGTAGGTGGTTTTTCCTTAGTTTACACCGCCCTGGGTGCGTCTGTAGGTTTACTGGGAGCTATGGTACCTTTTGGACTATTGAACAAAATAGCTGGCGTGTTACTAATCTTGTTCGGAATATTCTTATTAGCTGCTACTAAGTTGCCCTGGCTCAACTATGAGAAGCATCTTAGCCTCGCTCAAGCTAAAGGCTCAGGGTATTTGAGGTCTCTATCAATAGGAGCAATATTCTCCCTGGGCGGGATGCCCTGTGTTGGGCCAGTATTGGGAGGGATACTGGCTCTAGCCTGGAGTTCACAAACAGTATGGCACGGAATTTGCCTTCTGTTTGCTTACTGTTTAGGGTTGGGATTGCCTTTCATTGGTGTAAGTCTAGCCATAGGGGCAGCCTCACGGTACCTCAGCTGGCTTAGCCATCATGCCTTCGTTACCTCTGCAGTAAGCGCAGCTCTATTGATCAGCATAGGAATTCTCATATTGACCGGCAAACTATACTATATCATCACTCTACTGACGGGGGTTTGATAATATGACTAAGAGATATTTGAAGAGTTGGCTTTCAAGAATGAGCTTATTCATCACTGTATTTGCCTTGACCTGTGGTGCTCTAAGTTGCAGCTCGCCTACCCCACCAGCCCTGATAGAAGTGGACATCGTGGCATCAGACTTTACGCTACCCACTATGAGGGGCACGGAAATAACCTTATCGGATCTACAAGGAACGCCAGTAGTGCTTAATTTCTGGGCTATCCGGTGTCCTGCCTGCAGAGAGGAACTGCCCTATTTTGACACAGTGGCTAGGCAAAATGCTGATAAAGCAACAATCGTGGCTGTTAACATAGAGGATAGTACTTCACAGATAAAACAATTCTTCGGCGACAGTAAAGTAAGCTTCACCGTTGCTCTAGATAAGAATGCTCAGATGACCTCAAGCTATGCTACAGGGTATATCCCCACCACTTTTTTCATAGACAGCCAAGGGGTCATCCGTTATCTAAAGGTTGGGGCATTTGCTGACGAGAAGCAACTACAGGCTAGCATAGATAAACTATTAAACAAAGAAGGAGCTACATGACCGCTAAAGTCGTAACCGATAGCACTTTTGACTAGCCGCCGAATTTTCTGAAGACAAGGGCAGCGTTAGCTCCACCAAAGCCGAAGGAATTGGAAAGAGCTATATTCACTTCGGCTTTTCTAGCTACATTGGGGACATAGTCTAAGTCGCATTCAGGGTCTGGGGTATCATAATTTATAGTAGGAGGAATGACGCCATCCCTTATAGTCAGGACAGTGAAAATAGCTTCCACGGCGCCGGCTCCGGCCAATAAATGACCAATCATAGATTTATTGGAGCTTATAGCCACTTTCCCAGCATGCTCCCCTAAAGCAATCTTTATAGCCTTAGTCTCAGATGTATCATTGAGGGGAGTAGATGTGCCATGAGCATTGATATAATCGATATCACCAGCCGAGATAGCAGCCTCACTCAAAGCTAACTTGATACACTTTGCTTGATTTTCTGGATCGGGCTCCGTTATGTGAAAGCCATCAATGTTAGAACCAAAGCCTACAAGCTCAGCATAAATCTTACCCCCCCTCTTTATAGCTAGGCTAAACTCCTCCAGGATAACAATCCCAGCACCTTCTCCAAGCACAAAGCCATCACGGTCTTTATCAAAGGGACGCGATGCTTTTTCTGGCTCATCATTCCTGCGAGATATGGCTCCCATCCTAGCCAGTCCAGCGACGCCTACAGGAAGAATATAGGCATCGCTCCCTCCAGCAATCACGGCATCTGCCTCGCCATATTGAACGAGTCTGAAAGCATCACCGATAGCATGACTGCCACTGGCGCAGGCGGTAACTACACACTGGCTCGGTCCCTTAGCACCAAAAACGATGGAGATCTCCCCTGCTGCCATGTTGGGTATGAACCCAGGAATAAAGAAGGGGGAAACCTTATCTGGCCCCTCCTCTCGAAGAGTAAAAAGATTCTTTTCATAAGTACTCATGCCACCAACGCATGTGCCCACCACTATCCCCACTCTATCAGCATTGCTATCGTTGATAATCAATCCAGAGTCATCCATCGCTATACGAGTAGCCACCAGAGCATAGTGAATAAAGGGGTCAGTTCTTCGAATCTTCTTCCTATCCAGAAAGTCCTCGGGATGGAAATCCTTTAGCTCGGCGGCAATTTGCGTCTTAAAACCGGTAGGGTCAAACTTGGTGATTCTTGCTATCCTTGATTTACCCTGACATAAAGCCTGCCATGACTGCTCAGCACCGGTTGCCAGAGGAGTAACGGCGCCAATGCCGGTAACAACTACCCTCCTCTTATGGTTCATTATTGACTTTTTGACTCGATGTAATTAAGAGCGTCTTGGACAGTTTGTATTTTCTCCGCGTCCTCGTCTGGGATTTCAATCCCAAAGGTATCTTCTGCTGCGGTAATAAACTCTATCAGATCTAAGCTATCAGCACCAAGATCATCAATAAATGAGGCTTCGGGAACTACTTTTGTTTCCTCAACTTCCAATAGCTCTACTATTAACTTTTTTAACCTTTCAAGGATATTTCCATCACTCATTTTTTACCTCACTTCTGGGCTGAGACTGTTTAATTTCGCCTCATCCGGATTCTCATAGTGCGCCCCTAAAGCCTCGCACCACATTTTTAAACACGCTCAGGCTGTCCTCCCTTCTTTGAGTCGCCTCCGGTCTATTTTACCCGAGCCAGTCTTGGGTATGCTGTCTACAAGCTCAATTTTATGGGGCAACTTATAATTAGCTAAGCTTTGACGACAAAATTCGCGTATTCCCTTCTTACTAATAGTCTGTCCTTCCTTGGGCACTACAAACAGTGTCGGGATTTGCCCTTTAAGCTCATCCATAACACCGACATATGCTGCTTCGGCGACACTGGGATGCTTTAAAAGCACATCCTCAACCTCTGTGGGGGGGATTTTGACTCCAGCCGAGGTCACTATGATAAATGATTTCTTCTCGATATACTCTATATAGCCATCTTCATCTATGCGGACTAAGTCACCACTATGAAACCAGCCATCTTTAAGAACCTGGGCGGTGAGGTCAGGTGCTTTATAATATTCCTTCATTACCATAGGACTCCGGCAAACAATTTCTCCTATTTCACCCTGGGGAACTTCCTTGCCAGCGGCATCTATTATCTTGATATCCTCAACTGGCTTGCCCGCTGTCCCCAGCTTGCGGTTGTGAGTATCACCAAAGGTAGTAGCAAGAGCCTCGGTGGTCCCATATATCTCACAAAGAGTCAAGCCAAACTTTTCCTCCAAGGTCTTCATAAGATGAGCTGAGGCTTTTGCCCCGGCAGTAAGCGCCACCCGCAACGAGCTAAGGTCATACCCCTTAATTGTCTCATCATCCAACATGGCTAGGGCATTATACATAGCTGGGACGCCTACCAGTATAGTCGCCTTTTCTTGCGTTATGGTCTCTAAAGCGTTCCCAGGAGTGAAACGGGGGAGAATTACCACAGTAGATCCTTTCATAAACGAAGGAAGGATAACAGCTACCAACCCCAAAGCATAAAAGAAGGGAATCATAGATATACAGACATCGTCTCTCTCTTGTTCCAGAGCTGATGTAACTATGGGAGCAGTTGCCATGAGCGAAGTATGAGTATGCACTACACCCTTTTGCTTCCCCAAAACACCAGAGGTATATATGATAGCAGACTCATCGTCATCTTTTATATCAACAACTGGCGATGTAGAAGAGCTATGAGCTAGCATCTTTCTATAGGAGTCGCTATCAACTTCGATAACGTGTTTCAGCGAAGGGATGTTGGGGAGGATCGAAGATAGCATCTCAGAAAAACTTTTTTCTGTTAGCAAGATCGTAGAATCGGAGTCGCGGAGTAAGAAATCATATTCAGGCGCTTTAAGCATAGCATTAAGGATTACGATTTTGCCTCCAGCTTTAACCACCCCAAAATAATTGAAGACCCATTCAGGAGTACAAGACATTAAAATGGCTACATGGTCACCTTTCCTCATCCCTAGCCCCATAAGAGCGTTGGCCATCCTATTAGAGCGTTCGTCTAATTCTTGATAACTAACTCTTTCAGAGCCAAGGACAATAGCCGTTTTCTGCGGCACCTCCCTAACAGTTTTCTCCAGCATCTGTTTGATATTCATGCTCACCTCTTAAATTCCTCGAAGCTGTTTAATTTCGCCTCATCCGTATCCCCGTAGTGCGACCCTTTAGGGTCGTGCACGAGGCTACCCCGTGTAGTAATCTTCGCTACTACACAGGGCTAGAGCCGCGCACTATATTTTTAAACACCCTCTCCTAATGCTACTTCCTTCTACCACCTCCGTCAATACATCATGCCACGATGTATAGCTTGCCAAAAGGGTTAAATATGGGGGAGCAACGTTGTTGTTGCTCCCCGTAACAAGCCAGTAACTTCAGGCTAATCTTCCCACTTACCCCCACGCTTGCGCACGCCAGGAGAGAGACACCACGATAATGCGCCAATGAATATTAGCCACATAACAACCATGGCAACTATGGCACCGGTATTCATTTTTCGCTCACCTCCGATTTTTCGCTCACCTGCGGGACTCTGGTTTTAACTCGTTGGAGCAAAAAGCTCAAACCTAGAGTGACTGCCAGTATGATCCATATAAATGAACTTGCCCACCTGGGATATCCTTCGTAAGATGCCGGTATATCTTTGGCAAAACCTCCATAAATTACCACAAAAAGCAAACCCGCGGGCACAACAACTTTTATCAGCCAATCAAACCAAGCCCCAACTTTGATATCTGAGGTTTCATTCAAATGCTCTCTCAGCTTTCCAGCGCCAAAGACCCAGCCAATAACGATACAAGCTAGCGCACCTGTTAACAGCAAACCATAGAAGCAAACTGTCCTATCCACAATGTCCAACCAATAGAGACCCCCGTTTGTAGTATATACCAGCCCTATCAAGAAGGAGATGACAATGACAATCAGCGTGGCCTTTACCCGGCTCAAGCCAAACTTATCCATAATCGGGGAAATTACCCCTCCATAGGCAAGGAAGAATAGAGAATCTATGCCTAAAAAGAAGAGGCACAGGAAAAAGAGTATACCAATAAAGGCATTTGCTCCCGGCATCATGGAGATTGCCACCGGATAGCTCACGAAAGCCAAACCTAGACCTGAAGCGCTAACCTCCCCAACTGGAATGGATAAGGCTTGCATGATGAAACCAACAGTGCTAAATACGGCAAAGCCAGCGAAGAAACTGGTGGCACAATTGGAAAAAGAGGTGATAAAGGCGTTATTGGTCACGTCCGCTTTCTTGGCGATAAAGCTGCCATAGGCAAACATCCCCGCCATTCCCAAGGAAAGGGTAAAGGCAATCTGACTAAAGGCAGCAAACCAAACCTCCGCATTTCCTAAGGCAGCAAGGTTTGGCGTAAGATAAAAGTTCAGCCCTTCAACCGCCCCGGGTAAGGTCAGACCTCTTATGGCTAGGATGACTAACAAAACCCAAGGAATAGACACTGTCCATACGGCAACTTTCCCTATTACTCCAACTCCTTTAAAAACGATAAAATATATAACTACCCAAATAAGTGCCAAGAAACCTACTGTTGATCCTATAGGAGCACCAAGCACACCTGGTCCAGATGAAATCCTCAAGATTTCCCCAAAAAAGTATGACCCGGCCCCAGCAGCTCCAGCCTCCCCTATCCCCCAAGCCATGGTAGTGGAACTAACTACATAACGTAGAGACCAAGCCATTATCACGGAATAATAGGTGATTATCAAGAAGGCGCAAAAAACCGGCCACCAGCCTAGCCATTCCCACTTCTTGCCTATGCCTTCAAATACGCCGGGAGCGCCTCTCTGGAAATACCTACCCATGCCAAACTCCATCATCATCCAGGGAATGCCCATTACAATAAGACCAATTATCCAGGGTATCAGGAAGGCTCCACCACCATATTTGTAGGTCATATAGGGGAATCGCCACACATTACCCAGACCTATGGCCGAGCCTATGGCGGCAAATAGGAAATAATACCTACTAGTCCATCTTTCTCTTTGCATCTTTGTCCTCCTTTCAATAGAAATTTTAAAGGATACTATTTAAAACAAAGCACCACTAAGACTCAGGCCTTGTTTTTAGCTAAGATTCTTACAAAGGGTTATGTTAGCTTAGGGGGCTTTGCCCCCAAGGTAATATGATGTGCAGGCCGACAAAGGCGAAATACTTATTAGTCTCCCTTATGCTCAACAGTGCTTTAGTCACGAGTTAAATACAGGATTGTAAATTAAAGCTGTAAATATGTCAATACCCCGAATTGCCTCACTGACTTTGTCTTAAGAAACCCTAATTAGCGATGGCTGAGCAGCATGCTCTCGTCAGTTAACTGCTCCCCAGCAGCTTGCTCAAAGGCAGTTACCAAGTCATTAATGGTGAGGGCTTGCTTATCCTGCTGCCCTATATCCACTATAATCCTGCCCTTGTGCATCATAATCAGCCTATTGCCATACCTCAGAGCAAGCTCCATATTATGGGTAACCATTATAGTGGTCATCCTTTCGCGTTGCACAATCATATCGCTTAGATTAAGCACTATTTGAGCTGTCCTAGGATCCAGCGTAGCTATATGTTCATCGAGCAATAGCAGAACTGGCTTACTTATAGTAGCCATGACCAGAGCTAGAGCTTGCCTTTGCCCACCGGAAAGCGTGCCTACCAGGGTGTTCAGCCTATCTTCTAAACCCAACCCTAGGGGAGCCAATGCCGAGCGAAATAGCTCGCGACGCTGCTTATTAAGCGACGGCCTTAACCCCCTTGGCCTCCCACGCAATAAAGCTAGGGAAAGGTTCTCTTCAATAGTCAGCTTACCGGCAGTTCCCACGTGAGGTTCTTGCCACACCCTACCCACATATGTGGCATGCTTATACTCACTTAGATCAGTAACATCTTCACCACCGATGATGACCTTACCCCCCATTTCTGGTGGGAAGACACCAGCGATAATATTGAGTAAAGTAGATTTTCCTGCCCCATTGCTGCCAATAATAGTAACGAAGTCATCGGGATAAATATCAAGATTGATACCATACAAAGCCGTCACTTCGTCTATAGTGCTCCTGGCAAACACCTTCCTTACACTCCTGAGTTGAAGCAAACTCTGGTCTTTACTTGTATCCATAGAAATGCCTCTCTAAAATTTAACTGCTGGCGGCATCCATTCATGCCGCGCCTTCTTCTGTATATACGGGATACCTAGAGCTAGAACTACTAGCACTGCCGTGATCAATTTCAAATCTCCTGGGGCTAAACCAAGCCTGAGAGCAATGGTTATAAAGAGGCGATAGACAAAGGTGCCACCAAGAGCCGCCAGCAGCATTGAGGCAACACCACGAGGATGAAATAGCGCTCCCCCAATTATCACTGCTGCCAGGCCCATTACAATCATACCCATCCCCATGTTGACATCGCAAAATCCTTGGTTTTGCGCCACTAAGGCACCAGAAAGGGCAACCATGCCATTGGAAAGAGAACACCCTATTATTGTATTCTTATCGGTATCTGAACCCAACCCCCTTATCATCTGCTCATTATCACCTGAGGCCCTCAATGCCAGACCAAGCTCGGTGCGCAGAAACCAGTTCAATATCATAAAAACGATGAGGGCCAATACAGCGAGGATGCCAATGACCAAAATAACGCTTTTCGCAGTTCCAAAAAAGTTGGCAATGCTCTTAAAGATAGTTATCTGCCGCAATAGTGGGATATTGGCCCCACTCATAATCCTCAGGTTGACAGAGTACAAACTAACCATCATAAGTATGCCAGCGAGGAGAGCAGTTATCCTTAACTTAGTATGAAGTAGCCCGGTTACGGCACCACAAGCTAGCCCACCGCCAATAGCAGCTATAGTGGCTAAAAATGAGTTATAACCCCCCACAATCATAACAGCGGCAATGGAGCCGCCGGTAACAAAACTGCCATCTACAGTAAGGTCAGGGAAGGCAAGCACCCGAAAGGTTATAAATACACCTACAGCAACAAAGGCATATATTAAGCCATCAGAGAGAGAACTAGTTAAAATGCCCTCTATAGTAGCCGGTAACATCTATTCCCCTTGCAAATAAGAATCCTCCCGCTTGGGAGGATTCTTATCTAAGCTATACTTCAGATTCTTATTACTTACATCTCTCGTAGCACAGATTCCCCCCAAGCGCACTTAAAGTGCGCCATGTAAATATGAAGTTCATATAATAAACTCCTTGGGGGCCAATATGACCTAACATACGTTTTCCTCACTGGGCAGTTTATCACAGAAAAATAATTTGTCAATACGCTATTCTATTACTACTTTTCTCGCCTTGTCCAACAGCCATTGTGGAATGGTCACACCCATTCTCTCCGCTGCTGCCGGATTTAATACTGGCAATTGCTCTGCCGCCGGAGTTGTAACTGCGATATTGGCCGGATCCTCTCCAAGTAGAATTCTGGCTGCTATGTGTCCCGCCTCGATGCCTATCTCAGTATAATCGCTAACGCCACAAGCACCAATGCAACCATACTCAGGTTCAACTGACCATCCTGTGGGACCGAACAAGGGTAGCTGGTTTTCCTCGCAGACGCCAACCAAAGCTGTGCACCCCTGAGCTACGGTATTGCTATCAGGCCACCACATAACATCACACCTTCCCACAAGGGATTCAGCTGCCGTCTTAACCTCTGCCGATGTGGGACAATTAGCCTCTACAGGCTCAGCAAAGCCAGCTTTAGAAAGACTTTCTTTCATCTGAGCTACTGTGGCGCAAGCATTCGCCTCACCAGCATCATAGACTATGCCCATCACCTTAAAATCGGGACAAATCGCCTTAATCATATCTAGCGTATTGTCAGTATTTAACCTATCACTAACACCGGTTATATTATGGGGACCAGGATGCTCCCAGCTATCTACAAGGCCAGCAAGAATCGGATTGGAAACAGTGCTAAAAACTATGGGTATGCCTGTTCCCTCAGCAGCGGCAACACAAGCCTGAGCCACCGGGGTAGAAATAGGGTGAATTAAGTCTACATTCTCTGTGACAAACCTCGATGCTATTGTGTGAGCTACAGACATATCACCCGCGGCATTCAGGAAAATGTACTCCACATTCTCCCCTTCGACAAATCCTTCCTCTGCCATGCCCTGATGAAATCCTTCACGGTCAGCATTTAGGTCAGGATGATCAACTATTTGGCATTCGCCAATTTTATATACCTTTCCTGGCTTTGTAGCACAGCTAGGTGTCAAAGCAATAAAGACAAGGCATATAACGCATATCATAGCAATGTTAATTAGATGAAATTTCCTCATTTCCCTTAATCTCCTTTCATAAATTTAAAACCTGCTATTCTGCACTTTGTCGTTGCTTATACGCGCTGGCCTTGCCAGCGCCAGGTTTGTAATACAATAAACATAATCAAACCTCCTGTAGCAAAAAGCCTCTCGCCGAGGGGCGAGAGGCTTAAACCTTCGCGGTGCCACCCTTTTTAGTCAATCCTCAATATAAGAGGATTCTGACCATCTCCTTTTCAGATACTGAAGTAAACTAATTCCTTTACCTCAATACCCTGGGCTTTTAACGGTGCCCCTTCCGACAAAACCTACTCGAGCTTAACTACCTTTCGGTTTGTGGCTCCCAGGTCCATTCTAGCCTTGCACAAGTATCGGCTCACACCTTACCCGACTCTCTGAACTCCGCCTTAAGCTGTACTAGTCCTGTTCTCAGCCTTTCCCTATATTTAGTTCTCAGCTATTTATCTTACCTATGCGCCTTAAATTTGTCAATAGCAAAAGGCTTATAAACGACTTAAGAACTCCTCTGCCTTGGCAGGAGTATTGACCCTAACATAGTTATTCCCCAGGTTCCTGAAATCCATACCTTTTACAGTTAGTATTCCGCTACCTAGCAAGGCTTCCCTTAAATCAATGTCCTTATCCTTATCACCCAGAACAAAGATGGGGCAAGATTCCCAAGTCTCACTGATAAGGTAACCTCTCCCTTTTAGCCCCTGTATCAACCTTCTCTTCTCCCTTTGAACCCTTGCACGGCAATCGTAAATGAACTCCTGGTCTAAAAGAGCTTCCCTTGCTAGATAACAGCCTACCGAGGAAACAGAGAAAGGAAGATTAATCTTTTGATAGTATCTGCTCAACTCAGATGAAAAGACTCCGTATCCTACCCTCAGACCAGCAAGTCCAAAACCCTTAGAAAAGGAGCGAACTACCACTAAATTTTTGTATTTATTCATTAAATTAACCGCTGAGTTCTCCTCTCCTATATAATCGGCATAGGCTTCGTCTACCACTACTGCCACATCATTTGTCTTGGCTTGCTGAATAATCTTCTCTATCTCCTCTAGGTCAATAACCTGTCCAGTGGGATTATTAGGGTTATCAATGTATATCAGGCAATATTCTTCACCTATCCTGGCAAGTAGTCTTTCAACATAGAATTTAAAGTCCTCCGCGGGATTTAACACCACCGCCTCATATTTGCCCCCACAAGCCTCTACCTCGGTTACATATTCTGTGAACTGCGGGGAGTAACCCAGCACTTTAGAACCGGGCTCTATGAAGATTTTATTCAACCTCTCTAAAGCAGCCGACGCCCCAGGGGCAATTTGAATCTGTCCCACCTCCAAATCTGCAAGCCCTAACCAGAATTTGCAGATCGCCCCTCTTAAATCTCTATATGTAGGGTCAGGGTAGCAGCGGACATTTGACCAATTAAATTCATGAGCAGCCTCGAGAGCCTTGGGTGAAACGCCGAAAGGATTGATTCCCAGCGAACAATCTAAGAGCTCTCCTTGCCCCTTTGCTGGTTCTCCCTCAACATAGGATTCTCTGGCCAAATGTTCTAGATAAGGTTTTACCTTCATTTCATAGCTACTGAACTACTTGGGCGGCCTTATCTATGACCGATTGTGGGATAGTTATACCCATCCTCTCCGCTGCACCAGGGTTAACCACTAGAACTTGAGCTTCCCCAGAGCATTTCACCACCGGGATATCGCTAGCACTTTCCCCTTTCAGTATACTGGCGGCATACTTACCTGCTTGCCATCCTATCCAAGGGTAGCTGGCGCCTCGACCAGCAATGGCACCTTCCTCAACCATAGACCCCGTAGAACCAAAGAAAGGTATCTTATTCTCCTCACAGACACCAAGTATAGACGGAAGACCTGATACTGCAGTGTTATCCGTAGGAATCCACACTACATCACATCTTCCCACAAGAGATTTCGCTGCTGTTACCACTTCAGCAGTCGTTGGGCAGTTAGCCTCTACAAGCTTTTCAATGCCAACATCAGAAAGGAGCTCTTTTAGCTCCTTTATTTGCTGAACTGAGTTGGCTTCCCCGGCGTTGTAGATGACGCCAAGCACCTTAAAATCAGGGCAAATCTCCCTGATCATCTCCATCTGAATCTTTATATCAGCCATATCGCTAACCCCGGTTACATTGTCAGGGCGAGGGGCATCCCAAGTAGATACCAGGCCGGCTCCAATAGGGTCGGTACAGGTGCTGAAAACCACCGGTATCTCGGTGTCAATAGCAGCCTGAACACAGGTTTGGGCTAATGGCGTAGTAATAGCATGGATTAAATCCACCTTTTCTGATACAAATCTATCAGCGATTGTCTTGGCAGTAGACATATCACCCTCAGCGCACAGGAAAATATATTCGACGTTTTCTCCCTCAATAAAGCCCTCCTCAGCCATTGCCTTACGAAATCCCTCTTGGTCAGCAATCAGGTCAGGATGCTCAATTATCACAGCTTCACCAATCCTGTAGACCTTCCCTGATGGAGAAGGACCACAGCCACTCATGAGCGGTAGTGCTAGAGCTAACACCAGCACTAGACAGAGACTAACCATCATTTTTGATATTCCTTTCTTTTTCATCTAAAAACCTCCTTTAAAATTTTAGAATAGTAATTAAATAGGAATGGCGACAAATTGCTGAAACTTTTGTACTGAATTATTTAAAGACGCCCATCATGCGATGGGCCAGCTAAATATGAAGGTAGTTAGAGGCTCCTGCAATCCCAGATAACTTAGCAGTATCGCTGTCTTCATTTAATTAAATTCTGGAAAGGTATTATAAACGATACTCCAATTTTAGGCAAGCATATTAGGGTAATAAATAAGATTTTAGCTCAGTTAAATTGCTAATAGATTCCTGATGGTCATCCCCTGCTCTATCAATATGGAAAGCGTTTATACCCACCTGCTGGGGGTTAAGAAAATCGAATTGCCAGTTATCGCCTACATGGACAACCTGACTTGGCTTGACATTCATCGCCTGGCACATCTGGAGATAAAAAGCGGGGGTCTTTAATTGCCTATAATGCGAGGTTGAAGAAAAAACCTGAGTAAAATAAGGTTCCACATCCGGCAATAAATAATGCAACAGTTCCAATGGCGTGCCTGAGGCAATGATTAGCTTATATTGATTAGCTAAAGAGGAAAGGACTCCTGTTACCTCAGGATAATAGAATACTTTATCCTGGCAACTTTGTATCACTGGTTCAGGAGCGCCTAAGTGCAAATACCTAAACCAGTAGTTTATATCATACCACTCCTGCCTTTGGTCACCGATTCTATCATACTCCATAGCCACGATTTCCTTCGCCTGGACAAGCTCAATGCCTTTCTTTTGGGCATAAATGGCTGGTATAGCCTCACGCCAAACAGCCTGACTGAAATCAGGCGTCACTAGCGTTCCTTCGGCATCAAAGGAGACTATTCTAATACACCCTGGAAAAATTCCATTTCTCAGGGGACCCCAACCAATTTGGTTCATTTAAGTTGCTAATATTAGCATAATTAGAAGCCAGAGGTCTATTTGCTAACTTATGCTTAGCAAAGGTAAAATAGCTTGAGGGAGTTATGATGAAGGGTTTTTTGAACTTAAACCGCTTCAAACATGGCAGGGCGATAAAGCAAGATAGCAAACAAAAAGCTAAATTGCAAGGCAAGAAGAAAGTTAAAGGAAAAGTGTTTAAACTGTCACCCTGAGCGCTGCGAGATTGCTTCGCTTCGTTCGCAATGACAGGGGGAGTAAAGGGCTCAAAATGACAAGACTACAGGCAAAATTAAAGAGCTTCTCAGAGGAAAGGGGAGTAAATTCTATGGCTAAGATAGATAAGCTTAGCTTTGGCTCTATAGTTATCGATGGTAAGAAGTATTCTCGAGATGTCCTCCTCTTCGCCAATGGCATGGTAAAGAAAAGAAAAGGCGGCTTTTTAATGTTTGGCAGCCACGGTATCAAAAAAGAAGAAATTGAAGAACTGGCCGAGGATAGTCCTGAGGCAGTAATCATCGGCACTGGCACTAGCGGCAAAGCCACTGTAGCCCCTGAGGTAGAGGGCTGGGCTAAGGAAAAGAATTTGAGTCTGATGGTTCAGCCATCCCATAAGGCTGCAGCCGAACTGAATAAACTTACCGAGCAGAAAAGAAAGGTCGCCGCCTTGATTCACATAACCTGCTAGTGGAGGGATTTATTCGAATTCGCCCTTCCCCATGGCCACAAATATAATGGCTAGTATCCCCAAGATAAACCCGGGCCAGAAAAGCGCGCAAATAGAGCCGGCAAGGGTCAGTCCCCAAATTCTCCTTTTCAAGGCATAGACACCGCCTACTATGGCTACTATCCCTAGTATGATCCAGGGAACACCGAAAACAGGAAGGATGCCGCTGGGTAATCCAGGAACTGCGCCTGCCAACGATGCCGCCAGTCCAAGCGCAACCGTAAGGCCTATGCCAATCAACAGCTCTATGGCTCCCGCAACAATGCTCAAAATTCCTGCCGTTGTCGGTTTCCAAGTCTTCTCCATTTTTTTACTCCTCCCTTGTCTTTTTAGAGGCCGTTTAATTTTGCCTCAGATTCAAACTAGATTTGCCTCACCCAGTTTTAATACTCTTCACCTCCAAGATTTTCGTAGTGCAACCCTTTAGGGTCGTGCACGAGGCTACCCCGTGTAGTAATCTTCGCTCCCCTGTGTAGTAGGCTTTGCCACTGCACGGGGGCTACTACACAGGGCTAAAGCCTCGCACTACATTTTTAAACACCCTCTTTTAGTAAGGATATTCTTAATAGCATCTCGTTGTCAAATCCGAGAAAACCCAGAGGGTAGCGTAGCTGCCAGTCTTTAGACCCACAGGTCGAGGCTAAAGCCCCGACCCTACGATTAGTTTATATTATTCAAGGTTGAAGCTCCTTGACCATGTAAACACCTTCTAATCTATAGCCAAGCGAGCGGTAATATTCCCTGGCACCAACACCGCTCAAAACGCTCAGCTTGTCAATATGGAATTCCTCTCTGACAATCCTCTCTGCTTCCCGAAGCAACGTTCCCCCTAAACCTTTATGCTGAGCAGCCCGCTCTCGCTTTTCCCCTAAGGGGACCTCAGAACCAAAGACATGTAGCTCCCTGACCAAAGCCGAATGAGTATTAGAAGCTGCCTGAAGACCATAATTGTAGGGGAGGGGCTTGTCCCCTCCTGAACTGCGGGAGACCACAAGGGTCGGGGACAATACTCCTACGTAAGGTTTTTGGACGCCTTTATTTATTCTCAGCCTTAATAAGCCAAATAAGGTCTCATTGGCATCCTCATAGGAAAGAAAAATTTCCTTCCCTCCGTAAGTTCCATAGTCCATCCTGAATAGCCAAGGCTCGCCAATCACCCAGCCATCCCTTAACCTATGCCCATATTCCCGACAGCGAATACACCGACAATGAAGACCCAACTCGTTCATCCGCTTCCTGACGCTCCCCCGCAGCGCCAGGTCTCTGCTGCCAGCAATGATAAATTTGCTGGGGATATCCCGCATCAGCCTGGGAATCCTAACATATTTGGGAATCAAGGTTTTGATATTCGCCAGTAAATCTATCATCTCCCCATCCTCATAAGGCTGGTACTTGTTATCTCGATACCATTCCTCCAGCTCACTTCCTACAATCACCAGCGTAGGGTAAAGCTTGAGCCCATCGGGTCGGAAATATTCATCAGCGAATAATTTCCGTGATAGCTCCAGGTCATGCTCCGGCGTCGAGCCAGGCAAACCAGGCATCCAATGATAGTAGACCTTAAAGCCATAATCTCTCAGTAACCTGGTGGCAGAGATAACCTCAGTTACTCCATGCCCTCTCTTCGTTAAACGGTGAATGGCATCATCCAGCGTCTGCACCCCAAGCTCCACCCTGGTAGTACCAAAATCAAGCATACTCTTTATCTCCACCTCTCCACACCAGTCAGGCCTGGTCTCAATACATAATCCCACACAGCGACGCTCAGCAGTTTCATTCATTTTCTTGGCTTCCTCTAAGTTAGCCGAAGGAACACCGTTGAGAGCATCATAACAATCCTTAACAAATTGATATTGATACTCACAAGGGTAAGCCAGAAAGGTGCCCCCCATGATGATGAGCTCTATCTTGTCTAGGGCATGTCCCATATCAGCCAATGTCCTGAGCCTAAGCTCCACTTGCCTTCCAGGCTCAAAGTTACATTTCCTGGCGCGAAGAACCGCCGGAGATTCTATGGTATAGCTCTTCGGTGCTTCAGGAGAGCTGGGGCAATAAACGCATCTGCCAGGGCAAGGAAATGGCTTGGCCATAACCGCCACCGGCGTTACCCCGGAAATAGTGCGAGATATTTTCTTCATGCTACCTCTATGTTACTCTGAGACCCTTCACTTAGTTCAGGACTTCGGCTCAGGACAGCATCTAAGAGATTCTTCATTCCGCAGAGTTTATACTGAGCGGAGTCGAAGTGCTCCATTCAGAATGACAATAAGAGACTACCAGTCATGAGCATTTCACTATGATATGCTAAAGTTTAGCAGAGCTTATTCTATGACCACAAATAGAGAAGTATTCGACCAAATAGCTGAAAGCTGGTATCGGGTAAGACACTGGCCCCGGTTAAGGAAAGAGCTGGAAGAAATAGCCCAAAGGTGGCAAAGGGGGGAATTGCTTAATGTTGGCTGCGCCCACGGTCCCGACTTCCTCCCTTTCACACAGGGCTTCGAACTGTGGGGGATAGATTTCTCTTCACAAATGCTCAAGCAAGCGCAGAGATATTCACTTAAATTCAATTTTTATGTCAACCTAATAGCAGCTGATATGCTTTCGCTGCCCTTCCCCGACGACACCTTTGACTGGGCAATCGCAGTGGCCGCTTATCACCACATCAAGGGCAAGAACAACAGGGAAAAGGCATTTTGTGAATTAAAACGGGTGCTAAAACCGGGAGGCGAAGCTTTTTTAACGGCATGGAATAGAGGGCAGCCAAGGTTCTGGCTAAAATCCAAAGAGCAAGAAGTTCCCTGGAGGCTAAGAGGTAAAACAGTCTACCGTTATTATCACCTCTTCTCCTATGGCGAGTTAAAAAAACTACTCACCCAGGTTGGCTTTGAAATTATCACCATCTCTCCCGAGAAATCCTACCACTTCCCCATAAAGAACTTCTCCCGCAATATATGCGTTCTGCTAAAGAAATCCTAAATCCTAAGCACTAAATTCTAAACAAAATCAATAAATATCAAAAATCAAAGATAAAAAATCAAAACTTAGTAGTCAGTAGTCAGAATACAGAATTCAGTAGCCCGCTCCACCTACTGACTACTGGCTCCTGACTCCTGAATTCCTCCCCAATTTTGCATTTTTACTTTTACATTTTTATTTCGTCTTGGGCATTTGAAATTGTTTAAGATTTCTAACTGTATTACGGACTTGGTTGCTCACTGGATGGGTCTTGACCCACCTTCGCCTTCTCAGGAAAGCCAGCTTCGACAAGGCCAATGAAAACTTCCACCAGATGGGGATCAAATTGCTTACTGGCGCCCTGCCTAAGCTGTTTTATCGCTTTGTCATCGCAGAAGGCATCACGATAAGGGCGAGCAGAAGTCATGGCAGTGAAAGCGTCAGCTATAGCCAGAATACGAGCATCCAAAGGAATGGTCTCGCCTTTAAGCCCCTCAGGGTAGCCAGTGCCATCCCACCTCTCATGGTGATATAAAATGCCAGGTAAACAAGAAACTAAACTAGGCACATTACCAATAATGTTGGCCCCCAATTTGGGATGAGACTTAATTGCCTCCCATTCCCCAGTAGCGAGTTTTCCCTTCTTGCTCAGTATCTTATCAGGAATACCAATCTTACCAATATCATGAAGCAAAGCAGCCGTGCTTACTCTAGATACCTCATCAGGTGACAAGCCAATCGCCTCAGCCAAAGCCACAGCATAAGTGTTAACCTTCCTGGAATGACCATAAGTATAATGGTCTTTGGCATCCACTGCTGAGACCAAGGCATAAACAGCGCTTAAGCCCCCTCCTCTGGCGTTAGCCCCCGCCTCGGTTAGTGGCTCAGACAAAACTTTAGCCGAAAGATAAGTTCGATTGCCGCCAGTGCGCTTGGCATAATAAAGAGCAGTATCAGTTGCAGTAATCAACTCACCGGACATCACTCCATCAGAAGGATAGCTAGCCAAACCAATGCTGCAAGTTATGGCAATTTCCTTAGCTTTCATTTCGCTGGCAATCTGCTCCCGAACTCGCTCAGCTACCATGTAAGCATCTTCGCCAGACGTCTGAGGCAAAATGACGGTAAATTCATCACCACCATACCGGAAAGCCTGGTCAGCATTCCTGATAGAGCTCCTGATGATACTACCTATTTGGTCCAGAAGTTCATCGCCAGCAGGGTGTCCATATATATCGTTGTAGGTCTTAAAGTTATCGAGGTCGAGCATGAGCAAGGAGAATACATTACCATAGCGGGAATGTCGGGCAATCTCTTCTTTAAGCCGCTCCTCAAAATGGCGACGGTTAAATAGCCCGGTGAGCTCATCGATACGAGCCCTCTGCTCTGCCCTAGCATAAAGCTGGGCATTCTCAATGGGCGTGGCAATTTGCAAAGCCAGGTGCTCCAGAAGTCGTATTTGCCCGGGGTTATAGGCATCAGCTCGGCGACTGGCCACAATGAAGCTGCCGATACCCTCACCCCGGACAACTAGGGGCAGGTAAACGATAGAGCAAACTCCCCGTCTCAGATGATGCTCTCCAGCCCAGAATCTCTTGTGTTGTGACAGATTAGCTTCATATAATGGTTTTTCCTCCCTGACCACCCACTCAGTAGCTGTGCCCGAAAGTGGTATCCTATCCCCTACTTTCCACGCTGAACCTATAGTGCTAGTTAGAGCTAAGAAACGAAGCTTGGCTCCTTCAATCAAAGCAATTGTGGCCCAGTCAACATCAACTACCTCCTTTAGTTCTTGAGCAAAACCTTCAAATATCTCCCCGATGTTCATACTCGAGGTTATAATCGTGGTTAAACGATTAATGAGAGCCAATTCTCTGTCCTGCTGTTCCAATTGCTCATGGAGATATTCTTTTTCCATACTGGCGGCCACATGGCCAGCAATGGACTCCATTAAATCAATCTCTTCAACGCGATAAAGCTTTCCATTTCGCTTGTTGCCCACCGCCAAAATAGCCACAAGCTCACCCTTATTTATTAAAGGAACGAATATTTCTACTTTTGCCGATTGAATGTCTTCTTTTTCCTCTTGCCACAGACCTTGGAATTCGGGGAGGAGGCTAAGGTTCCTTTCAGGTAGTATTTGAGCCTCTCGCTTCAGCCAGGCCACAACAGGGCTATCATGCCTCACTTTCAACCTCGCTATAGGATTATCTTCCACGGGCGGATAGCTAAATCGAACAGAAAAATCTCCGCTTCCAGTTTGGGGTAAAAGCAAACAGGCTATGTGACAATCAACAGATTGAGAAAGCAAGGACACAAGTTGGCTGCCAAACTGCCCCAGAGTGGGAACACTATGTATTTTGGCGATAAAGTCATGTAATCTGTGCCGGGGCTCAATTCTCTCACCGTAGAAGACTCGACCAAGTCTCCCCAAAACTGTGCTATACACCCGATCCCAACAAACGGCAGCTACAGCGAGTGTGCCCAACATGGCAATAGCAATGATAGGAAGGCCTAGCTCCAAGCCAAACGCTTTTAGGAGCAAGAGAAGCCAGGCAAAAAAGGTAACAACGAGGAAGGCAGCCATTCCAGTGAAAGCTAGCGCTTGATGTAACATAACCCTCACATCCAGCAAGCGATGTCTTACTACAGCATAGGTCAAGATACCGGCATTGAGCAGATTGCCAATATGGCTTACGGGATATTCCCCTCCTCGGGGAGTAAGAGAACTAAAGAGAAAGATTGCCAAGATAGCAATGGCAACAAATAAATAAGTGTTTCGATTACGCTCTACAGGATCACATGAAACCCTGTACCTTCGCAGCAAAGAATATATATCCTTGGCGCCCACAGTGAAGAGGAAAAGCAAACCTATAACAGTAATCCAGATACCATACTCAATATTGATTCCACTAGGAGCGATTTCAATACCTCGTGGTATATAGCCCAGCGCCGCCAGGGCAATGGTGCTTAACAGGAGAATATAAGCCAAAGGTATTTTGACACGTTCCACCCGATAGAAAGAAGAGAGAAAGTAATGAAATTGAATTAGCATCCAGAAGACAATGCAAATACCAACTTTAACCAGAAGGAGTTTATGCAACATAAGAAAGTCGCTGCGGAAGAAAATGTCAGTCAAGCTCCACAGTATGGCAGGAATCAGAAATAGGAAGAAAAACCTTTGCTTTCTATCCCAGGGACGGCTACTAAGTAAAATGACAAACAGCGGGATATAAGCAATGGTGGCAATTAGTGGGATTAAAGCATGAGTATTCATAATGTGAGGCTATTATTGACACAAATGTGGAAGCTGTCAAGGGAGACAAAAGTAAGCCTCAAAAAATCCCTTGGGATGCTCAGTGCTATGCGCTGTCCCACTATAGGGGCAAACCTGTAAGTAGGGAGCTTTAGACCCATAGGTCGGGGCTGAAGCCCCGACCCTACGATTGGTTATGCGGGGGCGAGGTTACGGCCTTGACGCTACATTTATACATATCATTGTAGTGCGAGGCTTTAGCCCTGTGTAATAGCCCCCGTGCAGTGGCAAAGCCTACTACACAGGGGAGCGAAGATTACTACACGGGGTAGCCTCGTGCCCAGTAGCGATGCACGACCCTAAAGGGTCGCACTACATTTATGAGATTGCCACGCTTCGCTCGCAATGACAAGCAGGAAGAACCCACAATGACAAATATTTGCCCCTTTAGTCATTTTTCTGCTATGCTATCTATGCCATGGTAAGGTATATTCTGCCCATCGAAATTCAGCCTCTGGAAGAAGGTGGCTATCTGGCTAGTTGCCCTGTAATTCAAGGTTGCCATGCTGAAGGAAAGACTGTAGCCGAAGCCATGAACAATGTTGAGGATATTGCCAGGATCCTGCTAGAGCTTCGCATAGAAGATGGTTTACCCTTCCCCGAAGAACTTCGCCAGGCAGAGCCAGATACTGCCCTTCATGGCGAACTCCTCCTCACAGTAAGCAACCCATGACTTACCTGCAACTCACTAAAAAGCTCAGACGCTTGGGCTGTGAGTTTCGACGACAGGGAAAAGGTGGGCATGAAGTTTGGTGGTATCCTGAGCGGAAGCGATACACCACTATCTCCTTTCACGGGAGCAAGGACATTCCCAAGGGCACTCTGGCAGCTATCTTGCGTGACCTTGACCTCACTAAGGAAGATCTGGATAAAGTATGAAGATCTCCTTTTTCTCTCCGTGGGGTCGCACCACATTTACGGGATTGCTTCGGTAAGTTCCTTCGCCTCCGCTCAGGACGCCTCGCAATGACAAAAGGAGAGGGCGAGGCTACCCCGTGTAGTAATCTTCGCTCCCCTGTGTAGTAGGCTTTGCCACTGCACGGGGGCTACTACACAGGGCTAAAGCCTCGCCCCTACGACTGTCTTACTGCTATGCTCAATTCAGCGAGTAGCGGCTCGCTCAGCTTCGGTTATCGGCACAGCCTCCACCACAACCCTGGGAGCTCCCAGCAGAGAAAGCACCTTATCAGACGGGTTGATATGCGGCGGCTTCAGATGCCCTAAATCAGCGCCTTCAGCTTGCCGTTGACTAATATAGCTGGAAAAGGCACCCTGGGGAAGCAATGTCACCTTTATTGGTTTTAGGCCGAGGAAACTTATCGCATCACCATAGGCAAACTTGTGAAGGTTGAAGTGATAAACACTGTCTAATTTCTCGAGTTCGTCGTACACAGATGCTGCCACGATTTGCTCGCTGGCAATATAGTTACCTTTAAGTTCAAGATAGATGTGTAAAGCTGGCTTGTCCTCGATTACTTCCTTGCGTGCCGTCCAATCTACATAAGGAATGCCAGTATTTTCAATTGCCTCCCAGATTAGTTTTTCCGTCAGATGACCAAAACCAAATATAACGATAAGTTCATCAGCTCGCTTTTCAAATACCATTTGGGGTATATCAATGTTCAGTTTCTCATTTCGCCGTGAAGTTATCCTGACCATATCACCAGGTCTGTATCTGGTCATAATGCCGCCATGGAGATTGGTGAAGACTATCTCATAATTCTCACCAGCTTTCACCTCATCCAGCAAAACAGTCTTGGGCTGATATGAGTGATCTAGCTGCCACTTGAACCACTCCCTCTCGGGGATAAACTCGAAAAAGTTGAGATTAGGAATAAAGGTCATCCCTTCATAATCCCAGGTCTGCGTAGCATAAATACCGCCTTCGGTGCCAGCATATAGCTCAAGAGGGCATCTGCCCCACAGCTCTTCCACCCTCTTCCTGAAAGTGGCACTGTCTGTGCCGCCACCTACAATTACCTTAAGCGACCATAAGTCTTTGGGCAGCATAGGACGATGAGCTAACTTGCTCTTGATTAATCCTTTAATGAAGCGACCACATGCCCTGGGGTGGGATAACAAAAAATGGTTGTCTATATTTATTGCCCCTTGCCTAAACATCTCACCAACATAAACCAGGATTGAGGGTAAACCACCACAACTATCAAGACCATGAGACAAAGCCTCCTTAAAGCCAGCTTCCATCCTCTCTTGAAAGGATATTCCCTCGGCATTAGAGGGCAAGAAGTCGCAGCCAAGTGCCTGTTGTGCCATGTACCCCACCATGCCTGATCCATAATACCGAGACCCCATAGTGGACAAGGTTTTCACATGTTCTTTAGCTAGAAAGCCGCCTTCACGGTCGCAAGAAGCGAAAAGCGCAACACCACCAGCTACCTTCTCAAACTCATATAAGAATCCCTCGGACGTGGGCACCCTTTTGACGTTGTACTCACCAGGCTTGCCGATGGTATGCACCCACGCAGCCGGCTTAGCTGGCAATACCTCCTCTCTACGCTCCTCAAACTCAGGCAAATAATCGCTATACGTTGTCAATGGCACCTGCTCTCGAAATTCCTCCACAGTCTCAGGCATAGCCCCACGCATCACCTTCCTCCCCAGTTCACAATTTTTTAGCAGCTCAATTTGCTCCAAAAGCAGCCTCTTCTGGATGTCCATAAACTGCTCCAAGCTGAGGTCAATAAAACCGCAGCACATCTGCCATAGCTCCTCTTTTCTCCCCTGCCGCAGTAAATCAATCGGCCTGGTCATAGTTACACCTCCTACTAAATTTGAGGCTATTCATTTCATTCCTCTAAGACACATCTGTTTTCCTAACGTAGTGCGACCCTTCAGGGTCGTGCATCGCTAACCGGGCACGAGGCTACCCCGTGTAGTAATCTTCGCTCCCCTGTGTAGTAGGCTTTGCCACTGCACGGGGGCTATTACACAGGGCTAAAGCCTCGCACTACGTTTTTGAACAGCCTCAATTATTAGCTTGAAGACACTATGACAGGCCTTAGAATAGGTTGGGAAGTGATTATGTTCTAGAAGATAGTTCTATTTGAAGCTGTGAAAAGTGTGACTGAGAAGAAAATGCGAGGAAAAGTGTTTTTTAGCCGCTCTTGCCTTTTTGGGAACTGCCCAGAGCTTGTAATCTCTGGCTTAACTGCTCGAATTCCTTATCCTTAGGCTGCTTGCCTAGTTCCAGCCCATAGCTAATGAAGAACTCCAGGAAATTACGCAGTAGCTCTTTCGTTCCTTCCTGAAACTGGCGAAACTCTGCCCTGGTTACCAAGTCCTGTTTCTTGCTTTCCTCTTTCAATTGGTTATCAATGAGAAAGTCGATGAACTCGGAACGACCCAGATCACCACGATTGTCATCTATCTTTTTCACCAGTTCAGCATCCACTATCAGCATTCTTTTTTCAGACATATAACGCTCCTCTCATATCATGATACCCCTTAATATTTTATTATGTTTAGGCTGCTTAATTTTGCCTCATCCGGATTCTCGTAGTGCGACCCTTTAGGGTCGTGCACGAGGCTAAAGCCTCGCACTACATTTTTAAACGGCCTCTTTATTATGTTAAATAGGGGTGACCTCTACAACCTTGCCTCAGGCACCCCCACAATAACCACAATGCTCAAGCCCTAAGCTCCATTGCCATCTCGGAACCCGAGCACTTCCATTATACTATCTATATTCTTAAGCAGCCCCAAACCCTTGTCGGTCACCCGATAGGTAACTATGGGGTTACCCACCTCCACTTTATTAATAAACCCATGACTTAACAGGAAGCCAAGATATTTCTGTATTTGGCTGTAGCTCATATTAGCGCTGTACATAATCTCCGTCTTGCCAGCGCCATTTTCGCCTACCCTGAGCATATCAGCTATTATCTCGATATTAGACCGGCGCTGATTCATTGTCACCACTCTGCCTCTATTACTATTGTCCTATTACTATTTTATCATAGGGATAACAAAATTTGTCAATAGAACAATGTTCTAGACTCCGTCCAGGTTGACCCGTTGAGGCTGAAGCCTTAACACTACAAGACTCCCTGTTATTGCAGGGAGTGGCAATGACGAAGCAATCTCGTAGGATTGGGGCTTGTCCCTGTTCTCATCGCCCTGCCAATGGTAACCATCTGACCTGGGGAGGTTGCCAGTTGATTTAGGACTAAAAGGTCATTGACAAGATAGCGGATTATGTTAATGTTGAACCATGCCGCAATTAAGATTCTCAGAGCAAGTGGAGCAGCTTAAAAGCCAATTTATTGAGCGGCTGAGAAGCCTGCGCTACGAGGTAGAACAATATGCCACTCTTACAGGCAAGTCTGGCGGTGAACGCTCCTTTGACATTTTGGCTCGCCGGAATGATGGCTTCATTGCTTATACCATCGCTATGGGTATTCTCACCAGTGATGATGACAGCGAAATAGGCCTGGGTGAGGTCTTCTCCTTTGATGATAAGTGATACTCCTGCTAATGGCTATTATTTCCCGAGGGGGGGATGGGTTGGGGAGATGTCAAGCTGGCAGTCCTCATCGGCTTAGCCACCGGCTTCCCCCTGGTATTGCTTGCCCTGGTTATGGCAGCCATTATAGGTGGCCTGGTAGCTGTAGCCTTGCTGATAGCCAAAAAGAGAGGATGCAAGGAAACAATACCTTTTGCTCCTTTCCTCTCCCTGGCTACTTTAGTCACCCTGCTACGGGGAAGCAGCATACTTAACTGGTACCTGGGGCTTATGTAAGCTATCTGAATAGGGCAAAAAACTTATCTTGATATTCCGGAAACAGACCCCACCTATTTAACTCTGCCACCAATTCCGGGGCACGAGAAACGTCTCTCCTCACCTGGGCAAAAAGCTCCTCAATGTGATTTCGGGCATCTTTGGGCACCCCGCTGGCATCTATATTGAGAAAGCCTCTGTGGCGAAATTCAGCTACATTGGTGTGAAGAGACCGGCTAGTTAGGTGATAGATAAACATAAGGAGCGATACATCCCATAATTCTTCCACTCCCTTAATTATGGCACTCAACGGGTCATGCTCCTCCTCTAGCTGGGCATTGAGCTTGCTTATCACCCCTCTTAGAGGTTCAGAGACAACGTTCATCTCCTTAGGTTGATTCTTATAGCGGTAGAAAACGCCCGGCTCGTCGGGATACTCTCTAGCCATAATGCTAAGGTATTTTCTCGACTCCTCGCTGAAGCCTTCCAACTTAACCAGATAAGAAGGGGTAACAATCCTTGGCCTTTCCGCGATCACCTTCCCGTCCCGGACCACACTGACATTTTCCGCCAAGCCAGTGACGACATAGTAATTCATAGTGGTACTGCCAAAAGTAGCCAGGTGCTGCTGCGGAGGCCGGATTAGCTCAGTGTGCTCCACAGCATATCTAATTCTTTCGTCCATATTCATAGCCCCACCATGTCATTGCGAGCCGAAGGCGTGGCAATCTCACTTCGTAGTGGCGGGGTTCATCCCCGCCTCATGCCCTCGGTCGGGGACAAGCCCCGACCCTACAAGATTGCTTCGTCGCAAAGCTCCTCGCAATGACAAACAACGAAACTCCTCAAGTTTGTTCAGGGTAATAGTCTATACGTTTAAATAAACATCTTGACCAGGTGAAAATTACGTGCCACCTTATCCTTGCCAGCAATTATACTGCCTGGCTCGGTGCTATGACCGGGAACCAGGTATTCCACGTCAAGCTGAGACAGCCTGTCAATGCTTTTCCTTAATAAAGAAGGACTGCCGCCGGGAAAGTCTGTCCGGCCAATGCTACCAAAGAAGACCACATCACCACTTATCAATATCTTCTCCTCCTCCAGGTAAAGGGAAATTGAACCCGGAGTATGCCCCGGGGTAAGCAAAACCTTGATAGCTAAGCTATTCTTAGCACCGAGGCTCAAATCGCCTTCCTCAAGGTAGAAAAAGGGCTTGATAGCTGGTGCCTTACTCCCAAATACATCGTAGAAATGCTTCCCCATGTTACCATAAAATTCGTCCTCCTCAAGAGATAAAGTCATTAACGCACCGCTTCTCTCCACCACAGGCTCAACAGCTTCAAAATGGTCCGGATGTGAGTGAGTGCCGATTACCAAGCCCACCTCTTCTACCCTGAAGCCATCCTTCTCCATAGCTTTGGTCAAGGAATCGAAGCAAGTCTCCCCAAGTTCATCCTTGATGTGCCCCGGGTCAACCAATACATGAGGTCGCTCTCCCCGTAAAACATGACACAAAAGGCTGGCATTGCAGTTATTTCCCCTTCCTGCCCAGACATAGCAGTAAAAGTTTTCCGCCAACCTTACAGTTTTATGATAAATCAAAATTTTAACCTCCTCTACCTCGCAAGCGTAGTGCGACCCACATTCTCAACCAATTGTAGTGCGACCCTTCAGGGTCGTGCCCCCCCGCACGAGGCTAAAGCCTCGTACTACGGAGTTGCATATGTTCTCAACCAATTGTAGTGCGACCCACATTCTCAACCAATTGTAGTGCGACCCTTCAGGGTCGTGCACGAGGCTACCCCGTGTAGTAATCTTCGCTATTACACAGGGCTAAAGCCTCGCACTACAAAGTAAAGGGCAAGGCGGTGAGAGCACCCATACTTTGACCCCTTTAATATTATAAGCTAAAATGCCCTTCTAGGGAAATTCGATAAAAGAGCAAAAGTAAAAATGCAAAATTGGGGAGGAATTCAGGAGTCAGGAGCCAGTAGTCAGTAGGTGGAGCGGGCTACTGAATTCTGTATTCTGACTACTG
>JABUBO010000035.1_pt1 | contig 33744 bp, 38 predicted proteins | sample 7240361 | NCBI WGS metagenome assembly JABUBO01 (sample SAMN07256346, study PRJNA390944) | subsurface metagenome | isolation source: Methane hydrate marine sediment | place: Pacific Ocean: Eastern North Pacific, ODP site
TTCTCCTGCTCCATTTCCTGAAGATTTAAAAAGTATTGGTAAAGTGATCGAAGAAATGGGTATTGAATATTTTGGTGCCCAAGGTACATTTTTTGCCGTTTCACTGATAATGAATATTATCAAATCTTTAAATATTAAAAAAATTGGTTTCTCGGGATTCATGCAACCAATTCTTGAAGATTCTATTTTATCCAAAAGGTTGGATGAAGGAAAATATACAATTGATTCATTATTACTTTATTCTGCAACTTGTGGAACCGGACTTGATTGCGTACCATTGCAAGGGGATGTAAGTGAGAGAGAGATTTTTTACATACTATTAGATCTTGCATCTTTAGGTTTATCATTAGAAAAACCATTGACAGCAAGATTAATGCTAGTTCCGGGCAAAAAAGAGAGCGAAAAGTCTGAATTTGAATCAATTTATTTTTGCAATTCTCGAATGATGAAATTAAAAAGATTAACAAAAGCTCCTTCAAATGATTTATATGAAAATGCAGAAAAAATCAAATTCATAAGGTTTTTATGAATATCAAAAATAATTATACTTCATAATTCTAGGTGTAAAAATCCTTGGAATCATTTAAGAAATTTTATGTAAGTAAAACACTAAAACCCAATTTTAAATATGTTCATCTAGTTCTCACTTTGTTTCTATTCGAAGAACATCTTAAAGGATTTGGAAGGTATAAACTACAAGAAGAATTATTAATCTCATCAGGTATGGCCAAATCAATTTTTAATAAATTAAAAGAGAATAATATGATTAAAAAAGAAACACAGAGAAAAGGTCATATTTTAAGTGTCAAGGGAAAGGATATTTTAAAAAAAATAAAGGAAAAAATTGTAAGTATTAGAAAAGGAAATATAATTTTATCAAAAATGGCATTTGGAAATAGTTTTTACATTGCTCAAATAAAAGATGTGTTCAATAAATTGACTGATGGAATGGCGCAGAGAGATGCATCCATAAAAATTAAAGATTTAGTAGACAATTTAAAAATTAAGATTGGAAAAAATGAATGCACCATTAAAGTGAATAATATTGGTGCAACTTGTTTAATATATGAGGATAAACAACTAAAATTACCTGAATATAAAGATAGATCAAATTTTATCTATGATTTTTCTATTACCGAAGATATTCAAGATTATTTATATAAAGAATTAAGCCTTCAGAATAAAGATACTATTATTATTGGAGGGAGTAGCATAGATATTAAAGAAAATATCGAAAAAAATCAAAAATGCATAATAGAAGAAAGAATTGCACGATTAGTTGCAATAAATTCTGCATTAAGCTTTTTTAATATGGATTAAATCACACTAAGATTATATAGATAAAATGAAATTCGAAAAAAATATTAAAATAATTATTCCAGAGAAGATTTTTTTTCAATTACAGGAATGTTCAAGGAACGCTTCACCAAATGAAGCATGCGGTTTGATTTTTGGAGATATTCAAGAGTTAAAAAATCAAGAGGGATATCAATACATCTATTCTGCGAAAAAATTTGAGTGTATAAAATCATCAAAACCCTCTCCAGTTGCTTTTTTAATGGATAATTTGGAAAAATTTAACGAGATTTTTGAAGAAGCATCAAAAAAATTTAATTTAAGATTAATTAGCATTTTTCATTCTCATCCAGGTTCTGCAATGCCAAGTGGAGTTGATTCTAATTATATGAGAATGCTTTATGATTGGGGAGATCTAAGATTTAAACATCAAATTTGGACAATTATTGATGGAAAAAAGAAAAAACTGAATGGATTCTTATTTTTAAAAGATGGTATAATTCAAATAGATATAAAGATTCAAAAATAATTATTTCTTTTGCTTAAATCCGCTTTTTGTTATGGTCGCTAATTGCAATTTATAACCTGAACCTGCATCTCTTGCTCGGGATGAAGTTATAGCTTTTTCTACTATTTTTAATCCGTCTGGAGCGGTCATATTTTCTTTCCATTCGTTTTCCAAAACTCCGAGAGAGTAGGGAGAACCAGAACCAAAACTAATGAACTTTTCTTCTTCATATAAAGTTCCAAGAAGGTCGATCCCATATAGCATTCCGTTGCCTTCTTTCTCTGAATACCCTGCAATTATCATTAAGGTAAGAAAATATGAACGCCCCTGATAAAGTAGATTCCTAACGGTATTAGCAACATATTTCGGTTCAGGGATCTTTTCTTCTTCGACAGTCTTAAGATTAGATAAAGCAATGGCTTGATTCACAACATATTGACAATCAGCTACACCACCGCTAATCGTGGCAGCACAGAAATCGTTTATTTTGAACAATTTCTGGGCTTGTTTTGTTGCAACAAAATATCCCGCTGTTGCTTGAGATTCAGTACCTACAACCACGCCATCTTTTATTTTAATTGCAACCGTAGTTGTACCTGTTTTGATAATATTATCTAACGTCTGTGAATCAAATTTATTATTTAAAATGTGTTCGTTCATAATTGCTTACACAATCTTTTATATAACTTAAGTAATAATGAGTTCTTTAATATTTATTTTTTTTCTCTATATACCAAAAATCATAAAATTTTAAAGATTTTAAAAATTAAAAGAAATATGGCAAGGTCGCAAAAAAGAAGTAAAAGAAAATATACTGGAAAAAAGTATAAACATTTTGGAAAAAAGAGAAAAAGAGAGCTTGCAAGTCCTCCAATAGAAACAACAATTGGAACTGAGAAAAAGAAAAAACAAAGAGTTCTTGGTGGGAATTATAAATTAAAATTATTTTCAAACTCCTTTTGCAATCTAACAGACCCATTAAGTAAAAAAACTGAAAAAACTAAAATTCTCAGATTTGAGGAAAATCCCGCCTCTAAAGAGCTTTCTCGAAGGCATATTATAACTAAAGGAGCATTAATTCATACTGAGAAAGGATTAGCGAAAATAACAAGTCGCCCTGGTCAAGACGGCATGATTAACGCAGTTCTTATAAAAGAATAATCAGTCTGTTTCTATTTTTATATTTTTCACAGTTGCGGATTTTCCTTTAATAATTTTGGTATCTGTAGAATCACAAAACTTACATTTAAATAACAGCAACCCCGTTAAAGCATCTGTTTCTTTAAAGCTAATTGTTGTTATTTTACCGCACTTATTACATTGAATTTCTCCAGGAGTGACTTGCATGTTTAGTTTAGCTCCTTCTGCAATAGTTCCTGTTGTCGCCATTTTAAATGATTGTTTTAAAAGTTCAGGAACAATAAGAGTAAATTCTCCAATTTCTAAAAATACTTCTGTAATTTTAATAGCATTATATTTTAAAGCTGTGTTTAAGGCAGTTTGATAAATTTGTGATGCAAAAGCAAACTCGTGTATTTTTTTTTCTCCCCTATTAATTAACTTTTTATTTTCCTGATTTGCTTTGCGATTTCAAATAATATTTTTCTTTTCTTTTTGCCTTTAGAATCAATGAGAATACGCCCCGGGTTATCCCACCATGTCTTTGGATATCTTGAAGTATTTTCAATTTTATATTCATAACCTAATGTTTTCACTGCCTTCTCTATATCATCTAAAGTTATCTTTTCAATTGCAAGATTTTTAGGTAATCTACGACCTTGATTGATTGTTCGATTCTTATCAAAATACTGGGGCCAAAAAATAAGATATGGCGTTCTCTTTCTCATTATTATACTCTATTTTTTAAATTGATGGAAAATTTAAATATTTTTTTTGAAATATTATAAAAAATTTATATTGTGTTTTACTAATAGAAATAAAGAACCTACTTTGCGAATTAACCTCTATTAAATATGGGATGGTGGTCTAGCTTGGTATGATTCTGTAAAGATTTATTCCTTACAGCGTAATTCTTGGCTGGGGGCCAAGAGGTCGGGGGTTCGAATCCCTCCCATCCCATTCTATTAATTAAATTATTAATTTAGATTTTAATTGTTTTTATTTTAATGAATATTGTGAATAAATATTATGGAAATATTTAATGAAATCGAAGAAAAATATATTAAAATAAATGGAATTACCCTTCATACAATTATTACTGGTTCTGGAGAACCTCTCATATTACTACATGGATTTCCAGATTTTTGGTATGGTTGGAAAAATATAATTTTAGGTTTAAAAGATAAGTTTCAATTAATTGTTCCTGATATGCGAGGTTATAATCTTTCCGATAAACCGGATGGAATTGAAAATTATAAATTAGATATTTTAATAGAAGATATTAAAGGTTTAAGCGAAAAATTAGGTTTTACTGAATTTAATCTTGCAGGACATGATTGGGGTGGAATGGTATCGTGGGCATTAGCCGAGAAATACCCTGAAATATTAAAAAAATTAATAATATTAAATGCGCCCCATCCAAAAATATTTAGAAAGTTAATTACAAAAGATAACGACCAAAAGAAAGCCAGTGGATATATCGTCAGATTTTTGAAAGAAGGTGAAAGTTTTCTCTTTGAAAATAATTTTCAAGCTTTACAATTGTCTGTTTTTGGTACAGCAAAAAATAAAAAAGCATTTAGTGAATTTGATAAAGAAAAATATATAGAAGCATGGTCCCAACCAGGCGCATTAACTGGAGGAGTAAATTATTACAAGGCAAATCGTAGCTATGAGGAATGGTCTGGAATAATTAATGTCCCGACTTTAGTTATATTCGGTATGAAAGATATATTTGTATTACCTAAAGTACTCGAAGGATTAGAAGATTTTATTAAAGATCTTAAAATTGTTAGAGTTGAGAACGCATCTCATTGGGTTATGCACGATGATCCTGAATTAGTTAATTCAAATATACAATCATTCCTTAGAGGATAATAAGACATAGATTAAATCAATCTATTTCTTATGGAACAATTCATTGAATAATTTAATCAATTCGCTTTATATAAAATATGTGACCGCTCCAAGCAGAAAGATCGACATAAAGACCATAAGTATCAAGATCTTTGCCCTTATAGATAAATCTTTTTTGTGTTAGTAAATCAGTAAAAATCCAATCATAAGTATCGTAGTTTAATTCTTCAATTCTAACATGTCCTTGCGCAGGATTTGGACTGTAATTTACAACTATAAGTTGATGTAATTCCTTGAACTTCCATTGATAAGAAATTAAATTAGTATATGTATAATTTTCAGAATTTATAGGCTCAATCTTACAGAGAGCCCATTTACCTTTTGTTAATTCCTCTGCAGATGCAACATTTAATAGTTTTTGATAAAAATCTAGGAGATCTTGGTTATTATCCTCAACTGGACGCCTTCCTAATTGAATCGGTATTTTTATTTTATACCCCTTCATTTGTCCTTCATGGACTAATTTTGCACCAGGTAAAGTAAGACTGATAATTGCAGCTGCTCGAGAACGTTCTTCACCAAATGCTGTTATTGCTCTAATTTCATCATGATTTTCAATAAAGCGTAAAAGTTTCCTTTGATAATCCCATTCTGCACGGAGATGACTATAAATCGTTTCAGCTCTCTCGTGCAGCATACGATCATACAACCGTTTATCATAGCAAAAATTAAATCCTTGTTGCTGTAATTCCCATTCCATATTCCAATATACTTCTGCAATAAATAAAAAGTCTGGAAATTTTTCCAAAACCTCAGGGATTACTTCCCGCCAATAGCCTTTCTCTGGTCGAGGTCCCGCTTTTTCACCCCATGTACGACTAAAAACATCATTAATCATTAACATTGCCATATCACAACGAACACCATCACATTGTTCAGCAATGTTGAGTAAAATATTTATTGCTTTCTTTCGGGCTTCCGATGAAAATGCGTTTATTTGCACTGTATCCGTCCAAGGTGGAAAGAAATTAGGATCCTTTCCATGTGCATAAATATGATCATTAGTACTAAAAAATTCAATTGGATGTGCTCTATAATCATTAATATTTCCTTTTATGAATATATCTGGTTTTTCTAAAATCCAGGGGTGATCAACAGCTACATGGTTTGGTACGTAATCTAGTAATAAATGCATATTCCGTTCGGTTAATTGTTTACGGAAGTTTTTTAAACCATCTTCACCACCAAGATGAGGATCTACGTGATAGTCAAAGATGGAATAGGGCGAGCCTACAACATCTTCTGTCTTAAAATCACTTAAAGCTTTATGATATTCTTGTTGTAAGCCTTTGTGGTTAAGAGCAATTTCTCTACTTTGAGGACTGCGTTCCCAGACACCCATAAGCCAAATAACATCGAAAAATTTTAATTCTTGACCGAAAACCTCAGGAGGGATATTATTAAGCGTAATTTCGTGTTTAAAAATATTTGATAAAGCTTGAAGCCAAAGCCAAGTGTTTATTTCATAAATTCTAGGTTGCTCCAGCCAATCCATATTTTTACCTCTCATTTTAAAATCATCTTTTAAATAAAAGTCAAATATTCTTCATAACATATCTCTTAGTCATAAAAATTATTAATCTGTTTTTATTTTAAAGAAAATAAGACAAAAATTATTTGCGAAAACCAATAAGAATTATAATAAATTTTAATTAAAATGATTTATTTAAGGAATTATCCTATGATTAATGAAAATATTATAGAATATTTGAAGGAGGTTTTTTAAAAAAATGAGTTATGTAAAAATTAATATACCTGATAAATTAAAAAAAAAAGTAATTGATACAATTTCAAACATTTCGAGCACTCCTGAAACAAAAATTAAAAAGGGAATGAATGAAGTTACTAAATCCATTGAACGCGGCATTGCTAAATTAGTTATCATTGCCGAAGATGTTGATCCACCAGAAGTTGTTTTCCATTTACCCTTGCTCTGTGATGAGAAGAACATTCCATATATTTATGTTAACACAAAAAAAGATTTGGGAAAAGCGGTGGGTTTAAAAATTGATACATCCTCTCTTGCTATAATTATACCTGGAGAAGATAATGTAGCAGCAATTAAAGATATTATCAGCCAAGTTAATAAATTAAAGTAGAAACATCAAGTTGAGATTTATTGAGTAAAAGAGAAAAGGGTAAAGAAGGGTATGTAGATCGATCCTTTCCGGCTCAGGTCATTCAGGTTGTTGGAAAGACTGGGATGACAGGGGAGATAATGCAAGTCAAGGTCAGGATCTTAGAAGGGCCGGATAAAAACAGAATTTTAACTCGCAACGTTAAGGGACCAGTTCGTTTAGATGATATCGTTGTATTAAGGGAAGTTGAACGAGAAGCAAGAAAAATTAGAAGATAAAAATTTTTATTATTTGATTTAATTTTTTTAGTATCTTTTTTTTGTGTGAAATTGTATTTTAAATTCAAACAACTGTTTATTTTAATCTTAATATAATATCTTGAAAAAAGTATAAAAATTAAAAAAAATATTATTAATAGGGTGCTTCAGAATTATGAATTTTCAATTCTATTCCCGTTGAAGCGATAAATCATTTATTCTTAAGCGCTCCGCTATTAATTTTATTAAAGATTCTATTAATCGTTTCCTTCAGTATTTATGTCAATATTTTTTGCTAGCTTTTTTCCAATTTTTATTTCTAAGAGCCCATTAGCCATTTTTGATTTAATCATGTTTTCATCTGCATCAATTTGTAAGGGAATATCAAGATTAATATCCTTTTTACTCATCCATGCGAAAAAATCCATGAAAAATGGTGCTCCATATACTCCATAAGATTTTTTACTTTCATCACTCACACTTTCTTTCTCATCAGATTTTGATCTTTTTGCAGTGATATTTAAATTTCTCCCAACAATTGAAACTTTAACATCGTCTTTAGTTAATCCAGGCAAAGGAACAGTGATTAAATAATCATTTTCACGTTCTTGTATATCGTAAGGTACCCAACCTTCAAACATTTTCATACCATGTTTTATACCTTTAAAAATCATTCCCTTTAATGCTGATATATCATGGGGAGAACATCGAAAATGGCTATGCAGAAATCGTGGATTAAAGCTTCCTTCAAAACACATAAATTTTTTAACCTCTTTTTTTATTTTTTTTGTTTATTAAATTCATTTGATTTGTTTAAATTTCTACAATTCTTCATCATCATCGATTATTGGAATAATTTTTGTATGTTTTTCTTTTTCTTTCTTGAGTTTCTCGAGAATTTTTTTATAATCCTCTAAACTATTATCAAGCTTGTTAATTCTATCTGTAAAGTATATTTTTTTCTCTTCTAATTCCTGAATGATACTTTCAATTCGTTCTATATTACGTGGAGAATAGTCAGATTTGTCAATTTTTTTATCAAGTTTTGGGTATTCTGGAAATGTATAAGGAAAGCAGCAAAACATTTGTTCAAAATGTTTTTTACTTGGTATTGCCTTTAAAAGTGTTTGAATATAATCACCAAGCGTATCAATATTTGGTTGGAGATTATTTTCTAACACTTTTTTTAATCCTTCAATGCCACTTTTAGTGATCCTATAAATCTTTTTTAATCTATTATTTTCAGTTTTTTCCTCTATATCAACGAATTTTTGTTCTGCTAATCGATTTAAGAGTGGATAAATTGTACCGGATGAAGCTCTCCATACATTTTTAAATTTTCTATTTATTTTTTGAATTATTTCATATCCAGAAATACCATCATTATTCTTTATCATTGATAATACTAATATATCCAATCCTGATGAATGACCGCCGTGATATCCGCTGAATCTCTTGCCAAAAAACATTTTTTTTTAATTCACCAATTTAAACAAATTATTAATCTATTCAAAATATATTTTTTCTTATATATATCTGTTTAGATATATATAATTCATAGAAAAACAGATATTTAAATATATCGGAGATTGACATATTGGAAAGTGATATATTAAAAATATGTTATTTCATAAAAAAAAATAGGAAAATAATTTAATTCTAATAAAAAAATAATTTAAGTAATAAAACTGACATAATTACTAATAGAAAATGAGAGATTATTTATGAATTTAAGATTGGAACGAAAGGTTGCTCTAGTTTTAGCATCAAGTAAGGGTTTAGGGTTAGCTTGTGCTAAAGGTCTTTATGAAGAAGGAGTAAATGTTGTGATTTGTAGTAGATCAATGGAGAATTTAGAAAAAGCAAAAAAAGAAATTGAACAAATTAAATCCATAATGAAAGGAAATAAAGTTATTTCGTTAATTGCAGATTTATTGAAAGAAGGCGATATAAAGAATCTTGTTGATAAAGTTATAGAAGAATTTGGGAGAATTGATATTTTAGTGCATAACGCTGGAGGTCCACCATCGGGTCCAACAAATAAAATTACTAAAAAAGAGTGGTTAAATTCTATTGATTTGAATTTACTTTCTTTTATTTGGATTACTCGAATGATATTGCCAATAATGCAGAAGCAAAAATCTGGTAGGATTATAGCAATAACTTCAGTTTCAGTAAAGCAACCTTTAAAAAATTTGGTCTTATCAAATACAACACGCCATGGGATTGTTAGTTATGCAAAAACTCTCGCTAGCGAATATGCAAAAGATGATATTTTAGTCAATATCGTATGTCCTGGACCAAATTTAACCGATAGAATGAAGGTATTAATTAAAAAAACTGCTAAAGAAACAGGAAAATCGGAAATAGTTGTTAAAAAATCATGGACAAACCAAATTCCCTTAGGTCGATTGGGAAAACCTGAAGAGTTTGCCAATTTAGTCATATTTTTAGCGTCCGAAAAGGCAAGTTATATAACCAGAACGGTTATTCAAGTAAATGGAGGTTTCATAAAAGGACCTTTTTAAAAGAGTTTAAATTTGGAAATTAGAACTTTTTTTTAATCAAATTGAATCTTTTTATACAATTCTAATTAAATTAATAATATGAATGCTAATTCTAAAAATATCCCTATTTTATCAATAATTTTGTTTATAACGATCGTTACGTTAATTTCATCCATTTCAAATATGATTTCTCCAAATCTCCTCATTATTTCAAACTATTTTGGATTTAGAGGGAATACTACTCCCTTAGGAATCCTAACATTTTCATTTACCATCTTAACAGGAATAGCAATGTTAATATTTGGCTTTTTAGCAGATAAAATAATGAGAAAATGGATTGTTTTCATTGGAACGATAATTTTTTCAATATTTTCATTTTTTACTATCTTCATTCCGCCAGATTTGAATGGATATTTTTTGTTTTTCTTCTTAACTATCATGACAGGAATTGGATATGGCGCTCTGATTCCGTGTATCTTCTCATTGATAGGTGATATTGTCTCTCAAGAGGATCGATCTAAGGGTTTCTCTTTCTTTTCAATATCATCGTTAATAGGAATGGTCATCGGAACGGGTTTAGCAACATTTCTAGGTAATATTGATTGGCGTATTTCTTATTCAATTATAGGCATTGCTGGGTTTATTAGTGCTCTACTTTTTATTTTTTTCAGAGAACCATCTCGAGCTGGCAGAGATTATTCATATATGCTTGAAAAAGATGCAGTTGAATATACATATAGGATAAATTTTTCTGACCTGAAAGTAATCTTTAAAAAGAAAGCCAATTTTTGGTTAATTATTAATTTCGTTGATACAATTCCAACAGGTATTATATTATTTTTGCTCTTTGCTTATATGGAAGACTATCATGGGATTTCTTCTGATGTAACTTTGATTTATTTAATACTCATTCTACTTGCCACACTAATTGGGACTATAGTATTTGGTTTTATTGGAGATAAACAATTCAAAAAAGGTAGCAAAAAAGCACGCGTAAAACTTGCATTATTGGGAAATATAGTTCCTATTCCATTTATCTTCATTGCTTTAATTATACCATTTAGAGCTCCGGATTTAATTCCCGGAATCTTAATTTGGTTAATATTGTTCATGATTGGAATATTTATAAATGGTGCTGTAAATGGTAATTGGTATGCAACGGTCGTAGATTTAAATCTTCCTGAACATCGTGGGACAGTGCTTGCAACCTCTAATTTCTTTGATATTATTGGAAGAGCTATAGGCCCCTTGATCGGTTCGATTTTTGCTGATACATTTGGTTTTGTTTATGGAATGTTGATATCAATTTTCTTTTGGATTCTTATTCCCTTCTTTTGGATTGGTGTGCTTAAAAATATTGTACCTGAAATGGATGCAACAGAAAAAATATTTACAGAAAGACTCGAATCATTGATTAAAAAATAAAGAATTTTAAATAAACAACTTTTTTATATATTTCATTTTTAAAATAAATTGAACTATGAGCAGCATTAAAGAATTATTCGGAATTAACTTTAATCGTCTATACGAAGCAATTGCTGTAACTCTTACAAAATTAGAAAAGAAAAAAATTATTATACCCAATTCTGCTTGTATGGGCGTTAAATTCCTTGATAATAACACATTTCAGATGACTCCGTATCTTGAGACAGATACATATAAGAATTTGATTAAATTTCCATATGTTTCAATCAATTTTGTAGATAAAATTTATTTTTACGCTCAAGCTGCGTTATTGGGTGAGAATTCAGGTCTAACTGAAAGAGAATTTCCAGATTCCTATTATGATATTAAAGATGAAATTCCTTACTTAAAGAAATCGTGGGGAGTAATTTTTGGGAAGTTGGATGAGCATAAAATTATAACCAAAGCCACTCATCTTGGGGATAACAATGTTCTCCAAGCCAATTTTAAAATTTTTGATTTCATTAAGAGAAGAGAATCATTTCATCTTAAAAATAGGGCTGAAAATCTTGCTCTTGAATCGATTATTCTCGCAACAAGGTTAAAAATTGCAGTTAAAAAAGAAAATAAGGAAATGTATGAAAAAATCTATGATAAGATATTGTATTATAATGAACAAATTAAAAATTTTGCTAAAAATGATAAAGCAATAGAAACTATGGATTTTATAGTGAGTTATATAGAAAAAAATATAAAATTTAATTGAAAAAATTCCATAATACTAATTTTACAATTTTAAAATTGAAATTATTATCTTTTAAGAATTATAAAAGTAACATATTTAATTAGAGAGGAAATAATTATAAATTAGAGTAGTAATGAGTAGAGTAGAATTAATGGTTCCAGCTAAAAATTGGAAGAGCTTAAAGGCAATGTTAGGCAGTGCAGATGCCGTTTATTTTGGAATCGAAATTTTAAATATGCGAATGATGGCAGATAATTTTAGATTGGAGGAATTACCAAAGGTTGTTAAATTTTGCCATGAAAATAATATGCAAACGTACTTAACAACTAATATTATTATTTACGAAAATGAAATAGATACTCTTTCACAGGTTTTAGATAAGGCTGCAGCTGCAGAAATTGATGCAGTTATTGTTCATGATGTAGGTGCAATCGAATTAGCAAAAGAAAGAAACCTTGATTTTCATATTTCAACACAAGCAAGTATATCAAATTCTATGTCTGCAAAATATTATGAAAGTTTAGGAGCAGAAAGACTCATACTTGCTCGGGAACTCTCTCTTAAGCAAATAAAAGAAATTAAAAAAAAATTAAAGAAGGCAGAAATCGAGACCTTTGTACATGGGGCACAATGCACTTCAATATCAGGAAGATGTTATTTCTCAGCCGATGTTTTAGAATCACCAGAATTCTCCGCAAATCGGGGGAAATGCATACAACCTTGTAGAAGGAGCTGGATTGTAACCGATGATACAGGAAAAAGTTTTATTTACGATGGAGTCTATTTTTTGAATACAAAAGATTTATGCATGATTGAATATATTCCACAGCTTATTGAGGCCAATATTGATGCTTTTAAGATTGAGGGTAGGATGCGCGATGCACTTTATGTGGAGATAACTTCAAAATGTTATCGGGAAGCAATAGACTCACATTATGATGGAACTTTCACAGAGGAAAAGGTAAAAAACTGGTTAAAGGAATTGAATAAAGTATATAATAGAGGTTTTTCTACGGGGTTTTATTTCGGTCAACCCCAAGCCACTGAAATTGAACGCGAGATATCTGGAAATGTTTCAGAGTTTAGAAAAAGGGAAATTGGTCGAGTTCTTAGTTATTTTCGAAAGAAAAAAGCAGCGAAGATATTACTTACATGGGGTCAATTAAAAGTAGGAGATGAGATAATTATAATGGGAATAAAAACCGATACTTATCTTCGTCAAAAGATATCATCTCTTCAAATTAAGAAAAAGATTGTAACAGAAACTCCAGTAGCATCAAAAGATAATCGAATAACCATTGGAATATTAGTTGATACTCCTGTTAAGGAAAATGATCGTGTCTATGTGTTAGATAAATATTCATCAAATACTTAAAGAAATTAAAGTTCATTTAGTTCTGCAATATACATCAAGGGGTATTCAAAATCTTCTATCCATTTTATTTTTGCTTTAACTTCAACCTTCTTAAATTGAACTACTAGGTCAGCTTCTATTGTTTTACCAGAGATTTCATCGTAATCGAATTCATTTTCTTTTTTTCCTTTTAAATTTTCTCTTCTGAGGTTTATTTTTACAGATTTTACGTAAGGTTGACAAGATATTGCTTGTTCTATACCTATTTCAATCGACTTAATGACATTTTCATTTGTATTAATAGGAATTCCGCATAAAATGTGATAAAGGGCACCTAATTTAATACCTGTCTCAAATGTTGCCCTTTCTTTATCCGTAAGATCTTTTGCAAAATGAATTTTAATTTTTTCTTCAGTGTTATTCTTCTTCAATTTTTATTTCTGCTCCAGTATTATTAGGTTTTGCAATTATAACAGTGCCTCCGAAGTCTTTAAGTAATTCTTCGCATTTAGGTTTTAAAATGTTTGCAGACTCATCATTTTCAGTAATTGCAACTATGCATGGTCCAAAAGAGGACATTCCATAAGCTTTTACTCCTTCGGCTTCTAAAAATTTCATTAATTTTTTAACGATTGGATCTTGTAATTCTATTTCGATTTTCTTGAAACCAATTTTTTGAATCCGTTTTATTCCTTGTCCAAAGCAATTTAAATCGTTCTTTATTAATCCCGGTAAAATTTTCATGATAATTTGATGGGAAACTTCATTGACTTCTTCTCGATTAATGGGCGCAAATTCTTGGAAAATATTTACTTCTTCTTGGTCATGAGCTCCTTGTTTTACTTTAGGAAGAATTACTACAAACCTCCAATTCTCAGGAATAGGGTATCTAATGAGAGTTAAAGCTGGATTTGCTGATGAAGAGGCTGAAGAAGGTAAGTAAGTTTCTTTCTCTTTTCCATTACCGAAATCATGCCCTGCATCTAAGATAAAACCACCTTGTTCAAAACCCCTCCACCCAATTCCGGATGTACCTCCTCTCCCAACTATTTTTGTGATCTTTTCTACAGGTAAATTTGCCCCTTCTAATTTAGCTATTGCTAAACCGATTGCTAAGCTTAATTGAGTTTTTGATCCAATTCCTAAATGTTCCGGATAATATTCCTTAATTATGAAATAGTAATTCTTATTTTTAACATTAAGAGCATTTGTTATCGCTTCCGTTTTTTCTTTAATGGTTGTTAAAAATCCATCATGAGGTTCATCAATTTCAATTTTTAACCCATCAGAATTATTTGAAACCTCTATCACTATATTAGGGGATTCTAACATAAGACCAATCCCACCATCAATTCTGCCAGTATACCCATTCTCATCAATTAAAGAGAAGTGTACCCTACACGGGGTTTTTATAGTGATTTTGATTATAACTTCACCGAGGCAATTGACAAAAATAAATAACTACTATCAAATATTCTAGCATATCATTAATTTTTAAGTTTATTAAATTTGTGAAACAAAAATGAGTGATTTAGAAGGTCTTACAAGAAACCTGCTTAGAAAACAAAATTCTAAAATTAAAATCATTGAAAGATTAAAACAAGAATACCTTGATTACAAAAATATATCTTCCCAAGATGCAGAATTATTATCAAATGCAATCTATGAGGAATGCGTAAAGAGTGATACAAATTCGATAAGAAATAAATTTATTAAAAATCTACTCGAAATTCCTACAGCTAATGTTTCAATTGGAAAACAAGGAGTTGGGTGTAGAGGTCTAGGAGATCTTTTTGTGCATAAATTAATAGCTGAGCTTTCTATTACGAAAAGTAAGGCGTTCTTGGCGCCAACTTCTCTTGATGATGCTGGAGCAATTCAATTGGGGAATTATAGTGATTTCAGAGGAAGAGAATTTATCAGTTCGGATGTATTAATTGTATCAAAAATGGAAGGTATCCACTCTCGATAAAGTGATTTCCCATTTATTTGTGGTTTTCATGTAACTCGCGCTGTCCTAAGAGATTGCTTGGATATTTCTATAGGTCAGTGTATAAAATTTCTTGAAATTGGAATGAATTATAATAATTCGTGTTCGCGAAAAAAATCAAAACGCTAGCAAAACGAGACCTTTATAAACACTAAGGTAGATTTATATCAAAAAAAGAGTACTACAATGGTTAATGTAGTTAAAAAGATAGAAGATATTAATATAAAAAAATCTAAAACCTTAGATGATCACCAAAATGACATTGAAGATATCGTTATAAAAAAGAAAGGAAGAATAATTGGTAGTGAATGGATGTGTATTGGTAAAAACAAAAGAAAAACACCATATTTCCTCATAGAATGCAATAGAGGTTGCGGTTATGATTGCGATGAAAAACGTGAATTTTGGAGAGATAAATATGAGTTAAAACCCTCTAAACGGTACCCAGACGGGAAATGGTGTCCATATAAAATAATTAATAAATCTTTAATTCGTCACCAAAGGGAAATTGAAGATATTGTCAGAATGAAAGGAGGGAAAATAATTGATGCAAAATGGAGATATATAGGTAAGAATAGAGAGAAAAAACCATATTTCCTCATAGAATGTGGTGGTGATAACGAAAATAATGCAAAACATCAATGGTGGGTTGAAAAATACAAATTAAAGGGAAATAAGAGCAATCCAGAGGGTACTTGGTGTAATCAATGTCCAAAAGGAAAAACTTTAGAAGAGCATCAAAAGGATATTGAAGATATTGTCAGAATGAAAGGAGGGAAAATTATTAATGCTAAATGGAGATATGATGAAAAAAATCGCAAATACCCTTATTTCTACATAGAATGTGGAGGTGATAATGAATACAATATGATACACCAATTTTGGATTTATAAAAATGATTTAATACCAGATAAAAGCCATCAAGTTGGTGTTTGGTGTCGAGAATGTCAAAGCAAAACCTTAGACCAACATCAAAACGATATTGAGGAATATATTAAGTGGAGGGGAGGGACAATAATTGACAGCGAATGGAGATACGTAAATCAGGGAAAATATAAAGCTAAAATACCACATTTCTATATAGAATGCGATAATGAAGAGGAAAAACACAGGTGGTGGGTTGCTAAAGGTAATCTACTTCCTAAGACAAGCAACCCAACAGGATCATGGTGTAAAATATGTAATGATAGAATTAGAGCTATTAGTGAATATGCTCATATTATTATTGAATATTATTGTTTGAAATATTTAAATTTAAAAAATTGTAATGGACAACATGAAGGCATTCTTGATGAGGGATCTCGACCAGATCTCATTATTAACAGAGATGATAATTTCAAGTTCAACATTGAACCTCATCAAAATATTATATCATTTTCAGATAATGTAGTTCTAACAAATATAGAAGAAATTGCTGTTGATTTTACGATGTCATTAATTCCTTCTAATATTATAAGAAAATGCTTTAGAAATTATCAAAATAAAAAAAGGTATCTACTGATTGTATTAATACGAGAAGAGGGTATCGTAACTGCACAATATATGCAAAATCTAATTAATAATGATGCAGAACTCGATAATGAAGAAAAGGAATTAATTAAGGTCATAAATTTTGATGAATATTTGCAATTTTTGAACTTAGAAATTAAATTGGATTTATTAAATTTTGATAAATGGAATTCTTTGTCCGAAAAGGAAAAAGAAATAATATCAATGTTCAGAAAAACAATTAAATTGAGTATAGATGCTACTGAATCGAGTTTTGCTCTCAAAGAACTAATAAAATTAAGTGAAAAAAACGGTAAATTACTCGGAATTGAAAATCATTAGACTTATTTAATTTCTCAACATTGATGTAAGTAGAACTTTAAACATCTTCAGAAAAGGATGCAGCGATGATTTTATATAAAATATACTGATATTTTTTAACATTTTGTTGAGCAATATATTTTATAACCCTATAATTTAATATAATTAATATTGATTTATATGTTTATTATGGGTTTTAATCTTGAGTGATTTAGAAGGTTTGACAAGAAGGTTAATGGAGAAAGGTTTCAAAAAGGAACAGATAATTATACGCCTTGTTAATGAATATATGGACTTTAAAGACATTGAGAAAGAGTCCGCAATCTCGCTTGCTGAAGCAATCTATGAGGAATGTAAAAATAGTGATATAAAGTCCATTTCAGATCCTTTTATGAGATATTTATTAGATATTAATATGGCAAACGTGACTATTGGAAAACAAGGAGTGGGTTGTAGAGGAACAGGTGATTTTTTTGTGCATAAACTCATTGCAAAGTTATCTGAGACCGAGAAAAAAGCGTATTTATCACCTAGTTCTTTAGATGATGCCGGTGCTGTGAGATTATCTGATATTAAAGGATTTGAAACAAAAGATGATTTAATCATTGTATCTAAAATGGAAGGGATTCATAGTCGCTTAAGTGATTTTCCATTTCTGTGCGGTTTTCACGTAATTTCACGTAACACGTTTATGTGAAGCGTAACGAGGGCTGCACTTCGAGACTTATATGTAAAGGGAGCAAAACCTATCTCCATAATGATTGATACGCATTTGGGTGATGATGCTGATGTTGGAAAACTTTTTGATTTTATGGCTGGTATCTCGACAATTTCCGAATTAACTAATGTTCCTATAACTGCAGGGTCTACTTTAAGAATTGGGGGTGATATGGTAATTGGAGATCGACTTGTGGGGGGTATAGCTGCAGTAGGTGTGTGTAAAAGAATTTTAGCTAGACGAAATATAATTCCCAGCAATAAAATATTAATGACTGAGGGAGCTGGAGGTGGAACGATCACAACTACTGCGATTTACTCAGGTAATCATGAGGTTGTTAAGGAAACTCTGAATATTAAATTCTTAAAAGCGTGTGAGAAATTGTTGTCTTCTGATTACACAGATAAGATCCATTGCATGTGTGATGTGACTAATGGAGGTTTGAGAGGAGATCTATATGAGATTAATTATGAAGCAAAATGCGGGGTATTAATTCAAGAGAAAAAAGTAAAAGAATTAGTGAATCCCAGAGTCTTAGATCTTCTAAATAAAACGGGAGTAGATTATTTAGGTATATCGTTAGATTCACTTCTGATATATTGTGATGAAAAGATAAGCGAAAATATAATCAATGACTTAAAGGATATTTACATTAAATGTTCTGAGATTGGTCTTGTTGATGATTCAAATGAAGTGAAATTTATATTTGCAGATAAAAAGTCTGCAACAATTCTTCCAAGATTTAGAGAATCTGCTTACACTAAAATAAAAAAGCAGATCGGAGAAAAAACTCCGGAAGACTACGAACAAATGGAAATTATGGTTAAAAATGCTGCAAAAAAATCTCTTAAAAAAAGAAAAGAAATTCTAAATTACATAAATTCAAATTAATTTATATTCGGAAAATACTCTGAAATCCAAAATAAATTACTACTATACTTTTTATTTTAGAAAATTATAAGCCCATAGAGTATAAACTTTAATAGCATTAATAAAATCTTGAATCTCCAAATTTTCATTTATAGCGTGCATTGTTACAGCATTTCCAGGACCAAAATTTATTACTTTTTGACAAAAATTGCTATTACGATAATATTGAGCATCTGTTGTTCCTGGAAATAAAAAGTATATTGGTTTTTTTCCATAGATTTTCTCTACTAAATTAAAAAAGTCTTTTATTTCTTGAGAATCCTCCCAATCTTTCCAATATGAAGGTTCTGCTATATTAAAAATTTCTAAATAAACAAAAACTTCGTTTGGATCTCCTTTATGACTATCTTTAATTTTATATCCAATATCTGTAATCAATTTTTTTAATGCATTAATAATTACTTCTGGTTTTTGACCTGGTAACAACCTAAAATCTATAATTGATTCACAATAATCTGGAACAACATTTTCTTTTACCCCCCCTTTTATTATATTCATGCTTTTTGTTGATTGTAAAAGTGATTTCACGATACTTTCCAATTGTGGTTGTTCATTATAAATTCTATTAAAAATCTCTTCATTTGGGAAAGCCGAACTTAAAAGTTTTAATAATTTACTTTCTGGCATCGGAGGAGCAACTTCAGGAATTTTGATCTTATCTAAATTTTGAATTATCTCTGACATCATATAAATTGCATTTTTCCCCTGAAAAGATATAGAACTATGACACGCAACGCCATTTGTGACTACTTTTACTTGTAAAATACCTTTTTCCCCTACAATAATCGCTTTTGGTAAGGGGCTATAACCTGTTGATTCCCCAACAATTCCAAAATCACATCTGATCGATTTTAATTTATTATTTAAGCACCATTTAGTTCCTAATTTACCTCCGACTTCCTCATCTGCAACTGCATTTAAAATTAAATTGCCCGATAGATTTATATTTAATTTTTTGAGTATTTTTAAAGCAATGATCATTCCTGCTAATCCTGACTTCATATCCGTAGTTCCACGCCCATACATTATCTTGTTTCTTTTAATGAAACCAGAAAGAGGATCATATTTCCAATCATCCAAGGAGGAAGGAGGGACCGTATCCATATGCCCATTATAAAGAAGATTTTGGCCATCAAAATTATCGTTTAATGAGGCAATTAAATTAGCCCGATTATCTCCAAAAGGAAAAATCTCACACTCAATATCAACTTCTTTCAAATATTTTTCAATCTCAACAGCCAAATCCTTTTCGTTTCCTGGAGGATTATATGTATTAATTTGAATTAATCGCTGTAAAAAATTAATATATTCCTCTTTATTGGACTCAATTTCATTAAGAATAGATTCTTCAGTCATAATAAAATCTTAACGATTTATTTATTTTAAAATTTGAGAGATAATACTAGAAAATTCTAAATAAGCGTTATTATTTTTTGGTAATTCCAAGATTGATGTTCCTATAAAATTAAATTCACTAATTTCTTCATCTTCGGGGATAAAACCTAATAGTTTTACATTTTTTTTGAGAACATTTTTGACCTCTCCCTCTAAAAGTGATTTAAGTTCGTCTGAAAATCTGTTTCCAATAACCCAGATATTCTTAAACTCTAACGTTAATTCATCAGAGATTTCGATAATTCTATTCATTGTATGAAAACCCATCTTACTGGGGTCAGTTACAATGACCAAATCATCCACATCTTTATCAGTTTTTCTTGCAAAATGCTCAAGTCCAGCTGGCATATCCAAAATTGTGATCGAATAATTTTTCGAAATGTCATCAAGAATTGTCTTTAAAATTGAGTTAATATAACAATAACATCCCTCCCCCTCGCTCCTTCCCATTACCATTAAATCAAAATTGTCCTCTTCTATTAGTGAATCGTAGATTTTCGCTTCTAACATTTGATTTTTAGACATACCCGGAGGTAAAGACCTGTTTGCCATTTGATGCTTTAGCTCGGTAGTAATTCCACCCACCGTATCTTTAAAAGGAACCTCCATTCCTAAAAGATCGGCTATGTTTGAATCGGGATCGGCATCAATGACTAATATCTCAAAGTCGGGATAATTATTAATGAGATATTTTAAAAAAAAAATTGAAAGAGTAGATTTTCCAACTCCACCTTTCCCAGAAAAACTAATTTTTTTTTTTTTCAAATTAATTTACAAATAATATTATTTATCAAAATTATTTTAATCGCGCATTACAGGAACTATTTTTGACTCAAAATCCTCTCTAGTATATGGAAATTCCTCATCGGTTCTTATTTGACCTATTATTTTGAGTATTTCTCGAGCCAATAAAAAGAACACTAACCCAAGAGCCTTCTTACCCCGATTATTTGCCGGAATTGCTAAATCTACTCCAGTAAGATCATCATCCGTATCAATAAGCGATAAAACTGGAATTCGTGCTATTTTTGCTTCTTTCAGTGCTTGTTTATCTGCATGTGGATCAACGATTATTACTAATGAAACGTTTTTAATGTAAGCCTCCATATTTGGGTTAGTCAACGAACCGGGAACAAATCTCACATCCTTTTCAATTACATTCGGACCTAATGCTTCCGCAAATTTTCTTATAGGCTCTTTCCCATACCTCCTTACAGAAGATATTATAATCTTAGATTCTTCGCTTTTAGCTTTCCCTTCTATTAGAAATTTCGCAACCCATTTAGCAGCAATGCGAAGTCTTTCTTCAGTTCGGCGAATGTTGAGAACGTAGAGCCCGTAATTGGTCTGGCGATAGATGAAGTCATTCGACGAGCCATAGTTTTCGAGATGAATCTTTCGTAACTTGCCACTTAGGATTTTCGTCCCAATATGAATTCCACTGCTTAAAAACATCTGTTTAATCTCCTCATCCATCTCTTCAATTTCTTCCTCCTCCGGCTTTTCTTCTACAGGAATTATAAATTCCTCTTCAATTTCCTCTTCCTCAATTTCTTCAAAATCTTCCTTAAAATTCTCATCGAAATCTTCTATTAATACATCGGCTTTTTTCTCAGACATAATATCTCTGACACAGTATCTTTTATAAGTTTAATATTAAACTCTAATAAAATATAACTTTAATAATTTTTGATTTCTACAAAAAAAGATTAAAATTTAAGTTCTTAAGTTATATTTAAAATAAATAATAGTACAAAAAAAGTTAAATTTTCAAATTGTAAGAAAAAGGAGAAAAAAAATGGTAAAAATTGGAAGATTACCTATTGGAATTATCATAGGAATATTTATTAGTTTTTTTTTGGCTTGGAGTTTTTACAATTGGATAGATTTCAGCGATATGATTACAACTTTGCAAACTTTCCCGAGTACAGGGCTGTATAGATGGATTGGAAAGGCATTTTCATTAGATTTAAATTTAATTGGTTTCTTTTCCCATATGCCCTCTGATTTTGTAGGAGTAATAATTGGATTATTTAACGGTAATATGCTTGCATGGATTTTTACGGGAGGAATTGCAGCTTGTATCACTAAGGGAACTAAAAGAGGAATTGCAGCTGCATTGTTAGTTTTTGTGATCGATTTTCTTGTATGGATTCTTTTTGGCATTTTATCTGGGGTAGATTTACTAAGTATATTTTCCGGTGAAGATTTAATCATTACATTTGGTATTATTTTAGGCGGAACTCTAGGCTCATTAATTGGAGGTTCCACATTCGGTTTTGCCTCCGGTCCATATGAAGAATTTTAAAGAATTACTCTAAAAATAACATTTCTGATTAGTATAAAATGACGTTATCTCCTTTATTTACATTTCCAATTAAGCGGGAAACCACATCACATTTAACTCGGAGGATAAGAAAAACATCATTTAATTTAATTTCATCTAATAGTGATATGAATGTTTCTAGATTTGCTTGGCCTTTAGCAATGATTAATGGTTCGTTTATAAGCCATTGTAAAAATTTAGGATCTACAAATTTTGGATCAATACCGTAAGAATTTGAGCCTGTAGTTATAATATTTTCTGCAAATTCTTCTAATTTAACCATATTTGCGTCATCTAATGTGGCATCGTTTGTGATTGATCCTCCTTTTACGATTGCGGTGGATTTAATGCCATTTTCTTTTAATAATCTCATTATCATTTTATCAAATACAATTTCGCCAGCATTATCAAGTATATAGCACACTTTTTTGTATTTTTGGAGTTTTTCGATTAGTTTATCAATTTGATTGATTTTTAGTCCATGAGTTTTGATTTGATGAAATTTTTGTTTAATATTTTCTGGTTCTAGGTTAATTTGATGGCCGGCAGTGCCAAAGTCGATTAAATTCCCGGTTATTGAGCCAAGAATTGCGAAATATAATTTTTCTTTGAAAGTATTACCTTTATTTATTTCCTTCCAAAAGAAGTCTTCAAGGTTTAGAATCGTTTTATTACTAAGTTCTTTTAGATTTTTATAAGGGTCTATTATGCCGGTAATATTTTTTATGGATTCATACACTTTTGCTGATAATCTAAAGGGATAGCTATATTCAGAAAATTCTTCTCCTAGAATTTTGAGAATTTGTTTTATTGCTCTAAATTTAATTTCTTTCTTTTTTTCTTTATTAAGATTTGTTTGTTCCAGAGAAAGATTGAGTGTTTTACATGCGATTTCAAACGTGCATGAGGCGCAAATTGGTTCGATATAGGTTCTTTTTCGCATATGAACATTACTTCAAGGAATTGAAAAGATTATTATGGATAAAATAATATTATTACAATAATTACTGTTAATAAAAATTTTCTGGAAATTTATCAATTTTACATTCAAAATCAATGGCTTAAACTTAGGAAATGAAGCAAGAAGAATATATAATTCCTTCAAGAGAACATGTTTTAAAATTACTGAAAGAAGTCAGAGTTCCGGCTCATGTTAGAAAACATTCAATTGCAGTTGCAGAAAAGGCTTTAGAAATTGTAAATAAGATCAAGAGAGCGGAAATCAATAAAAATTTAATAGAAATTGGAGCTCTAATACATGATATTGGGCGTTCAAAAACACACGGATTTAAGCATTCTCTTATTGGTGGTAAAATTTTAAGGAATATGGGGTATCCAAAAGAGTTAGCGTTAATTTGTGAGAGACACATTCTTGGTGGGCTTGATGCAGAAGATGCGGAAAGTGTGGGGTTACCAAGAAAAGACTATTTACCTCAAACACTAGAAGAAAAAATTGTATGTTTAGCCGATAAGCACTTTGCGGGGCATAAAGAGGTTACTATTCAACAGAGATTCAATAAATGGTTCAAAAAGTATGGTAGAAGTAAAATTCTATTAAAATCTAAAAAAAGAATAGAAGATATTCAAAAAGAAATAGAAGCTTTAATGTAAATATTAACTAAATTTCCTTTTTTTAATAATACTGTCATTTCGGCGATTTTAAAGAATTAAGATTTTTGGGGTTTTTTTAGATTTCTCCAAGATTTTATGTATTAGGTATGCTTTTTAATTTCTGGAAACTAATAAATAAATTTTTTAGAGATAATATAAGAATATAAAGAAAAATGAGACAAATAACAGAAATCAAAAAGGTTGATTCGCAAGGTAGGATTGTATTACCGCGGGATTGGAGGGAAAAAGTGCTTGGAGAGGAGAATGAGGTGATAATAATTAAGGAAGGGGATTTTTTAAAGATAATACCAAAAAAAAAAGGAGATTTAACAAAATTTTTTGATAAATTAGATTTAAGTGTAGAATTTATTGAAGATCTTGCAGATTGGAACGAATTTGAGAAAAAAATCAGAGAAGAGAAATGGAGGAGAGATGAAAAATGATTTATTTAGATGTGAATATTTTTATTTATGCTTATTTTAAAGCAAAAAGGCAGAAATTACCTCAAAAAATAATGTGGATGAAAGAAGAAGCAAAAAAAATCATACAAATAGTTAATGATGCTAAAGAAGAGTTTTGTATTTCTTTAATTCAATTATCAGAAATTGTTAATCTCCTTAAATATTCTATGTCATGGGAGCAATTGCATTCATTTTTGTGGGGTTTGATCTCAAATAATTCAATTGAAATATTAGAGGTATCTAAAATGATTTACATCAATTCAATAGATAAAATACCAAAATTTGAAATGGATTCAAATGATATTTCTGCTTATTTATTAATGAAAGAAAAGGGAATAGATCGAATCTACACATTCGGTAAGAATTTTCGAAAAATAAAAGATATAATTTGTTTGCCAAAAATACCTGATGAATTTAATTGAATATAAATTCGAGTTAGCTATAAATCCGGCTTTATTTTATTTTATATTCCACCTAAATCTAATTTTTTGAGTAAAAAATCGTTAGTTTATTAATTTATATTTTCGTAACTTACATTATGAGAATTAACGATTTTAAATTAGAAGAATTTTTTGCTAAGTATGCGTTCAGTACACCATACTTGTTATGTTCCTCAGATTGTGAACCATTTAATGTAGGGGAATTATTATCATTAGATGAGCACTCAGAAGAGGAACTGAAAAAATTATGGTTAGATTATACAGAATCACAAGGTAATCCTCTTTTAAGAGAAGAGATTTCTAAATTATATGAGAACATAGAACCGGAAGAAGTTATTGTTCTTACTGGTGCAGAGGAAGGAATATTCATTTTCATGAACGTTCTTCTTGATAAAGCAGATCACATTATAGTCCAGTATCCTTCTTTTCAATCACTTTTCGAAGTTGCAATTTCAATTGGTTGTGAAGTTACCAAATGGGAGATGAGTGATCAAAATAATTGGGAACTTGATATTGATTTCCTAAAAAATAACATTAAAAAGAATACAAAAGTGATTGTAATAAATTGTCCGCATAATCCAACAGGATATTTAATGTCTAATGAGAAATTCAATATGATTATTGATATTGCAAAGAAAAATGGGATATACATATTCTCAGATGAAGTATACAGATTTTTGGAATATAATGATAAAGATAGGCTTCCAGCGATGTGTGATTTATACTATAAAGGAATTTCTCTTGGAGATATGTCTAAAACATTTGCACTTCCGGGATTAAGAATAGGTTGGATTGCAACTAAGGATAAATCCTTAATTAAAAAAATTATTTCTTTTAAGCATTATACATCAATATGCAATAGTGCGCCAAGCGAATTTTTTTCGATTTTAGTTTTAAAGAATAAAGAGTATTTCATAAAAAGAAATCTAAAACTCATAGAAAATAATCTTAAGTTTTTAGATAAATTCTTTGACGATTATAAAAATCTTTTTACATGGGTAAAACCACAAGCAGGCGTAATCGCATTCCCTCGGATAAAATTTAATAAAGATGTTGAAGATTTTTGTTTAGATTTATTAAATAAAAAGGGCGTTTTATTGATGCCTAGCACATATTTTGATTTTGGAGGTAAGCATTTCAGAATTGGTTTTGGTAGAAAAAAAATGCCCGAAGCTTTGGATAAATTGAAGGAATATATACAGGAACATTTAGAAAAATAAAAGTTGGAAATTAATCACAGATTTTGTTTAATTTTATTTAAAATTCCTCCAGATTCTAATATTTTGAGAAAGAAATCAGGTATTTTTTCAATTTGGATCCTTATATCTTTTGTTTGATTTATAATTTCACCTTTATCTAAAGTGATAATTATGTTATCTCCTTCAGAAAATTGTTCCTTTGCTTTTTTTAATTTTATAGCGAGAATTCCTAGATTTACTAAGTTTCGAAAATATATTCGAGCAAAAGATTCTGCGATTATTGCTTTTATACCAAGAGTTTTAAGCACATTAACGGCTTCTTCTCTTGAACTTCCCGAGCCAAAATTTTTACCTGCAACGATTACATCGCCCTCTCTAACAGATTCTGCAAAATTGGGTCTTATATTTTCTAAGGTATGTTTAGTAATTTCATTATCATCCCTCAAGTTTAAATACTGATGAGGAACGATATCATCCGTATTAATGTCATCACCGAATAAAAAGACTTTACCTTTAATTTCTTTCATAATCTTTCATTACACCTCTCTCGGATCAACAATTTTTCCTTTTAACGCTGAAGCAGCTGTAGTAGTTGGTGAAGCTAAATAGATTTTTGATGAAACATCACCCATTCTTCCAATAAAATTTCTATTGGTGGTGCTAATGCAAACCTCATCCGGTCCTAATACACCCAAATGGCCTCCAAAGCAGGGTCCGCAAGTAGGATTTCCAACTATTGCATTGGAATTAAGGAAGATTTCAATTAATCCTTCTTTTATGGCATTTAGATATATTTCTTTTGAAGCTGGAATAACAATTAATCTAACATCCGGATAAATTTTTTTATTTTTTAAAATTTGGGCTGCTTGGCGCAGATCTTCTAACCGTCCATTTGTGCAACTCCCCAAAAAAGCTTGATCAATTTTAATTTCTGGTAATTCTGATACAGGTACCACATTATCAGGACTTGATGGTTTTGCTACGACAGGCACTATTTTAGATAAATTATAATTAAATTCTTCAGTATATGCTGCATTATCATCAGGCATTGTAAGTTTATAGTTTGAAATTGACCTTCCTTTTAACCACTCAACCAAGTTATTGTCTGGAATAAATATTCCACTTTTCGCTCCTGCTTCTACTACCATATTGGAGACCGTCATTCGAGAATCAATTGAGAGAGATTTGGCCCCATCCCCATGAAATTCTATAGATTTATATTCTGCTCCGTCCGTTGAAATATCTCCAATTATTTGCAAAATTAAGTCTTTAGACATTATCTTTTCTCGTAGTTGTCCTTCAAGGAAGAATTTTTGTGTTTCAGGGATCCTAAACCATAATTTTCCCGTAGCAAAGACAACTGACACGTCCGTTGCACCAATACCGGTTGAGAAACAATTAAAGGCTCCGTAAGTTGTTGTATGACTATCAGAACCGACAATTAACATTCCTGGTTTTGCGAAACCTAATTCTGTTAAAACTTGATGGCAAATTCCCTTATCCATACCAAGATCATGCTTAAATTTATATTTTTTTGCAAATTTTCGACAATCTTGGTGCATTTTAGCCGCTTCTATAGAGGGTGCTGGTACCCAATGGTCAAGAATAAAAAATATTTTTTCAGTGTCCCATACTCTATCTAATCCGAGTTTTTCATATTCTTTATGGATGCGCCCACCAAGTTGTTCATGAACCATAACAAGATCTATATCTGCTTCAATAAATTCTCCAGGTGATACTGATTTATTAGATGAGTGGTCGCTTAAAATCTTCTCAGCTATAGTTTTTCCAGAATTTTCAGTCAATAAATTCACAAAATTATTTAAAAATTAATATATAAGGTATTATTTTTAACCATATAATCTTTTCAATACTCTTAGTGCGTTTATAGTATTCCATTTACTTGGTTTTCCTTTTCGTTCAATACTTGTTTGAAACCGTCCATTGAAGGTTCGTTCCATCTTCCATTTCCCCTCATTATCTTGTTTTTTAATCATAAGATCAATGGCATCTTGCATTCTATTATCATCATAACCTGAATTCGTTAAAATTTCCAACATTTCCAAGGCATCAGTCTGCCAAAGTCGAGGAAATCCAAAAATTATCCAGTCTTTGTAGGCAATTTGAGACAAATTATGACTTTTTTTATAGAGATGATGCTTAAACAAGTAGTCAACTGAGTTCTCAATCGTATTCTTAATAATTTTGGAGCGTTTACTTGGGGAAATTTCTACGAGTGCTTTTAACGTTTTTACTATTCCCATGTGGCACGTGTGTGTTCCCCAACATTTTTCATATCTATAAGGCCAACCTTGTGGAGCTTCTGCTATTCCATCATCAAAACGTTGATATTGTACAAGCCAATCGATTGCTTTTTGAATTCTTGGGTCATCTAAATTACCAAATTTTATCATAGTCCAAACCATATTGCCGGTTAAGCACGGAATAATGGCCTCACGGTTACCTCCATTATTGAAATCGCCTCGGATTGAAAAACCACCGCTTTCATAATCTTGGGAAATTTTAAGAAGAAATTCGCAAGTTTTTTTAATTCGCTTATCATTTCCATCAGCACCAAGTTCTGCTAATATAATTATGGACCAAACTGTTCCCTTATACTTGGACCGCTGATAAAAGTCTCCAGCGATCCCCCAATATCCTTCATTGTTTTGCTTTGCAAGGATTTTAGGAACTGGTCCTATTTTCATTATTTCATTTCTTGATTTCTTTACTTGAGGATCATTGACAGATTTTCCTAAAATTTCAGTTAAAGTTAAATATTTCACAGAGGGATTATCTGGTTCTAATAACCATTCCGTTGGATCCTCTTTTAAGTAAGATATCCAATCACTCATTATCTATACATAAACTTAACTTAATTTTGTAAAATTTTTATCAAGTAAAAGTGCAGCTTGAACCGTTATTAAACATGCTTCCCTTGAAATACTTTTATCAACTTTGTCTATAGAATCTTTTTTTGTATGCGCATATCTTGCGCTCTCACGAGTCATTACATCAATTGCATCATAGTTTCGCTGGTGAAAAGGTACTGTGTCCGTATGTGCACCTATTGTTAAATAAAAGCCTTCAATATACAAGCCAATCTTTTTGGCAGCCCTCTTTAAATATTTTGTTAAAGTGGGAGAGATATTTTTTTTTGGAATGCCATATGTTTCCATCATCTGTACTTTGTGTTTTACTCCTTTAATTCCGAGCATCTCAAAATTGAATTGAAAGATCTTCCCAATTACAAATTGATCTTCATAAGTTTTACAAAAATTGCGACTTCCCATAGTTCCAAGTTCTTCACCACCAAATTGACAGCACCAGACATTAAAATTATTAAGTGGGTGTTCTCTAAAATATCTTGCAATTTCAAAGGCGCATGTCATACCACATGCATTATCTAATGCCCCAGGAGATTTATTTCCTGTAGTTAAAAGCAGTAATATTATATTATCTATCATAATTACAACTGTAGCAATCCTAGCTGCGATTTTTATCCATTCAATGTCTATTATGATATCTATTAAAATAAAAATTGCTACAAAAAATCCAGCATATAACCATACTTTATAAACAAAAACACGTATTGTTGTTGAATAAGCTTGAGATTTTGAATCAATATGAGCAGAAAATATTATGTTTCCAGCTTTATTTGGATCAATTTTTTTTGCAGGAACTTTTATGAACACATTTTTTGATTCAATTAATTTTCCAAAATATTTTGCTACAAATGCAGTTTCTTCCGGATGCTTTAAACCTTTTAATAAAAAATATACAATAATCGCAGAGATTAATATTAAAACTAAGTCTAAAATGGTGTTTAAGATAGTTTGAAAATATGTGAAGACAAAAAACAGGAACATATTCATAAGAGAAAGCATCATTATAAATTTAATTAACGTTGTAGAATAGAAATCAGAAAAAATAAAACTTTCTGCCTTTATTTCATCATCATTAAAACCAATTTCTTTAAAAGTTTCCGCAACTTCTCTTATTGCTCTTTTCTCTCCTTCAGTTCCAGATAATCGAGGATAAGAAAAATGTTTAATATGATTAAAAAGAATATCCTCATCAAAATATTTGTCTGCAATAAGTTTTAGGGCTTTCATATAAAATCCGATAAATAAAAATAATTATAATTATATAGATTATTTGAAATTTCTCAAAATATTCTTTAAAAATTTAACTTCAATTAGACATCTGTTCCCAATCTTTTCCCGTATTTAAATCAATAATATCATCAATAGAGACTATATTTTTATCTAACACCCTTGTAATAGATTTCTTCATTGCATTCCACCAATCATCTGGATTCTGTTCAGCAGCTCCTGTAATAGGAAGAAATAATGGAACCTCTTCGAATTCAAAACCAAGAACTTCTCCATGGGTTGATACTATTGCAGCTTTGCTTCCAGAGGTTCCATGATCATGAGCAAGGATATATTTTTTTTCTTTCATTTTAACTCACATTTTAACTTTTAATTAGAAATGTTTTATAATTAATTTAATTAAATATTTTGATTTTAAATTAATTAAATATTATCAAAAAAAAAAAATATCAAGCGATTCTAACAATAGTTATGGAGAATTGAAATATGAAAAAATAAAGGAGGATATTAGTAACATCGTCAATAATCCCTTAAGGAAATTTAAACCTGATAAATTAAAAGAAATTGTAAAAAAATATACAGAAGTGCATAAGAAATCAAAAGAATTGTTTGAAAGAGCCTGCAAGATCATTCCTGGCGGAGTGGAGCATAATCTTGCGTTTAATTTTCCATTTCCATTAACATCCAAGAGGGTTGATGGGTGTTATATGTGGACCATTGATGATGTTAAATTAGTAGATTTCCTCATGAATGGAAGTCCAACAATTTTAGGACACAATTATCCACCTCATACAGAGAAAGTAATAGAAGTTATAAAGGAAATTGGGTCTTGTCATGGAATCACTAATGAATATGAGATATTAGCTGCAGAAGCATTACAAAAACACTTTCCTTCTTGTGAAAAAATTCGATGGCTACAATCAGGTACTGAGGCTGACATGTTAGCAATAAAAGTAGCTCGGATTTTTACTGGCAAGAAATGGGTTATTAAAATAGGAGGAGGCTATCATGGATGGAGTGATCAATTAGTTTATGATTTGCACATTCCTGGTACAAAAACTTTAGAATCACATGGAATTCCAAAACCGGTGTTTAAATTTATAGAGTCAGTCAAGCCAAATGATATTGAAGCATTAAGACAATTATTTAAAGAGAACAAGAAAATTGCGGCAGTATTACTCGAACCTATGGGTCCAGAGAGTGGAGAAAATCCTGTAAGACCCGGATTTAATAAAGAACTAGAAGAACTTTGTCATGAAAATGGGGCGTTATTTTGGATTACATATTAAAATTTATTTATAATCTTAATCATGAAATTATAAGGAATAAACTTTAAAATTACATTTATATCAATAACATTCATTACACCCTTGTACACCAAAATCCTATATTAATTTTTTCCATTCCTTTCAAATTAAATTATTTTAAAGTAATGCAGACCGTAATCTGGACCACATACAATCAAAAGAATATCTGCAAAGATAATAAATTTTGCACCATTCATTTTAAAATAATTTTTACCTAATAAACAAACTATTCCGAAAACTCCCAGTAATAAACCTAACATTGAGCCAAATGCACGCAGAAAATTCAACAGATCTCCAAATGTATTAGGCAATTCATTAAAAAAAACTTCTAATAAATCAGGAAATTGAAAATTTTGATAATCCATTTTGTTTTTAACACTTTTATCTAAACTTTAATTGTCTCAAAAATATCTCTTAAAGGACTAACTAGACTGATCATAATATTCTCTTGAAAAAAAGTTAAAGCCGCAATACTGCCGATGATAATTAATGTTATGGTTGTAAATGATCCTGATTTACTCAATTTTTTTAACCTCCTCTTGATTTAATTTTACCTACCCTTTTTAACCATTATTGCAATTATTACTAAACCCCCAATAAAAATAAACGTCAATATTATATTCAATTCCTCGATTCCGAAATTGATTTCATTGTTCCAGAATTCCCTATGAATTGTATATATGATATCATCACTTTTTGGTTGAGTTTCTCCAAAAATATTTCGAAACTTCGCATAGATTGAATATATTTGTCCATCCTCAGATCCTTCTAAATATAAATTTTTAGTGGTATTATAGGGTTCCCAGGATGTCCAAACCCCATCTGTTCCGTTCCTAAAGCACATCTCTTGTGCTAACTCTGCTGTTATGTCAAGTGTAATAAATGTAGAGTGTGTATTCTCTGAGCCATTATTAATTTTTATTATCGCGGTGAAAGGTTGAGAATATATAATTTGAATACTATCATTTACTGGATTTATCTCACCAACTTCATTCCGAAATTTTGCATAAATAGAATAGGTTATTCTGTTTTTTGTACCTGCCAAGAATAATTTTTTAGTTGTAATATAAGGTTCCCATTTACTCCAATTTTTTACTGTGAAATTGCTAAAACACATTTCTTCCGCGTCTTTAGCAAAAATAGATACATTTACTAAAGGTGTTAAAGTATATTGTGCACCATCATTTATCTGAATCTGCGGATTTGTGGGTAAATACCCAATATATAAAATACTATCATTAACTGTATTAGATTCTCCTATCGAATTACTAAATTTCACACAAATTGTATATTCAGAATTGTTTACCGTGTATATTAAATATATATTCTTACTTGTTTTATACGGTTCCCAGGAAGTCCAAGCACTCGTTCCGCATTTAAAACACATATCATCAGCATCATTTGCGGAAAGAGTTAAATTTACTGATTTAGAATTAGTAATATCTGCATCATTATTTATCTTAATCTTGTGATTTGTAGGTGGAGTCTCATATGTCCAAGTCAATCGTGGAACTTTATCTGCCGGACCTTCCCTACTACTTCCTATTAGCCAATTTGCATTATTTATAGTAGGATCATGAATTAAAATAGAAAACCCATCTTCACCCTGTATAAAATCCGTAACATCAAAAGTATAGAAGCCATTTTCTGAAATTTCATCGCTTAATATAAAGGTCTCCCCCATAGGTGCATTAAACCAATTAATCGTATCCTCTTCCCAATCTACGTTTACCGTAAAGATTTGAAAATCTACAGGACCTAAATGAATCTCAAAATAAATTCTTATTTCAACCTTTATAACATTATCTGGTTTATCTGTGAAAGGAAAATGTAGGAATGCGGTGCGTTTTCCTTTTAAAACCGCAAGATCCCATATCACCCAAAATTCTTCCTCAGAGCCATAATTGCCTAAAGGTAGCAGATCAATTATATAAGAATCCTTATCCGCTATTGTCGAAATGGTCGCAATTCCAGCACTACCCTGAACATGATTAATATTTTGATCTATTCCGTATAAAAATGAAAACATTCCAATTAAGAGAATAATCATAAAAATTGACTTACTCCTAATAATTCATCACCTTAATTTCATTAAAAGTATTAAATGGGATTCTAAAATTAGAAAAATGATTAAAAAATTCAAACATTTTATCCAAATTAAATAGAAAAACTGCAATTAAAAAGCATAAAAGCGAAATTTTAAGATATCTATTAAAACACTCCTCATTTCTGTGCAATATTGAACGTATTAAAAAAAC
>JABUBO010000036.1_pt1 | contig 33370 bp, 25 predicted proteins | sample 7240361 | NCBI WGS metagenome assembly JABUBO01 (sample SAMN07256346, study PRJNA390944) | subsurface metagenome | isolation source: Methane hydrate marine sediment | place: Pacific Ocean: Eastern North Pacific, ODP site
CTGGCACCGGAGAGGGATAGGGGCTTATGATGGGTCCAGTGGGCTCTACAGGCAATTGGGCTATGGATATTTTTCCTCTTTCTTCTCTTCCCTTCAATTTTTTTACAAACACCTCTTCCCGGGGAAATTCTCCACGGTGGATGTTCATCTCTCCATGCCGATAAGAAACGAAAAGTAGATGCTCTCCATCAGGAGATATCTCCGGAGTAAAAATTCCTACTTTAACATCGGTCAATTGAAAAATGTCTAATTCCGGATTCTCTTCCTGAACATCTTCTTGGAGATAACTCACGTCCATGCGGTAAATGTTATAAATTCCAGAATAATCGCCAATGTAGACGATACTATCACCATCAGGTGACCAAGAGGGGTCGAGCTCATCACTGGGAGTGGAAGTTAATCGGGTAATCGCCAGAGTTTCCACATCCAAAAGAAAGAGGTCTTTCTGTTTCTCCCTTTCAGAGACGTAGACAATCTTCTTATCATCAGGAGAAAAGACAGGATAATTGTCATCGAACTCATCGCTGGTTAACTTTTTCATGTTCTTTCCATTGGCATCCACTAAGTAGAGGTCGTTTATACCTCCTTCCATTCCCACAAAAACAATCTTATCCCCTTGGCGCGAAAAACAAGGGAATTTTAAAACTTCCAGAGGTAGACGAAGTTTCTTTAGCTTATTTTTTCTGAGATTAATTATATAAAGATAATCTTTCTCTCTTTTCTCTCCTGCAAAAGCAATTTTTTCTCCATCCGGGGACCAGGAAATAGCGTGTCCTTCATAGTGGATGACATCCAGACTCTTCCCAATTCGCGATTTTAGAATTGATTTTTGACTCGTTCCGTCAACGTTCATCACAAACAGGTCACCATATCCGTTACGGCTAGAAATGAAAGCTATTCTCTTTCCGTCAGGAGAGAGAACCGGAGGGCCGTTGAACTCAGCATCTTCTGTAAGTTTCTTCCCGTAAGTTTCGGCCTCTTCCTTTCCTTCTGCTTCTATTGTATATTTTTCTTTCAAATATTTTTGCCATTTTATGTCAAAGTTATATAAGTCAGTATCGATTGTGCGCAAAAAAACCCCATTTATGTCTAGGCTTTCCCGAAGATTCTTAATCAATTTAGGAACCTTGTCTTTTCCATACTCTTCTGCTAAAAAACTGATTGCACTGTGTCCCTCTTGATACCCTAAGGAGATCTGATGCATTTTCAAATGATTGAAACTGTGTAACTTACCCAGGGGAATTATCATATCGGAAATAGCAACGTCCCTTAAAAGCATATGGTCATAAGTTTCCCATTCTTTGCTCTCATACTCTGCCAATCCTTCAATTATCCACAAGGGATAGAAGACAAATCTCATCAGACTGGCTGATTTCCAGAATCCACCATACCAGATATTGAAATTTGCAATATGGGTGAACTCATGAGTAATCACATGTTCCAGTTCTTTATCCGAACCGGTTATAGGAATGACGAACCTGTTCTTATAAGGCTCGGCGAAACCACCGACACCCTCTCCGGTACTGGCAATGTTATTCTGCTCAAAGTGGTTATGTGTCAAGTATAAGAAGAAAGGTGTCTTTTTCTCTATACTGATATTTAAGTCACTGGTAACTTTTTCGTAAGCTTTTTCCAGCATCTTGCTTACTTTAGGAATTAGATGTCTCCCTTCAGGATAATGGTAGATTTGGAAATGTTCGGTCTCTGCAATATGCCAGGTATGTTGATCAACGATTACCTTGTTCTTACCGAAGGAGACGTCCGAATAGGATAGAGGATTTCTCAAAAAAAGGAGACAGAACGAAAGGCAAACAAAGAGGAGAAATTTTTTTTTCAAGTTATTCCTCATTTTCTGAATTGTCTGAATTGTCCAATTTTTCACTGATTATTTCGCCAAGAGTAGTTTCCGGGATTTCCTGTTCAATATACTTTTCCACCTCCGCTTTTTCCTGTGCTTTGACATACTCCTTAATGCTCAAATCGATTATCATCTGCTGGGAATCGACTTTAATAATTTTTGTCCAGACTTTATCTCCCACCTTTAAAACCTCTTTTATATCTTTAACTTTCTCCTTACCCGCCTGGGAAATATGAATTAGCCCTTTGATGTCCGGTTCCAATTCTACAAAAGCTCCAAAATTGGTGAGATGAACGACTTTCCCCTGAACATTGCTCCCCACAAAATACTTCTCATACGGGTTTTTCGATTTCTGTTTCAATCCCAGAGATATTTTCTCAGCCTCAACTTTTATATCCAGAACCACTGCTTCCACTTGGTCGCCCACCTTGAGCACCTGTCCAGGATGTCTCAGTCTCTTTGTCCAGTAAATATCTGAAACATGAATCATCCCTTCAATACCCTCTTCTAATTTGACAAAAGCACCAAAAGGTGCCAGATGGGTAATAGTTCCGGTGAGTCTTGTCCCCGATGGATACTTTTCTTTTGCCTGAGCCCAGGGATTGGGTTGTATCTGTTTCAGTCCAATAGATAATTTCCTGTTTTTTTCATTTATATTGAGTACTCTAACTTTGACTATGTCTCCTACTTTTAATACTTCGCGGGGATGCCTTATTTTCTCCGTCCAGGACATCTCGGAGACGTGAATCAAGCCTTCTACTCCGGGTTCCAGTTCAACAAAGGCACCATAAGGAAGAAGGCCAGTTACCCTTCCCGTGGGAGTTGAATCAACAGGGTATTTTTCTCGAATATTTTCCCAGGGATGAGGCTCTAACTGTTTCAATCCCAATGAAATCTGCTCTTTCTCCCGGTTGAAAGCGAGAACTTTGACGTCCAACTGTTCGCCAACTTTCAAAGCATCCTCCACCTTCCCCAGGCGACCCCAGGTTATGTCGCCTATGTGGAGGAGTCCATCTATTCCACCCAGGTCAATAAATGCACCAAACTTGGTGATATTCTTTACACTACCTTTTAATACGTCTCCTATATTTATTCTGTTTAACAGTTCTTCTCTCTTTTTCTTTACCTCATCCTCAATTACTAATCTCCAGGAGACGACGATATTCCTCTTTGGTTTGAATTCGATTACTCTTAGAGGTACCACCTGGCCAATAACGCTATCCAGGTCCTTTACTGGAGGATAACCAACTTGAGAGGCAGGCATAAAAGCCTCAGCAAGCCCCTTTCCTTCCTCCAGAATAGAATCAGGGCCTCCCAGATCCACCATCATACCCCCTTTAATCTTTTTGACTATTTTACCAAGTATTTCCCTCTGTGTGGTGTAAGCATCGCGAATTCTATCCCAGGTCTTTGCAACCTCCGCCTTCTTCAAGGAGATAAGAGGTCGTCCAAAGGTATCTTCTCTTTTTTCCAGAAAGACTTCGATTTTATCGCCAACTTTTACCTTTAATTTCCCGGAAGGAGTGGTTACGTCCTCTTTCCTGAGAACTCCCTCAGTCTTCAAGCCCACATCGACCAATAAAGATTCGCCTTTTATCTGGACAACCTTTCCGGTAACGACTTTCCCTTCCTTGATTTTGTCAAGGTCGTCTAATAACTCTTCCATCTTAGAGCCAGCTTTAGATTTATGGTAATTTTTCTCTTTTTGTGTATCCATCATCTAAACGCTCCGATGAATCGGAGCTACTCCTAAACAAGCTTTTAATTACACTTTTAATTATCCAATCAGGAGTGGAAGTGCCTGAAGTTATTCCTACTACTCCTTTTTTATTAAACCACCCGGGTCTCAATTCCTCTGGCAATTCTATATGGTAAGTACGGGTAACCTTCTTACAGATGTTGTAAAGTCTGGTAGTATTGGCACTATTTTTACCACCAATTACAATCATGAGATCTGCCTTTTCCGCCAATCCTTTCGCCTCCTTCTGGCGTTGGGAAGTCTCTTTACAAATAGTGTTATGAATTTTGAACCGTTTGTTCTTTATCTTTAATCTTCTCACAATCTTCTCGAAGCTTTCCACCGACTGTGTAGTCTGGCTGATGACTCCTATTTTTTTGCTTGTGTTAATCTTTCCCACATCTCCAGGAGTCTCCACCACAGAAGCTTCACCATTGGCAAAAGAAAGCAATGAAATTACTTCAGGATGAGACTTCTGCCCAACTATTACTACATGGTAGCCTTTCTCATGTAAGCTCTTTGCCAACAATTGAGCCCGTTTAACGAACGGACAGGTAGCATCTATCAACTTAAGTCGCGTTTTCTCTATTTTCTTCAAGATAGATTGAGGTAACCCATGAGAGGGCACAATGAGAGTTCCCGTCTTAATCTGGTTTAGGCTGGAGATAACTTTTACTCCCAGCCTTTCCAAGCGCTTGACTTCCTGAGGATTATGAATTAGTGGCCCTAAGGTATAGACTGGGGTAGCGACAGTCCCCTTCTTATTATCTCTTGTTGGTATACTTTGCGCCAAAGAGATAGCCCTTCTTACTCCCGAACAAAACCCCATTTTCTTAGCAAAAATAAGTCGCATCTCTTAAATTCCAAATTTCCAATTTCATATTCCATATCGGTACTGTTCTTCTCGGTCTAACTTTATTATTCCTTCCATTATTTTGTGGGCGAAATTGCGGTAGCGGGATTTTTCATTTTCCCCTTTTTGGTCCGTTTCGAAATATATAGGTGAGCCAAAGCGTACAGTTACTCTGGGAAAAACTTTTATCCTGTGAGTATTCACAACCAGGGTAGGAACGACAGGAAACTTGGTCTTGTGCGCTATCCAGGCAATCCCGGGTTGAGGAGATCTCAGGCGCCCTCCCTTTCCCCGACCACCTTCAGGGAAGACCACCAGGGTCTTCCCCCCATTCAAAATTCTAAGTGCCTTTCTGAAGGCAGCTATGTCTATTTTTCCTCTATCTACAGGAAAAGTGTGTATCATCTTGAGCACCGTTCCGAAAATCGGGAACCGAAACAGTTGTCTTTTTGCCATAAAGTAGACTTGGTAGCTATCAATTGCTGCACCTACCAGAGGAGGGTCCCAATAACTGGCATGGTTGGGAGCAATAATAGCTCCTCCTTGGGGAATATTTCTCCTTCCTTCAATTCGAAAACGGAAAAGGAGTTTGCCTGTCAACCAAATTAGCCAATAACCTAAAATATACAGCATGCGACACCCCACCTAAAAAAGTGACGGGTACAATATTTATTGGATTCTTTTCAGAATAAATTCCACTACCTCTTTCTTACTCATATCTGTAGAGTCTATGACTACAGCATCAGGAGCTATCTTCAAGGGAGCTACTCCTCTGGTGCGGTCCCGCTTGTCTCGAGAGCGAATCGCCTTTTCCAGTTCAGCCAGCTGCCCTTCCTCCCCTTTTACTTTCAGTTCTCTATACTTCCTCAAAGCCCTCTCTTTAATGGACGCATCCAGATAGAATTTATAATCTGCCCTGGGAAAGACTACAGTGCCTATATCCCTGCCCTCCACTACAATTCCCCCTGAAGAACCCAGTCTCCTCTGAATTTTCACCAGCTGTTCCCTCACCTCAGGGATTGTAGCTAAGATGCTTGCGCCTTCGGCCAGCCTTTTGCCCCTTATCTTATTGGTGACATCTTTTCCGTCTAAATAGACCCTCACCGTTCCAGTTCTATTCTTTAATTCTATTTTGGTATTTCTTACCATCTTAATTAACTTTTCTTTAGTCTTTAAATCTATCTTTTCTCTAAATGCCTTCCAGCTTATTGCTCTATACATCGCCCCGGTATCAATATAGTTATAACCCAACTTTCTACTGACAATTTTGGCAATTGAGGTTTTCCCTGCTCCTGCTGGTCCATCGATAGTAATAACGGCTCTTTTCTTCACCAAATTTCCACCATGTCTATTCTACCATTCTATTCAAAGCATCCATAAAGTGAGGGAAGGAGGTATCAATGCAAGCCACATCGTTTATGGTAGTCTCACCATCAGCAATCAGTCCGCCAATGGTTAGTGCCATGGCCATACGATGATCACCAAAACTATTAACCGAACTACCTGCCAATCTCTTCCCTCCGGAAATCACCATTCCGTCTTCTTTTTCCTTTATCGAGGCTCCCATTTTAGAAAGTTCGGAAACCACATTGCCTATGCGGTCACTTTCTTTTACTCTCAATTCCTGAGCATTGCTGATTTCAGTTACGCCTTCTGCTTGAGTTGCAGCCACAGCCAACACAGGGATCTCGTCTATAATTCTGGGAATCAACGCTCCCCCTATATTAGTACCTCTCAGGTTGCTACTTTTCACAATAAGATCGGCTACCGGCTCTCCACAAAGTTCATGGACATTCTCAATTACAATGTCAGCTCCCATCTTTTTAAGGATACCTATGACGCCGGTCCGCGTGGGATTAATTCCCGCTCCCTTTACCCTGATTTCGGAATTCTTTAAAAGAAGACAGGTAATGATAAAGAACGCTGCTGAAGAGATATCCCCGGGAATGGTAATCGCTCTTGCCTCTAATTCCGAGACTCCTTCTATGAATATAGCCGTTCCTTTGATTTCTATAGGTCCATTTAAATATTTTAACATCCGTTCCGTATGGTCTCTCGACGGTGAAGACTCAGTAAGACTCGTCCTCCCTTTAGCATATAGTCCAGCTAAAAGAACACAGGATTTCACCTGGGCACTGGCAACAGGAGAATGGTAATCGATTGCATGTAATCTCTGCCCCACAATGGTTATCGGTGGATGGTTGTCGTCAGGGCTACTTATCTTTGCTCCCATCTCCCTCAGGGGAAGGATAATTCTTTTCATAGGTCTCCTCTGGAGATACTCATCACCAGTAATCGTGGAGGAGAAATCCTGTCCGGCAAGAATTCCACTGAGAAGTCTCATAGTAGTTCCCGAATTGCCGACATCTATAATCTCTTTGGCCGAAGTCAATCCCTTCAATCCTTGCCCATGAATAGTCAATTCTCCCTGAGAGTGGTCTTCTATTTCTATCCCCAGTTTAAGGAAAGCGTTTAGTGTGTTTCGGCAGTCAGCACAATCTGAAAATCCTTTGACCCTAGTTTTTCCCTGGGCGATACTACCCAGCATAATAGCCCGGTGAGAAATAGATTTGTCTCCGGGAAGAGAAATCTCTCCCTTAATTCTCTTTTTTCTCTCCACTCCTATATTTTTCATATTTACGACCCGATTAATTTTCTCCTCGCCAGTCTACCTTTATGAAACAAATCTTGAATTTCTCTCTTCCTTTTCTTTTCAATCGACTTCTTGAATTTTTCTAGATGTTTTATCATTACGTTGATACTTTCTGAAATCGCTTTATTATTAGACAGACAGATGTCTATCCACATTTCAGGATTGCTGGCTGCAATTCTGGTCATATCGGAGATACTTCCCGCGATGGCTCTGCTCGCTCGAAGATCTTCCTTACAAACCCTGCCCATCAGATTAGCCAATATGGACGCCAGCACATGGGGTAAGTGGCTTGTATAAGCTACGAGATAGTCATGTTCCTCAGGTTTAAGCAAAAGGATTCTCGCTCCCATCCTCCTCCAAAGGTCTCTAATTACTTTAGCTGCTTTCCGGCCATTTTTATCTGCTGGAGTCAGAACACAGGTGGTACCTGAGAAGATATCGGCCCTGGCGTTTCTGACACCTTGCTTCTCTGAACCCGCCATTGGGTGACCACCAATGAAAGAGACCTTTGGCCTTCTTCCCTTACCAGAAGATTTTAAGAGAATCTCATGGACTTTCTTAACTACCTTTTCCTTTGTGCTCCCTACATCAGTTATAATACAGCCTTCTTTTAAATGGGGTAATATTCTCTTAACAATGAGAGGAATTTTGCCCACAGGCGCGGCAACCATAACTATGTCTGAATCTTTAACCCCTCGTGCAAAATCCGTAGTGTAGCTATCGATAGCGCCCAGTCTTTTCGCCTCTTTTAACTTATGGATATGGCGACCGATCCCTACCACTTGCCCAACGAGTCTCTTCTTTTTTAGAGCTAAACCGAAAGAGCCTCCAATCAAACCCACGCCAATTATACTCACCTTAAAAGGTGACAGGTACTTTTTCATTTTAAAAGGTGACAGGTACTTTTTTCTTTTTCTTATAAATTTCTGCCTATAACACGGGTAAGTTTTTTTAGTTCCTGCATTAAGCTGGCAAAATTTTCTGGCAGGAGAGACTGTTTTCCGTCGGATAGAGCGTGTTCCGGGTCGGAATGTACTTCGATAATCAGACCATCGGCCCCACAAGCAATTGCTGCTTTGGACATCGAACACACAAAATCACGCACGCCAGTCCCGTGCGAGGGGTCTACAATTACTGGCAGATGGCTCCAGGCTTTTATAGCCGGAATTGCGTTTAAATCTAAGGTAAACCTGGTAGCGCTTTCGAAAGTTCTAATCCCTCGTTCGCAGAGAATCACGTTTGAATTTCCATTGGAAACAATGTATTCAGCAGACATCAACCACTCTTCGATTGTTGTAGCTATACCCCGCTTAAGTAGTATTGGCTTTTTACTTTTGCCAGCTTCTTTCAAAAGCTCGAAATTCTGAACATTGCGAGCTCCAATCTGAATGATGTCTGCATAGCGGGAAACCAGCTCTACCTGTTGGATATTCATAGCCTCGGTAACTACCAACAGTCCAGTTGCCTTTTTGGCCTTGGCTAAATACTTTAGTCCCCCCTCCCCCAATCCTTGAAAAGAATAGGGAGAAGTTCTCGGTTTGAAAGCCCCCCCACGAAGAACCTTTGCTCCTGCCTTCTTCACGCTACTGGCAATAGAGAGAAGGAGGTCTTCCTTCTCCACTGAGCAGGGTCCTGCCATAACCACTATATCTTTTCCACCTATAGTAACATCACCAATCTTAATTATCGTATCTTCTTTCTTAAATTCCCTGCTAACCAGCTTGTAAGGTTTGGAAATGGGAGTGATCAACTCCACAGTAAAGAACCCTTCAAACACCTCTCTGGCAGCTATAGCATTCTCACCAATCACTCCAATTACTGTTCTCTCAGCACCCCTGGAAATGTGGGCTCGAAATCCCAACTCTTCTATCTTCTTAACCAGCTCTTCAATTCCTTGCTCTGTGGTTCCTGGCTTCAGTGTTAAGAACATTTATCCATAACCTCCCTTAAGGCATTAATGAATCGCCTGTTCTGCTGGGGCAGACCTATGGTTACCCTGATAAATTCTGGTAAATCGTATTCAATCATAGCTCTCACAATTATTCCCTTCTTCAATAGTTTTTCAAACACATTTTGTCCATTACCTACCTTGAGTAGGATATGGTTAGCCACCGAGGGAACGAATTTAATATTCATCTTCTCCAGATTTTCCTCCAGGTATTTTCTCTCATTGCCAACTAATTTACGACTTCGCTTAAGGTGAGTCTCATCAGAAAGGCTGGCCAGAGCTGCTATCTGAGCCAGCGAATTGGTATTGAATGGAGGTCTAATCCTCTCCATAAAGCCAATCAATTCAGATTTCCCTATTCCATAGCCAATCCGCAAACCTGCTAAACCGTAAATCTTAGAAAAGGTGCGCAACACAATTACCACCCGCCCTTGCTTAACATAGGAAAGCGTCTTAGGATAATCTTTCCTGGTCACATATTCCCGGTAAGCCTCATCAAATACCACCATTATCTCTTCTGGCAGGTCATTCATAAATTTTTCTACTTTCTCTTCTGTAACATAAGTTCCTGTAGGATTGTTAGGGTTGGCTATAAATACTATTTTTGTCCTTTCAGTTATTGCTTTCTTCATTGCCTCCAGGTCATGCGTAAAATTTTTCATAGGGACTTTTTTAACCTGACAACCCATTAGTTCTCCGGCCATCTCGTAGCGAATGAAGGCATGCTTAGAGACTATAATTTCGTCAATGGGGTCCAAGAAAGTTTTCCCGATGATTTCGATTATTTCATCCGTTCCGCTACCAAGGATAATATTTTCTGGCTTCACTTTTAGCCTTCTGGCTAAGACCTTCTTTAAATAGAAACCGCTTCCATCTGGATAGAGGTTCACTCGATTGAGAACCTTTTTCATGGCACTGACTGCCCGAGGAGAAGGACCCAGAGGATTCTCATTGGAAGCCAATTTATCCACTCTGGCAAGGCCTAACTCTCTCTTCACTTCCTCGATTGGCTTACCAGGAAGGTAAGGTTGGAAATCTAATACATTCTTTCTCACAAGTTTTTCAATCATCAAAGTATCCTCCAAAATCACTCGCTCCTTGGATAAGAGCCCAATATCTTAAGAAGTAGACATTCTTTTTCCAGTTGCTTCAAAGCCCGCTTCACATTTTCTTCTTCGACGTGTCCTGCGAAGTCGACAAAGAATATATACTCCCAGGCTCGGAGCTTGGTCGGCCTGGATTCGATTTTAGTCAGGTTGATCTTATTTTCCCGGAAAGGGATAAGCATATCGTGAAGCGCTCCCACCTTATCTTTTACGGAGAAAAGAATGGAAGTTTTGTCTTGTCCACTTTTTCCTGGGAAACTTTTACCTATGACTAGAAAGCGGGTAAAATTTCGCACGTTATCCTCAATACCTTCAGCAATTATTTTCAGATCGTACAAAGAGGCTGCAAGCCGGGAAGCTATTGCTCCGCCCTCAGAGTCTTTCTCAGCCATCTCTGCTGCCTTGGCAGTGGAAAACGTCTCCACCAGCTCAGCATTGGGCAGGTTGTCTTCAATCCAATTTCTGGACTGAGCAATTGCCTGGGGATGAGAATAGATTTTCTTTATTTCCCTGAGCTCACTTGCTCTGGAAAGGAGATTATGGGAGATTTCCAGAAGTAATTCAGAACAAATCTTCAATTCCGAAGTAACAAACATGTCCAACGTATGATTAATCACCCCTTCAGTCGAGTTCTCAATGGGCACAACTCCGTAATCGGAGCGACCCTTTTCCACCTCGGAGAAAACATCGGCTATACTCTTGGCAGGAGTAAAGTCGGCATACTTACCGAAATTCTTAACTGCTGCTAAGTGGGTGAAAGTAGCTGCGGGTCCCAGATAAGATATCCTCAATTTCTTCTGGATAGACCGGGAAACATTCAATATTTCCTGGAAGATCCCTTTCAATGCTTCGTTGGGGAGTGGTCCTTTGTTCTTCTTGAGGAGTCTTTCTACGATTTTCTTTTCCCGATGGGGAGCATAGAATTCCTGTTTTGCCTTTGCTTTCAATTTTGCAATTTCTCGTACTGTTTTGGTTCTGTGGTTCAACAATTTCAAAATTTGGTTATCTACTTTATCAATTTTTTCACGTAAACTTTTTAAATCCATAAACTACCCCCCCCATCTTTGGAGTAGCTCCGATCCATCGGAGCGTTTATAAGAAATAGCTCGATTCATCCAGCTCCTGAGATTCGATTTTTGCAGGGGCTGGATTCATCGGAGCGGCTGCCATTTATTATTTATCCGCTTGCTGGTGGTTTTATCTCATCCAGACTGGGGATCTCGGATAGATCTTTTAACCCAAAGTAGCGCAGGAAGTCCTGAGACGTTCCATATAGAATTGGGCGACCCGGTAACTTTTTCCTCCCGGAAATCCTAATCAATTTTTTCTCTAAAAGTGTCCTCAATACACCGGAAGCATCGACTCCCCTTATCTTCTCTATTTCTCCCCGGGTAACAGGCTGTTTATAAGCGATAATTGAGAGTGTCTCCAAAGCAGGCAGTGAGAGTTGAAAGGTAGTTTGTAATTTGTAAAGTTTCCTCACCCAGTTGGAGAATTCACTCCTGGTACAAATCTGGTATCCCTGGGCAATGTTCAGAACTTGCAGCCCGCTATTTCTTAGCTCGTATTCTTTTTGCAAACCTTCAACAGCCTCTTTTATCTCATCAAAGTTCTCAATTTCTATAATTTTAGCCAGTTTGTCTGCACTTAAAGGTTTATCAGAGAAAAACAAGAGACACTCGATTATATTTTTTAATTCTTCTTTTTCCATTGTCCCTGTAGTCCTCACACAAAATGTCATTGCGAACGAAGTGAAGTCCCGATTCATCGGGACCGCGGCTTCGCCTCGCAACGACCCTTTCGGGTCGATTAGGATTTTGCCCTGTATATTCTTATATCTCCAAATAGTCTTGTCTGGCGAGCAAAAACCATTTTCAATCGGATTAGCTCTAAAAGAGCTAAGAAAGTCACTATTAGAAGCCTCTTTGTCCTCTGGCCAGAAAATATGGTCTCAAAATTGATAAATCTTTTATTTTCCAGAAGGTTCAGGATTTCTTGAATTCGGTCTTCAACCTTGATGTCTTCTTGAATTATTTCCCGGACTTCTTTTTCAACCCGAAATACTACTTTCTGGAAGGCATCCATGAGGTCAAAAAGTGTAGCTTCGATGGTATAATCTTCATCCTGAGGAATCAAAGGAAGACGTCCATAAATGTCCCTTTGAATTACCTCCCTCTCCTTCAATATACTGGCTGCTTCTTTAAATTTCTCATACTCCATAAGTCTGGCTGCCAATTCCGCCCGGGGATCCTCGGGCTCTTCCTCTTCAGCTGTTTCCATGGAGGGAAGTAACGTTCTCGATTTTATGTGAATTAAGGTAGAAGCCATTACCAGAAACTCTCCTGCAAAATTCAGGTTTAGCTTCCTGAAGAATTTTATGTAGTTCAAATAGTCGGCTGTAATCTCTGCTATGGGAATATTGAAGATATCAAGCTCGTTTTTCTTAATCAAATGTAACAATAAATCGAGCGGACCTTCAAATACCTCCAATCTCACCCTGTAATCCATCCCTCCTCCTTTTTACAATCCAATTGCTTCTCTCACTTCCTTAAGGGTCTCCTGAGTAATTTTCTGAGCACTGAGACGCCCCTGTTTGAGGATCCTGGCGACCTCCTTTGGATTCGCTTCCAAATCTTTCCTCTTTGCCTGAATCGGTTTTAATCTTTCTATTAGAGATTCGCTCAAAATTTTCTTACATGCTACACAACCTATTTTCCCGCTTTTACAATCAGCAGTTATTGAATCTACTTTCGGAGAAGTAAAAATCTTATGCAGCCCGTATACTGTGCACACATCGGGATGTCCAGGATCGTTGGCTCTAATCCGGCTGGGATCAGTAATCATAAAGCTTACTTTTTCCCGAATAACCTGCGGAGGATCCGACAGGAAAACACAGTTGTTGTAACTTTTACTCATCTTCCGGCCATCGGCTCCTAAAAGTTTTGGTGCTCTGGTCAGAAGAGCTTGTGGCTCGGGAAAAACGCTCTTATATAAGAAATTGAAACGCCGAGCAATCTCCCGGCACAGTTCCAGATGGGGAAGTTGGTCCTCCCCCACAGGCACAGCTTCTGCTTTGTAGACCAAAATGTCTGCTGCCTGCAGAACAGGATAACCCAAAAACCCGTAAGTAGAAAGGTTCTTGTCTTTCAGTTCCTGTTGTTGCTGCTTGTAAGTGGGACACCTTTCCAACCAACTTAAAGGAATAAACATAGAGAGTAAAAGATGTAGTTCCGCATGTTCCAGAACCTGGGACTGCACAAACATGGTACACTTTTTAGGATCGAGACCCGCGGATATCCAATCAATAACCATTTCTTTAATATTGGTTTTAATCCCTGAAGGGTTTTCGTATTCTGTTGTAAGAGCATGCCAGTCTGCTACCATGTAGAAACATTCGTATTCATCCTGTAAAGCTGCCCAATTGGCAAGTGCTCCCACAAGATGTCCCACGTGCAACTTTCCGCTGGGACGCATTCCACTTAAAATTCTTTTCTTGGCCATTTCTAAAATCCCCTTCCTACCCACAAAAAGAGTATATTATAAAGAAGCTGAACGACAGGTAGAATTATTGTCCAGAGTAAACCTGACAACAGGAGGAAGAATATAATAATAAAACCGTAAGGGCGAATTGTCTCATATCTTATAGCCAGATGGGTTGGCAATAATCCCGAGAGAATCTGTGAACCATCCAGTGGAGGAACAGGAATTAGATTGAACACTGCGAGCAAAAGATTAATCAGAACGCTGAACAGGAGAATTATTATTAATGAATTTTTTATCTCTCCCATAGGCAAGTAGGTGAATATCCACACCAGGAAGGAAGAAATAATTGCCAACCCTATATTGGAGAGAGGACCAGAAGCTCCCACTCTCGCCAGATCCACTCGCGGATCATTGAAATTGAGAGGATTGATGGGAACAGGTTTAGCCCAACCGATAATGAATGGGGAACGAGAAAGAATTAAAAGGAGAGGAAATATTATCGTTCCTATGGGGTCGATATGTGGTAGAGGATTTAACGTTATTCTTCCCGCATATCTTGCGGTATTGTCTCCACATCGAGAAGCCATCCACGCATGGGCACATTCATGGATAACAAGTGCAAAAAAGAAAATAACCAGAGCTACAGGTAGAGAAATCATTCGGAAAACAAGAAAAGGATTCCTCACTATCTGATAAAGCGTAAACATGCTCTAATCAGTGAGTTAAACTCCACTCACTCACACCTCCGTTTGATCGGGCACTCTTTAGAGGGCCGTTTTTCGTCACCCTGCTCCGTCCCGAGACCGGGACGGGATCGGAAAAGGGCGACCCCGATAAGTATCGGGGGCACTCTTTAAAACTTTAATTTTATCAATCTTTTGGGAAATTGTCAAACACAAACTTCGTCTCAGAAGATGGGCTTTTCACAATTCCATCAAGTTTGGCCCAGAGCAATTCCTGCAATATCTTCTTAAACAGGGGACCTTGTTTATACCCCATCTTTTTAAGTTTATCACCTGTAGTACGAATCCTTACCTTGCGCATTTTGGTCAGATACTGATAGACTCTCCTTTCAATTAATCTGCTCCTCGCTTTTAAAACAATAAATAGAAGCGCTTCCACGGGTAATCCTTGCAACGTTCGATAGAGGAAGCTCGGCTTTAATTCTGATTCTTTGAGCTTTTTTATTATTTCTCGTAGATCCTCTTTTCCCTTGACTATCTTCCTGCTCTGTTCCCTGGAGAGTCTAAAATTCTTACAGAGATTTTTCACTTCTAAGATACTTAATTTTTGCACCAGAATTAGAAAATGGACTATCCAACGTTTTCCGTCCCCTTCCTTAAGAAGAGAGGCGAATCTGGAAAAGATAGTTTTAACTATTTGCAAATCTTTTTTTATCTCTTGACTCAATCTAATTTTGGGATGGATTAACTTAAGAATCCTGAATTTATCCAACCTCAAAATTGCGTTCTTGGGTTGGGGCTCGCTTAGGATGGCGATGATTTCTTCTCTCAGTCTTTGTTTACTTAACCGTCTAAAAATTTTCAGTCTTAGCGCATCCTTCACCAATCGCTCAGTATTTCTATCCATGGAAAAGCCATATCTCCCTTGGAAACGAATTGCTCGAAAGATGCGAGTGGGATCTTCGATAAAGCTCTTGTTATGTAAAACCTTAACTATCCTCTCTTTCAAATCTTTCCATCCACCGAAGAAGTCGACCAATTCTCCATAATGCTTAGGATTTAATCTCACAGCCATAGCATTAATGGTAAAGTCTCGACGATACAAATCTTCTCTCAGTGAACCCTCCTTTACAGTAGGCAAGGCAGCGGGAAATTCGTAAAATTCTTTTCTTGCAGTGACAATATCTACCTTAATTCCGCCGGGCAAAGTAGCCACTGCGGTGCCAAACCTCTTGTGGGCAGTAACCTTGCCTCCTGCCCTCCTGACCAGATATCGAGCAAAGGATATACCGTCTCCCTCAACAACTAAATCTACATCGAAGTTTTCTACACCAAGTAGAAGGTCTCGCACGAAACCACCAACCAGATAGACTCTAAAATTTTCCTCCTCAGCTATTCTACCTGCTTCCGCCAGTAAACTCGTTATTTTGGAAGGAAGATTTCTGTTTAAAAGTGACCCTACATTCTTTTTAAACAGGAGGCTCTCATCAGGTGCGATTTCGGGGGTAACTTTGCTCTTCAGGACTTCTATTAATTTTTTCTCTACCTCTCGAAGTTCAATTCCTCTTATTGTGGCCGAGGCTGCAGTGGCATGGCCACCTCCTCCAAAAGCCTGAGTAATTTTACCTACGTTTACAGCCTTAATTCTACTACGGGCAACTATGCGAATTCTCTCTTTCGTCCCCAATAACACGAAAATAGTCTCCAGATTTTCGATATCGCGTAACCTATGAACAGTCGCCGCCAGATCAGTGATATAGCCTGAAGACTTCAACTTAATAATGGCGATTTCTATTCCATTAATCTTAATTCTCTTTTCCAATCGAATAAGTTTATTTAATAATTTAACCTGGTTTTTAGTTAATTCCCTGCGTATAAAGTCAGAAACCATGTTCAAATTTGCTCCTTTAGTTATTAGATAAGAGGCTGCTTTTAAATCTGCCGGGGTAGTGGAAGGAAATGTAAAAGACCCTGTATCCTCGTAAATTCCCAGAGCAAGAAGGGTTGCCTCTTCTGTAGAAATCTTGATTCTTTTCTTCTTTATGAGTTCTACCAGAATAGTGGCAGTAGCTCCATAGCGTCCTCCTATGTCCACTGCTCCAACGAGATCGCCCTTAGTGCGGGGATGGTGGTCGTAGAAGTGAAGGATTAATCCGCGATTATTAAGGGCCTCTTTTGCTTCTCCGATTCTTTTAGCAAGGCGTGTATCTACAATTATTAATCTTTTGACTTTTTTAAAATCGACCTCTTTCTCTTTCTTCAGGTCTATCAAATGTGGTTTCTTATATAAATATTCTCTCACGTCCTTATCAGGTGAGCCGGCTAAGACAGCTAAAGCCTCAGGATATATTTTTTTTGCTGCTACAAGCGAAGCCAAAGCATCAAAATCTGCACCAATATGAGTTACGATCAAATCCATTTAGATACGCTCCATTTCCTTCGGCAAAATCATAACTTCAAAAACATGTGGAGTCCCCCGATGAAATCGGGGGTTTATTTAAAAATGTAGCCGCAAAACGCTGTCATTGCGAACGAAGTGAAGTCCCGATTCATCGGGACCACGCTCCTTTTCCCGATTTTCAATCGGGACTCGCAGTGACATAATTATATACCACAATTTCGCTCTACAGCTACAACTTTTTGCTTTCCTCCCTTTCGGGAGGACTCCAAACCAAACTTCTTATCCTATGAACTCCCCCCGATGAAATCGGGAACACGAGGACTTTAATTTAACCTATTTTAACCAAAAAGTCAAAACCAATCTTCTTATGCAGTAAATAATTTTACCAACCAGGGTCTTTCTGTTATTATGGCTCCTTGAGAACAGAGTTCTTGACAACAGAAGCATCTAATACAATCTGAATAATGAATTGAAGGTTTACCGTCTTTATTCTTTTCCACACATTTAACCGGACAGTTTTCCAGGCAATGGAAGCAACGGTTACAAAGCTCATCAATTATTTTGGGCTTTGGTGATAGTAGGCTTTTTAGCCACTTCGAAAGAAATAGGGGAATCTTCTGGGAAACATCCTGGGGAATTCGTTTGAAATCTTTTACTTGTAAATCTTCAATTTTTTCCCCTAAGATTTCCGTATCTCCGGGAAGAAAAAATTTTCTTTCCACAGCTATTCTGTTAGTAGGAATATCGAATGGATTTTTATAACCGATGAGTTGGCAGGCAACAAAATCTAAAGCCACAAGATTTCTGCTGGCAAGAATTGCTCCTACCTTGCGAGGGACACCACCAGCCGGGCCATTTCCCTCCATAGCCACAATTCCATCCAGAATTACCAGATCAATCTTTATAGTATCTAAAAGGTCAACAAGCATCTCCGAAAGCAACTCCCTGTCAGGCAATTTCAAATGGAACTCAGTCTTTCTCAGTCCGGGAATGAAACCGAAGTTATTCTTCACTGCTGCAGTAATGTAAGTTAAAGGGTGAGTCTTCAATTTGGGAAGAGAAATTATTACGTTAAAATCCTTTATCTGTTTAGTAACTGTAAACTTTTTATAGAGATGTCCTTGGCTATTCTCCACTTCCATAACATCATCCTCAAAAGACAAAAGAGGAACACCCGTCTTACGGCTAACTTCCTCGAATCCTGCAGTTCGATATGCTCTGGCTAATCCCGTAAGAGTTGCCCTCTCCCCGGGACTGTCTCCAATTGCCGGGATTCCTCCAGCTTCCTTTACTAAATTAACCACAGCCTCGACTAAACTGGGATGAGTGGTTACTGCTTTTTCCGGAGGCTTGCCTGAGAGAAGGTTTATCTTGATTAGAACTCTATCTCCATTTTTGACAAACTCGCCAATTCCACCAAGTAAACCTAATAATTTCTTTAAAGAATTCTCTAAAACTGGAAACTGGTAACTTTCACATCTTGCTAATGCTACCCGCTGAGCCATCTTTTATCTCCGTTCTCTTCTCTATTTCAAAGCTTGATTTTGTCCTCAGGTTTATAAGGGCACTTGATGAACACGACACGAATGGGAGATGGGGAATCATTCAGGATATCATGTTTTTCTCCTGGTTCCAGCCGGAAAGCATCGCCTGCTCCCCCCAGATATTCAGTGCCATCGATCAATAATTTGGCTTTCCCTTCCAAGAAATAGAATGTCTCTTCGACTTCTTTATGGTAGTGGGCTCCTAACAACCCTCCGGGTTTCAGGATTAAAATTCCCCATTCTATCCTGGGTCCCCTGAAAAGATACTTGGGACCCGCATCGCCAAAGCGGAACTCTTTCTCGCTTTCATTAACTCTTTCCATATTTTCTCCTCTCTACTAAACGCTCCGATGAATCGGAGCTACTCCATTATCTTATTTAAAAATAATAAGAGGTCTTCATAACTTACTTCGCGAGGATTTCCTCTGGTGGAGTTGGAAGTGAGAGATTTTTTAGCAAGCTCGGACAGGTCTTCTGACTTCACACCAAATTCTCCTAAACTTTGAGGAATTCCCAGCTCCTTAACTATCCTCTCCACTGCAGAAAGAGTCTTACGTGCAGCCTCTTTTTCTGTTAGACCCTCTATTTTCTCTCCCAGAGCAGAGGCAACAGATTTGAATTTCTGAATGCTTGAGGACAAATTAAATTCTATTGCCCGCGGAAGAAGTATGCCGTTTGCCACACCATGAGGAATTCCGTGTAATGCTCCCAAAAATGGGGACACTCCATGAGCAATACCCAAACCAGAATTTGTGAGCACAACACCGCCCAGAAGACTGGCTAAGCACATTTTCTCCCTTGCTTCCAGGTCAGAACCATTATTGTATGCAGAAATTAGAGATTCTCCCACCAGACTAATACCCTTAATTGCCAGAATATCCGTTAGAAGATTCGCTTTTCGAGAAACGTATCCCTCGATAAGATGAGTCAAAGTATCTATTCCGGTTGAGGCAGTTATCTCTTGAGGAAGGTCTACGGTCAAAGTGGGATCGATAATGGCTATCCTGGCAAATAGATAGTTACTGCGAAAACTCCTTTTACTTCTCGTATTCCTATTGATAATCACAGCATTCCTGGCGACCTCTGCTCCGGTTCCAGCCGTGGTGGGAACGGCAATAAAAGGAAGACCGTATGAATTTATCCTTTTAGTCCCTTTCCCTTCCAGATATTCGGCTATGGAAGCGAAACTCTCCTCAAACCCGAGTCCGGCAATTGCTTTAGCTACGTCAATAGCGCTTCCACCACCAATCCCTACTACAACTTTGCATCTATTCTGACGAGCGAAGATTACACCCCTATCCACTACTTCAGTATCAGGTTCTGGAGAGACCTGGTCGTAAAGGACAGAGGTGATTTTCTCCTTGTTTAAGATTCGACTAACCCTGTCCAGGATACCACTCTCCCGAAGAGCCTTCTTTCCAGTGACAAGAAGAATAGGCTCTCCCAGAGACTTAACTTCTATGCCCAGTCTATCCAAACTCCCTCTGCCAAAAATTATTCTTGTGGGCAAGTAGAATTCCCACATCTTTCTTTCCTTTATGGTTAAGGTTTCTTTCTTTCTATCTCTAAGAGCCAGGATTCCACCTCTATATCGCCGGGAAGAAGCCTGCGGGCAATCGTCCATTCTCTCTCCGCCTTTGCTTCCTCTCCGAGTCTGTAGTAGATAAAGCCCATATACTTATGAATAAGAGGATTGAAAGGATTAATCTGATTAGATTCCTCGTAATTTTTCAGTGCCAGTGTTAACTTCTCCCAAAAAAAGTAGAGAGTAGCTAGGTTGGTATAGGTTGGTCCGTAGTTAGGGTTAACCTCCAAGGATTTTTTAAATGATTCCTCTGCTTCTTTAAATTTTCCCAGTGCGCTAAAGGTTTTACCTATCTTATTGAGAATTACATGATTATTGGGTTCTTTTCTCAAACCTTTCTCATATTGAATAAGAGCAACCTTAGACCTTCCTCTCTGACGATACATATCTCCCAGCCGCACATGCCCACGGGCTCCTACTCCTACATACTCTTCCAGTTCATCCACTTCCTCTCCCTCTTCTTTTAACTTAAAGCTATCTAATGCTATTCCTGGAGTCTCTTCCAGTTTCATTTCTTTTAGAAACTCTCTCAAAACGCTCTGAAACTTTTTCTGGTCTATCCCGAAGAATTGGCGGAAAAGTTCGTCCCAATGTTTCTCCACTTTCTCAAACTTTTCTTCTCTTCCTTTCCAGGCAGTTCTGCCAAGTTCCTGAAGAAAATGGATTAACTTCTTCCTTCCATGATACTGGCGTAGGTAATCTACTGCCAGGGAAACTTCGGCAAAAGCCAGGATTACTTCCTGCCGGCTTTCCAGGCTGGGCATGCCCTTACGCATTTTCCAGAAATCGATCCATTTTCCCTTTCTCGATGCTCCCAAAAGGGCATTTTTGTAAAGGGGAATTAAATAGTTCGGTTGTTTAACTCTCCACTTTGTCTCATGATACTTAGCAAGACCCTCATTTAACCACAAAGGAATATTGAGTCCCGTTATTTTGGCAATAAGATAATGGATAAATTCGTGAGCTAAAGCATCGAGCCAGCGATAACCGTATACCAAGCAGCGAGGAGAAATAATCATAATTCGGTTAAATTTACAGATTCCAATTGCCCCGGAGACTTCAATCTGCTTCGGGGTGAGACTGGAAGCGTAGGTGAATCCCTCAGTTGTAGGATATATTTCCACCAGAATTTTCTCTTCTGGAAAATAGTTCAGGTCACCTTGTATTTCTTGATATGCTTTCTCCAGAGCATGGAGGGCATAGTCGACGAGAAGATTATCTCTATCGGCCAGGCGAAGTATAAAATGTTCACTTGAATAATTACTAAATTCTCCTGTAATTTCCTTAGTACCCTCAACAAAGGAAAGGAGTCTCTTTCGTTTCTCACTCCTTGGTTCCATGAGGGATGCAGTTTGCAGATACTCTAATGCTTTATTATAATTTCCCTGATAAAAATAGGCTAATCCGAGTAATCTGTAGGAGTCGGCTCTCTCTGGTTTCTCCAGCACTGCCTTGTGAGCAAGTTCCACGGCTTTTTCCACATTCCATTGACTTAAGTATTTTTCACCATCAACGATTATATCCCCACCATAAAGTAGAGTAGGAAAGATTAATAAAAAAATAGAAATCATTAATTTCATCATATTAATGTTTATGCCACAGTTATTTTTGAAATTGCCGACGTTTTCACTCCTCAAATATACTCTATTGTACTGGGAGGCTTGGGAGTAATATCGAAGAGGACTTTGGTCACCGAAGGTATCTCTTCAGTAATCCTCTGTTGAATTTTCTCCAGAATTTCCCAGGGGATTCTACTCACAGAAGCAGTCATTGCATTCTTAGACTCAACACTTCTGACCACTATTATGTTACCAAAGACTCTCTTCCCCCCAACCATTCCTGTGGCTCTATCTTTCATGAGAACTGCAAGTGCCTGGAAGGGTTTTAACTCTTTTATTTCTTCCTCTACTATCCTGGTTGCTTTCCTGACCATCTCTACCCTCTGAGGATTAACTTCTCCTATGATTCTCGTAGCTAAACCAGGTCCAGGAAACGGCATTCTCTGGTGAATTTCTTCCGGCAACCCTAATTCTCTGGCCACATCCCTTACCTCGGGTTTATAGATTTCTCTCAGAGGCTCGATAACCTGAAATCCATAATCCGTGGGGTCGATTCCTATCTGTTCCAGAACGTTATGCTGAGTCTTAATACCTCTTTTAGTTTCTGAGACGTCCGCAGCTATCGTGCCTTGAATGAGGTAAGAGGCTCCATTCTCCTTTACTGCCTTTCCCAGTGTTCTATAAAAAGTATCCCTGAACTTTTTCCTCTTCTCTTCAGGGTCCTCGATTCCTTTAAGCGCTTTGAAGAATTCATCCCTGGCATCGACTATTTTAACTTCTACACCTAAATTCCCTAACTCCTTAGACACTTTAGTAGGCTCACCTTCTCTCATCAGCCCGTCGTCAATAAAAATAACAGTTAATTTTTCTCCCAGCGTTTTATGTGCTAGAAATGCACAGGCTACGCTATCCACTCCTCCTGAAGTAGCCACTACGGCATTCTTATCTCCTACAATCTTTTTTACCTCCGAGAGTTTCTCTTCGATAAATTTCTTCACTTCCCACGCCATTTAAACATCCTCCTTTCTTAACGCTCCGATGAATCGGAGCTACTCCTTTTGATTCTACTCTGTGAGGCGCCGGTAGTACTGTTTAATCAGTTCTTTGTAAATTTCTGGATATTTCTCTTTGAGAGCTTCCAGAAGTTCCTGGCGGAATTCCTTGGGTGGTTGGTACTCGTGAGCTTCTGGAATCTTTACATAGCCTTCCCTGAATCCCATCCTCCCTCCAGGAAGCGTCCCTCCTCTTGGCTGAAGGAAGCCCACCAGGGGTTTCCCTCCTTTCTTTGCCAGTTCCATCAATTTTTTAGAAGCAGCAGCAAGGCCTTCCTTCCCCTGAGCCAGATAGTAGAGAGCTTCTCTCTCCTTTTCTAAGGCTGGCTCGGTCTTCTTCTCCTCTAATTCTCCAGATGCTTCATCCATTGCCGAAGAAGATTTTTCCATATTAGAGATAATTTCTGGGCCAATGGCAGAAGTCCTGCCGGAAAGTTCCTCTAACTTCTGCTTCAGTTTTCCAGTGCGGCTCTTCAGCTCCTTCTGTTTTTTGGTCAGCTTCTCAAGTTCCAGGATATCTTCTTTTTTAAACACTTCAATTCCTTCTTCTTTAAATTCTAATAATTTTGCAATCTCCTCTTCTTTCTCTCGCAGCTCCACAATCTTCTCTTTAGTTTCAGAAATATCCCTCTCCTTCCCTTCCCAATTCTCCCTCAAGGATAGAAGGCTCTTCTCTTGAGGAGTCAACTCTTTCTCTTTTTCTTTTTCCTTAGATAATTTAGAAAGCTCATCTGAAATTTTTTCTTTCTCCTTCTCAATCTTAAGGATGAATTTATCTACAAGCCCCAACATACTATTTAGGCGTTCGATAGACTTTTTCAATAACTCTCTTGCCCGGCGAGGAGTCTCTCCAGATAGCTCACTGAGAACTCCCTCCATCCTCTTCAACACTACGGACAGATTCTGATAGAGAGCAGGATACATCTTTATATACTTCAATTTCCTTTTTAAGTTTCCCTGTAATTTTTTCGTCTTTTTTATTACCTCCTCTTGTAACTTAGCTAATTTCTTTAACAGGGACTCTTGCTTCTTAAACAAAGCTTCCAGCCGTTTCTTGTCGAGTTGGTTGGTGCGGTCAATCAATTCTTTTTCTTCGGCAATTAATCTTTCCAACTCCCGGGAATACTCATTTGCCTTTTGAGATAGTTGGGATGACTTACCAAAAGATGGAACCTGACTGGCAGCAGCTTGCAGGATGGCCATCGTTGAGGAAAGCGTTCTAAGTAAGTTCTTAGCTATGCTCAACGCAGCTTCCAGGTCTCCCTTGGCGATTTTATCAGCCATCTTTTCTATATCACTGGACATCTCTGCCAACTCGAGACTCTTGATTGCATCCTGATTGATGAATTCTTCTGGTAAAGTTTGCGGTAGCTGGGAAAGGCTTTTTGCTAACTTAGCCATAAGTTTTGAGATTTCCGCCAGGCTCTTTTTAAGTTCCTCCAATTTATGTTTATCTATTTCTTTTCCCATCTCTTCCAACTTTTGAGTGAGGTCTGCTTGACTCTCTAACAACTCCTGGGCTGTCCCCAGTACATCGCGCATTTTCTCGTCCTGAAGAAGGTCCTGAGCTAAAAGAGACATCTTTTCCAGTTCGGAAATGATCTCTTCTTGATTATTCTTTACCTTTTCCATATATTCTTTTCTATCGGCGCTCGTTGCTTTCACTGCTTCAGACATTGTAGATAAAACCTCTGCCATCTTTTCATCTTTCAGGTACTGAAGATTTCCTTTCATGTTTTTATATTCTGAATATACTTGAAAATTGCCCAGAGGGTCTGCCTCCATGCGCGGAAGAAGTTCTTTCAAATAATTGAGCAAGTCTTCGGTTGACTTTTCAATTCTTCCCTGGTCGGCCTGGATGCTTTTTAACTCTTCTACGTCTTGTGTTTCGCTCCAATTTTCTACTTTACTTTTTGCTACAATCTGGTCTCCCAGAATACGCAATATCTCTTCTCTGAAATGGTGCTCCATCTGTTCAATATCTTCGTGTTCCTTAAGGTAGCTGAATACCTCCATGTAGTAAGTTTGGGAAAGGCTGCTTTTGGGCCCGGATATAGTATCGTTGTCCCAGGCTTCTAAATAATAACTGATTAGCTCACCGGGATGCAAGTCGAGCTTTTCCATCTCCCACTGGTAATCGAGTAGTTTCTGACCTACCGAGGGTTGGAATCGCTCAATTTTTATTCTCCCGGGCTTCATGGAATCGTAAGTTTCACCTGTTAACTTCTGGTATACAAGGTCTATCTGGCTTAGTCCGAAGTCATCGCTCGCCTCATAAGCAAGCTCAACTTTGCTCTTCTCTGAAACTGTCAAATCGCAACCAGGAGCAATAATCTTTATCTGCGGGGGATTGTCGAGAAGCATCTTTATGTAGTGCTTGATTGGACTGGGATTCGTATAACCCTGAGTGTCTTCCACTTCCACCCAGTAAACTCTCTCGCCAGTGAGAATTAAACCCCCTTCCAGGTACAAATCTTTCTCAATTTTGAGGGGTAGTCTCTTTCCATCATCGGTTAGAAGGAATCCTTTCCTTATGGGCTTATTAACCTTCAAAGTCATTTGCACTTGAGTTCCCAGTAGTGCCTCAAGGTTCCCGCTGGTCTTCTCCATCTTCAACTCAGGTAATCCTGTATAAGAAGGATAGATGTATTTGACAGAAATGTCTCCTACTTCCGGAAGGATGACTACACTGATAGAGTAAGTTTGAGTGCGCAAATCTTTCCACTTAATAAAATAATCGATTGGTTGAGTAATCTTCGAGAATTTATAGGAGAACTTACGAGTTTCTCCTTCTGCGTATGCTTCTCTAAGCATTTTGGCTCTTTGCCAGTTGCCTCCGGAAATCTTATAGATTAAGTAAGGAGTTCTCCCTCTCTGGAAAATCTCCACTCCAATCTTCTGACTTTCGCCGTGTAACACTTCTACGTTCCCTGGAGTAACCCGCAGCAACCGATTCGCCTGTTCATAATCTAAGGGCCTCAAAAGCCGGGGAAGTGAAAAGGGAAGAATACGCGGTGGAAAGAAAAGAAGAAAAGAGAAGATGAGAGAAACTGAAAGACTTATAAAGAAAAATTTCTTAAGACGCTTTATATCTTCTACCTCAAAAGTGTTAACGATTTTCGCCTTTTGGGAAGTCCTTCTAATAAGTTCACCAATCAGTGCTTTAGATACATAGACTTCATCTCTCAAGCTTGCTATGGGAAAGAGCTGTATAGAATTTATTAAATCGTCTCTTAAGGTAGGGTACCTTTTCTGAATTTTGAGGGCAATCTTATTCTCGGTTAAAGGGGAAAGTAAAGGAATAACAATAAATTTTATTAAGAGAATAATAATAGAAAGAATAAGACCTATAAGAAAATAGAGGCGCACCGTGGAATTAAACGAAATTGAATAGTCTAAAATGCTAAAAACTATTACCAATCCCAGAAGAATGGAAAAAGACAAAAGAATTCCCTCAATTAAACCTTTGATTCTTATCCATCTTTTGACCTTGCCAATTATTCTAATCAATTGGAAATAGGCATCGATCATTTTTCCCTCTTACAGCATCCCACTTCTCCGGCGAATATACCATTCTACACTTAACAATATACACAGAAGAAGAAAGATAAAAGGATTGTTCCACACAGCTACTACTTTCTTCACTACAGGAGCAGCCTCTTTTACTTCAGGTAAAACTATCTTTTCCGATTCAATACCACTAATATGGAAATATTTTCCCTCAGTTAAATCTGAGAGTTCTCTCAAAAGTGGCTCGTTCAGTTGAGCATTTTCCCACTCCACAGAAGGAATGGCCACTTTACAAAAAGCAGTGTCTCTGCCGAGAACTTTCGAGCCTTCCCAGGCTGTAGCAGTAAATGTATACTTTCCTTCTCGCTCGGCTAAATAATTAGTTCCATATTCCCCACGTCTATCTGTTGGTGAGATGCTTCCTAAATCAATCCTCTTTCCTGAGGGGTCTACCAATTCTACATACACCCGGGCATGTTCACTGGGCCTATAGTATTTGTTAAACACCCTGATAGATAAAAGAATCTCTTCCCCTTTTGCATAGGTTTTCTTGTTTGTATTTAGATGGACGAGTTTTAGTTGGGGAGATTTCACCAGCCAGTGAACAGCTTGATGCCAGAACCGTTCATAATAGGCACCTGTGCCGCCTCTTCCCCGAGCCTGAAAGCTCCATCTCCAGGTACTATTGGAAGCCACGCTCATTACCCTCCCTTTACCTTTTTCCCAAACAGCAAGTATTACCAGATTTCCGTACTTATTCTTAATTAAAGGATGGACTCCTAAAACAATGGCATCAGGCTTTGCTTTTAACAGACGATTGCAACCATCCAACTCCGGCATCCTTGCCCATATCTGGCTATTCTCTCCCGGGTTATCGGATAATCTCAGAATTGGATGCCTGGCTTCTCTGGTTAACATTTTGAATTTACCGTCTATAATAATGTTTCCTTTTACCTCCTCCATTTCCACCGGCAATATCTCTTCAACTGGCGTCCCTTCATATCTTCCCCGGGCAAAGGAATTATCTCCACCTATCATCAGAAAGCCTCCCCCTGTTTCCATAACGAATTTTCGAATGTTCTCCAGGTACTTTTTGGGAATCCCGAAACGGGTATAGGTAAAATTTTCAAATATAAGTAAATCGAAGCTGAATATCTGTTTAGTAAATATTTCTGTCGTAGGAAAGGGAATCAAGGAGAGCTGATTTTCCGGCACTATAGAGATATTTTCGGGATTACGCAGGATTATAAAAGAGACAAGTTCTATGCTGGGGTTGCTCTTCAAAGCAGTCCTTAAAAATTTATATTCCCAGCTTGGCTGTCCACAGATGTAGAGAATTCTAATTTTATCCCGCAGTACCTGGAGAGTGAAATCTTTTCTGTTATTGGCAAAGGAGATCTCACCCCTGTAAGAGGGAACGGAAACTGTATAGTTAAAAGAGCCTGTCGAGCGGGGAGTGAATCGCAAACTCAAAGAGACCTCTTTCCCGTCTTCGGGCATGCGAACTTTCTTTGTCTGGAGTATCTCCGTCTCTTTCTTCAAAATAACCGATATCTCCTTATTTTCAAATCCATAACTTCTTATGTTCACCCCTATATCTGTGGGAGTATTCTTGAAAACAAAATCGCTAACTTGAACTTCAGAAATTTGCAAATCCTTGAATTCTCGGGGATTCCCCACACCGACGGAAAAGATAGAGGCAGGAATCCTTTCAGTTACCAGACGGGGATCTCTTCCTACATTATGAGCTCCGTCTGTAAGGAGGAAAATTCCCGCCAGTCTCTGACCACGAAGTTCTTCTTCTAAGCCATCCAAAGCCTGTCCAATATCTGTCGATTTTCCTTGAGGAATCGACTGCAGGATTTCTTCTACTGTAGCCCGCCTGAAGGTGGAGGCGAAAGTAAAGAAGAGAAGATTATATTTCTCTTTTAGCCCTTCGAGTAAAGGACCTTTCAGAAATTCTTTGACCAGAGAGAACCGGGAAATAGGATCCTTCACTCCCATGCTGCTTGAGGTATCTATCAAAAAAGCGACGCTTGCTTCTTCATCCGGTTTCTCTTCTATAGTTCTTACTGGCTCAAAGAGAAGAAATATGAGAAGGAGATAGATTGATAGCCTTAGGATAAAAAATAGACCTTTTCTTTTCCCTATCCATTTGAAATTCCAGTATAAGAGAGCGACTAAGACGAGAATAGTAGCTATTACCAGCCACAGCCTATTAGGGTCTAAAGAAAAATGGAGAGTACCCACAGTTAGCCTTCCTCCTCCTTGGCCGGGCACCATTTATGGTGCTGTCTTGCGAGTTTTGAGTTTCTGTTGAATATAGGGTTGATGAATAGTATCCTTCTTATATGTGCCAGTTAAAGAATAGAGAATGACGTTTAAAAAGAGTTTCATTGCTTCCAATCTTTGCAATTCTCCCCCGGGAACACATTCGTAAAGCCAGTTCCCTAATCTATCTCTAACCCAGGCTCCTCCCAGGTCATTCTGGGAGTAGATTATCACTGTTTGACCATCAATATCGATGCCTTCCAGATAAGGATTTCCTACCCTTCGGCCAACAACCCTGGGCGATAGATAGAATGAACGAAAAACAGCATGGTCTGGGGGAATCCTTTTTAGCTTCCCATGGGGAAAAAGTTTTTCCATCTCTCTATGCACCGCTCTGTCGAAGCCGAGATTTTTTCCTCCAGAAGCATCGTCTATAAACAGTAATCCTCCACAGGATAAATAACGCTTGAGGTTCTCTGTCTCTTGCCGAGTAAAGGGAGCGAATTCCTCGTGACCGGTCATATACAGAAAAGGAGAAGAAAATAGTTCTGGGTTAGTTAACGATAACTCTCTTCTTGCTCCTTGAGCTTTCACACTGGTAGTTGTCATCAGGTAATGGAGAATTTCCTTATATGCTGTAGGATAGGGATCCCAGTCTCCTCCTTTATAGCGCAATTGGCTGAACACAAACCTGTCCCTCTGTTCGGCTGGAAGAGGACTGGCAAGCAAATTACAAATAACTATACCTATGACGAGTAGCGAGCCAAACTTCCCATGTCCCATCACAAATTACCTCTTTCCCCGCGGATTTGCCAGAAAAACCTCTAAAAACAGGAATCCCACTAAAAGAAAGGTTAAATTTTTGGATATTTCCTTTCCATAGAGGAGTTGTAAAATCTCCTTCTCTAAATTAGTCAAGTCATTGATTATCTTAATAGGTGTGGCGAGAAAGAGTTTTCTTATTTCCCTGGTTCCCATTTTGGTCAAATCAGACTCATTGCTTTCTATATTGAGGTTAAGCGGTAGATATTTATTATTCCATTTTCCATCCGCTATGTATGAGAGCTGATAGATACCGGGTATCTCCACAGGGCCAAATTCTATACCGGAGAAATCTCTTTTCTGGACGGGAATCACTGAAAACTTTTTTCCCTGAGGACCGATTATTTCTACAGATGGAGGTAATTCTCCTGGACCCAGTCCATATCTTATTTCCTCGCCAACAAGAAAAGTTCCCCAAGGTTCTTCCCTTAAAGTAGAGAGGGTCAGATAGCGAACCATCTGTTGGATTAAAGGTAAAAAGACTGGCTTGCTGGGCAAGTTATTCCAGTCACGGTCTAAAGTAGAAGTGAACAGTAACACCTTCCCTGCCCCGGGATACGGCAGTTCTCCCTCGATAAGTAAAGGTAGTCCATCTGCAAGACCGAGAACCACCTTTGCTGAAGGTTTAACCTGAGTGGCGAAGTATTGGTAGAATCTTGTTCGGGTTAAATCTCCCTCTTTCCCTTGGGCAAAAACCTGTAAGATTGGGTGAGTAAAGTCTTGAAAATCAATCGCTTTGAATTCTCTTTCTCCTTTAGATTTTCCTTTAACTTCCACCAACTTAGCTGGCAGGAGGTTGTCAAAATTAAGATTATATTCTTGGGCATTCACGTTATCACCCAGGGAAAAGACGACTCCCCCTCCTTCCCGGACAAAATTTGTGAGTCTCTCCCTTAAGGAACTGGTAACTTTTCCCACATTAGCCAGGAAGATTACAGAAAAATCATCCAATTTCTCTTGGGGAAATCCATCCGGCGTGACCACCTTCACCACTAATGGTGACTGTATAGTGGAAACTTCGGAGGTGGTCGGTGAAAGGCTGAGTGCTAAATAGAACGTCTCACTGGAAAAAGAGGAAATTCCCGGATGGCCATCAATCAGGAGCACCTTAATTTTCTCTAATGCTTCTGCTTTAAAGTAGAATCTATCGTCAGAAGGGAGACTGTCTTCCTGAATCTCCACCTTTCCCAGATAAGTTCCCTCTCGAGGGAAATTGTAGAAGAAATCTTTACTGGCTTCTCTTCCCCCTTTTAAATCTACAAAGCCCTGGCCTACTTTCTCTCCAGTTTCTCTGTCAATTTGAAACTTGCTTTGCGGCTCCAGATAAACTGAAACAAATAGACGGGAAATTTTTTCTTTAGAATAATTTCTTATCTTAGCCGATATCTGGGAGGTCTCTCCCATAGTCAGTCGGCGACAATCGACTTTTGCTACAGCGACATTGGAAAGCAATTCCCTATTTAAATCGATAATAATAAACTTCACTTCCGGGTCGAATTCTTTTATACTCTTTCCGTCAATTCCCTGCCATCCATTGATTCCCAAATCTGTAATCAGGATAATCTCTCTATTTGGTGAACCGGACTCCTGGAGAATTTTATATGCCTGAGAGATACCCGGGAGGAGATTCGTAGGACGGAAACTCAAGGTGCCTTTCTCCAACCTCTCCCAGAGAATCTGCTTGTCGTCAGTGAGATAGGAAACTAAAGGCTTTACCTCATCAGAAATTAAAAAGAGCGCTGCCCGGTCACCTCTTTTGGTCATTTTCAGAATACGTCTAGCCACTTTCTTGGCTAGAGCGAACAGGGATTCCCCTTCTCTCATATATCCCATAGAATAAGAGTTGTCGATGAGGATTACACTGGACCGTGAGACCCCTTCTGCCTGGGCAAACAGAGGCATTCTCCTCACCACAGGCCTAGCGAAAAGAAGAGTTAACAGGAGAAGAATAAGAGACCTCAATATAAGTAAGATTAGCTGTTTCAATTTAAACCGTCTAACTACTGTGGTGGAGGCTAATTGAATAAACTTAACAGAAGAAAATTGGGAAGTTACCGGCCTTCTTCTGGAGAGGAGATGGATAAGTACGGGAATGGAAACTACTGGTAAACCCCACAGGAACGATGGATTTAAAAATGTTATGTTCATCTCTCACCTTAACATTTTCCTCCTGGCAAGGTATGTTCCTAACGCAAAATCAAGAGGAGTTTTTGTGTCCATAAGACAATAATCTATATCGCTTCTTAGACAACTTAACTTGTACGTTTCTACAAATTCTTTTACTACACTTTTATACTTCTCCCGGATGATCTGGGGATGGGTTAGAACTCTTTTTCCATTCTCCATATCTTCCAACCAGAGGACGTTGGTAAAGGGAAGTTCCATCTCGGCGGGGTCGAGGAGATGAAAGACGATTACTTCATGTTTCTTAAACCGGAAGTACTTCAAAGCATTCAGAACCTTTTCCTGTTCATCCAGGAGGTCGGAAATCAGAATAATCAATCCCCGTCGTTTGGTATATTGTCCCAGCTCCTGAAGAGAGCGGTTTATTCCTGTTTGGGAAGAGGGAACCAGTTTCTCCAGCTCCTCTAAGATTAGCGAAAGGTGCCCCTTGCTCTGGCGGGGAGGAATATATTTTTTAATCCTCTCATCGAAAGTAACCAGTCCCACCGAGTCCTGCTGTTTGAGCATCAAGAAGGCTAATGAGGCTGCTAAATAGGAGCCATACTGGAGCTTAGTTATTTCCTTACTCTTATATCCCATAGAGGCACTTCTATCAAGGAGAATATATCCCTTCAGGTTTGTCTCTTCCTGATACTGTTTGACGAAGTATTTGTCTTTTCGCCCATAGACTTTCCAATCTATATGTCTGGTTTCATCCCCTGGCGAGTATTCCCTGTGCTGGGCGAACTCGAGGCTAAAACCCCTGTAGGGGCTCTGGTGTAGTCCGGCAATAAATCCCTCAACCACAAATCTTGCTTTGAGAAGCATGGTGGAAAGTTTAGCCACAATTAAAGGGTCGATGTAACCTTTTTTTGGTTGTTCCACTTTTAACTCCTAGAAAAAAGGGGCCAGGTACTTTTTTCTTCTGTGAAACTCTATTGCTCCCAGACTCAAGTTTCCCGAACTGTTTCCAGTAGTCTGTCTATTACTTGATCGGTGCGCACACCTTCAGCCTCTGCATTAAAGTTGAGTAGGATACGATGGCGTAGGACAGGGTGAGCTAATGCCTTGATGTCTTCTACCGAGACATTGAAGCGACCATTAAGGATTGCCCTTGCCTTTCCTCCTAAGATTAAGTTTTGTGAACCCCTGGGGCTCGCTCCCCACCCAACCCACCTTTTGATGAATTCCGGAGCTTGGGATGAAGATGGTCGGGTAGCTGTCACCAAATTTACTGCATAGTTAACAACATACTCGGAAGCCGGGACTTTTCGCACAATCTCCTGTAGATGGATTATCTCTTTAGCATTAAGAGTTTTTATTAATTTCGCCTGGAAAGTGGAGGTGGTTTTAGTGACAATCTCCTTCTCCTCTTCATACTTAGGGTAGTCGATATTCACCTCAAAGAAGAATCGGTCAAGCTGGGCTTCGGGCAAGGGATATGTCCCTTCCTGCTCAATGGGATTCTGGGTAGCTAAGACGAAGAAGGGAAGTTCTAAAGGGTAAGTATTTCCACTGGCAGTAACCTTATACTCTTGCATAGCCTGCAGGAGAGCAGATTGTGTTTTGGGAGGAGTACGATTAATCTCGTCTGCCAAGACTATGTTAGCAAAGATGGGTCCCTTGATGAAACGGAAACTTCTCTTTCCTGTGGAAATATTCTCTTCAATCACATCTGTTCCCGTGATATCAGAGGGCATAAGATCTGGGGTAAATTGGATTCTCTGGAATTTCAAATCGAGAATCTCGGCAATCGTAGAGATCAACATTGTCTTGGCCAGACCAGGCACGCCTACAATCAGACAGTGACCTCGGGCAAAAAGAGCAATCAGGAGCTGTTCAATCACCTCATCCTGCCCCACAATTATCTTATGGAGCTGTTCCAGAATCGATTTCCGTCCCTGAGCTAACTTCTCCACTAACTTCAAATCTTCTTTTCCCTCTGGTCTAACCATAAAATTCCTCCTTTATAAAGCTTTTAATTATTATACCCCATTTTTACCCTGTTTTCAAGGCGAATTTTGTTCCCGTTAGTGTCAAGAACTTTGGGGGACTTTTTTACTTTGGAGTGTAAAGCTTAACTTAACGCTCCGATGAATCGGAGCTACTCCAGTCCCGACTTGTCGGGACACTCCAAATAA